>Ga0209083_1000194_pt1 | contig 95397 bp, 80 predicted proteins | sample AM7aDNAmetaG_FD_184132 | JGI IMG/M metagenome (GOLD analysis project Ga0209083, IMG submission 184132) | Freshwater microbial communities from Finland to study Microbial Dark Matter (Phase II) - AM7a DNA metaG (SPAdes) (version 3) | ecosystem: Environmental > Aquatic > Freshwater > Lake ...
GAGTTGAACAGGAAAACAAGTAGCCGGCCTATGGGCAAAAGGAGCAGCGGGCGTGAGCCCGCTGGTTTGGCGGTGGCGGCACGACCGGGAATCACGTGGACCGGCAGAAGAAGAGGCGATTACGCGGGTATGGTACGCAGGTTATCCGGGTGTGATGGCAAAACCCGCCGGCTCACGCCGGCGGCTCTTTGGGCTATTTGGCGATACAATGCGCGGATGCGGCATTGGCTTCTTACCTGGACAACTTACGGGACGTGGTTGCCTGGCGATGCGCGAGGGTTTGTCAGTCAGCACCGTGTGCACGATGAACGGGCTATTCATGATCTGCCTGAAACGCCCTATGACCACCATCTGTCCTTGCTGAACCGATATGCCGCATTGCAACTGAAGGGCAGTCCCGTGCGTCTTTCGCGCGAGCATGCGCTAGCCGTTCGCGATCAATTGCTTGAGACATCAGCGGTGCGTGGTTGGCAGATATGTGCCGGCGCGATCATGGCAACTCACATCCATCTCATCGTCGAGGCGCCAACGGACTGTAGCGCCGATATTCTACTCCGTGACTACAAGGCATACGCGTCTCGAGCCCTCAATGCGCGATGGGAGCGACCGGCATCAGGAACGTGGTGGACCACGTCGGGGTCGCGCCGGCATATTCTGGGAGAGGAATCCTTGTGCCGTGCGTTGGAGTATGTGCGGGCGCAGGAGTACCCACTTGTCGTCTGGCCCGAATGACCGAAAGGAGCAGCGGGCGTGAGCCCGCTGGTTTGGCCGCGGGGCGCAATAGGGAATCACCTGAACCCGCAGGAGGATGGGCTATTGCACGGGTGCGTTGAGTGGACTGTCCGGGTGTGACGGCCAAACCCGCCAGCTTACGCTGGCGGCTCCCTGAGCATCGCACTCAGCGAGAGTTCGGCTCAGGTCTTGCACGGCGGATAGCCGCTGATTACGCAATCGGGGGTTCGATACACAGTCCACTCCGGCTCGTTGTCAAAGATCCAGCGGTAATATTCCTTGCCTTGCAGATTCGCCGCGGCTTCTTCATCCACAACAACGCGGCAATGGCGATGCAATTGCAGCGCCGAGGCTGAGATCATCGACGTAATCGGGCCTTCAACCGCCTTGGCGACAACATTGGCCTTGGCAGTCCCGGTGGCCAGGAGAATCACCCGTCCGGCTTCGAGGATGGTGCCGACGCCCATGGTGATGGCTCGGCGCGGCATTTTCTCCGGGTCGCCGCCGCACAGAGGCGCGTTGTCGGCGATGGTCGTGGGCGTCAGAGCTTTCTCGCGGGTTCGCGACTGCAGCGCTGACAGCGGCTCATTAAAGCCGATGTGGCCGGCCGCACCGATGCCCAGCAACTGCAGATCAATGCCGCCGAATTCATGGATCTGCTGTTCGTACTGCCGGCAGGCGCGATCGGTGTCCGCGTTCACGCCATCGGGCAGATAAGTGTTGCGTCGGTCAATATTCACCTGGCTGAACAGGTGCTTGTTCATGTAGTAGCGGTAGGAAAAGGGGCTGTCGGCGGGCAGGCCGATATATTCATCCAGGTTGAAGGTTCGACACAGCGAGAAGTCGAGCCCGCGATGCTTGTGCATCTGCACCAGGCAACGGTAGACACGCTCCATCGTGCGGCCGGTGGCCAGGCCCAGGACGATATGCGGTTTCTCGCGTATCGCCTGGGCAATCAGCCGAGCGACCAGGCAGGCCGCGCGGTCGGCATTGGGTTGGATAACCAGTTCCATTTAGGCCAGCCCAAATTCTTTCTTGTTCACCGGCGAGGAAACCAGCACGGTGCGATCGGAGATCTTCGCCTTGAGCATCGCCAGCTCATCAGCGCCACTGGCCAGCGGCAGTGCAATCTGGCCACCCTCGGCGGCCGAGCGCTGCAGGGCGAACATGATCTCGGCGCCCGCAATGGCGCTGCCAAAGTTGCAGGAGTGCGGCTTGGCATCATTGTCGAGCCAGTCGGCCATTTCCTGAATGTAAGGAGGCATGTCCAGATCGTAGTTCATTGCGCCTTCGCCGCTCTGGTAGCCGCCGCTCTTGGTCAGGGCGCGCCAGCCGCCATTGGTGAGCACCTCGGCGAAACCTTCGGTGCCTTGGGCGCCGATGCGGTTCTTGCCCCACCACTTGCCAACTTCCGGCTGATCCGGAGCCCCAGCGCCGGCTTCGAAGTAGCCGCGAATGTCGCCGGCAAACTGCACCACGCCGGCGATATAGTCGGGCGAGGGATGGTTGTCGGTGAACTTGGACCGGCCGGCGGCCTGCGCCATTGCCCACTGGGCGGCCGGCTCACCGGCATACCAGCGAGCGTAGTCGATCATGTGGCTGAGCATGTGGGTCATCCAGCCGGTGGAGGTTCCGTAGACAGTATGGATGCGGCCCAGAGCGCCCGAGGCGGCGATCTCCTTGATCTTGCGATAGTGGACGCCGTAACGGTGCTGATGGCTGACCACGGCCTTGATGCCCGACTTCTTGATCATGTCACGGAGCACGAACGCTTCATTGCTGGTCAGGGCAACGGGCTTCTCAAAAGCGACCAGTTTCGCACCGGCGTCGATGCCGGCCTTGAGCAAGGGAGTGCGAAGGTTGGGCAGAGTGCAGAAGCAGAAGACATCGGGCTTGAGTTCTCTGGCAAGAGCGGCGGCGTCGGTGCTGGTGCGAGGGTTGCCCAACGTCGGGGCGGCGGCGTCGAGAGCGGCCTGGACAATGTCGCAGATTCCCACGACCTTGAAACGGGGATTGGCGTTGAAGGCTGCGGCGTGATGCTTGCCGCGCTTGCCCATGCCTACGACGACGACACTGTATTGCTTGCTCATGTTGCTCTCCTGCCTTGGTATGGTTGCCAGAATCCTCAAGTCTGATGAGGGAAAACGCGAAGCTCGGAATCAGGGGCGTTTGCCGCCCGGATCACGGGTTTCGGGCTTTCCTATAAAGACAGAGGCAACAGGGCTGGCGCCGATGCGCCAGCCCTGTTGCAGATCCATTTGCAGTTAGGCGAACTGCTTGTCCATCTCGTGGCACTTGGAAATCACATAGTCGACTTCCTCGGCCGTGAGTTCGGGGAACATCGGCAGGCTGATGCAGCAAGCCGAATTCTTCTCGGCGTTGGCGAGCGAGCCGACGGTGCGGGCGCCCTTGCCCCACGGATAGCCAGCCTGCTGGTGGATGGCGATCGAGTAGTGGGTCTTGGCGTCAATGCCGTTCTTGACGAGGAAATCCACCATCTTGTCACGGTTGGCCGGGTTCTTGGCCTCGATGACATAGAGGTGCCACACATGGCGATAGCCGGGCTTGTGGTAGGGCAGGTCAAACGACTTAATGCCCTTGAGGCCGGCGGTATAGCGGGCGGCCCACACACCGCGCTGGTCATTCCAGGCATGGATATGCTTGAGCTTGGCGCTCACGACGGCGGCCTGGATGTCGTCCAGACGGCTGTTGAAGCCGAAGCTGTGAACGTTGCGGGCCGGTGAGCCATGGGCACGCAGCAGTTTGGTAACGCGGTTGACCTGTTCGTTGTTGGTGACGATCGCCCCGCCATCGCCGAAGCAGCCCAGATTCTTCTGGATGATGAAACTGGTGGCCACGGCATCGGAAAGCTCGCCGATCTTGAAGGTGTCGCCGGCGGCGTCAATGGCCTGGGCGTTGTCTTCGACGACCCACAGCTTGTACTTGTCGGCGATCTTCTTGATGGCCGGCATATCAGCGCACTGGCCGTAAAGATGCACGGGCATGAGGCAGCGGGTCTTGCGGGTGATGGCGGCTTCGATCTTGGCCGGGTCAATGCACTTGGTCAGGGGATCGCAGTCGATCAGGACGGCGGTGGCGCCGGCGATCCAGATTGCCTCGGCCGTGGCGAAGAACGTATTGGCGTTGGTGATGACTTCATCGCCTTCGCCGATGCCCAGCGCCATCAGCGTAAGCCAGAGGGCATCGGTGCCGTTGCCGCAGGGGATGGCGTACTTGGTGCCGGAGAACTCAGCAAATTCCTTCTCGAACTGCTTGTTCATCGGGCCATGAACGTACTCGCCGCTCATCAGCACCTTCTGAATGTTCGCATCGATTTCCTTCTGGATATTCTGATACTGACGCACGTGTCCGTAGAAGCCGACCTTCACGATTACTCCTTATGCTTACCTGCGCAACCCGCGCCCGGGGTGTAATGTAAAATCCGGGACACTTCTCAACGCCGGCCGCAACAGCGGCCGACAACTCAAGCATCCTCCAGCTTCACACGAAGTCTGGAGCCTGACGACAATCCCGCAGCTTGAGCTGCAAAGCCTCGGGCTCATCGAGTAACAACAAGCACTAAATCAGGGCCACCAGGCGAGGGGCCTGAGGCGTTTCAGGGGGCATGTTCTACAAGCATGCATCCAAAGCGTCAACGCGCCGTGCGCCCTGGTCTGGGTTACTATGCCATCGCTGGCGCTCCGTCATCGGCTCTTCGTCGGCAAGCGTGTCATAAGTACCTGTAAATAAGCATGTTGGGTGCGTTAGGGGTGAGTCCGCATGGCCGGGATACATTGATGTGGAGGAGGTCATGTTGTCGCCCCAGTTGGTCACTCCGATGCGTCGATGATAGTGCGGACTATAACGTGAGGCGGAATTCCATTAATGGATCATTCCGCTTTTGCGCGGTAAATGCTGGCTCGGAAGATGTGCAATAGGTGGCCCTGTGGCCACGGATTGCGGAGGAGATACGTGTCCATTCAGGGCTGCAAACCGGACCCCCAGGCATTGGATGCCTCCGGCCATCTTCAGTTGGATACCGCCTGTCACCGCTGCGGCTATCTCCTGCGCGGGCTGGCGCCGACCGCCCGCTGTCCTGAATGTGGTGTTCCGGTCTACCTCTCATTGCGCGGCGAGCATCTTGTGAATGCATCACCGGAATGGCTTGGCCAGGTTGGCGTGGGATTCCGGATAGGGCAGAGCGCGGCGATCGGTCTGTCGGTACTTGTGTTTCCCGGCGCGTGTCTCGCCCTGGCGATGGGTCACTTGCCCGCCTGGCTTGTTCCCGCCATTCTGGTTCTATGGGCGTTTGGAGTGTGGCGAGCTACCACGCCCGAACCCGGCCGTCCTGTTGGCAGGCATCGGGTGATGGCGGCCATCGTGTGCGGCTGCACAGTCATTGTGCAGGTCGTTGCACTTCTGGTCGCGTGGCGGGACTGGCAGAACGTTTGGGGGCTGATCATTTTCCTGGAATGGGCCTGTGCTGTTGGTCTGTGGCTGCTGCAGATGTTGGTGGCGAGGAATCTTTCGCGCCGCATTACCGACCCCCGTGAAATCATCTCCGTCAAAGTGTGGACAGTCATCGGGCTGGTGGGGCATGGCGCGGTGGCGACGGGATTGCTTGTTGGTGCTGTAGCTGCTCGTGAACCAGAACTGGCCGTCATCGTGCCGATGAGTGTCGGTGCCGTGACGACCTGGTTGGCGTTGCTCGGCTCGGCGAATGTGTTCAGTAACATCGCTGGCGTACTGGAGCGCTGCGCCATGATCGCACTTGCCGACCGGAAGGAGGCCATTGACCGAGATGATCCGCCAAATGCCTGAGCGCAGAGATGTCTGACACAGAGCCTAAGCATCGAGTTGGCGTGCGGGTGTGCGAATATGGACGCTCCGATTCGCCGATGATAGTGTTGAGCAGATGATGAAACGGCATCTCGATAGTCGATCAATAGCTCCGGGATGGATAAATCTGCTGGCTCTTGCGGCCATCTCCTTGTCACGATTTGCCGTGGCCGATCAGTTGATCGCCTATGAGGGATTTGCCTATGACAAGGGGCAAAGCCTGGAGGGCGCTAAAGGCGGGATCGGCTGGAAAGGGGAATGGTTCGGCCCCAAGGGTGTCACAGGATTAACCATCACGGAAACGGGAATGTCGTTTGCGAACCTGTCCGTCACCGGCGGCAAGTCATTGCAGGCAGGTACCGATGCCCGGCTTTTCCGTTATCTGGATGTCGACCGGCCGGAAGTCGCCCAACTGGTTGAAAACGGAGCATCGGGCAAGACCTTCGGAAAAGATGGCACCACCATCTGGATCTCCTTTCTCATCTCCTGTACGTCGTATCCCAAGCTGGCGTATGGGGGGATGCATCTGATGGATGGTGTGCACCTCGGCCCTGACTACAAGAAGACGCAGCGCATTCAGCTTGGCCGGCAGAACATGGGGACGCATTGGCTGCTGTGCCGGACCGACCAGGGCGGCCCGGCGGCAGGCAAGTGGGATGGCACAGTCACATCCGACCAGACGGTCCGTCTGCTGGTCTATCGTTTTGACTTCAAGCCCGGCGCCGAGGAGGGGTGGATGTGGGTGGATCCGCAGCCCGGCCAGGCGCCCGACACCTCCAAGGCGGACCTGCATGCCCCCAGCATCGCCGATTTCCGATTCAACGCGGTCAACGTCGGCTCGGGAGGTGGGGCGACGTTTGATTTCGACGAGCTGCGCATCGGGGATTCATTCATGGTCGTAGCTCCGACGCGAGATTCTGGCAAGTAAAAGCCGGTTTATCGCGTCGGCGCGGTTGTGGGAGCCGCTGTCGACGCAGTGCTCTCCCAGCCGCCGCCAAGCGCTTTGTAGAGCGAGACCAAGTCGGTTGCCACGCTCTGGGCGCTCAGAGAGTACGCCTGCTCGGCCAATAGGAGCGACCGCTGGGCATTGAGCACATTAAGGAAGTCTGTCTGGCCATCCGAGTACAGACGCTGTGACAGATCGACGGCACGCCGGTTGGAAGTTACCGCCTCACCCAGGATCTGCTGATGCTCCTGCTCCTTGGCATATGCGATCAGGGACGATTCGACATCGCGAAGAGCCGTGAGCACCGTACTCCGATACGCGTACGTGGACTGGTCGCGCAATGCCTCCTGGACCTTGATGTTTGCCTGGGTTCTCCCGGCGTTGAAGATGTCCCATGAAACGCTCGGGCCAATCGACCAATTGCGGTTGCTCCAGGTGTCCAGGGCTTTGGAGTTGCTCGCGGCGATGCCAATCGTTCCTGTGAGCGAGAACTTCGGGTAGAGATCGGCCGTTGCCACGCCAATCTGTGCGGTGGCGGCATGCAGTTGAGCTTCGGCCCGGCGAATGTCCGGACGCCGGCGCAAGAGTTCAGAGGGAAGTCCCACCGGCACTTGCGGCGGTGTCGTCGGCATGGGAGCGGTCGCCGACAGTTCTTCCACCAGCGCGCCGGGCTCGATGCCCAACAGCAGTGCGATCGCGTAGATGTCCTGGCGGATCTGCGACTCCAACGACGGGATCTGTGAGCGAGTCGTCGCGACCTGCGCCTCGGCATTGGCCACGTCGAGGGCTCCGATGAAACCGGCTTTGAACTGTCGGCGCGTCAGGTCAAGGCTCTTCAATTGCGACTCGAGATTGCGCTGAGAGATCACGATGCGCTCCTGCTGCCCGCGCAGGTCGAGATAGTTGGCGGCTACCTCAGAGACCAGTGTGACCATTACATCGCGAAGGTCCTCAATGGCCGAAACAGTCTGAGCATCGGCCGCCTCCACCGAGCGTCGAGTGCCGCCGAATACATCAAGCTCCCAGGTGGCGTCAAAGCCTTCTGAATACAGATTGGACTCCACGCCCCCGCCCCTTCCATTGGGCGTGCGAACGCGCCGGTAGGAGCCATTGGCAGTGACATCAGGCCAGTAGGCGGATCCGACCACCACGCCCTGGGCTCGTGCCTGGCGGATGCGGGCTTCGGCCTGCTGCACATCGAGGTTGCCGTGCAGGGATCGCTCCACAAGGCTGGTCAGTTCCGCATCACCGAATTGGGCCCACCAGTGCACTAGGTTGGGCGCTCCGGTGTCGGTATGACTGGGCAATGTCGCCGGCTCGGGCCCTTGCGGCACCCAGCCGGCGGGCATCGTTGTCGCCGGCCGGTGGTAATCGGGACCGACCATGCACCCGGCCACGCAGACGGCGGTCACACTGCTGAGCACCATTGATCGAATCGGCAGACCCATGACTCTCTCCCTTACTCGTAACGCAATGCTTCAATCGGATCCAGACGCGAAGCCTTCCACGCCGGATAGAAGCCGAAAACCACGCCCACAACCACCGACACCGATACGGCGAGGATGATCGCCGTCACGGATGCCTGAACCGGCCAGCCCGCCAGCTTCGTGACCAGCATGGATGCGCCTCGCCCGATCAGAATGCCAAGCGAACCACCCACCAGGCACAGAAGCACCGACTCGATGAGGAACTGGAACAAGATGTCCATGCCCCGCGCTCCCACCGCCATCCGCAGGCCAATCTCGCGCGTGCGTTCGGTGACCGACACCAGCATGATGTTCATAATGCCCACGCCGCCGACGACCAGCGAAATCATCGCCACGCACAGCAGCAGCATGGTGACCATGCCCGTTGTCGCCGTCAGGGTATTGGTCATTTCGGTCATATCGCGGATCTGGAAATCGTCGGGATCATCCCCTTTTAGCCGGTGGCGTTCCCGCAGCACCTGCGTGATCTCCTTCATTGCCGACGGGATGGCACTGGACGACCTTGTCGCGACGATGATCTGGTCAACGTTGGCAAACCGAACCGGCATCGGTGTGTCCGCAGCCTGAATCGCCGAGATGTCCGCGTACAATTTGACGGAACTTGAGGGATAAAGTCCGTTCAGCGAGTTGACCGCATTGGATGCGGCCGATGATGAGCCCGATGAACTGGGCGCGGCACTCGATCCCGATCCGCTCAGCCGATACTTCACGGTTGTCCAGGGAGCCAGCAGAATGTCATCCTGGTCCATCCCCATCATGTTCGCGCCTTTGCGCTCCAGCACGCCCACGACGCGGAATGACACGTTCTGCACGCGCAGTTCCTTGCCAACCGGCGCCTCATCGCCAAACAGCTCTCGCTTGAGCGTCTGCCCGATCACGCACACCTTGCTTGAATTGCGCACGTCGCGATCTGTAAAGAAATCGCCTTCTGATACTGGCCACTCGCGGATATGCATGAACTCCGGCGTCGTGCCGGTAGTCTGCATTGGAACCCAGTTGCGGTTGCCATAGATTACCTGGCCTTTCCCGCGCACCGTCGGGGCGACATATGCGGCATCGGGGCAGTCCTTGGCGATGGTTTCCGCATCCAGCGGCGTCAGCGACATCACACTGCCTACACCCCAGCTTATGCCGCCACTGGCAGCCTGCCCGGGGAACACCATCAGCGTATTGGCCCCCATGCTCGCGATTCGCGCTTGAATGGCGCTGGAGGATCCCTGGCCGATCTCCATGATGGCGATCACGGCCGCGATGCCGATGATGATCCCCAGCGTCGTAAGAATCGACCGCATGACATTGCGCCGCATGGCATGAATCGCCGTGCGTAAGGTCTTGTAGAACATTCTCATGGCTTCACCCCAGTCTTTCCCGCCGCGTCTGCCTGCACTGCTTCCCCCGCCCCCGCCGTCCCCTCCTCGTGAAGCCCATTGGCGATCATCCCGTCCCGGATATGGATGGTCCGTTTGGCATGCCCCGCCACGGCGGCATCATGTGTCACCAGCAGGATCGTGATTCCCTCTTCTGCGTTCAGCTTCTGGAACATCCGCAGCACTTCTTCGCTCGTCTTGGAGTCGAGGTTTCCCGTGGGCTCATCGGCGAACAGCACCGACGGCTCATTGACCAGCGCCCGCGCAATGGCCACGCGCTGCTGCTGCCCGCCGGAAAGCTGCGAGGAATAGTGGTGCATGCGGTCGCCCAGGCCCACCAGTTCCAGCAGTTTCACGGCTCGGGCGCGAGCCTCGCGATCCGACCAGCCGTTCCTGGAGTAGTTCAGCGGCATCATCACGTTTTCCAGGGCGCTGGTGCGTGGCAACAGATTGAAGCTCTGGAATACAAACCCCAGCATGCGATTTCGAACGCCGGCCCGCTGGTCGCGCGACAGCTTCGACACTTCCTGCCCATCGAGCCAGAACTCGCCCGACGTCGGCGTATCGAGGCACCCCAGGATGTTCATCAGCGTGCTCTTGCCGGACCCTGACACTCCCATCAGCGCCACCATCTCGCCCCGGCCGATAGCCAGCGACACCCCCTTGAGCACCGGCACATCAACCTCGCCCAGGTAATACGTCTTGACGATATTGTTCAGTCGAATCAGATCCATGACAGCACTTCCAGCTTCGCCAAACCAGGGTTCAAGACACCGTTGTCAGGAGGGCACTAGCGACCCCTGGGGCGGCCAAACGTCGGCGTAAACGGGCTTGCCGGCGTGCCGGGCGCCGCCGCCACATCGGCCCTTTGTTCGCCTACCACGATCTCCATCCCCTCGCTGACGTTTTTGCCCATCACTTCGGTCATTGCGCCATCGCTCATCCCCACGCGTACCTGCACCGCCCGAAGCAGGCCGCTGGGATCCTTGACCCAGAGCGTTCCGCGGGCGCTGCGCCCCGCGCCCGCGCCCGTGCCGCCATCACTCTCTCTTGTGCTGGGCCGGGTCGCGGGGGATGGCCCGCCGCTCTCCACTGCCAGTTGTCCGCCGCGCCCCGCCACACCTTGGCCGCTGCGCGGGTCGGCCACCACGTATTGCGGCGACGGCGTCCATCGCAGTGCCACATTGGGCACCATCAGTACATCAGGATGCCGCGCCACCTCGAACTGGGCGCTGGCGGTCAGGTAAGGCAGAAGCCGGCCATCGGAGTTGTCCGCCGTAACTTCCACCGTATAGGTCACGACATTGGATGTCATCTGGGCGTTGAGACGAACCTTGTTCACCTGCCCTTTGAAGATGCGCCCGGGGATCGCATCGGCCGTGAAGGTTACCGGTTGTCCGGGGTGGATGCTGCCGATATCAGCCTCGTTCACCGCGATCCACACCTGGATGCGGGTCAGGTCTTTGGCGATGAGGAACAGGCTGGGCGCATTCAGGCTCGCCACCACTGTCTGCCCGATGTTCACGCGACGGTCGATGATGACTCCGTTTACCGGTGCCGTGATCACACAATACGCAAGGTTGCGCTGTGAGCGCTTGAGGGCCGCCTCGGCCGACACCACGGCGGCCTTGGCCTGCACCAGGGTGGCCTTGGACTGATCGATGGCTGCCTGGCTCACAGCAACATTGGCGACCGTCGCCTCATACGTGCCGCGGTACGCATCATAGCTCACCTGCGACAGCGCATCGGATGGCCCCAGTTTCTGAGCGCGGTCCCAGTCGCGGCTGGCCTGGTCGGCTTTCGCCTGGCTCTGCTTGAGGTTCGCTTCAGCCAGGGTGATGCCTGCCTCGCCCTGCACCACCTGGGCCTGCGCCTGCGCGACCGCAGCCCGCGCCTGTGCTATGTCGATCTGATACAACGAATCGTCAATCTGTGCCAATACGGTGCCTTCCACTATGCGCGAGCCATAGTCAATCGGCTTGCCTTGGACATCCTTGCCAAACGACAGGATCAGACCCGCCACTTGGGCGCCGACATCGATCACCTCTTCGGGTTCAACCGTGCCGGTGGCGCCGATCGTCGCCAGCAGTTCGCCTTTGGTGATGGTGGTGGTTCTGAACTCAGGCACCGCCGTGCCTCGGGCGGCCCAGTAGCGATAGCCGTAGTACGCACCGGCACCAAGCACCGCCAGAACCACAATCGTAACAATAAGCTTTCTCATGCCTGTTCCTTTTCGCAGTTTTCCCGGCTGATCTCTTCCATACGATGGCACAGCTTGCTCAGCGAACTGCTCAGACCGGCAAGCTCGTGTTCATCCAAAGCCGCATAGATCTCGCGCACACGCTGCACGTGTGCCTCGCCGACTCTCTCCACGAGTTGTCTGCCTTTGGCTGTCAACGATACCAGCCGGGCACGATGGTCGTCACCCGATGGGACGGTCTTCACCAGGCCCATTGCGGTCAGCCGCCGGACCACACCGCTTACGCTGGGCGGCCGGACGAGCAGGCGCTCGCCCAGATCCATCAGACGCAGACCAGTGTGGCCGTCGTGGTCCGCACGCAATAACGCGCGCAGCATTCCCCATTGCGAGACGCTGATGCCATGCCCGGCGAAGAATGGCTCCATCGTCCGCCTCAGCAACCCAAAGTAGCGCAGCATCCCGCGGAATGCCTCTTCCGAAGCACCCGCCTCAATCGCTTGTGGCTCTAGACTATTAGTTAGCACGCTAAGCAGTTAGACGATGCAAGGCCCGAGTTTATTCCATGGCGTTCTCTTTTTGGGGCTCCATGACCACATTTGCCGCGGATGAGTCTGCTACAATACCTCCACATGCGAACTGCCTTTCTCTTGGTTCTCGTGCTCTACTGCGTGGTTGCGTCGGCGGATGAGCTCCGTCCACTTCTGACTGCTCAGAAAGCCGGCCCCAATCTGATTCAGGCCGCCTGGAGCCAGATCACGCCGCAAGGTAACTCTCCGGCTCGATTGCCTCTCTCGGTGGACAACGGCCTGCAGGCGCCCGCTGCGGCCGGATTCTCTCAGACCCTCCATCTGAACCAGCAGCGCCCGATACCGATCCTGGCATCGGTCGACAGCCGGGCTACCGATGCAGGCGGCGCCTCCGATTCCGATTACTCGCTCTATCTGGACATCGTCTATGCGGATGGCACGCCGCTCTGGGCGCAGCACGCGGTATTCCACACCGGCACCTCATCGTGGCAGACCCGGCAGGTGCTGGTGTCTCCCGAAAGGCCGATTCGCGACGTCAATGTCTACCTCCTCTTCCGCCGTCACACCGGCAAGGCGGAGTTCCGCCAGCCGTTCCTGGCGCAGGTTGGCGCCCTGGATTCCGCGCAGCTCAACGCCCCGAATGTCGCCGTGTTCGATGGTCTGCTGGTGCGCCATAGCGCCCTCACCCGGCCGCAGGTCCTGATCCGTGATGTGGCGGCCGGAAGCGGCTTCCACACGGCCAGCAACGGCGAAGCGCTGCAGCTGCGCGTCGAGGTGGAACCATCGGGCGAAATGCAGAACCTCACGCTGCGCGATCTCTCCGGGCATGATCGGGCGCTGACGGTTATCTACACGATCCCGATCGCCGCGGGGAACTGGCAGTGGCTGCGCGACCCTATCTCCACCGAAGCGCCCAAAGCCCATCAGGACATGCTCAACGCCTTGTCCTGCGCTGCCGGCGCCCGTGGGTTGCTTTCGCCTTACCCCTTCGCGGCCGTCGCCGATGGGTCCCCGGGCCCGCGCCCGGGCCAGGGTCTCGCCGTCGATCTCGCCCGCCCGGCGGTCTTCCGTCTGGGCTTCTCAACCGATGCCCGCGAACTCTATGCCGCATTCGATATCGCCCTGACACCGGAGAAACCTGAAGCGCAGGTGGGCGTGCTGCCCTTTGGCTTTGATGGCCGCGGCGGGTTCAGAGCGGCCCTGCAGAAGTACTACGACCTGTCTCCCGATGCCTTTATCGTGCGGGCGAAGCACCAGGGGCTCTGGATGCCGTTTGGCCCGATCAGCAAGGTGACGAACTGGCAAGACTTCGGCTTCGCCTTCAAGGAGGGCAATGACGAAACGAAGTGGGATGATGCGCATGACATCCTTACCTTCCGTTACACCGAGCCGCTGACCTGGTGGATGCCGCTGCCCAAGGATGCCCCGCGCACGATGGCGGCGGCCGTTGCCCGCGCCAAAGAGATGGCGGATGCCAACAAACCCGATGCCCAGGCACTGTTCACCAGTGGCTACCACAATGCCGCCGGAGAACTCACCGGCCGGTTTGAAAAGCAGCCCTGGTGCGATGGCATCGTCTGGAGCATGAACTCAGCTCCAGGAATCACACGGCAGCCCAGCCACTTTTCCACCAAGTGGAACCCGACCCTCCGCGACAATCTCTACGGCGCGGGCGCGGGCGCGAAGAGCCGGGGCCATCTCGACGGCGAATACATCGACTCGAGTGAAGGGTATGTCACCGATGAACTGAACTTCAACCGCGAGCACTTTGCCGCGATGAAGACGCCCCTGGCCTTCGATCCGATCACACATGCACCGGCCATCTTCCGCGGCTTGATCGTATTTGAGTACATCCGCGGCATCGCCACCGATGTTCACGCCATGGACCGCCTCATGATGGCCAATGCAACGCCTGAGGCGCTGCCGTGGCTCGTGCCATTGCTGGATGTCGCGGGGACCGAGACCGACTGGAACCGCGGCGGCAAGTGGCAGCCGATGTCGATTGAAAAGCTTCTCTATCGTCGCGCGATGTGCGGTGGCAAGCCCTATTGCTTCCTGATGAATACAAACTTCGATGTGTTTCCACCCGAACTCGTGGAAAAGTACATGCAGCGCTGCATGGCCTTTGGCATGTTCCCGGGGTTCTTCAGCCACAATGCGGCGGAGAAGCAGTACTTCCAGAACCCGTCGCTCTACAACCGCGACCGCCCGCTGTTCCAGAAGTACGTCCCGCTCTGCCGCATGCTGGCAGAGGCCGGCTGGAAGCCCGTCACAGGAGCCGCCAGTTCCAACGCTTCGGTCCATCTCGAGCGCTTCGGCGACCATCACCTGACGGTGCTGAACACCTCCGCCCAGCGCCAGAGCGTCGTGATCACACTCGCCCAGGCAACGCCACCATCGCAGTGCGTGGTGTTGCCCGCCAGCCGGAGCCTTGCAGTTCGCGATTCAGAAGTCGAACTGGAACTTGGCGGCGAAGAGGCGGTCGTCCTCGATATTCGCTGACGAACCACCGGCAAGAAGATGGAGTTTACCGTATAATCGGCAACTGCAATTCGGACCGGATCGCTCAGTGCGATGGAGAACGGAGCAGGCGCATGGGTCAACGTGTGCTGATTATTGGTGCTGGTCCTGGTGGCCTGACGGCCGGCATGCTGCTCGCAGCACGTGGGTATCAGGTCGAGATCTTCGAGAAGGCCGATTGCGTTGGCGGACGCAACGCGGCAATGCATATCGGACCTTACAAGTTCGATACCGGTCCGACCTTCCTGATGATGACTCGCGCCCTGGAGGAACTCTTCGCCGACGCCAGCCGGGACATCAAGGAGTATCTCGACCTCCGCAAGCTCGATCCGCTGTATCGCCTGCGCTTTCCTGGCGGAGTTGACTTCTTCCCCACCGATGACGAAGCGCGCATGCTTCGCGAAGTGGAGCGCGTCTTCCCCGGGCAGTCTGAGGCATACCGGCGCTACAGGCAGCAGGAGAGCCGCAAGCTCGACGTGGTCTATCCCTGCCTGCGCACGCCCTACATGATGCTGACAAGTTATCTTTCGCGCAACCTTCTGCGGGCGCTGCCGCACCTCGACGCATTCACCAGTGTATATAACCGCCTCGCTTCGTATTTTGACGCTGAACACCTCCGCATCGCGATGACGTTTCAGGCAAAGTATCTGGGCATGTCGCCCTGGAAATGCCCGGCCACCTTCACCATCCTGTCGCTCATCGAGCACCGATACGGAATCTATCACCCCATCGGCGGCCTGAACGCAATCTCCACCGCCATGGCGAAAGTGATCGGCGAACTGGGTGGTCAGATCCACCTCAACACGCCCGTGAAGCAAATCCTCTCGCAGAAGCGCAAAGCCACCGGCCTGCTGCTGACCAGCGGTCAGGAGGTCCACGGCGATGCCGTGATCATCAACCCGGACTTTGCCTGGGCGATGCAAAACCTGCTGAAACCCCAGGATCGTCGCACCTACACCGACAGGAAACTCTCTAGCTACGAATACTCCTGCTCCACCTTCATGCTCTACCTGGGCCTGAACAAGCAGTACGACATTCCCCACCACAACGTGTTCTTCGCCGATGACTACAAGGCGAACGTCCTGGATATCACCCAGAACATGAGACTCTCGGCCGACCCGTCGTTCTACGTGCAGAACGCTGTTGTCACGGATGACACTCTGGCTCCGCCAGGCCATTCGAGCATCTATGTGCTGGTGCCTGTTCCCAATCAGACATCCGGCATCGACTGGGCCAAAGAGGCCGGCCCATTCCGCGACCTGATGATCAAGCGCATCCAGGAGCGTACCGAACTGAAGGACCTCTCGCAGCACATCGTTGCAGAAAGAATCATCAGCCCCATGCAGTGGCAGCAAGACCACAGCATCTACGCCGGTGCCACGTTCAATCTTGCCCACACACTCGGCCAGATGCTCTACTTCCGTCCACATAACCGCTCGGAGGAATTGGCCAACGCATATATCGTCGGCGGCGGGACGCATCCCGGTTCGGGCCTGCCGACGATCTACCAGTCCGGCCGGATCGCCGCCGACCTGATCGTCAGAGATCTCCCGAAGTCCGAACCGCGCCCGCCGCGCCGTCGCGCGGCAATGGAAGGTTTCGAGCCGCGAGTCACGCCCTGAAGATCCTCATCAACGCTTGCGCGCCAATAACACGCCGTCGCGAATGGGGATCAGCGCGGGATCCACGCGCTTATCGGCAAAGATCACCGTCGCCAGAGTCCGAACCGTTGCCGCAGATCGATCCTTGGGTTTCTCCCCTATCGCCTTGCCGCCCATGAACATGTTGTCAATCAGGATGATGCCGCCGGGGCGAATCAAGCTCAGGCACTGCTCGTAATAGTTACGGTAGCCTTCCTTGTCGGCATCAATAAATGCAAGGTCATACGTGCCTGACTCCCCGGCCGCGATCAGCCCCTGCAGCGTCAGGGCGGCCGGCCCCAGGCGCAGGCTGATCTTCCCCGCGACGCCGGCCTCATCCCAGAAAGGCTTGGCAATCGAGGTCCATTCCTCTGATACATCGCATGCCACCAGCACGCCGCCGGCCGGCAGGGATATGCGTCCCCTGTACCCGCGGTTTTCCGCCAGGAATCTCAGGGCTCCTCTCAATCCGCTCGCGCCATTTTGCCGGCACATCGTCACTCCAGAACGTAACATGGTATCCTATGCTCGGTCTCGACAGGACCGAAGGGCATCCTTGGCAAACCGAACCGATCTAGACATCACGGGGTGGGCGACGATCCGAGTATTGGCTCCGCTGCGGCAGAGCAACTCGCACTTGCCTCATGAAACGGCTGTCGCCACTGATCAGGAGCACCTTCTCGCCCGGGATACCATGCAAGTGTGAGCCGAAGGGATGAGTGGATACCAGTCTTTGGTGCCAATGCTCACGCGTTCTCTTATCTTTGGATACAACTGAGCAAGTCGGCATATCGTTCATCGGCACCTGTAGATCGGAAGGAACCGCGATGGAGGAGAAACGCATCGTATTCAATAGCTCGTTGCCGAGGTCGGGCTCGACTCTGCTTCAGAACATCCTGGCGCAGAACCCGCGGATATACGCCAGCCCGACCAGCGGTCTGCTTGAGCTTCTCTTTACCTCGCGTGCGCACTTTAGCCGGCTTCCGGAGTTTCACGCCCAGGACCAGGATGCGATGCGGCGGGCGTTCAAGGGCTATTGCCGCGGCGCGTTGGTCGGATTCTACGAGGGGCTGACCGACAAGCCGATCTGCATCGACAAGAACAGAAGCTGGCTCCATCTGTACAACTGGCTGGACATGTTCTACCCCGCTCCCAGGATACTGGTTTGCATCCGGGATCTGCGGGCAATACTCAGTTCGATGGAAAAACTCTTCCGCGCCAAGCGCGACCTGGTCGATCCACTGGATACCCCGGAGCGGCCGCAGATGGTGACGATCACAGCGCGGGTGAACACCTGGCTCAGCAGTATGCCCCTCGGCGTGGCCATGCAGAGACTGACCGAAGCGATTGAGTCCAACACGGTGTCCAAGTGCCACATCGTGCGTTATGAGGACCTGACCAGCCGACCACAGGAGACGATGAAGGGTGTGTATCAGTATCTGGAAGAGCCGTATTTCGAGCATGACTTCGAGCATGTTGCCCAGTCAACCCAGGAGAACGATTGGGAGGCCGGGATCTATGGCGATCACAAGATCCGGGAGAAAGTGAGCCTGCCGCAGCCAGACTACAACGACGTCCTGGGCAAGGAACGCTGCGAGCAAGTCAAATCACTGCACCGCCTCTTCTACAGCCGGTTCTACCCGGATCGATAGAAGAGAAACAGAAACAGGTGAAGCATCCAACCTCGTCAACTCCTTTTCCAATTCTTGAGGAGCCCCCTCACCCAGGGTATTGTGGCCGCACAGTACCGGGATGTTAAGCAACATCACCGGCCAGGATAATCGGATTAGAACGCTTTCATCATGCGGCTGATCACTTGTATCCTCGCCTTGGCGCTACTGACTGGATGTGATGGCAGCAACGATCGAGCTCCAGGCATCCAACCTCGCTTGGAATCCGCCGTGGCGTCGGGCGCGACGTCCTTCGACTTCGCGGGCGATCGTGTATTCGCGTGGGATCGCATGTACGTCTTCGATTGTTACTCCAGCCGCGCGTCGGTGGAGAAAGCTCTGGGCTTTGCCTGGCCCGACTTCAGCAAGACCACCATCGAGTCGTCAGACTCAGTCGTGTTGGTGGTGTTTGTCCAGAACGCGAAAGTCGTCGGTTGGTTTGAGCAGCCGCGAACGATCGAATTAGGCCATCTCGCGAACGAGAAGGGCTATGCTCGATCGGAAGCTGTGTTCGAAGTCGATCGAGGCACCGGAAGGGTTGAGTTGAAGCCGCAGACGGCCGTCAGGGCGCCGGCTACGCATCCTGTGACGGCGCCGGCCATGCATCCCATCAGCGAGACTAAAGAGGGCTCGCTTGAGAAGTTCCGTGAATTGCGCTCAGGCATGACCCTTGAGCAGACGCGTTCGCTCGGCTTCTGGCGAAGGCTGACCGGCGGCGCATAGGGCCAGTGGGAGAAGGCGACGCGGCAGTGTCCACCTTCTTCCGCCCTTTACTCATTCCCAAAGAGTGGCTCAAATACCGAGTCGGCACCAGGAAGATCAAGTTCGGGCCGTTGACAAAAAAGGGCAAAGATGGGTCACTCATCCTATCGTGTCGCTCGCGCCATGTAATGCCTGGTGGCCCTTGCGATTTGCATGAGGTATTTACGAGCATGAATATCTTCAGGAAGTTCTTTGGCAGGAAGAACGGCACAAATCCGCCATCGCAAGATGTCCATGACCTTTCTTCTGCACAGATCTTGCCGACTCCGACGCCTCGGCTGGCGGTTGTTGCGTCCGCGCCGCCGACCGATCCAGCGAAGGATCCGAACATGATCCGGGTCTATGACCACTATGGGCGTGAGATGTTTATCACGCGGCAAGAGTGGCGCGACAACGTTCTGCCCGGAACCATAGAGAAAGCATGGAGCAAGCCGGATGAGCTTTACGCTGTTGTCGTGGGAGCGTTACAGGATGGCTTTCGCGCAAACGTGGTTAAGGCGGCCGAGCAGCTATATCGTACGGATCCGGTGCCATCTCGCGGCGCCTGCGTTTGGGGCATCGTGCTTATGGAGGAAGGGCGGCTTAACGAAGCAGAGAAGCTTCTTCAGAACTTTCTTGTTGCCCAAGGTGAGGATGGCTCGATTCTGACGAATCTGGCGAAGGTCTACACCAAGCAAGGTGACGCCCGAAAATCTGAGCAGACACTCTGGCATGCCCTTGAGATTGACCCGAACCAGGCGAATGGAATGAGTTGGTTCGAGGCTATCCATCGCGAACGCGGTGGCGAGGCCGCTGGCCAGGAGGCGCTGCGTCGGGTCGCCGCTCTGCCGGGCAGTTGGCGCGCGCAGCTCTGGTTGGCCCGCAGTGCAGTCGCCTCGGCCCAGTTGACACAGGCACTTACATACTACCAGGAGAGCCTCTCCCATGCTGGGGAGCCCGTGCCGACGGACTTGCTTATGCAGATGAGTGGCGATCTGGGCAATCGGGGTCACTTGGCAGAGCTGCTGCGGTTAACCGCGCCTCGGTTCAATGCTGCCATGCATGGGCTCCAGGTAGGCAACAACCTGATCAAAGCGCATGTTGATCTGGGGCAGTTGGACGAAGCCAAACGGCTAGTTGAGACACTGTACGGGCAGAATCGTCCCGACTGGCGAGAGACGCTGCAGTTCTGGGAAACTGAGATCGCCAAGAAGGGGCTTCCCGCATCACCTCTCTCGGCGGCTGATTCACCACAAATGACGATGCTCACGGTCGAGGGACCAATCTGGCTGCGAAATGACTCTCCGGCCGCTATGCTTATCCGAGCTCAGACCGGAGAGCTCCCCTGGGTAAGCTTTATGGGCGGTAGCGCTGACGTCGAAGTGCCCCCAGACTCTATTCAGCACCAAATGACTGACACGCCTGGCAGGCTCAGTCGAGCTTTACCGCTCTTCCTGGCCGAGCAGACGGACCTGTATACTCAGTCGCGAGCCAAGACCCTCGTACCATGGATGGTTGCACCACGTGCCGGCTTCGTGCTCTTCGGCAAGCCGTATGGCGACGAGGATGCCGCGCACATTGCGCGCGAGGGATCGGAACCGGCAGACTGGCTCGTTCTCACGCACCTCGTCACGATCGGCAGCCATTGGAAGGTGCAGATGCGTTTGGTCAGGACGATTGACGGTACGTGTCTCGCGAATTGGCAGCAGACGTTCCATCGGGATCAACCGGAAGAGGGGTTTGGTTCCTTGGTATCACTGCTGCATGCCGGCCTGCGTGAGCACGTCGGTATCCTGCCCCGACCATCGGCATCAGCCTACACGGTGCCGCAAGGTGCCTGGTTCACCGACTACATGTTGCGCTTGGAGCAGTTACTGGCAGTACGATGTGCCGCGATGGATCGCGTAAGTCCGGAATTCCTCCACGGAGAGCGGGAAATCCTGGATGGAAGCTTGGCTCAGTGTCTCAAGTATCCACAGAGCCTTACCGTGCGCCTTCTGCTGATGCAGACAGCCGCTGCGATGAAGAAGGTCCGCCCGGACATCGTGCGCGCGTACGCTGACAAGCTCGCGAAGCTCCACCGGGATAATCCACTCCCAGGACGGGCGCAGAGCGTCCTCCAGGATATGATAGATGACGTTTTGGAAGGATAGAATAGACAGCGGGACAGCGGTCGAGGCACCAGTCCTGACCACTTACCATCTCCACCCGCCAGAAGCTTGGGCGAGTTCTCGAGATCACATCCGATCCAGCGGCCCCTCTCCGCCCTCAGCCCGAGATGCATCCAGGAATGCGTCAAACTCGGTCGTGGCTTCGTCTCAGCTATGGTGCGCTCCCACCGCTCATCGCTCTGCCGGTCGACAGGAAGCTCGCAGAATCTGCGATTTTGGCACGCTTGTCGCTCACGCTTCGATTCACCTCCGGGCATCGGGGTCTCCACCATCGCCAGCCGATCTCGCCATGCCGAGCCACACTTGCCATGCCGCACCAATCCCCCGCCGGAAAGAATCATGAACGCAATCTCGCTTCCCCACTCCGCTCTTTTCTCGTTCATCCTGTCGATCCTGTCCATCTATGTGAATATCCGCTCCTTCGGCCGCGAGTTATCCACAAAAGTTATCCACAACAAAACGGCCGGATTGTGGATTGCGCATAAACCCTTGTCATTACTCATCTCCCCAAGCCAAACCCCGCCCAAACGACCCTATATTATGGAGGGCGCGCTTTTTTCCCCGCGCACCTCAGATCTTTGACAAATGAATACCAGAACTCCGACCGGATAAGTAGGAGTTGCCCTTGTGCGCACGCGAACCTGAGCACGTTCGTCATCGACGGTAATCTGCGATACGTTTCTCCGTCGATTGCGCGCTAACCTGAGCACCTTTGAACGTGGGTCGCCTCGCCCTCGAGCGACACCCATGGCCTGACCTCCTTGGCCAATGACGATTGACGACTGATCTGGACCAAAAAAAAGAAACTTGAGCACCTTCCCATCCATAAAACTCGTAACCACTTATACCACAATAGTTTACAACGCGAAAAGATATTCGCGCGCCCTCTGCAATCTTATTCCTGTCCGAGTGGTCCCTCATCACTCGTCGGCGGCACTGAGGAGTTATCCACAATGCAATCGAACTTGCGCACCTCCTCCCTCGATTCCACCGTAACTACATGTCATCACAGCAGATAGCGCACTGGTGGTAACACCCGCGCAACTTGCGCACCTCCTCACTTATCCTCAGCCCCCGTTACGGAATAATCAATAATCACTAGCCCGACCCCCGGCCCCTCCCGACCACCGACCATCCCGACAATTTTAACCGCTGGAGTCTAAGCCCTTTGTCCTGTATGATGCCTCGCAGATGTAAAGTGTGTTCCCTTCTTGCCTTGGCTTTGATGGCCTTAAACCGCGGCAAGTGAGAGGGAGAAAGCAATAGAGGATTAGCCACAGATGCACACATCCGTGCACTGAGGAATTCGGGTGAGGATTTGAGGTATTGCGGATTGCCCGGCGGCCAACGCCGCCCCTTCCAGATGCGATCATTGGTCGCATACCAAAGTCTCAAAATCGCACTGCCCGGATCTGTCCATCTGTGGACCCCTGTCAGTTTGCTTGCCTATCAAACCTACCTAAGGCCAAATAAGGGAACTGTTTAGATGCAGTCCATCAAAGTTGAACGTGAGATTGGCGGCCGCGTGCTGTCAATCCAGACCGGTACCTGGGCTAAGCTCGCCGATGGTGCCGTGAGCGTACAGTACGGTGAAACCGTAGTTTTCGGTGCGGTATGCCGCGCCAAGCCCCGTGAGGGCATAGATTTCTTCCCCCTCCAGGTTGACTACCGCGAGCGCCGCGCCGCGGCCGGCAAGTTTCCTGGCGGGTTCATGAAGCGCGAAGGTCGGCCGACCAATCGCGAGATCCTGACCGCCCGGATGATCGATCGGCCGATGCGTCCGCTGTTCCCCAAGGGCTTTATCGACGAAGTGCAGATCCAGATCAATGCACTGGCGTTCGATATGCAGAATGATCCCGATATCCTGGCTGGTCTGGTGGCTTCGGCCGCTGTCGCCATCAGCGATATCCCGTTCATCGCCCCGATCGCGCATGTTCGCGTCGGCCGGGTGGATGGTCAGTTCGTGATCAACCCGACCCAGGATCAGCTCGCCAAGAGCGAATTTGAATTGACCCTGGCCGGCACCAAGCACTTCATCAACATGATCGAGCTTGGCGCCAACGAGGCCAACGAAGATGTCATCGCTGACGCGGTTGTCTTCGGCCATGAGACGATCAAGGTGATCGTGGGGATGATCGAAGAGCTGCAGCAGCAGGTCGGTCAGGACAAGGTGGGCGATTACCACCTGCCCGATCCGAAGCTGGTTGAGGAAGTGAAGAAGAAGGTCTTGAGCAAGATCCGCGCTGCCAAGGGGAAACCTGGCAAGGCTGATCGCGCGGCCGCGGTCGACAAGGTTCTGGCAGACACGCTGGAGGATATGGCCCCGACCCCGACCGATGCCAAGGCAACCTATACCGAGATCATGGCCGCCAAGGCGAAGGCAAGCCAGATCCGCAAGATTTTTGTCGATGTCGAGGAGCTCGCGACCCGTCAGGCAATTCTCGACGGCACGCGTCCCGATGGCCGCGACTATTACACCATCCGCCCGGTTACCTGCTCGGTGGCAGTGCTGCCCCGCGTGCACGGCTCGGCCATCTTCACCCGCGGTGAGACCCAGGCCCTGTGCACCGTGACCTTGGGCACCGCTTCCGATGCCCAGCTTGTTGATGGGCTGATGGATGAGTATGACCAGAAATTCATGCTGCACTACAACTTCCCCAGCTACAGCGTGGGTGAAGTCCGCCCGATTCGCGGGCCTGGGCGGCGTGAGATTGGGCATGGCGCGCTCGCTGAGCGTGCTCTGATGCCGGTGATTCCGTCGGCTGAGACGTTCCCGTATACGATCCGCCTGATCTCGGACATCATGGAGTCCAACGGCTCGAGTTCGATGGCGACGACCTGCGGCGGAACGCTGGCGCTGATGGACGCCGGTGTGCCGATCAAGAAGCCGGTTGCCGGCATCTCGGTTGGCCTTGTGCAGGACGGCGACAAGAAGGCTCTGATCACCGATATCCTCGGCGAAGAGGATCACTTCGGCGATATGGACTTCAAGGTCTGCGGCACGCGCGATGGCATCACCGCGATCCAGCTCGACATTAAGATCGAGGGTCTGGACCACGACACCATCCGCAAGACGCTGCATCGCGCGAAGGAAGCTCGCCTGGCCATTCTCGGCCGGATGGAGCAGGCCCTCGCTGCGCCGCGTGAGGACATCAGCAAGTACGCTCCGCGCATCGTGACCATCCACATCGACCCGGAAAAGATCGGCAAGCTGATCGGCCCCGGCGGCAAGATGATCAAGAAGATTCAGGAAGAGACCGGCACCACCATCGAGATCAACGACGATGGCACCGTGCAGATCGCCTGCAACGATCCCGTCGCAGCCCAGAAGGCCCGCGACTACGTCGAGACTCTCTGTGCCGAGATCAAGGTCGGCAAGATCTACACCGGCCGAGTGGTTTCCATCAAGGAGTTCGGCGCGTTCATCGAGATCGCACCCGACACCGATGGCCTGTGCCATGTGTCCGAGCTGTCCGACTCCTACGTGAGAAACTGCGAGGATGTGGTGCATATCGGCGACGAGGTGCGCGTGAAGTGCATCCTGGTCGACGATCAGGGCCGCATCAAGCTCTCGCGCAAGGCCGTCATGAAGGAAGAAGGCCTGAGCGACAATCTGGACCAGGGACAGGGCCAGGATCAAGGCTCGGACCGGGAAGAGGACTTTGTCGAGGATGCCCCCCCGATCATTGAGGAGCCGGGCGACAGCGTCGGCAACCGTGCAGGTGCCAGCGAAAGCGGCAACCGTGGCGGCGGCGATCGCCGAGGCCCCGGCGGTCCTCATCGTGGTGGTCCTGGTGGCGGTGGCGGTGGTCGTCGCGGCCCCGGTGGCGGTGGCGGCGGCGGCCGTGGCGGTCACGGTGGCGGCGGTGGCCGCGGCCGTGGTGGTCACGGTGGCGGCGGTGGTGGTGGCGGCGGCCGTGGTGGCCGACGCGACTAACCCCGCGCCAGTAAGTTCATACTGAAAACAAGCCGACCCGGCCGAAATGGCCGGGTCGGTTCTTGCACACTAATGAGCCAGTACCGGAACATCCATGGCCGCAAGTGGGGCAGAGGGCTGCGGCCGTGGCTGCTCATTCCGAAGTACCTCTGCGTCGCTGTGGCGCTCGGCGGCATCGTTGCCGCCGGCACGCTGATGCACGAGGCGCAGTCTTCCACCGTCGAACAGCGCCGAGCAATCTTTGGCCTGGTCGGGAGGCTGTTTACCCGGCAGGTGGTTCCGGGATTGCTGGGCGCGGCAGTCTTTGGGTTGGCGTTGCTTCTGCAGCACCCCCGCGAACTCCTGCGAATGCGTTGGCTGCGGCTGAAGCTGGTGTTGCTCCTGGTAGGAATCCCGCTGGCACATGTGATGCAGTCATCGGCGCTCGCGCAGTTACGCCGCGTGCCTGATTCCTCCACCGAACGGTTCGTCAGCGGGCTGGCTGGCACCGTCCTGCTGGTGGTCATTGTCATCATTCTCGGCCGGCTGAAGTTGCGTCTGAGACAGCGCATTGCGTCTCATCTCGGAACGTAGTCTTGGCGCCCAAGGCGTCCTGCGTCAGGGAAATCACAAGTGGCCGACGTGCTGGCCCCGACGGAGTAGCGGTGGTTGAAGAGGGCTTTGGGCTTAATCCGCGGGAATATCAGATGGAGGGACTGCGCTCTTCATCATTCAGACTTGCCATGTCCTGCTCGGAAGCTTCGCCCATTACGAAACGGCGGACAACGGGGTCGGTTTCCTCCAGAATTGCGTGAGGTGTGCCGTCGTAGACGATCTTTCCTTCGTGCAGCATCACCATGCGGTCGGCAACCTTGAATGCCGAGTGCATGTCGTGGGTAACGACGATGCTCGTCACCCGCAGCTCACGTTGTAGTTTGATGATCAGTTCGTTGATCACGTCGGACCGCACAGGATCCAGTCCCGTCGTCGGCTCATCGTAAAGAATCACCTCGGGGCTCAGGGCGATGGCGCGGGCGAGGGCGACGCGCTTCTTCTGGCCGCCGGAAAGCTCGGACGGCATCTTGCCGCCGATTCCCGGCAGCCCCACCATGGTGAGCTTGTGCTTCACAAGATGGTCGATTTCCGCGTCACTCTTGTGCGTATGCTCCATCAGCGGAAACGCGATATTGTGCTGCACCGTGAAGGAATCAAAAAGAGCGCCCATCTGAAAGAGGAATCCGATGCGTTGACGGATCTGCATCAGCGAACGTTCGTCGAGATTGTCGATGCGGCGGCCGTCAAACCAGACTTCGCCAAAGTCCGGACGGAGCAGGCCGACAATGTGTTTCAGTAACACGCTCTTGCCGGTGCCGCTGGCGCCGATGATCACCAGGCATTTGCCGCGTTCGATGTCGAGGGTCAGCCCGTTGAGCACAATGAGCCGGCCGAAACGTTTGCCGACGTCTTTGAACTGAATGATCGGATTGTCGATGGCGAGAGTCATGAAGGATCAGAACAGAGATTTCAGGCCATAAAGTGCGACATACCACTGCGTCGCCAGGCGCGCAAAGAAGAAATTGAAAACGATGATGGCGATAAAGGCATAGACGAAACTCTCCATGCATGCGCGGCCGACGCCGCTGGCGCCGGCCCCGCAGGTGAATCCTTTGTAGCAGGCGATCAGGCCGATGGCGCCGCCGAAGAACACGCTCTTACTGATGCCTTCCATGATAGCCCAGACGCCGACGCCGGCGTGGGCATAGTGCCAGTAAGGTTCGTTTGGGATGCCGAAACCATGAACTGACACCAGCCATCCGCCCAGCACACCGAGAATGTCGCTGTAGATGGTCAAGATCGGGGTCAGGAGTATGCAGACCAGGAAGCGCGGCACAACCAGATACCGGATCGGATCGGCGCCCATGACACGCAGTGCGTCGATCTGCTCGGTCACATTCATGGTGCCCAGCTCGGCTGTCAGCGCCCCGCCGACTCGACCGGCAAGCATCACCGCCGCCAATACCGGGCCGATCTGCTTGACCACCGAGACGTTGATGATGGCACCCAGGCGATTCTCCTGGCCGATGCTTTTGAACTGGTTATAGGCTTCTACGGCAAGGACCATTCCGATGAAGGCGCCGGTGATGGCGACGACAGGCATCGACTTGACACCGATCTCGTACATGAGCGGGGGCATCAGGCGGAGGGTCTTGCGGCTGAGCCCGGCCCGAAGCCAGGCGAAGACATGCCCGACGAAGCGCCAGAAGTCGCCAAAGGCGACCAACCAGTTCAGGGAGTCCCGACCAAACCGCTCTATCGTAACGGAGGGCATTTCCGGGATGATATGTGGCATCGCAGACCACAGCAAATGCCGTGATCTTACGTTCCCGGTTGAGGTATCTGCTGATTGGATTTGGCGGGGGACCGGGGGTCGGATTGGGGGAGTTGGTTGGCGATGAAGCGAGCCAGGGAGCGGGCGTTCTGTTCGAGTTGGGCCAGAGCCTTGCCGTCGATGCCGCTGAGTGCATCGGTCAGTGGCTTGGAGCTGTGGCGGAGCAGGTCGCCAGCATCCGGAACGCTCACATCGACGCCAATTACCGGGTGGCGGTATACAACCGGTGGGGATGGGGGAGACTGTTTGTTGCCGGTGAAGTACCAGGCACAAAGGCCCAGGAGCAGAACAGCGGCTGCCGCGGCGATGGCGTGGTTCCAGCGCGAGCGTGGCTCGATGCTCATCCGGATCTGCTGTGCACGGATCGCTCGCATCGTCCGCTGGTGGAGATGCTCGGAGTAGGATGGGGAAAGGTCCTTGGCGCCCGAGATCAGTTGCTGGGCGATGGGGTCATTGGAGGGCTGTTGTGGAGTCATGGCGTGCCATCCTTTCGAGGTAATGGTGTGCCTGCAGGTCCAAAACCGGCGCTGCTGAGATGCGGGGTAAGAGCCCGGCGGGCGCGGTGCAGTGCCGTCTTTACTGCGACCCAGCTCTTGCCCATGACGCGGGCGATTTCGCGCGCGCTAAAGCCCTCGACGTAACAGAGCCAGAGCATCTGGACATGCTCGGGAGAGAGTTCGCGGCGGGCGATGGCCCAGAGGCCCTCGTGTTCGTCGCGATGCTGGGCAGATTCGGCCGGGCGGAGGCGAGGGTCGTGCACGGCTTCCAGGGCTTCAGCACCGGCCGGTTGGCGGCGATCTCGCAGGTGGTTGGCGGCAAGGCGCCAGGCGATGGTGAACAGCCAGGTTTTGAAAGAGCGGCCATCATAGCGATGGAGGTTCTCGTAGACGCGGACGAAGGTGTCCTGGAAGAGGTCCTCGGCGTCGCTGTGGCTGCCGACGCGACGCTGGAGGAATCGCACCAGCGGAACCTGCCACCGTCGGACCAGGGCTTCCATGGCGGCCGCGTCGCCGGCACGCGCGAGGCGTGCCAGCGATTGATCGTCGGTCGGCAGGACACTGAGCTCCTGCGCGATCAAGTTAACCTCTGCCATGCTCATGTTTCTATTCTACATCTACTTGGCTCTTGCAGCCTGGATCTGCTCCGCCAGCGTCTTGATCTGAGCGAATGGGAAGGTCCAGTTCACCATAACATTAGAGCCTTGGGAGGTAATCTCCAAAGGCGGCAGAAGCGGGGCGATCATCTTGAGTTTGGGGTCGGCGCTCTCGTTGGTGGCCAGCATCATGCCAAGGGCCCTGAGGCCCTCGGCCGAGGTCTTGAGCTGCTGAGCCTTGGTTGGGTCGGCAGCGCCGAAGGTGCCTTTCAAGGTAACATTCTGGTTCTGCTCGGAAATGGTGATCCAGGCCGAGGTTATGTTCGCGAAGACCGGGTTGTTCTTGTTCTCGGGTTTCTTCGCGAGTTCGGCCACGGCATCACTGGCGATGCCCGCCAGAACACCTGCGCCGGCGGGCTGAGCAAGAACGGAATCGGCCTTCAGGGCATCGCCTTTGCCATCGAGAATATCAAGCGCCTTTTCGACATTCTCCTGGGTCTGAGAGATCACAACGCGGTCGGTGGAGAAGAACGCCCCATGCATGGTCTTGCCCTTGTCTTCCCAGCTCACGATTTCGTGTTCGCCGTGAGTGACGCTGTTGAACGATGGGTTCATCTGAAGCAGAGCTAGAAGCTGTTGCTGGTTGGCGTTGGCTTTGGCGACGACGATGCCTTCAGACTCGTTGAAGCCTAAGCCGTACAGGGTGACGGAGTGCAGATCGTGCGGCAAGGTCATGCCGGCGATCATCTCGAATTTCTGCACACCGGCTTGGGTGTTGGGGTTGCCATTGATCCTCTGCTCGACCATAGGCCAGAACGCACTCTTGGCGACAGCGTCAACGTCGATGTGGATGATCCACTTGGCATCGGCCGGGACGATCTTGGCGTCGAAAGGGTCGGCCATGGCGACTGAGCTGGCCGCGGTAATCAGGGTCATCGCGAAAAGGCAGTGCTTGAACATTGGGTTCTCCTTTGGGTTGTTGAGGTTCTAAGGGGTGATACCCGGGATATGGGGTGGCGGTTACGGAGGGAGGTGCCTGGTACTTGGTGCTTGAGGGAAACGGATGAGTGATGAGTGACGGGACATCGGCGCGCGACAGCGGGATGATACGGTGAAATCCGTTGCGCGGGGGTGTGTCGTAAGTGTTGGTGGGAACGGAAGTTGGGGAACGCGAAAAAGTGTCGCGCGCATAGATGCACGAGTGTCGCGCGGGGTTAAGTCTTGGTGAGACAGTGGTTTGGGTGCAAGTTAGTGTGCGGAAAATGTGAAAGTGTCGCGCGTTGCATCTTCCCTAACGGCATGGGTAGATCTCCCACTCGTCCGGCAGGAGTAAGCGTATTCGGTTTTCAAATAGCGTGGGACGAAGACAAGCTGAAGCTTGAACAACAAACGCAAGCTGAAGCTTGAACTACGAACGAAAAACATGTCCCTCTATATATGGGGTAGGTTCGTGTGGTTTTTGTACGCAAAAGGCGGAAAAAGAGGGCCTCCAAAAAACATCAAGAATTTTGGAGGGTACCGGAAGCGACTTGACAGGTTCTGAACGGGAGATCGCAGTCAGCCGCAGAGCAGGGCGAATGGTGGGAATTGCGTGGGAGGGGATTGCGGGGTGGCGGTTTGTGGGGCAGGATATGGGGCGTGGGATTGGCCGGGCGCGTGGGTCCGGATGGATAAGGGATGTGAGGAGTGAGCTATGGGACAGCGGAGCTTTGTAGAGCGTCGGGTTGGCAGGTTGAGCTGCGCGGTTGGCCGGGCGGCCGGGGCGGTGGTGGAGGGGCTGGAGGCGCGGCGGCTGCTCAGTGCCGTGCTGTTCGTGGATGACTCGGCGGTGGGGAGCGGGGATGGTTCAAGCTGGGGTAATGCATTTACGGATCTGCAAGTGGCGTTGGGCCAGGCGGTTTCTGGGGATGAGATTCATATTGCGGGCGGGTCGTGTAAGCCAACCGCCACCACGGATCGGACGATCTCGTTCGAACTGAAGGATGGCGTGAGCCTTCTGGGCGGATATGCCGGGAACGGGGCGGCCGACCCGGATGCTCGTGATATCGCTCTGTTCCAGACCATCCTTTCCGGTGACATCGGCGCGGCCGGTGACAATACGGATAATAGTTACCACGTCATCGCCAGTTACGGCGTTTCTCCGACCACGCTTGTCGATGGTATTACGGTCACGGCCGGATATGCCGACGGGGGCTCGACTGATAGCTGCGGCGGTGGAATGTATAACGGCTGTTCGTCGTCTCCGACACTGACCAACTGCACATTCAGCGGAAACACGGCCAGTGGTAGCGGGAGTGACGGCAGCTATGGCGGCGGGATGTATAACGGCAGCTCTTATTCCCCGACACTGACCAACTGCACATTCAGCGGAAACACGGCCAGCGGTAGCGGCAGTGGCGGCAGCTACGGCGGCGGGATGTACAACGCCTCCTCCTCTCCGGTACTTACTGGCTGCACATTCAGCGGAAACATGACCGTTAGCAGCGGCAGCGTGGGTAGCTGCGGCGGTGGAATGTACAACTACGGCTCATCTTCTCCGACACTTACCGACTGTACATTCAGTGGCAACACGGCCAGCAGCAGCGGGAGCGACGGCAGCTATGGCGGTGGGATGCTCAACTCCTCCTCATCTCCGACGCTTACCAACTGTACCTTTAGTGGGAATACGGCGAACAACGGTGCGGGCATGTACAACTCCTGCTCGTCTTCTCCGACACTGACCAACTGTACGTTCAGCCGAAATACGGCCAGCAGTAGCGGGAGCGACGGTAGCTATGGCGGTGGGATGCTCAACTACTCCTCATCTCCGACACTGACCAACTGCACATTCAGCGGAAACACGGCCAGCACTATTGGCGACGTCAGCAGCTACGGTGGCGGGATATACAACCACTCCTCATCTCCGATACTTACCAACTGCACATTCAGCGGGAACACGACCAGCACCAGCGGGAGCGAGAGTAGCTATGGCGGCGGGATGTTCAACTACTCATCATCTCCGGCAGTTACCAACTGTACATTCAGCGCAAATACGGCCAGCAGCAGCGGCAGTGTCGGCAGCTATGGCGGCGGGATATTCAACTACTCATCATCACCGACGCTTGCCAACTGTACATTCAGCGGAAACACGGGCAGGAGTCACAGCGCCTCTAGCGGCTACGGCGGTTGGATGTACAACAATAGTTCCTCTCCAACGCTCATCAACTGCATTGCCTGGGACAATGGTAATCGTCCCATCGGTGCTGACGATTTAGCGGAATCGGTGATCACCTACAGCGACATTCAGGGCGGTTATGAGGGAAGCCACAACATAAACGCCAATCCGCTGTTCGTCCGCAGTCCCTCAATTGGGGCTGATGGTGTGTGGGGCACGGCCGATGATGATTATGGCGATTTGCGACTGCAAATGAACAGCCCCTGTATTAACGCTGGCAACAATGACGCTTCGGGCCTTGTGGGTAGCACTACGGATCTCGCTGGCAATCCACGCATCATCGCTGGTACGGTAGATATGGGTGCGTATGAAGCGGAGGTGATTGCCTACGAAATAGGCACATTTGGTGGCAGCCAATTACTAACACTTCTCGAGACTGACAATGATAACGTCAGGTTTGCCATCCGTGGCGGCGGCGAGGCGACGCTCTGGTCCGATTACACGATTACCCTCACCGGCACTACGGCCAAATCCGTCCTGACCATCACTGTCAGGAAGATCGCTGGCGGCGATGGCCTGTTCAACGTCTCCGGCATCACCTCGGATGGTCCGCTCAAAGGGATCAGCGCCAGTGCGGTATCCCTCTCCGGGCAGGTTCAGATCAACACCCTCAACCAGAGCGCAGGCAAGGCGTCGGTATCTCTGAAGTTCCGGACGATCAGTGATGCGGATGTGCAGGTACAGGGGATGCCGGTGTCGGCGATCACGGTGGGTGGCATGGTCTCTGACAGCCGGATCGTCGCTACTGGGCCGATTGGGAAGTTCATGGCGACTGCCCTGGTGAATAGCGACGTCCTGGTGGGAGTGGCGGCGGACTTCGCAGGGCAGTCTGCCGGGCATGACGACTTCATCAACTCCACGGCGAAGTTGGGTAGCCTGACCGTAACGGGGCGGAAGTTGCCGAAGGGAATCAGTTATCCGGCGTATGTGTGCGGGGTGCATGTCTCGGCGCCGAGCATTGGCATGCTGAAGTTGGCGAATGTGGACAGTACGGACGGGGCGGTGCAGGTGCATGCGCTGGCCGACACGGGCACACTGACGATTACGGCATTGAATCCGGTGATGGGCGGGGTATCGGTGCTGACGGCCGGGAGTTGGAAGGCGGGTAAGACGGGACGGCCGGGGATCTTTGATGTTGTGTGAGGTGATGGAAGGCTACGTTGGATGACCTCTGCGGTTGCGGTTCGTTGGCGGCAAGGCGCTGGGCCTGCAACTGGCGCAGAAGCCGATTTCGGTTCATTCCTCTGAGGAAGGGAAATGGATAATCTGGTGAACAACCAACGAAGGGTCTCACATGAAACGGTGGATGATGGCGATCGGGCTGGCGATGTCGGCGATGACGTGGGCAGCGATGGCGCAGGATGTGACGGTGGTGAGGAGTTTTGCGGTGAACAAGGGGCCGGGGTGGAAACCGGGGGCGGACCTGGCGGGGGCGGCAGGACCAAAGCACCTGGCGGTTCTGGATGAGGCGGGGTTCGTGGTACAGGAAAAGGCGACGGGGAAGGTGCTGCAAAAGATGACGCCGCGGGAGTTCTGGAACAAGGTGGAGCCGGCGGGGTCGTTTGATCCACAGAAAGAGTGCAATGACCCGCGGATCCTGTATGACCCGCTGTCGCAGCGCTGGTTTGCGTGCGAGGCGGGTACCGGAGCGGCGACAAAGGTGTATCTGGCGGTGTCCTCGAGTGATGATCCGACGGGGAGTTGGAAGGGTGTCGTGGTGCCGATGGTGCCGACGGATCCGGGGGTGAAGATCGGGGTGGATTAGAACGGCTTCTATATTTGCGCGTACAACGGGGAGAAGGACCTGCACCAGGCATCTGATTGTTTCGCGATTCCGAAGGAAGATGTGATAGCGGCCGGCGGGCCGGTGCTGTCGCGGATGCAGAGGTTTGAGAAACTGGAATACCCCGCAACTCCTGCGGTGGATGTGGATGCGAAGAAGGCGGGGGATGCGCCGGAGGTGCTGCTCAATTTTGACTGCTACACGGGGACGAGCAGCGACAAACTGTACAAGTATACGATCACGTGGAATGGCGGGAAGGCGAGCATCTCGGCGAAGCAGACGATCAAGCTGGGCAAGATCTATCTGACGCCGAATGCGGGGTCGCATCTGATGGATTGCGCCCAGCCGGATCAGGGAGTGAAACTGCGGGCGGATGGGGGCCGGCGGACGGAGAGCGTGTTTGCATATGAGGGGAGTGTGTTTGGGTGTAATGGGACGAAGGTGAATGCAGAGGGACGGCCGGGGATCTTGTGGTACGAGGTACGCGTGAGCGATGGGAACTTGATGCAGGAGGGGTTTGTGGAGGATGCGAAACGCGATTACCTGTACTCGACTTTGGCGGTGGATGGCAAAGGGAATGTCGGGATCGGATGTACGGGAACGTCAGAGACGGAGTTCCCATCGGTTTATGTGATGATGCACGCGGCGGGAGATGCGGCGGGAACGATGCGGGCGCCGGTGCCGGCGATGAAAGGGACAACCTATTATCGGTATCCGGGAGTGCGGGCGGTCAACTGGAGCAATTACTCCTCGACATGTATTGATCCTTCGGACCCGGGGCTGTTGTGGACGTTCCAGGGGTACGCGGCAAGCGAGGTGGAGAAGGAATGGTGTTCGGCGTGGGCGGCTTTCGGGATAGCGGGACGATAACGGGCAGGACAGGAGCTACTGGGCCAGGATGACGGCCGCCCCGCAGGGGGGGACGGTCAGTTTCAGGGGGAGCTTCTTAATCCGCTTCTCGCCTTTGAAGGGTTGCCAGAGGATCAGGTTCTTCGGCGTAGCGCCGGCGAATGCGGCTTTGCAGCGCACGGGTTGTTTGCTGGGGTTTCGTAGGACCAGGGCTTTGCCGCTGGCGCCGCCGTCGAGGATGGAGAACAGAATGTTTCCGGATACCTTTGCGCCGACGGTGTCCCGGTACAGGCCCTTGAGCATGATGGGGTAGTACTTCTTCTTGAACTGGTTGGCTTCCTTTACGTACCGAGCCAGTTTCGGGCAGGCCTTGTAACTGAGTTCGCGAACACCCCAGATCTCCATATCAACGGCGACGCCGAGCATCAGCGACTTGTTCACGTTGTCGTAGGAGTAGTTCTCCACGCGCGCCTGCTGGCCGGGGATCTGCGGGAACATGTAGCGGAAGATGTTCTCGCGTTCTTCGGCGTAGCGCGAGAAGAAGCTGTCGAGACAGCCGATGCTCTCGGGGTAGAGCGATTCGCCGATGAATATGAAATCGGGGCTGATCCTGCGGGCGATCTCGCGGGCTTGATGGGTGAGTTCGAGTTTGTAGGGCATCAGCCGTGCGCCGACCGGATGGTTGTGGTTGGGGTTGAAGCAGCGCAGCGACGGGACAAAGAGATCGGGCTCGAGGCCATCCACGCCGAGGCGGGCCATCTTTTGCACGTGGCGATAGTAGATCTGCCGCCAGCCTTCTTCGGCGGGGCACATCTCTCTCCAGACTGACGTGGGGCCTTTGAAGTGTTTCAGCGAGAGGACGGTTTCTTTTCCCCAGGCATCCTCGACCGGCAACCCCTTTTCATTGAAAACTTCGTACTGTTTCAGGTTGTACTTCTGGTATTCGGGAACTTCCTTGTTCACCCAACGGTGGAAGTGGTCCAGGAGGATGATCCGGCAATCATGCCTGTGTAGCGTATCGACCATTTTTCCGAATTCTTTGGCGCCGCCGAGGTCGGACGAGGGCGAATAGTCGAAATCCGTGCCCTCGGCCCCGAGTTTGGTATGGCCGTAGTAGAAAACCATCTTAATGCCGGTGGCTTTCTGTTCCTTGATCATCTCCCTGGCGCATTGGCGGAAGTCGAAGGCTTTTTCGCCGATATAGATCTTGCCGAGCACTGCGGACCAGCCGTAGAAATCGTCCTTGAACCAGTCGGGGCTTGGGCCGACCTTGACGGTCTGGTTGCGGTAGGCGGCGTACATATCAGCGCCGGAATGCCAGTCGCCGCGGTGGGGCGCAATACGCACGATTTCCGACTGCCAGCTCTTGCCGGGAGTGATGCGCGGGACGTGAACGGCGTTGATGCCAAGCCAGCGCGGGGTGCCTTTGGGGTAGCAATGGACGGCGAACTTGGGGAACTCCTTGGGGAACCTGATCAGCTTTATGGAGAAGATGTCTTCTCTCTTGGAGTGATAACCTCCGTACAACCCTTGTTTGGAGTTGTACAGGTCGCACCAGACACCGTTCAGGTTGTCGTGCATGAACATGGCGGTGTCATCGCGGCGCGAAAACTGGTCGGATTCAAGCGTGAGTTCGGGGAAACCTTCGTGGAAGATGTTGGGGTAGAAGAATCCCCGGTCATTGGCCGCGATCAAACCAGTTCGTTCTTTTTTCCCTTCAGAGAAATCCCCTATTCCGTTTAGCAGCGGGAATTCCACTTCCTGCAGTTCGTGCCTGGCAAGATTGTCGATCCGGGCGCTGGCCTGCAGTTGTGGCGAATCGTCGTCCAGGCTGAGGGTGAAGCTTGCCCGGATGCGATAGGCGGCGGCACCTTTCACTTCTGCGTAATGGAAAGTGATGCTCTGCCGGCCGGTCTGCCGCAGGGTCTCGATCTTCTGCGGCTTCTGCCTGGAGCCGTAGACGAAGTCGAGCGTGTACCGCCCGGTCTGAAAGACCAGGCGCCAGGCTTCCGCGGCGGCGGGGTGGCGTATTAGCTCCGTGCCGGTTGCCTTGTTGCGGAAACTGGTGATCCGGCCGCGGCTGTCGAGGGAAACAGACACGAACCGGTTCTGCATCACAGAGGGCATAGGACCTCTTTAGTGACGTTCATTCGAACTTCACGGTTCCAAACAGCTTCACGGCATTGCCGTCATATTGTGGCGACCAGGAGTAGTCGAGGTTGCCATTGATGGACGGATTGGCCGTGACGTTCAGGAGCCAGGATTCGCCGGATTGCGGCCGCTGGCCGATCAGTGCGAAGGGGATCGTGGCGGTTGCCTGCCATCCGGTGTCGGTGTGCGAGAACTCGTTCTTCGCGGCGACATCGGGGACCTTGTTCTGGCTGACGCCCTTGCCCTGGGGCCAGATCACGAAGACCTGCGGCTTGCTGCCATCGGGGGACACGAGCACGCGGGTGATGAATGACAGGCTGCTGGAGTCGCCCTTGCATTTGTCCCACCATGCCAGGCGGGTGGCCATATCCACACCTTGCTCGCGCACCTGGACCACCAGGGCATCGTCCGTGTGCCAGATCTGGAAGGATAAGCCGGTGTCGCGGCGGTAGTTGGATGGTTCAAAGAAGCCCAGGAAATCCTCGGTGAATGGCTCGCCGAAGCGGAAGGCATGGTTGCGATGGAAGCCGAGGAATTGTTCTGTTGGCCGGGCTGCGCAGGTGGCAGCGGGCGGCCGGGTGAAGGCCAGTTCCATGGCCACATAGTCCAGCCACGTGCGGACATTGTCGGCCAGGGCGAGCAGTTTGTTCTTTCGCAGGATCGCGATGCAGCGGGTCGCTGCGGCGAGGCTCTTTTCCAGCAGTTCGGCGGCCTGATCGATGCCGTCGCGGTCGTAGGACCGGCCGGGGCGAATCCATCGGCGGATCTCGTTGAAGAGCCGGCGCGATTCCATGTATGCCTGGTAGGCGGCGAAGGGGAATTTGGCTTTGGTGATCTTCGCCAATGCCTTTTCCGCGAGATCGATCTCCGCCTGGTAATCCGGGCCGTCGGTGAACATGTAGACGCGCTTGGCCTGCTGCATCAAGGCCTTATCGGTGGTGTTGACGAGGGATTGGAGACGTTTTAGCTCCTTGAGCCCGGATTTCAATGCCTTAACCGCGGCCGCTTTGTTGGCGGCGAAGTAGACCTTGTAAAGGTCCAGCGCTGCGGTGATCTCGCGCATCGCGAGTTCGCCGTTGGTGGAATTGATGCGGACAAACGGCTCAAGTTGATCGGCGGCGGCTGCGCCGGCGAGTTTGCGATACTGCCGCAGCGCGGTGGCGCTGGCGACCAGGTTCTTTTTCAAAAGGTCGGCCAGGACCTTGGGGTTGCGAGTCGTCTTGCGCTTCTTCGGATCAACGTAATCGATGATGTACTGCAGGAAGTTTTCCGGGCCGACCGGCGTGTCGATGCTCTTTCTGACCCACGATTCCTCCAGGCGATACTTGCCCCAGGTCGGCCGCTTTGCCTGGTGGCTTAACTCGGAGGCGTGGAAGAACATGAAGGGGTCCTGGATGTGGTTGCGATAGCCACTGTTGCGATAGCCTTCGTAGGAGGAAGTGAAGCAGGACTGCTGGTATGCCAGCAGGACGAGCTGGCTGGATGATTCAACCGTGGCCAGCAGCGCCGGCGCGGCTTTCTCGTCCACGCCAACGCGTTGCGCGAGGGCGGCGGCCCGCTGCACGGGCGACTTGCTGACGCCGCGCACATAATCGACGACCGCCTGCAGATGCATGCGATTGAAGCGAGTCAGCGATTTTTCACGGTCGCTGAAAACCTTGACGCCAGCAGGCATGTCAGGCGAGAAGAACTCGTTGATGGTGTGAAAGGAGAAGGAGTCCGCGCCTTTGCGGCGGGCATCCTCCAGGATTGCCTGGACAAACTCGTAGTCGCCCCAGAGCTGATCGCAGAGGTTCGTGCCGCAGTTGTGGCAGGGGCCGATGAGGAACATCCACTCGATGTCTTTGCCCAACCGTTTCTTCCACTCCATGACCCGGCTGTCGGCACAAGGCAGGTAATAGGTGTCGTTGGTATCGGGGATCTTGTGGCCGAGGATGACGCGGCCCTGGTAGGTCTCGATCATCTTCCGCATCCCCTCAACATCCGTGAAGCCCCACAGGCGGTGGGCCATGATCGGCTTGCGAGCCATCGCGTTGAATTCGGGGATGGCGGTGTTGATCACATGTCGCCAGCCGCTGGCAGCGCTCTCATAGTTGAAGTACAGGCCGTCGAGGTGTGGCAACTGCTCGAATGCCGCGCGGTAGCAGTATCGCGTGTAGCGCTCGACCTCCGGATGATCGATATCCGAGAGTCGGCCCAGGTGCTTGATGGCGTATTTCTGCATCAGCGCCTCGCTGAAGTGCCCGACATAGTGCTGGATGAAAGTCGTCAGGCCATGCTTGTGGGCGATCTCCAGGCCGCGTGCAAGGCGCTGGCGCACGGCATCGCGGTGATCGGCCGGCTGGTCGGCGACATCGGGCATCTCCCTGTAGTCCAGGAAGTACTCAAAGGGGTGATAGCCGGCGTAGAAGACGATGCCGGTGAAATCGTGGGCGGCGATCTGGCTCATCATCGTCTCCCATACCTCATCGGTGTAGTTCAGGATGGATCGGTCGCCCGCGGCCGAGAGGCGAAGCTCGTGCTTATAGTTGCGAGTCCGGAATTTCAGGGTGCTGCTATCGCTTGCCATGAGGATGCTCCTGTAATGAGAGACAATGACTATGCCGGTATGCTACCCAATGGGTGCCCGGAGGGCGAGAGCAAAGACGGCTCCGTCAGATGCCGCGTGATGATGCAGGTGTGGGTAGAATCGTGGACAGCAGAAGGAAGTGACTATGAAGACAACAACTGGCTTGGTAACGGCGGCATCTCTTCTCCTGGTTTCCATGGGGGTAACTCTCGCTCTGCCATCCGCATACGGCGCTGATAGCCCAATCAGTGGGGCAACGGTGACCCTCAAGGGCATCCGCATGAGCGAGAGCCACATGCGAGACGATGCCGATTGGGATAACAGGGCGGGGAAGGGAAAGAAGCAGTTTGTTTTCCTGATCGTTCATGATGGGCCGCCGGAGATCAAGGCGGAAGTGGACCGGATCTGGGCGGGGTTTCATCCACGCGAGAATCTTGATGCCGATGCGGCGGTGGTGTTGGAGAAGCAGTTCAAATCAAACTTGCTCTACTACATTGACGGACCGCTGGCGGCCGGGATGGCGGAGAAGGACAACTACGGTGGGGGTACGCCGATTTCGGTTACCGGCGTGGTGCGCGTGGATGCTGACGGGAAGAAATGGATCACTGCCTCGTCTACGGGCAACTACGGCGGGCCGACGTATCCGGCTCGCGTGATGGTCCCCGACAAGCCGCTGGTGAAACTGCCCGCGAAGCCCGGGCTGGTCGTGAAGCTGAGCGAGACGCTGAGCGATACCTTGGTTTACGTTCCGGCCGGCAAGTTCTACATGGGATGTGCCCTTGAGCAGTACCCGCATTGGCAGGAGGGCCCCCAGCATATGGTGACGTTCGCCAAGGGTTTTTACCTGTCGGATCACCCCATCCTCAATTCAGAATACGCAGCCGTTACCGGAGACAAGATGCGCAATCCGAAGAATCATCCCGAGGGTGCGGCGGCGAATATGTCGTGCGAGATGTTTGATGCTTATGTGAAGGCACTGCAGAAGCTGAACCCGGGCAAGGTTTTCCGGGCGCCTACCAAGAGCGAGTGGGAATATGTGGCTCGGTCGGGGACATCGAACCTGGAGTTCAGGGGCAATCCGGGTGGCAAAGTCGGGGAGATCTGTAACCTCGATTCAATCGTCAAATCGACCAGGCCCAACGGGTGGGGTTTCTATGGCATCTGTTTCTCGGATGGCACGGAGCGCAGCTCCGATGCCGCATTCTTCAGCGATCATGTGTACATTCCCGCGGTTACCGACCCCAAATACCCATCGAAGGAGTGCAAAAACAATATCGGCGTGACGCATCTCCATGCGCACGGTGGAATGGCCGACTACCCAATTAACGAACTAACCAACGATAGCAGTTGCGTCGGAACGGACCTGGGAGCCACTCAGCGCAACGGTCCCGGGTGGAAGCTTATTCGCCAGCGCATCCTGGTGGAGGAGTGAAGCTATTCCCCCAGCACTCGGTAGGATTCCCTGCCCTTTTGCTTCCAGAGGCGGCGGGCGAAGGCCAGGCCTTCTTTGTTGGGTTTCACGTTGCCTTCAATGCTCGGCCAGGGCTGTTTGCTGGTGTGTTTCTCTGGATCGGGGCTCCAGTGATCGTTGGCGTATTCCCGGCGCACCGATTCGTTGGTGAAGTCAGGAATCTCCATGGTTGAGGAATCGGCCAGGACCGAGCGATAGGCCTGGATGGCGACGGCCGACATGGCCGCAGCCCGATAGACATTCAGGAATGGCTGCTTGTTCTTCTGGATGGCCTCGGCGAAGTGATAGCCCATGAAGAAGTCGCAGCCGTCATGTTTCCATGCAAGGTCATTGTGGACCGGGAAATCGGGCATGTAGATATGCTCTTTGGGCTCCTTCTTATCCTGGAGGTATTGCTCTTTGCGCACGCGAAGATAGTGCCACTCGCCGATGCGGGTGTTTTCCATCTGCCCGGCGCTTCCATGGATACGGGTCCAGATACCATGACCGCGCAGAGAAAACTGCAAAAGCTTTACCAGCGCCCCGTTGTCCATGCGCAGGACGATCATTGAGCCGAGGTCATTGCGGCGGGCCGTCATGCGGACGGCACGATCGGAAAGACCCACAGAGTGTGGACTGACAAAACCATTGACCTTCTTGGGCCACGTTTCGGTGATGTACATGATGGGGGCGAGCGAGTGCGAGGAGTAATAGGTGGCGGGGATCCAGTTGCGCCAGTGGTTCTCGCCGGGAGACATCAGATTGTAGCTGGTCGGGGCAATGGGATGAACGTACTCGCCTTCGCCGTAGATAAACTTCCCGACTTTGCCCGCTTTGAACAGCCGGCGCATCTCCTGGTTGTAATTCAGGTAGGGGTAGTTCTCGGCGAACATGTAGATTTTCTTGCTCTTTTCTACCTCACGGACGAGCGCTACGCATTCGCCCATGGTGAAACAGGGAATGGTCTCGGCCATTACGTGCTTCCCCGCGCGGAGACACTTGATCGCATACGGCGTCTTCTGGTGGAAATAGTTGGAGAGGATCACCGCATCCATGTCATGTTCAAGGAACTTATCGAAATCCGTATAGCCGGGTACCTTGAGATCGTTACAGACCTCGTTGAGCTTCTTCTCGTAAGAATCGCACAGCGCCACCAGCTTGAGTCCGGTCACTTGCGCATGTCTGGAAAACACGTAGCCGCGGTTCACCCCAAAGACACCAACCTTGATCTCTTTCATATGTCCCTCAAGAAAGAACGGGAGACGATTCGTTTGGACGTCGCTCTGCGTGAAGGTAGATGTTTGCGAGTTATGGTTCCAGCTTGGCCTTGCGGGCACCGATCAGGTACTTGAGCCATTCTTTGGCCATCAGGCGGTGCCATGGCTCGGTCATGTGGATGCCGTCCAGGGCAACGAACTTGGACGCATCCGGCGATGTGGCCAGCAGTTGTCCCACCTCGATGACGTGTACGCCCGTTGGCGCGGACGTGGGAGCGGAGAGCGAAGCGGCCAGCGAGGGTGCGGTGGCCGTAGGCCGCGGGCGCGATGAGTTGCGGATGCGGTCGAAGACCATGATCTCGATTCCGGCCGCAGTGAATCCGTCCACCATCGCCTTCATGGCTTGCTCATTGGCCGGTCCGGTGTCGACCACGACCAGCAGCACGCGATCGGGTTTCCAAGCCAGGGCCTTCTCATAGAACTTCTCGCCGCTGTAGGCCCGCGCTGCCGAGAGCCCCCCGGCTTCCCACTGGCGGATATCAACTTTGGGGTTGAGCGTCTTGAACATCTCCGACACGACGGGGACGAATGCAGAGGGCGAGGCCCAATGCACGCCCATCGTGAAGGAGTGGCCGATCACGGCGATCTTTTGCGCGGGAGCTTTCTCTATCAGTGGGATCAGGGCTTTGATCTCCGGCTCAGCGAGCAATTCGCGGGCGAGGACGGTCTTGTCGCGCTCTCCGGTGTAGCGGCAGCCCCAGTTGTGCAGCTTGCGGAACATCATCTCGAGGGTCTTGGAATCGGTCGGGAAGGGGCAGGCGCACAGTTTGGGCGAGACTTCCCGCCCGAAGGCAAGGAATTCCTCGTCGGTGGCCGCCGCGATGTCGATTTGCCCCGGGTGAAGCGGGAGTCCCAGCGCCTGGTAGATCTGGAACATGTTCTGCAGCACATCGCCATCGCGATCGACGTCCAGCATCATCTGGAAGATGCTCGCCAGGGCCTTGATCTGCAGGTCCGTGGCCTTTGCCGATTTCCCCTTCCACCACGCGGTCATGGCGTTCACCGGAAGCCTCGGTTCGGACACCTTGAGCCCAGAATCCAGGATCGGCTGAAGATCCGTGGCGGAATTGAATTTTGAGCTCTGCCCGGCGACCCATGCTTTGATCTCCTCGGCCGGCGTGGCCAGCAGCGCCTTCTGGTGATCTACCAGGGCCTGAAGCTGTTCATCGGTCAGTGCCCCGGCCGCGAAGCATTCCGCGTTGGCCTTCACATTCGGCCGATGGGCAAGCCGGATCTGGTAGGCCTGGGTGGCGATGATGTTGGCGTCGAGAAGCTTGTTGAGATTCGTATCTGAGTTCCCCGGTGGCAATTGCTGGCCGAATGTGGCCTTAGCGCCCGCAAACACGAACATGATGGCCGACAAAACAACCGTCTTGGTCATAGATCTTTCCTTTGTAGTGGTTTTCGCCTGACCAATATATTCCAGTGCCGGGTGTTTGCCAGTGATCGCACTGTTTCCGATGTGGGGCGCTTGCGACACTATTTCCTTGCCGGGGGAAGATGGGCTCGTATCATGATGGCGTCATTTGCGCTGGCATGTTTGTTCCCATGCGTCCACTTATAGACGGAGCTGGTATGCACACTTCATTGTTAATGCTGAGCAGTCTGACGTTCCTGTTGTTCGCCGTTCACCTCGATGCACAGGAGAAGATGCCCACGACCATGCCTGATGATCTGCGGCTCAAGGACTATCAGCCCAAAGCCATACACAAGGTACCCGTAACTACCATTACGAAGGGCAAGTACCCGGTCATTGATATGCACTCGCATCCATACCTGAAGACAGAGGAGGATGTTGCGAAGTGGGTGCGCATCATGGATGCGACCGGGATAGAAAAAGTGGTTATTCTGTCTGGCGCAACCGGCTCAAGATTCGATTCCCTGTATCCCCTCTATGCCAAATACAAGGGCCGTTTTGAAGTATGGTGCGGCTTTGACTATACCGGGTGCAATGATCCGGGATATGGTCCTGCGGCCGTGGCTGAGCTGGAACGCTGTGTGAAAGCCGGCGCAACCGGTGTAGGCGAGATGGTGGATAAGGGAAGGGGCTTTGGCGTACGCATGCGGGAAGCCGCAACGGCGCCCGCGCCCGCGACCCAGAGCGCGAAAAAGACGACCCCCATGCACATCGATGATCCGCGCATGGATATGCTGATGGAGAAATGCGCTGCCCTAAAGCTGCCCGTCAACGTCCATGTGGCCGATCCGATCTGGATGTACCAACCCATGGATCTCACCAACGATGGTTTGATGAATGCATTCACCTGGCGGCTGGACAACAAGCCTAACCAGATGGGTTACGACGATCTGATCGCAAGCCTGGAACGCGCCACCCGGCGGCACCCCAAGACGACGTTTATCGCCTGTCACTTTGCCAATCTGGATTCAGATCTTGCGCGGGCGGGCGCGCTGCTGGATCGCTGCCCGAATCTGTATCTCGATATCTCCGCCCGGTATGGCGAAGTGGGAGTGACCCCACGATTCACCGCGCAATTCTACAAGGATCACCAGGATCGCCTCTTCTATGGCACCGACAATAACCCCAGCGAGGATATGTATCGCCTGACATTCCGGATGCTGGAAAGCCTCGACGAACACTTTTATGCGCCCCTGTTTGGGTACCACTGGAGTTACTATGGATTGGGGCTGGATGACCGGGTTTTACGGAAACTCTACCGGGATAATGCCCGCAAGGTGCTCAAGCGATAGTACGGCGAACTCAGTGCGTCCGTTCCACAACGAAGCGGGCGATGGCTTCGAGCGGCCGGGCTCGATCGCCTAGCGGGGTGATTGCGTCCAGGGCGGCGGCCAGTGCGTTGTTCGCTTCCGCCTGACTGCCTTCCAGGCCCAGTAGAACTGGGTAGGTGTTCTTACCTTTGGCGGCATCCTTTTTCGTTGCCTTGCCCATCTGCTCGGGAGTGCTGGTCTCATCGAGGATGTCATCGACGATCTGGAAGGCCAGACCCAGATGGCGGCCAAAGTCGCTCAGGCGGCTGAGCATCTGCTGATCAACGCCCGCGGCGATCGCGCCCAGGCGGCAGGAGCAGGTGAGCAGAGCCCCGGTCTTGAGGCGGTGCAAGTGTTGCAGTTCATCGAGCTTGAGGCGGCGAGTTTCACCGTCCATATCCAGGACCTGTCCGCCGATCATGCCGCAGGGGCCCGAATTGGCGGCCAGTTCGCGGATCATCGAGACGGAGGTGGGGGAAGGGACGGTTTCTGCGAGGAGTTCAAAGGCGATAGTCATCATGGCATCGCCGGCGAGAATGGCCATGGCTTCGCCGTAGACCTTGTGATTGGTCGGCCGGCCGCGGCGAAGGTCGTCATTGTCCATGGCCGGCAGGTCGTCGTGAACGAGGGAGAAGGTGTGGATCAGTTCCATGGCGGCAGCGCCGGCCATGGCGGCTTCCATCGCAGAGGCATCGCCACCGCAGGCGCGGCAGGATTCAAGGATCAGGGCGGGGCGAAGACGCTTGCCACCGGCGTAGAGGCTATAGGCGATGGATTCCATCAGCCGCGGCGGGGCGGCCGTGTAGCGTGCCAGTGCGCTCTGGAAATAGCTGTGCAGAGTCGTGCTGTGCCGCGTCAGCAGCGCCTCGGCATCGGGTGGGGGGGATAAGGGAGACGTCGCGCTCATTCGGACTTCTCCTCCAGCGGCTGAGTTGTGGGGGTGCCATCGGGGCCTTTGGTGATCTGCTCGATCTGCTTCTCCGCCTGAGCGAGCACGCCACGACAGTGCTGCACAAGGAAGGTGCCGCGTTCATAGCGCAAGAGGCTTTCCTCAAGGCCGACGCCGCCGGATTCGATCTCCGCGAGGATCTTTTCTAGTTCCTGGATGGCATCTTCGAAGGTCTTGGGAGGCTGTTGAGTCTTCTTGGCCATGGTGGGCATTATACTCAGTAGCAGCGACTTTGCAGTCGCTGTGGGAATATCAGGTGTGCCTGCCTGGTCTGGATGGCGCGGCATTGGATAGACAGTGGCTCTTGCGCCCTCCAGCAGCGACTACAAAGTCGCTTCTACATGAAATAGCAAGGTGTTGACTCCGGCTATAGCGCGGGAGGCGAGATGATGGAGCAAGAGGCTGGCTTGCGGTGTCTGAAGTGTGGGTATGCACTGCGTGGATTGCCTGCGCGGAAGTGCGGCGATTGCGGGCATGTCTATTTGCGCTGTCCAGAGTGCGGGGCATCACAGATTGCCAATGAGGCGCAAAATCGCCTTCTGCTGCAGATGCGGGCTCGGGCGGCGAAACTGCCTGGGTGGATTCAGGGGTCGCAAATCATCTTTCTGGTGATCATCGGCGTCGTGTGGACCGCGATCGGATTCTTGGGTGGAGCGGCGAGCCGGGAGATGGATCTGACTGGGCATCTGGTGATGGGCGGTATGGCGGTCCTTTCGGCATGTCTGGTGAGGTTGCTGGTTTTTCACTTGAGAAACGCTTTAACGGCCGCCGGCAGTGCGATGGCCTTTGTGATGATCCCGTTTGCTCTTGGAGAATTCTGCGCATGGGGCAATGTTCGTGCGGAAATGGCCTGTCTGCTGGCACTGGCGGCATATGTGGTGGGCGGCGCGGGCATTGGAGCATGGGGTGCGGAGGTGATCGGGTGGGTAATCCTGTGGATGTTCGCGAAGGATGAAGACCGGATGTTGATGACGCGGGCGTATCAAGGTGCGCTGAGCGACCGGCTTCTACACGGCGTTGAGATGAGGCCGGCGCGAAACTTGATGTATTGCACGCACTGTGCTGCGGAGTTGCCGGCGCTGACCTCAAGTACATGTAGCGATTGTCGCCTTGAGCAGGTGACGTGCCCGACCTGCGGAAAACACTGCGGCGTGTCGGATGCACTGGGGGCATTGCTGAGCGTAGGAAGCTTGACTCAATCGGTATGGGCGGGGTTCTGGGTGGCCGTGAGGATGCCTGCGACAGCCGTGATGTGGATATGGCTGGTGAGCAGGGCGGATGAGATAATCCGGCATAGTTCCTGGCTGGCGGGCAGGGGTGGCGCCGTGGTTAGCGTGGATCCGTTTGAAGTGATGAGCTTACTGCCGCCCGTGGTGATATTGACCTGGTTTGTGTTCCGAAGGGGCGCAGTGTCGGTGGCCCTGCTGTGTATGGGAACGGCGTTCACGGTCGGCTGGTTTGCACGTGAAAATGGTTTTCGATCGGTTGGGCCACCGTGGATCTGGTTTGTGATCCTGCCTATCGGAGCTGGCACGGCGTCGCTGTTGGCATCGTTTCTGGGGTGGCTGGTGCGGGCATCGCTACCAACGCGCCGAATTGCGATGCTGGAAGAGGTGGTGCCGGAGTTGGCGCGGGAAGAGGCACAATCCTGACCCCGCATGCAGCATGCACAAGCATCCTCCATGCGGATGGCGCATTGACTCTTGATTGCCTCTCAGGATGATTGTGCCCCACCATGACCAATCGTGAACGCATCAAACATGTTCTGCACTACGAGGAGTACGACCGCCTGCCAGTTGTGCACTTTGGGTACTGGTATGAGACCCTGGTGAAGTGGGCGAATGAAGGGCACATCACCGAGGAGCAGGCTAAAGGTTGGGGCGATGGCAACACGATTGATGTAGCGATCTCGAAGAAGCTCGGGTTTGACTGCGACTGGAGTTGCCAGTTTGGCGGGCATTCGAACCTGAGTCCCGCGTTTGAACCGAAGGTGATTCGTGAGTTTCCGGATGGTTCCCGGCATGTGATGAACGGTGAAGGGGTCATTGAGCTGGATGTACCCGGGGCGGTGTCGATCAAGTCGGAAATCGAGCACACGTTGAAAGATCGCGCAAGTTGGGAAGAGCACTACAAGCCGCGCCTGCAGTGGAGCGAGCAGCGCATCACGGATGCATGGGTGCGGGTGAGCGATGACAAGGCTTTGCAGTGGAAGAACGGCGGCATGGAGTGGCTCAAGAGAAACGAGCGAGACTTCTTCCTGGGGATCTGGTGCGGCTCGCTCTACGGCAGCTTCCGCAACATCGTCGGAGTGGAGAACACGGCGTATCTGCTGATGGATGATGAGCCGCTGTTCGATGAGATGCTCGACACGTACGCCGACCTGGCTTACCGGAATATTGAATACATCCTGACGCGGGTCGGCGGTGTGTTCGACTTCGCGCACTACTGGGAAGATATCTGCTTCAAGACCGGTCCGCTGGTGGCGCCGGATGTGTTCCGCGCCAAGGTCGGCCCGCACTACAAGCGGATGACCGACCTGCTGCTTCGCTATGGTATCGACATAGTCAGCCTGGACTGCGATGGCTGCATTGATGCGCTGGTGCCGATCTGGTTTGAAAACGGCGTCAATACCATGTTCCCGATCGAGGTGGGAACCTGGAATGCCAGCATCGAACCATGGCGTAAGCAGTATGGGAAGGAACTCCGCGGAGTAGGCGGGATGAACAAGGTGGTGTTTGGCCGCGATCGGGCGGCCATCGACGCGGAGGTGGAACGGCTTCGCAAACTGGTCGATCTGGGCGGCTACATTCCATGTCCGGATCACCGCATCGCGCCGGATGGGAAGTGGGATCTGGTCCGGTACTACTGTGACCGGATGCACAAGGTGTTTGGGTAGATTCCAGCCTATTCCCGAAAACTCAGGGCAGAGGCAGGACGCGAACCTCGATTTCCGGCGAGTCGGCGAGGAGTTTCTTCATCTCGGCCGGGTCGGATTTCCCCTGGTGGTAGGGGTAGAGCACCTTGGGCTTGAAGGCGCGGACGGCGGCGGCGGCTTCGGCCGGGGGCATCGTGTAGGGCAGGTTGATGGGGATGAAGGCGATGTCGATGTTCTTGAGCGCCCGCATCTCCGGGGTTCCTTCGGTATCACCGGCAACATAGACACGCTTGCCGCCGAAGGTGAAGAGGTAACCGACGTCGCCTCGCTCCTTAGGATGGAACTTCAGTCGATCAGCCGACACGTTATAGGCGGGGATGGCTTCGACGGTGATGCCCAGGACCTGCTTGGTTTCGCCGGGCTTGATGAGATCGCCGAAGCCGGCGGCCTTGCCGGCCGGGGCGCTGGCGATGATGACGGTACCCGCTTTCCGGATGGTGCTGATGGTCTGCGGGTCGAGGTGGTCGCGGTGTTCGTGGGTGATGAAGATGGCATCGGCCTTGGGCATTGAGGCCCAGTTGGCGGTGCCGGCCGGATCAACATAAAACTGCTTGCCGCCGAACTCGAAGTGGAGGGCGGAGTGGTTGATCGGGTCGATGAGCAAGTCACCGGCCGAGGTCCTCTCTCTGGCTTGCATGGGTGAAGGGTCGGCGGCCACTGCGGTTACGGTGCTTACGAGCAGTAAAGCTGCGAGGGCGATCCAGGTGGTCATGATTTGCTCCTTCCTTGAGTGTCTGTTGCGGATTGTACCACTGCCGTGACAGTTGCGCGGAGGTCAGTAGTTGATGGTCGTTGCGCCCAGGTGGTGCAGGAGAGCGGTGATGTCCGGCGGCAAAGGAGCCTTCAGGGTCATCTTCTCCAGTGTGGCCGGGTGGGTGAAGGTGATCTCGGCGGCGTGCAGGGCCTGGCGCTCGAACTTGAACTCGCCACGGGTGAAGATGTGGCCGTTGTACATCGTGTCGCCGACCATGGGGAAGCCCAGAGTGGTCAAGTGGACGCGCAACTGGTGCGTCCGGCCGGTCTTGGGCGTGAGTTTGAGGAAGGCGTACTTCTTTGGCGGCGGCGGGTTCTTCTGGTCTTTGGCGTGATCTCCCGGAGAAAGCACGGCATCCTCGAGATGCTCGAAGGTCTGTAGGACTTCGTAGATGGTGACGGCGGGCCGACCGCCGTTTTCGATCTTGCGGACCGCCTGCTTCTCACGGATGTAGCGATCTCTTCCGATGGGCATGTCGATCACATCGCTATGTAGCGGCGGGATGCCGTGGGTGACGGCGACGTAGGTCTTCTGAATGGTGCGGTTCTCGAACTGGCGGGCCATGCGCCAGTGCGCCTCATCGCTCTTGGCGATGAGCATGATGCCGGTGGTGTTGCGGTCGAGGCGATGAAGAATGCCCGGCCGCCAGTTGCCGTTGACGGTGCTCCACTTCTGTCCGTAGTAGACCAGGCCGTTGACCAGCGTGCCGGTCCACTTGCCGCGGGCGGGGTGGACCATGATGCCGGCCTGCTTGTTGATCGCCATGAAGTGCTCATCTTCATAGACGACGTCCAGCGGGATGGGCTCGGGGATCAGCTCTGATACCGGCTTGGGCGGGGCGACCATCTCCACGATATCGCCGGTACGCGGGTGATAGGAAGCTTTGGTGGGTTTGCCGTTGACCTTGACCAGGTCACCATCGATCAGGCGTTGCACACCGGCTCGGGACAGGTAGGAGACGCGATCGGTGAGGTATTGATCCACCCGGCGGGTGAGATTCTTGGATACGCGGAAGCGGTATTGGACGATGTCCGATTCCTCGGCGGAGGATTCCGGGGTCTCCAGTACCTCCGACTCATCATCGGGCAGAATGGTGTTGTCCTGGGACACGGTTGAATGTGGCAAACAGGTGCGTTGACGAGCCGAGTATGCTCGCTTGCGCAAATCAAGGTCTTTGGCGGCTCGTCAGCACACACTACTTCGCGGCCGGTGCGGTGGCTGGGGTTGTTGTCGGCGCGGGCGCCGCAGGCACGGCCGGCTGAGAGCTCGGTACGATGTACACGGGAGTATCGATCACGGACAGGGCGACAATCTTCAGGTCGGCCAGTGTCTTGTACGATGGAATCGTCTTGGGATCGTTCTTGATCTCTTCGTAGATCTTCTTGGCGCCCGCCCAGTCGTGGCGGTTCTCGGCGATGGCCGCCAGGCCGAAGCGGGCATTGGCCACGCTGGTGGACTGATCGGCATAGACGCGGATGACCTTTTGATATGCCTCCTCAGCCCGGGCGAGGTATTCCTGGCTGGAGCCTTCGAGTTTCAGAGCGGGTTGGGTGGCAGCCTCGGGAAGCTCGGGCAGGTTAGCCAGCGTCCAGTTGAGGTCGCCGCGCAGCAGGTATGCCTCGGCCGCCAGTTGCGGGTTATCCGACCCGATCACCGAAGTTAGTGCCGAGCTGGCGCTCTCAGTCATCTGCCGGCGTGCGGTGGCGATATCCGTTGGGTTCCTGATCTGCGCTGGCAGCATCCCGATGCGCCCAATCGAGAACCGTGCCGAGGTGATGCTGGTCCATCCTGTATCAAGTTGCTCCAGGTTCCGCCGCATGCGCTGATGAATGAGAATCACCACCAGCAGAGCAATGATGACACCCAGCAGCACCTTGGAGCCGTGCTCGCGGAGAAACTCCGGAGTGCGGCTGATCGTCTGGGCGAGCGAATTAGTATGCAGTTCGTGTCGGCGTTCCGATTTCATAAGAACCCACGAGTGTAATGGGGCATTGCTGGGATCGCAAACACATCAATATCACAGGGTTTTGAGGTTTTGAGCTTTCGGGGTCGCCGGCCGTGGGTATGGGGTATACTTAGGGCGTTATGTGTGGACGCTATGCACTGCTGGATCTGGCGGAATTCATCGGGCTGTTTCCCTGGGTGGCGCCGCCGGAGCTCTTCGCGCCGCGGTATAACATCGCGCCTTCGCAGCCGATCCTGATGCTCAGCAACCGCAACGGCGGCAAACTGGAGCACGCGATCTGGGGGCTGGTTCCCGCTTGGGCGAAGCAGACAGAGGAGGTGAAGAGCATGATCAATGCCCGGGCGGAGACGGTGGCGAGCCGGCCGATGTTCCGGGGTTCGTTGCGGCACAAGCGGTGTGTGGTGCCGGCCAGCGGCTTTTATGAATGGCAGAGGACGGGGGGAGGGAAGCAGCCGTTCTATATCACACTGCCGACGAAACGGCCGATGCTGTTTGCGGGGCTGTGGGAGGATACTCCCGATCGCGGCGGAGGTGAGATCAGGACGGCGTGCATCATTACGACGGCGGCGAACGAGTTCATGCAGAGCGTGCATGACCGGATGCCTGCTATTCTTTCGCCGGAACAGGCGACGACGTGGATTCGCACGCCGGATACGGAGGCGGAGGGGCTGACGGGGTTACTGCGGCCGTATGCGGGGACGATGCAGAAGGTGGCGGTGAGTCGGGTGGTGAATAGCCCGGCCAATGATCGCGCAGAGTGTATTGCGCCCTTTGCCGAGGAGCCGCCGCAGGGGAAGAAGCAGGAGCCGGGGCTGTTCGGGTAGAGGGGCTATGGATGTAAACCAACCATATTGGTGAGGGTGATCTGACAGACGGCAGAGGACGAGTAGGTCGTCGCCCCAACGTGCGCAGACAAAGCACCGCCCGCCGGGTGGCGGGCGGTGGTGGGATTGTGTAATTGTTCGCCGCGGGGCGACGAGACTTTACACGATGTCCATCATTCCCAGCGGGTGCCAGCCATCTTCGGTGCGATTCTCCATCGCGAACCAGACTTTGGGTTTGTCCTTCTCGTCAACGATGACCATGTCGACGCTGACTTCGCCCTTCTTCAGGCCCGAGGGGATGGTGATCTGCTCCTGGAACCAGCTATGGCCGGGCTGCCAAGTGCGGATGTCGCGCTTGAGGCGGACGACTTTGCTCTTGCCATCCTGGCGGAAACGGAGGGCCAGGGCATAGGGGCGGTAGATCGGGGCGCAGCCGACGTTATCGATGAACCATTCGAGGTTGATCTTCTTGCCGGGTTTGGCCTCTAAAGGCAGCAGAAGCTGACGCAGGGCGAAGCGGTAGCCGATCTTCTTGTCGAACTCGGCCAGCTTTTCGGCCCAGGCTTCGGGGAAGAAGACGTTCTTGGGCATGAAGACGGACATATGGTAGCGGTAGCCCTCGCGGACGATCAGGTCGAGGTCGTAGTCGTGCATGAACCACGTGCCGACGTTGCCGCAGGTCTCCATGGTGACGGGGGCTTTCTGCCAGGCATCCTTGGTGCCGCACTGGTCGATCTCCTTGGGGTAGAGGTCGTAGGTGTGCGTCCAAAGCTGGTCGGTGGGGACGTCGGGGTGGGGGAATGAGCGCAGATCGCCGAAGCAGTCAGCCCGCCAGCCGATGTTGAGTTTGGATTTGGCGGTGACGGCGGCCGCATGGGCGCAGCCAGGCGTGCCGAGCATCGAGAGGAGCTGCGTCTTCTTGAACGCCTTGAGGTAGATGTCGGTGAGCTTGGCGGCCGTTGCGGGCGTGGAGTTGCCACCGGATTCGCCCCAGAAACCTGCATAGGCCATATCGATGCTCTCCAGGTCCGGGTGGCCATCATAGCGCTTGGCGAAGGCGCGGATGAAATCGCCGAAGTGCTTGAGGTAGAGCGGGTGGTTGGAGTCGGGCTCATTCTTGGCATAGACGCCCTGATCAACCCAGGGCGCGCCGGTGTCCCAGTACCAGTCGGGGACGTTGACGGACATCTCCGGGGGATGACGCTTGGAGGTGGGGGGGGCGGCTTTGTAGTCCACTCGCTGGGTGTACGGCTGGAAGCGAAGCTGGGCGGTCTGGCCGCGATTGTGGGCGGTCTTGAGCGTCTGGTCGATGAGCTTCCAGTTGAACTTGCCCTTCTTGGGTTCCAGCAGCGCCCACGGCCAGCGGCAGTAGGTGAGCGTGGTCTTGGGGGCATACTTGACGTTGTCTTTGGTGGGGGCATCGGGCTGGAACTCGATTGGCCCGTGCGTGTCGGAGGTGACCCAGTCGGGGTAGACGTCGTCGCCCTGGAAGCGCTGGAAGGTGGTGGTGCCACGGTGCGGGTTGTGGAGGTAGCCGTTCCATTCCTTGGGGCGGACGCGCTGGACGCCCTGGTTTTTGCCAAAGCGGTCGCGCCAGCGCTTGATCTCCTTGGGCGCGGGTTCATCTTCGGCGGCTTTGAGGATGCCTTGGACCCACTGATGGATGTGGTTTGGCCGGGCGTGGGCGGGGCCTTTGAAGTCGCGGTCCATCAGTGCGGTCCACTGCTGGGCGTCGGTGGCGGCGGGCATCTGGTTGGTGAAGGCGGGCAGTTCCTGGAAGGTTTCCATGAACCGGCGGGTCTTGGCGTTCTTGTTGAACAGCGCTTGCCAGTAACCTGGAGACTGCCAACCTTCGGGCAGTTCCTTGGTGGCGGCGGGGTCCGACTGAAGCAGGCTGATCACACGTTCGATGACGGCATCGGCCGAGAGTTTCTCGTGGGGCATGGGGTCCTTTCTGAATGTTGTAGCGGTATTGAACCCAAATCGCGCTCGCAGTGCAAATTGGCGGGGCGGAATGGAACTTGGGGCAAGGTGATAGTACAAAGGGCGTTCACATGAGTAACGAACACGAAATGCGCACGGCCGCCGACCGGCGGGCGTTTCTTAAGGGTGCCCTGTTGTCATCGGCCGGGCTGATTGCTGGAGGACATGCCATGTTGTCAGCTACTGCCCGGGCTCAGACAACTGAGCCTTCAACCCAGCCGACAACGTCTCTGGGAATGGACATCGAGAAGATCGAGCCCGAGCAGGAACCGGTAACATTGAACATCCGCGCCGGCCACCCGCGCGTGTTGGTCGGGCCTGGGGAACTGAAGCTGATCCGGCGCCGGGCACAGACCACGCACCAGGCGGAGTTCAATTCGCTGCTGCAGCTTGCGGAAAAGACCGCCGCGGCGCCCGCGGCGACAGCCCCGGCGTCTGCGCCAGCCACGGCACCGACCACGAGACGTGCAGGACGGGGCGGAGTGCCGGCCGACCTGGTTTGGCGCCTGGCATTTCTGTATCTGCTCACTGGCGACAAAGCGCATGGCAAGCTGGCAGCCACTACCCTGGCTAACTCGCTAAAGGTTACAGTCAACGGGCGGTATGGCTATGCAGGGCCATACATGAAGGCGATGGGTTGCGCCTATGACTGGCTGCACGATGTGCTCGATGATGCTACCCGCGAACAGGTGGCCGGTCGGGCGCTGCAATGGTGCCGGTCGGTCTATCTGTCGAAGGAAGTCGACCCGCGCGAATACTTTTATGGGCACTACTTCAACCAGATCCCCTATGTCATGATGTGCGGGCTGGCGATCGCCGATGAGTATCAGGCCCCAAACAGTCTGGGGCTGCTGCAGAACGCGGTGTGGCGGCTGAACCGCAGTATTTCCGGGCAGCGCTATTTCCTTGAGTCCTCGTGCTTCCCGATGAGCTACCCCTATACCTGCACCTACGTGGAGGAGTTGCCATATCTCTTCCAATGCTCGGATGTGGCGTTGGGGACGCGTCTGTTCGCCGAGAACCGATGGATGGCCAATGTCGTGCCGTGGTGGACTTACGCCCTGCGCGATGATGAGAGCTTCGTACGGTTCGGCGATTATTTTAATGGCCGGCCGCTGCTGCAGAATGCATCGTACTTCCGCGTGTTTGCGGCCGCCGCTTCGCAGTATCGCGACCCACAGGCGCAGTGGTGGGTGAACCGCTTCCATGAGCAGGGCAACGAAGTGGATCGGATTCTGTTCGAGGAGAGGGCCAATGCTCCCGAGCCCCAGGACCCCGAGGCCCTGCCGCGCCGGAAGTTCTTTGACCGCATGGGAACGGCCGTGGCGCGCGGCGATTTCGCCTCCGGCACGGTGGCGACGTTCAAGTGTTCGCCGATCTACCTGCACAACCATTGCCACCGCGACGCCAACAGTTTCACGATCTATCACAAGGGCGATCAGGCACTGGACACCGGCGCGTACGATGCCTACGAGACATCGCACTGGCATAACTATTACATCCGCAGCATCGCCCACAACACGATCGTGGTGCACGACCCCGAAGAGAAGATGATCAGCCGCGACAAGGAGTATGCCAACGACGGCGGGCAGCGGTTCGTCAACGATCCCTACTGGCAGCCGCGGACCTATGAGGACCTGTTCCGGCCGGAATTTGCCGAGGGGCAGGTGCTGGCGTACCGCGAAGGGCGCGACTGGAGCTACGTGTGCGGAGATGCCACCCACTGCTATGCTCCCGCCAAGCTCAAGGCGTTCGTGCGCCATGTGGTGTTCGTGCAGGATTGGCCGGCGCCAGCGTGTGTGTCGCTGGTCGTGCTGGACGAGGTGGAGGTGGCGCGCGATGGGCTGGTCCCGCGATGGCTGCTGCACACCGAGGCGGAACCGGTGGTGGAGGGTAGCCGCATTGCGTCCACCGGCGGCAAGGGACGGCTGACGACGACCGTGCTGTTGCCTCAGGCGCGCAAGATCGAACTGATCGGCGGCAAGGGCAAGGACTTCTGGGTAGACGGCAAGAACTACCCGCCGAACGCCGGGGGAACCGGTCCGCGAACCCAGGGCGCGTGGCGCGTCGAGCTGAGCCCCACGGACGGCGGACGGCGGACGCGGTTCCTGACGATGCTGGTGCCCGCCGACGCGGACGCTCCGGTCGAGGCGGCCGTGACGCTGGAGGAATCCCCGGCGGGCCTGGTCATCCGGCAGGGCGAGTTGACTGTGACGCTGACAACCCAGTCGGAACTGCTGGGGCAACGCGGCGGACGAAACATCGTTGTGAAACTGGCTCGGCCGATCCCGGCCCAACTGGCGACTGCGGCGACGTAACTGTAGCCCGCGCGGAGCGGGCCAAAAACGCGCAATGCCCGGCAGGACCGGGCTTTGCGTTAGCGGAGAGGGTGAGAGTAATCAAGGGCATTTTTCCATTTTTCCCACAATTGGCTCAAGATCGCGAGTTTCGACGGTAACTACCGGCCAAAACGTGCGTCTGCCGTCGCATGATTGGTGTCCATTAGCATAGCGAGCTGAGCTTTTCGTGACCTGCGGTTGCGGACCAATTTGGGGACTGCATCGTTACCACTTCTTCACCTTTGGCCAACTGATCAAGGCGGCCGTCGAGGCATTGGAAGACGCCGGCATCTTCACCAGTGTTCACGGTCCTTTCCCAGCGTAGGAGCGGCTTCGAGTCGCTTGCCCGCCTTCATCTCTACGATGACCTGGGCCAGCTCACCGACACCTACACCTCCAATGGCCAGAGCGGCTAACCTTCCTTGAGGGTGGGCTGCTCATCGGCATCCTACCGCCTGACTCACACTTGGCCGACGCAATAGTTACATCAGAAGACGGGAGAGCGAAAGTGAAGAGCTGAGGGCGGAAAGCAGAATTCCGGCGAGAATTTCTGTCCGGTTTGGGGTTGAGCGGCCATTATACAGTAGCATGAGCATACGCATGGACGACCTTGAACTGCTGGAACGCTACCGTCGCGGGGGCGAAGAAGAGGCGTTTGCCGAACTGGTCCGCCGACATGGGGAATGGATTTATCCCTCGGCTCGGAGGCAGCTTGGCGATGATCACCTGGCGGAGGATGCGGCCCAGGGGGTGTTTCTGCTGCTGGCCCGCAAGGCGGGGAGGCTCTCGGCGAAATCCAACCTCGGTGCATGGCTCTTTGGCACACTGCGGTTCTGCATCAATGAAGCCCGGCGGCAGCGGTCGCGGCAGCGGCATTACGAGAAGGAGGCGGCACAGATGAGACCAGAACGCTTGCCGGAGGCTGGGTGGGAGGAGATCTCCCCGCTGCTGGATGATGCGGTTGCGACGCTCGGAAAGGCGGACCGAGATGCGGTGCTGATGCGGTTTTTCCAGGGGATGAGCTTTGCGGAGGTCGGGAAGGCCAGCGGGGTTGGCGAAGAAGCGGCGAGGAAGCGGGTGGAGCGGGCGGTGGGGAAGCTGAGGGAGAAGTTGGCCGGGAAGGGGGTGGAGGTGGAGGCGGGGAGTCTGGGGGCGATGGTGCTGGCGCATGCGCTCGAAGGTGGTGGGCCGGCGGGATTGGTGGAGAAGGTGATGGCGGGGATTGGGGGTGGGGGTGGAAACGGGACGGCCGGGCTGATTGCGAAAGGAGCACTCAAAATGATGACGATAGCAAAGGTGAAGGTGGCGGCGGTGGTGGTGATCATCGTCGCGGCGGCGGTTGGCGGTTCAGTGGCGGTCGTAGCGCAAACCAGCGCCACACGGACGAGTGGACAGGATACTGGCAAGGTCAACCCGGGCATCATCGTTGCCGACAATCCCGGCGAGATTGGCGAATACTACATCGGCGGCGACGTCGCACGCATCGGTGTCTATTCTCTCACCGCGCGGCAGATCACCCTCAAGCAGGCACTGGTCTCCGCCGGTGCGAACCTCAACAGTCTCAGGGGGTACCAAATCGACCTGATCCGCCGCCTGCCCGACAATCACGAACGCAGGATCACCGTCGATGTTGACTCGCTTTTCGCCGGCAGCCAGCCGGATCGGTTTCTCCAGCCCAACGACGTGATCCAGGTACATGCCGCGGCCTCGGCCACGGCAGCGGCCAACGTCTCCACCAAGTCTGGGGGTATCACCAAGCCCGAGGTGGATACCCGCAAGATTAATCTCGGCATTATAGCCGCCGACAACCCCGGCGATGGCGAATACTTGGTCAGCGGCGATGTCGCACGCGTTGGTAGCTACTCTCTTACCGCGCGGCAGATCACCCTTAAGCAGGCACTGGTTTCCGCCGGTATGAACATCAACGTCGTCAAAGGGTACCAAATCGATCTGATTCGCCGCTTATCGGACGATCAGGAACGCAGGATCACCGTCGATGTTGACTCGCTTCTCGCCGACACCCAGCCCGATCGGTTTCTCCAGCCCAACGACGTGATCCAAGTGCGTGCAGGGGCGCCGTCTACTGCGCCGGCCATCCCGCGGTAATCCTCGATCAAGACACGGAGTACGATGTCAGGCTAGGAAATCCGACAAGAATTTTGTCCGGTTTGCCCGTCGGCGTGCCATGTAGTGGTAGAAGGATGGAACGATGCCACAGATTCCGGAACATGGCGACATAGAAACGGTGGTTCGGACGCATGCGGAGTGGGTGCATGCCTGCGCCAATAGGCGGGTTGGGAATGAGGCGATGGCTGAGGATGTGACGCAGGCAGTGTTTATCCTGTTCTGGCGAAGACGGCGCAGGCTGGGGAAAGAACTGAAGGTGACGGGGTGGCTCTACCGGGCGGTGCGGTATTGTGCGGCCGACGCCCTGCGGGACAAACGCATTCGGGAGCGACATGAGAGGGAGGCGGCAATGGCCGGGTTGAGAGACAGAGGCAGCGGCGCGGCGACGTGGAACGAGGTGTCGCCGGAACTGGAACAGGCGGTGGATCGGCTGGGTGAGGCGGATCGGGCGGCCGTGCTGCTGCGGTTCTACCGGCAGATGAGCTTTGCGCAGGTGGGTCAGTCCCTGGGGATAGGCGAAGAGGCGGCACGGAAGCGGGTGGAGCGGGCGGTGGGGAAGTTGCGGGAGAAGCTATCCGGGAAAGGGGTGGAGGTGGAGGCGGGGAGTCTGGGGGCGATGGTGCTGGCGCATGCGGCAGGGGGTGGAGGGGGTATGGAGGGCGGGGCGGCGGGATTGGTGGAGAAGGTGATGGCGGGGATTGGGGATGGGGGTGGGAACGGGACGGCCGGGCTGATTGCGAAAGGAGCGGAGAAGATGATGGTGATGGCGAAGGTGAAGGTGGCGGCGGTGGTTGTTCTTATGGTTGCGGCTGCGGTTGGGGTGGTCATTGCGGCCCAGTCGAGCACGGGACCCGTGTCGGCTGCGCCCATGACCGCGGCGCCCTGGGCTGCATTGCCTGCTAGCAGGGCGGCTGAGGATCCCCACCAACTGCTTCAAAAGGTATCTCAGGCTGTTGCATGGACAAAACAGTCGTTCTCAGAAAAAGTGCAGCTTGAGTTGCGTGCTTCTCTCGGATCGACAAAGGTGGGAACCGACAGCACTGTAGAGCGTTATCAGTGTTCTGATGGTCGATTGCATATCGTGTATCGACCCACACAGGCGTTGGATCGGGGAAAATGGGTCAAGTCGGATTTCAGCCTCGATTTCCTTCTGGCCGCTGACGAGAAATACTATCTGTGGTCGGAGGCCCCAAGCGATCCCGCGTATGCCTATGTACAGATCATGCGGTCAAAAGAGAACATGGAGCGCTGGCGTGGGTTTAGGAATGGCGGCCTGAGACACGCGCACTTTCTGGAGGATTTCTACGAGACAAGCAATACTTCCGGATCGATATTGGACCTTGCGAAGAGCGGCACTGTGGACCCGGCGGTGTGGACGGAGCAGATTGGCGGGGTCGAGTGTTACCGTCTGGATGCACAGACGAAACTGGGACACCTTCGCATGTGGATTTCGCCAACACAGGGCAGCAATGTGGTGAGGTACACGCTGGAGCAAAAAGCGGACTCCGCAGGCAATACTCCATTGTCGGTCGTCTTCGAGGCCACCAAGGTCATTAAGGTAAACGGACAATATGTGATCAGCGAAGGATCGTATGAAGTAAAGGATGTCTATGAGGGCAATAACAATGTGCAGTCTGCGAAGGCGAAGCGAACGGAGATCACGTTCAACCCGGTATTTGACGCCAACGTGTTCACGACGCATGCGGTTCGCGATGGTTGGAAGGCCCGCTTTGATGATGACCTGAATCCGGGCATCGATTACGTGTGGAGGAATGGCAATGCGGTGCCGAAGGACGATCGCCAGACGGTAGACGAATGGCACGAGATGCAGACACTGTTCGTAATGATCACGATGTACGCCAAGGACCACAAGGGTGCCTGGCCCGACAAGCTCGATGATCTGGCGAAGCTCTTGGGCCCGTCGCTGCCGCGAACGATTACCGGCTATGTCTACGTGAAGCCTGCGGTGCCGATCAATCCGCAGTCGCTGATCCTGTATGAGGCGTTCGACGCATGGCCAACAGAAGGGGTTGGTGTGGGCTTTGCAGATGGGCACTGCGAGCGGATCAGCGACGAGGCTGCGTTCCGTAAACTGCTCAAGGCGGCTGAGGGGAAGCCGTAGGCGGGGAGTCTGGGGGCGATGGTGCTGGCGCATGCCGTGGAGGGTGTAGGGGGTATGGGGGGCGGGGCGGCGGGATTGGTGGAGAAGGTGATGGCGGGGATTGGGGGTGGGATTTCGAATGGGACGGCCGGGCTGATTGCGAAAGGAGCGGAGAAGATGATGGTGATGGCGAAGGTGAAGGCGGCGGCGAGAAAAGAGTCCCGGCGCGCCGGGATAAACTCCAAGCGGAAATGAAGAGTTGAAGAGCGGAGAATCGTTTTTTGAACCCCGATGTAATCGGGACGGCGTACCGCAGGGGCAACGGAGAGAACAGAGGGATTCGCATTCTCTGTTACCTCTGTTTGCTCGTTGTGAAGAAAACGCATTCTGGATGCAGCGAAGGAGCGGAGAAGATGATGGTGATGGCGAAGGTGAAGGTGGCGGCGGTTGTGATGGTGCTGGCGATGGCCGGCGTGGTGGTGGGGAAGCCAACCGTGCCGGAGTTGTTGGAGCGGTACGAGGCGAATCGCTCCCACCTAAAGTCTGTCGCGATATCCAGCAGTTCCTGGAGGAAGTCCGAGGACGGCGCAACGGGAGTTCAATGGACGCATCGAACAGAAGAGTTTCGTCGGGATGACCAAGGACGCCTTCAGATCATCACCAAGTCTTGGGTGAAACTGAAGACTCGTGATGAACAGACTGTTCCTGATCGGGCATATACGAAAGAGATGGTCTGGGACGGAAAGATCTCCTACATCTACGACGCCTATGGACCAGCGCTTGGCGTACCTGCGGCAGCGAACCGGGTTCATCTCAGTAAGGATGCCAAGGAACTACCGAACTCATATTCAGGGGTGTATGCGGGAGCCGTGCTCGATGGAGTGTTTATGGGCGACTTGGAGCCATTGCATGATATCCTGCAGCAAGGGGAGACCCACGTACGTGATACGACCGATGTCGTAAACGGCGTTGCATGCCATGTCTTGGATAGTAAGTCGGCTCATGGCAAGTACACGATCTGGATGGACCCCGACCACGGATACAATATTGTCAAGGCCGAGGTTCAGAAGAGCGTAGGCGATCCGTTCAATGGCGTCACCATGTCTGCCGGCCCATCGTCCGCAGCAAAGGACTACCCCGGGTTTCAAGGCGGCCGCGTCATCGCATTTACGCTCTCGTTGACGAATGTGCGATTGGAGAAACAAGGCGAAGCATGGGTACCGATGGCGGCAGACTATATCGCCACGTACCGGACGTCCGGCGGCCAAACCATGAAGGATACGTGTTATCACGAGCGAACCCAAGTTCGCATGCGCCCAGACTTTGACGCGATGGGTGCGTTCAAACCCGTTTTTCCCAATGGAATAAGAGTCTACTCATCAGACTTCGGCACGGCCGAGTTTGTTTGGAAGGACGGCAAGCCGGTGCCGGCTGTTGGCGGTGGGACAATCGGCGAAATGCGCGGGGGCAAATAGCGTGCGGCCATCAAGCCGTCACACGTGGAAATGGTGATCCATGTGGCGGCGTGGCACGAGAATGGATGCATTCGGATTTGCGGAAGGAGAAGGTGATGGTGTGGGCGAAGGTGAAGGTGGCGGCGGTGGTGGTGGTTAGGTCTGGAAAAGATGGCCTGGATTCAATCTGGAACGCTTCTTGGGAAGTTTGCGACTCCAAGTCCATTATCGCCCCTCAGTTTATGATTCCAGGCCCCTTATCCGGGCCGCCGAGCCATAGCGCCGCGGCGTCGTCTATGCGAAACCCTTTGGGTCGGCTGAACTTGCGCGTATACTGCCGGTAATCCTGCCGCACGTTGTCTTGAGTGGCCGGTCAGGTTGATCAGAGGTTATCCGGCTATGGGGTACGACCTCTCCAATTCTGCGGGTACGTACGTGCGGTTCACCGGCTCCGGCTGGGATCTCGCTCTCGCGGTGGCGCGTCACTACGGGTGGGAACCCGCAGGCATTCCGAAGCCGACGACGTGGGACGAAAAAGAGTACGGCCCCTGGGAGGACGAGTACTGGATGAACGCGGGGCAGGAAGTCACGGCCGAAGATGCCGCAGCGCTCACAGCCGCGCTGGATAGCGCGATCGCCGCACCGGATTTTGTCGAAGCGGTGATAGGCACCAACGGTGGTCTGACGCGCGAGCAGGTCGAGAGCTTTAGGGCACGGCTCGTCGAGTTCGCGGGTCTGACGCGTCAGGGCTCATTCATCATTGAATAGGGGCGGTGCGGGCGGCAGGATCACCCCGCACTGCAACGGACCGGCACCTCTTCGAAGATTCTGGTAGACTGAGAGTGGGTCGGCGCGGTGCCGGCCAGTGAATGTCAGTCCTTTATGTGGCAGCCATGAACGCACGCTACGTACACGGGCCCACGCGCGGTGGAGGCAAATGTGTCGATTCGGGCTTTCAGTCCCTTTCGGTCAAACAGTTGTCGGCGACACTGGAGCGGTTGACGAGGAATGGCGGACATATCACGATCCTTGAGCGCGGGATGGTCCTGCATGTGTACTTCGAGCACGGTCTCGCATCTATCGAGTACTATCCCTCAAGTGAGGGTGGGTTGGGATTCGTGGGCCCGATCTTCAAGGACCAACTGCCGCACTTGTTCACTGTAATCGAGTCCGGTGTAGAACCAACGGCGTTCATTGAGGCCTTGCCGCGAGTGCACCAGGCGGCTGCCACATAACTCGCCGCTGCAGTGAACCGGCCGCGGGGTATTGGTCGCGAGCCGTGCTGGCCCGGCTGGTGATCGGGTTTGCGTCCCATTGCGCCGCGGGGTTGTCTATGCGAAACCCTTGGGTTGGCTGAACTTGCGCCGTATACTGCCGGTAATCCGGCCCGACGTTATCTTGCGCGGCCGGTCAGGTTAATGGTTATATGGCGGAAGACATGGCCGACGACAACCAGCCTGTGAACATCATCGAGCGGTTGGCGGCGGTCCACGACGTGTTACGCGACGATCAAGTGCTTGCTGCAATCGCGTCGCTGCCGCCGCTGGCGGACGAGACGGACGCCTGCTGGAATTCCGACGAGTATTGGCGCGGCGCTGCGTATCCATTCCTCGCGTTGGCGGATGTGGCCGCGAAGCGGCGGCTCAAGCCCGCCGTCCGGCTATTTCTGGAGCGAGCATGCTACGGCGACCCCGGCGAGATCATGCGAGGTCTACGCCACACGTTCGAGGCCATCTACAATCCCGATTGGACATCGCTCGCGGACGAATATCTAGCGGTCGCTCGCGCCGAACGTTTGGGAACACGGCTCTGGGCGATTGATGGGCTGACGGTTGTGGAGGACGCGCGGGCGGTCCCGGTGTTCGAGGCGTCAGTGCGAGAAGATCCCGAAGAGATCCGCTGGCGCGCAGAGGTGGGGTTGGAGCGATTGTTGCACCCTGAGAAGATCACGGCCGAGACCGCGCAGCAGCAGGCGGAGCAAGAGCGTGCGCGTCAGGAGCAGCTCGATCGTCAAGCGGAGGCGGATGCAGAGATCACCGACCGGCGCTGTGCCGTCTGTGGTAAGGCGATGCCAAGCTACCGCCGAACATGCAAGCATTGCGGCGCCGTTGCGACGTGACGGCGGTCCGACCGCCATATAGTCCACGGCTGGAGCGGACCAGGCCGGCGGGTATCATGTGATTGGCGGTCGCGAGCCGGTATGGTGCCGGCCCCGGCCGGTAACGTCAGCTCGTTATGCTCGATACAGCCCCCAACTACGACCGCCCTGCGAGTTGCCCCGCGTGCGGACACCGCGACTTTGAGGAGGTAGAGTTTATCCATTGGGACGAGGATGATGGCAGCGGCGGCGAGCGCATCATAGTACGTTGTCGATCGTGTTCGCGGATGTGGGAGTCCTCCTCAAGTCACAACGAGCCGAGATGTGAATCGGAGTGGGTGGAGTCCCGCGGTGTACGTGTACAATGGCATAACCTGCCGCTGCAGCCAACCGGGGCCGCGGGCATACTCTCTCGCATTCGAAGATGGTTGGGGCGCGGCCCCGGCCGCTGATTGGCCTTACGTTATGCGACAGACAGACATTCCAGAGGGGTATCGCGATTATCCGTGCGAGGACTACTTCGCCGGTGACTGGTCGGTCCGCGGGCACTTTGACGAACTGTCTCAGACATTGGTTGTGGTACCGCTCAGCAGCGCGTACGAGGATCGCGAGGCCGAGTTCTTCGCCGTTGGCCGTTCCGGCTGCGATGGCATTGACTTCGGTTACCGCAAGGGCCATTCGGGCCTTTGGGCGTTCTATCCGATCGAGAGGAAGTTTCGGTACATGGCTGCGACTATCGCGGAACTGGTCGATGGCTGGTGCGCGAATCGTCTGAAGGTTTAGTCGGCCAGTTGTCGCACAACCCGCCAATGCAGCGGATCGGCCGCAATCAAGTTACGATGTGTTCGCGAGCCGGTCGTGCGGTCGGCCGCTGATTGGCCTTACGTTATCCCACGCGAAGACGCGAAGTGATCCGGATCTGCGTTCACGCTTCTTTGCGGCTGAAGATTGGGCTGGTCGAGTGGTGGGTGATCCGGCAGGGATTGGCCTGGGTTGGAGGCGAAGAGCGAAGATCGGGAAGGCGTGGGGACAAACAAAATGGAAATCTGGCGGGAATTTTGTCGGGTTTGGGGTTTGGCGGCCATATGTAGATAGGATGGCCGATGATATGGAAGAGAATGAACTGCTGAAGCGGTATGGGCGCGAGGGCGATGAGGCGGCGTTTGCAGAACTGGTACGGCGGCATGGGGAGTGGGTGTATTGCGCAGCGCGGCGGGAGTTGGGGGATGAACACCTGGCCGAGGATGTGAGCCAGGCGGTGTTTGCGCTGCTGGCGAAGAAGGCCAAGCGGCTGGCGGGGCATCCGAAGCTGAGGGGTTGGCTTTTTGGGGCGCTGCGGTATTGCGCCCGGGAAGCGAAGCGGCAGATGGTTCGGCAAAAGAGGCGAGAGCAGGAGGTGGGCAGAATGCGTCCAGAAGTGATGGAACAGGCGTCGGAATGGGAAGCGATCGCACCGGTGCTGCCTCGGAAAAGGGGCCACTCGTCATAAACAATGTGCAGTGGATGGCGATTCCGGCTGGAGAGGCGACGGCCGGCTGCGAAACCAAGGCGGTATGAGGTGGTGGGATCTTTGCGGTCGATGCATTGGAGATTGGAAATTGGAGATTGGAGATTGCCGAAGGAGAAGATGATGACGCTGGCGAAGGTGAAGGTGGCGACGGTTGCCGTTCTTGTGGTTGCGGCTTCGGTTGGGGTAGCCATTGCGGCCCAGCCTGCGACGGCGCCCAGCAAGACTGGTACTGGCGCTGGCAGTGGTCAGACGACGCCGGGACTAACGAAAGATGCGATCCATGCGATGTGCGGCCGGTTGGAAGCGTTGAACAACCTTTGGGCTAGTTACAGCGTGGAGTCGTCCTACAACCCGAGCCGGAAAGAACCGGCTGATATCGGAGGTGACGCGGTGCTGGTTCCTAAGACCGGCACCGAAAGATCGGAACGTACGTTCTCCCGCTTAGGTCTCAGAGCTCGATGGGACATTGACTGGATTCTGCCGGAGGACGCCGACAGAACGCCTTTCAGCAATCTTCGCCATAACCCCATCCAGAAGGAGATCTACTCCTTCACCGGGGACAGTCAAGAGCAACTGAGTGTTACCCGCAACCACGGCCCAGGCGGGATGATTCTCGACCGGGCGATGTTCCAGCCGTCTGTGCTTGAGGCGGCATTGGGCATTCGGCCCCGCCGTCGCAATAGCTATTTCTCGGTCGATGAGATCAGCCGCATGGAGGCCGAGAACACCCAAGACGGAGCGATTACACTGACATGGCGCGACGATCAAGGAGAGGTCCAGCAATGGACGGTGAAGCCAGAGCTGGGCTATGCGGTGACTGCAGTGCGATCAGGCAACGTCTGGATCACCGCCGAGGATTTCGAAGCAGTCGACGGACTGATGGTGCCCAAGAGCGTTGTCTTCCAGCTCCGCGTTCGCGAAGGCGAGAAAACGCGGTTGGTTGAGGACACGCGACTAAAGGTCCATCAGTACAAGCTCAATGATCCGGAGAACACCGAGTCTCGTTACCACATTACATGGCCTAAGGGAACGGATGTTAGGGATATGCGTCTTGGCATCAATCTTGTGGCCGATGAGAAGGGTGCATTGATTCGCAACAGGTAGTTGGGATGCGGAGGGAGCGCAGAGACAAGGATGACAGCCCGCCGCGGCGGGTAAACTGCAGGGAGCGGTACCGGGACGCAAATAGTATGCATGCTAGAGAGGTCTCACGCAGGCGCAGAGCTGCAGAGGAAGAGGAGATTTAGGTAGTGATTATTTGTTAGTCCGTAACGAAGATGATCAGGGATTGCGGAAGGAGAAGATGATGACGCTGGCGAAGGTGGTGGTCTAAGCAGGTACGGAGATAATGACTCGGACACGCGTTCTCGCGGACGTCTGATGGCCTTTGGAGGTTTATGAGAATGTTGTGCGCTTTTGCAGCGGTGATGGTTATAGCCGCCAGTGCTGTTGCCCAGGAGGCGGTTGCGCCCATTCCCGGCTTATCCACGTGGGAAGAGCGTATGAAGGACAACGCCGGTCTTGTGGCGGCGCAGCCGGAGAGAGCGGATTGCAGAAACATCGACGAGGCCTACATCTGGTATTACGACGGCATCTTTGTCTTCCACCAGATCGCGGAATATACGAAGGATAAGAAGTGGCTCGACGTGGCCGCCAAATGCAGGAAGTTCTACAGGGACAGCTACGTCATCGGGTGCCAGAAGTACTCCGTGGACGGCTGGAGGAACTTCACCCGCGGGCTCTATTACGACTGGACCATCCTGCACGATCAGCGTTCGAAGGACACCGCCATCGAGATGGCCAGGAAGAGCAAATTCTCTCAGATAGTGGATGCCGCGAATATCAGGCAGTGGGATAAGGACGTCGATATGAGCAGAGAGGTGGCCTACTGCATCAACGCCTGGCACGTGGCGAGAGACCTTGGGGCACCGGAGTTCGCCGGCCGGGACCCGTACCTGGATACCGCCTATAGCCACCTGGATATCTGGAAGGCCTACCTTAGCGCATACCCGAACGCTTCATACCCTGGGGAGCAGACGGAGAAGTATCAGCCATTCATGTTCGCGCTGACCGCTGAGGCGTTGATCCGTGTCTATGAACGCAAGGACACCTCTGAAGACGACAGGGCAAAGATCCTTGAGAAGATCTATGACCTGGCAAAACTGACGTATGACAAGCTATACAGCGACAAGAATCACGGCTTTATGGCCAACACCGGCCAACCCAGGAAGTTCTGGGGGAACATAAACCTGCTGATCGTGCCGCTGTACGGGTGGCTCTGGCATGTGACGGGCGAGCAGTACTTCCTCGACGCGGGGGACAAGGTCTGGAAGGACTGGATAGATTTCGGCTGGCCGGGGATAGCCGCGTGGGGCGGGAAACAGTTCAGCCAGAACTACCACTGGAGTTTTGATTACGTGAGGTGGAGAAGTACGGTTCCGGAGCCGAACCTGAAGGCACTTGGATTGAAGGCGGCTAAGTCGAGAAGATAACAGGGTGCAGCAGCCTCGGGCCGCAGGCCACCGCCGGGCCGTAGGGCAGGCACGCAATTCATGCCGCAAGACCAGTGCGTGAGCATGCGTAGCATCGCTTCACCGGCTTCCGGCACGTCCAATGACTTAGCGTCAGCCGCTTATCTGTGGCGTCAGGCCTGTTCGTCTCCGCTGCCCATGGCCAAGGTCGTCGGCAGAACAAAGCGGCCGGCCATCGGGCAGCCGACAGTTCAGGCCGCCCGCCGCCGACAGGTGTAACAGACCGGTTGTCCGTGTCGATCGCACCGGAAAGTGTCCAGAATCAGCCGGTTTTCGGGGTGGGCTTCGATGAACGGTCTGTATGCAGATAGCTCATCGAGGCCCACCGCTCCATGCCGCTGCAATACCTCGCCCAGCCAAGACGGTAGCGACAGTTCCACATCGACTTCCTTGGTCACCAAGTCCGCCTCCATCTTTGCCACGACAAGCTCAAGCAGCCGCTGCATGTGGGGGACGTCCTGCTGGTCGATCTGCCGGCCGAATTCCTCCAGTTCCCTGGCCAGTTCGGCGGCGATAGTGCCGACATCGGTGGCCGGACGCTGCTGGGGAGGTTGCGCCTCGCGCCGTCGCTTGAGGCTGTTGATTTCGGCCTTCAGAGCCGTCGCCTTCCTGGCCACGGGATCATCGTCCTCCAGCGTTACATCGTCGCTGAGCAGGACTAACTGCTTCTGCTTACGTTCAATCTCCCGCTCTAATCGCTCGGGGCTGTGTTCATCTTCCCGGCGCTCAAGCATCTGCTGAGCCACCAGACGCTTGATGGTTTCCTCCATGTTCGGCCGATTCAGCAGCACCTGCCTGAGCACCCCGATGATCGCTGATTCCAGTGGCTGGGCCGCGATGCGGCCGCTGAGGACGTTATTGCTTTTGGGTACGGTATGCCCTCTGGACACGGCATAGTAGCGGATCTCGTTTCCTTCCTTGCCACCGAGGCGGCCGGTCATGGGGTGGTTTCCCTGCCTACTGCGGAGGGAACCTTTGAGAATGTAAAGGCTGTTGCGATGACGATCCCGGTTGGCCTCTTTCGGCTTGGCCTCGGCAATGGAGTCAAGGTAGCGCTCGATGCCCACGGTCGCCAGCTTCCCCAACTGCTCGGGCAGGAAGTCTGCCAGATGCGGCTGCGGCCTCTCCAGCCACTCCTCTCTTGGCCGCATCCGTCCCCTAACATGGGCATTGTTGGCCAGTTCTTCCAGCGTCACTTCCGATGGCTGTGGCCGGCCTTCCGACGAGACATAGTAGATGCCATTCTTTGTCCGGCAGCGGATACCCCGGCCGATGTAGACGGGGTTCAACAGCACTTGGCGGACGCTGCCAGTATGCCATTCCCTACCCATGGGCGACGGCGTGCCAGCATCATTGAGCCGACGAGCCACGAACCGATAGCTCAAACCTTCCACATAGTGCAGGTGGAACATCAGGTGGACCACTGCCATCAGCTTGAGATCACCGGGGATCAGCCGAATCCGCTCGCTCTTCTGTTTGATGTAGTGCTCCGGGATGCCCTTCTTATTGTTCCTGCCGAAGGAACGCACGAACTCTCCGGCCGGCGTCAACTGTTGCTGGGTTCCATCGGACAGGTTGCGGATGATGTGGCGATCGATGCCACCATCGCAGTACATACGGTCCAGTCCGAACGGGGGCCGGCGGGTGTACGGGGAGCGGCCCGAGAGGAAGCTATTGGTGGAACCGATAGTAGCGTTGTATGAAAGCTGTTTGACCGCATGGCGGGCGGCGGCGAAGAGAAACGACACATACATCTCGGCCATTTCGTCGTCTACCAGCAGGTCCTCGGCCACGAAGTACACCAGAATGCCCGCCGCCCTCAGTTCATACAGCAGTTTCTGGCCGTGTCCCTGGCCGGCCCGTGTGAAGCGGCTGGTGTCCTGCACCAGCAGCACCTTGAAGTCGTTGTCCTTGCGCTTGCGGAGCAGGATTCTATCGATATCGGACCGGTTGCCCGGCACGCTGCCGGTGACGCCCTCCAGAAGCTCCTCATGAACCACTCGAAGTTCAAGATCCTTGATGGACTGCTCCGTCGTCCTCCCCTGATTGTCCATGCTTGTGCGGACTTGAGGGGCGCTACTGCATCGCTTGAGCACCACGCACGGCTGTCCGTGAAGTTTCTCTTTGTTGTTGAACATGCTCCTCCCTATGGCCCATCCGCCGACGAACCCATTCCGTCAGAAACAGATCAATGGCCTCGCCGATGCGGCGTTCCTGCTCAGGTGTCGCCGCTCGGACGGTGGCCTGAACTGTCAGCCGCTTTGGCTTCTCTTGTTTCTTCAACATGGGGCGAATATCTCCTTCTTCAATCTGCTCGCTTTTCGTCAGGGCGCTCTGGCCATGTCTGTCGAATGGCCTCCTCAAGTGTGCCACAGGCCAGGACCTGTACCCGTCCCGAACCGGCGATTTGCCGTTTGGCGGAAGGTGGAACGAAGAGGGTCAGCGGCAATGCTAACTCGCTGCTATCGACTGCTCGTCTCAGGCCAGATAAAACATCTGGCGAGACGTCCAGCACATTTCGGAACAGGTCTATTTCGCCCAGATACAGGTTGGTCGAAGGGAGCGGCCTGCGACAGTACGAGGCGATCAGCGACATGCACATGGGCAGACCGAAGTAGGTCAGGTACTGACCTCCGCGGGGAAGGCGACATTGAATGCGATAGTCGAGGTCCGACATGTCAAGTCCATCGATCTGGCCGATGCAGCTCAGAAGTTGCTCGATCTCGTGCCTTGGCAGCCCCGGTGCGGTCATCCGCCCGGGCCGGCCGTCGGCCGGTACCGCAACTGAGGCCTGCACCTGCATCGCCCCTGATGACGGGCAGTACGTCCGCGCTGCGCCAGGCTGGGCATGTGCGTGCGGGGCCAGCGCCATCCGCAGTGTTCTCGCGTCAATCGTCAATGGAATGGGCCGGAGCAGAGGTGGCCCGAACCTGTTTTTGCGAACTGCCAAGAGCGTGTAGAGCATGGCGCGCCTCAAAACCACGGTCACATCGACGCCGTGTTCCAGTGCTTTGGGTCCCGCGATTTCCCCTCGCTTCGTGATGTGCGAGACGAGAATGGTGACGATGCCACTTTCAGCACAGATGCGGCCAAACTCCAGGACCTTTCCATAGGCTTTCGTGGCGGCCGACGACAAGCCGTCGCCCTGGATGCTGTCGAGCACGACCAGGCTGACACCGTGGCGCCGCCCGGCCGGGCTCAGGATCTCCCGGGCGGCGTACATTGGCAGCGACGTCACATCGCGAACATTCTGTTCTACCTCGATCCGATCCATGGCCTCTGAACGCCGGGCCGGGCTTAACCGGGACAGCATCTGCATCGCTCGCACTTTCATAGCTGCCGGCGTCTGCTCCGTGAGAATGTATAGACTGCGGTACCCTTGCTCTGCCAGGTCCAAGCCAATCTGCATCGAAAGGAGCGACTTGCCGCTGGCTGGTGCGCCGCCAAAAAGATATAGCCCCCCATTGAAAAGGGCTCCCATCGCTTGGGCGAGAAACGCTGACTGCGGCAGTGAAAGCGGTTGTCGCGCCTCGTCGGGGGCGGCCAAAAGACTGCCTGCCGCGACTGTCACAGGGCTAGCGGGTAGAGCGTGTTGAATAGAGCGCATGGTAGTACCTTTCCGTTAAGCTACTTCACGTAGAACCTGTCCTGTTCCGGCTGGACGTGAACGCCGGATTCCGGGACCTCTCCGGTCCGTTCCACAAGTTCGTCCAGGGCTGATTTGCTGAGTCTCTCAGTCACGACGAGCAGTTCCGGGTGATGTGCTTTCGCCCAGGCGCGAACAGCATCTTCATCATCGATAACGAGCCGGGATGGCTCCTTGCGGAATCCAATCGTGCCGGCCGGCAATCCCACCGACCGCCGGCGGTTGCCTTGATCTGCCAGACGAGTCTGAAGGAACTCGCGAAGTTGCGCCCCAAAGCGCATCAGGAGGAACTGCTCGTCATGCTCGGCTCTGGCACATTCGCGCTCGCACCATTCGGTGCAGTGTTGCGCATAGGCACGGCATTCGATGATCTTGCGGACGACCCAGTTGGCGGACGCCTCATCGGTGACCGCGAAAGTCGAGGAGATCTCCGGTTGCTCGATCACTCTGTCCTCGGTGTCTGACATAACGTGACCCTCCATCATTTGCTCTGAACGGGTTGTCCGTACTGCAGGAGACGCTTTTCAATGCAGGTAAGCAGGCGCGCTGAACGCTTGTAGACGAAGTACTCATCCAGCCAAACCGCCAGATCATCAATCATGACCTGCGATTCATCTGCACAGTAGTGATCAGGTAGGCCACCATATGCTCTGCACGCCGCGATCAAGAGCCCTCGTCGTTCGGATCGAGGAAGCTGAAGATCGTCGCGAGCGAACACCCGGATGTCCGGCCGAGCGGAGTCCCACCTCTGCCACACTTGGCCGCGCACGCTGCCTTGGCGGCCACCGCTTTTTACGCAAAGTGCAATAGGAGTAACAGTCCAATCCCCATCCCCGGGTGAGACTGACTCGCCAATCAGAAATGAACACTCAATACGCATGGCAGACCTCACACTTGCGAACGATCCTTCAACGTCTCGATAATCTTCATGACCCATGGGCCATCGGCGACCACGAAATAGCGCGTGATTGAGTGGGATTCAATGCGGTGGAGTTCATCCTCCCCGCCGACGGCTCGATGCAGCGCCGCCACGACTCTTCCCGCGTCCGTGGACCTGAAGCCGATCTGGTCCATTTCCACCGCTTCAGTTACCCACCCATCACCGGGCCGACCGTATAGCGTCCCAACCAATGACAGAGCCGGCTTGGCGCCAACCAGGCGGAAGGTGCCGGAGACGATCCTGAGGGTCATCCCCGGCACTTCCGCCTCGGTGTCCTGAAGTGTCACCACGCACTGGAGTACAACAGTTGGCGGCATGATCAGCCCTTCTTCTCTTGTTGCTCGCCCGGAGTGGAATACGAAATCGATCGCATGGCGGCGTGCGCCACATCGTCATACATCGTGTAATACAGGTTCAGGATCTCGGACGATCCGTGCCCCATCCATTCGAGGGCATAGCGCTGCGAGATGTTGTTCCGGGCGCACATGCTCGCAAACGCATGCCTGAATGTGTGCAGCTTGTACTGGTCCGGCTTGTCAAACTTGCATCGCCTACAAAGTCGCTTCAGCGAGATCAGTAAGCGGCGCTCGCAGATCGGGCCGCCGCCTTCGGGATATTTGCGTGAGGGGCGTGACGTGAACACTCGGTCATACTTTCGTGGGATCGTCTGCAGGTACGGCTTGAGTTCCGGATGGATCGGAATCTGCCGTGCTTTCTGATTCTTGGTCCTGTCTGGCCGGGACCCACCTCGTCGAATCGTCACGAATCCGGTCTCCAAGTTAAGGTTGGACCACTGCAGATCACGTGCTTCCCCGAAGCGCAGGCCGAGATATGCCATCGCTGCGTAAATTCCTGCTTCGTGGGGGTCGGCCGCCTTGAGTAGCGCAGCGACCTGCTGGAGCGTGAAGCACGGTTGTTCCGCCGAAGCTGGCTTCGACATGCTGATGCCCAGCAGCCGATACTCTGGGATCAGGCGTTGCCTGGCCGCCCATTTGAAGGCCTGTTTGATCAGAACAAGCCGGTCATAGCAGGTCTTCGCCGTGCGGCCCTCTTCGGTCATCGCCCGGTTGTAGGACCAGAAGTCGGCTTCATCGAAGCGAACCATCGACGTGCGGTTGGTCTTTTCGCACCATGCCGCAAAGTGGCCCAACCCATTGGTATACTTTTCGATCGTCTTGGGCGCTTGGCCCTCGTTCTGTTTCTGGGCAAGGTACCCATCTCGCAGTTGCCCGGGTGTCAGCTTGTACACCTTCGGGGTCTGGCCGGCCTCGATCGTCCGGCATATCTCTTGTGCGCCTCGAATGGCGACCTGCTTGTTGGTGGCACCCAGCGCCTTATGGAAGTGACGACCGGCCAAGCACCACTCGGCGAACCAGCGCCGGCTGGTATAGATTTCACCAGACCGGCGACGATACTGGCGGTGGCCGATATAGATGACCGGAGCTGTGCCCTCACACGGATGGCGATCAATGAGTTTCATGGTCGCCTCCGTTGATTGGGCTGTTCCTTCGAACTGCCATCGGACGATCCATCAACTCGATGACAAAACGGTCTCGCCAGAAAAGAACTGGTTTGCCCCGTTTGGCACTGCTCCCGAACCATCCCTCTGAGAGTTTCTTTCTGAGGGTGAGCGGCGAATACCCGCTCAGCTTTGCCGCCGCCTGCAGATTCAGGATCGGCGGATATTCATTCTGCAGCGGCTCGAACGCCTCACGCACTTCCGCCGCTGTCAGAGGAGTGCGTTTATCCTTGGAGTTATTGGCCATAGTTGGCCCCCTTCGAACTGGCTGAACCTTGGTAGGATTCAGCTTTACACCGCCGACGGAGGTCAATGACCTCGGTTGATCGGCCGTTACCCCCCTTTCTTCGGTATGCGCGCTTTGTTTCCGACAGTCCACGCTAATGTTCTGCTGGAAGCGGCCAACGATGGGGCAGAGGAAGCCCAATTCAGGCAATGAAACGGCTGGGGACCGTTTGGGGACCACGGGCATCCGCCGGCCGGCGAATGCTCCAAAAACGCTGAAAGGCATGGCTTTCTGGACCATGCCTTTACCTTAACGGAGAGGGTGAGATTCGAACTCACGCTGACATTGCTGCCAGACCGGTTTTCGAAACCGGCGCATTCAACCGCTCTGCCACCTCTCCAAGAGCGGTGGGTAACCTACCGGAATCGTTTGGGAGCGTCAATTGAAGTCCCCCGGCCGGCCGTTGTGTGTATACTCCTGCCCCTCTATGAAGAAAGTGCTGTTTTTGTGTACGGGCAACTACTACCGAAGCCGCTTTGCCGAAGAGTTGTTCAACCACCTCGCGGGCGCTGCGGGGATACCGTGGCGGGCGGAATCACGGGCATTGGCGATCGAGCGCGGGATCGTGAATGTCGGGCCGATGTCGAGCCATACGCTGGAGGCGCTGCGCGAGCGCGGGATCAGTCCGCCGGAGCCGTTGCGGTATCCCATCAGACTGAATGAGGTGGACTTGCGTTCATCCGCGCGGGTGATCGCGTTGAAGGAAGCCGAGCACCGGCCGCTGGTCGAGACTAGATTCGCCAGTTTCGCCAGCCGCGTCGAGTACTGGCATGTTCATGATCTGGACGGCGCTGCGCCGCAGGAAGCGTTGGCGCAGGTGGAGGTCCTGGTGCGCGAGCTGGTGGTGGGACTCGTGGATGGGAAGGGCGGTGACGGTGCGGGCGCGTTGCGGGTATGATAACCGCGATGCGGATACGCGTGCTCATCTTCGCGATGGCTAGCGCTGGGGGACTTCTGGCAGGTGAGATCTCGATCGTCATGCCCGATGGCCAGGCGGTTCGGGCGGAACGGGCAGAGGGCAAGCCGTTGTCGGCGACACTCAAGGATGGCACACGGCTGATCGGCGTGGATATGTCCTGGTATGCGCCGGTCGCCGAAGCGAAGGCGAAGCCGGGCGAGTTGGCCGACGATGATCGCAAGGCAATCCAGGAGATTTGTACGGTGCCGTCCTTCTATGACCGCTGCGAGATACTTTTATTGCAGGGCGATGCGGATCGGGCGGTGGGGCTGATGCAGCTTGTGCGCGATCGCGACTTCCACGCGGGTAAGGGTGAGGTGATCTGGCGGGCGGAGCTCTGGTACTTCGAATTCCAGAATGGCGGCTGGGCGAAGGTCAGCCAGCAGAACAAGGTCCTGGACCGGCAGCGCTTTGCCACACGTGAGAAGTACCTCGATTATGTCCGGCCGATTCGCTTTGTGCCCAAGCTCGGGGGCATCAAGGCCAGTGAGAACGATACACGCATCGAACTCTTGGCCGATGACGTCAAGCAGTTTGTGCGGCCGGTCGAGAAGTAGGGCGGGTCATGCTTTGATACCCGTTGCTTGCGCCACGGCCTTATTGGTCAGTTTTCCCTCGATCATGTTGATGCCCGCCGCGATTCCGGCATCGGCATCGGCCGCCGCCCGGTATCCCATGTTGGCCAGGCGCAGGGCATAGGGCAGCGTGGCGTTGCACAGCGCCAGGCTGCTGGTTCTGGATACCGCGCCGGGGATGTTCGCCACGCAGTAGTGCACAACACCCTCCTCGATGTAGGTTGGGTCGCGATGCGTGGTCGGCCGGCTGGTTTCAGTGCAGCCGCCCTGGTCGATGGCGACATCGACGATGACGCTGCCATTTTTCATGTCCACCAGATCCTTGCGCGTGACCAGACGCGGCGCTCGTGCACCGGGGATCAGAACCGCCCCGACCACCAGGTCGGCGTGACGAAGGTATTCGCGAACCGAGTGCGGGTCGGAATAGACCGTCTGCACGTTCGCCGGCATCACATCCGAAAGGTAACGCAGGCGATCGAGGTTGATGTCCATGATGACAACGCTTGCGCCCAGACCGGCGGCCACCCTGGCCGCATGCGTTCCGACAATACCACCGCCGAGTACCAGCACATGCGCGGGCGCCACGCCGGGAACTCCGCCCAGCAGGATGCCTCTACCGGACATCGGGCGTTCGAGGTACTTCGCGCCCTCCTGCACGCTCATCTTTCCGGCGATTTCACTCATCGGTGTCAGCAGCGGCAACCGGCCGGCACTGTCATGGATCGTTTCATAGGCCACAGCGACGATTTTGCGGTCAAGGCACGCCTGAGTAAGCCCAAGATCCGCGGCAAAATGGAAATAGGTGAATATCACCTGGCCGCGCCGCAACAGAGCAAACTCGTTCTCCTGCGGCTCTTTGACCTTAATGATCATGTCGGCTTCCGCCCAGATCGCGCCTGCCGGCTCCACCAGTGTCGCTCCGGCCCGTCGGTAATCCTCATCTCCGAAACCCGATGCCACGCCGGCCTGATGTTCGACCAGGACACGATGCCCGGCCCGCGTCAGCAGCTCCGCCCCGACCGGCAGTAAGCCGACCCGATACTCATCCGTCTTGATCTCACGCGGAACGCCGATGGTCATCATGTCTGCTCTTCCCTTCTGTTCTGCCTCGCCCTAGACTCGCCCGGCTATGAGCACCTGGCTGACAGGCAAGATTGTTTCGATCGTCTCTGATGATACCTTCGAAGTATCGGTAGAGCGAAGCGGCGGTCCCTATGCGACAGCTCTGCGCGCGACCGAGCGTGTGAAGATGGTCAACAACGAAGTCAGCGCCCTGCGCCCCAGTTTCATGCCTGCCCATGGCCAGCAGTCGTTGCTGGGCATGCGCATCCACTGCGAGATCCAGTCCCGCAGCCACATGGGACACTATATTGTCACCGCCCGGCCGGGGTAGTGTGCTGTTCCCATCTCACTTCCCTTTCTCCTGCCATGGCACAGCGCCGATGTCCGTACCATCATGTGCGGCACCTTTGAGCTTCGGATTTGTCGGGGCGTAGCCAGCGCGCACCCACTTGACCAGATGCAGCACCGGATCATCGTCGCCGAACTTCTCGCCCGTGCGGATGGCTTCACGCAGGTAGTAGAGACTGGCCCATTCCCAACTCTTGCGCCATTCGGTGGCATCACCTTTCTCGCGCGTGCCCGCGCCTGGTTCGGGATTCTCGCCGGCGCCGATGTAGCGGTACAGGATCGGCAGGCCCCAGTAGATTCCAGTCTTGTTCAGGACCGTATCGCCGATGGCGTAAGGCTTATCGGGCGTGGCCTGCCAGTTGCCGCGCGACGCCGTCTTGTTCAACGCCTTGGTTGCATACAGCGGCAGGTCGCGCTGGTAATCCACGAATTGCGGATCGACATCGACATCGTGCTCGCCGGGCGTCTTGGACCAGTTGCCGATGTAGCCTTTGCCCCAGTTGTTGTAGTGGGCTTTGTTTGGGAAATCGACTTCATTGTCTTGGTCGAAGTTCCAGCCTGCATTGTGGTCGATGTTCTTGGGATCGCCCACATCCTGAACCGGAGCGCCGGCCTTCTGGTCCTGGTAGAGGCTGTGAACATCGCACAGCTTGACGAACTTGGATTGCCGGCCGGGCAATTGCGGGTTCCACATGATGTTGGAGCGGAAGGATTTGAGGTCGCCGGGGCTGTTGTTGCCCGATTCGGAATACTGAAACGCCGAGAACCCAGGCGAGCTTTCCCCGGCCGGCTTGCCCTTGCCATACCCGCCGAACCATGTGTTGTGCTCGAAGATGTATCCCCCGGAGAACCCGCCGCCGCTGGCGGTGATCTCGCCGCTGCTATAGCCGTACATGTTGGGCAGGAAGATACAGTGATGGCATCCGGGCAAGCAGAAGATCCATTCGCCACTGTCCATGTTCGCCGTTCCCGCGTGAGACAGGATCAGGCCCTCGAGTTCGATCGGATACTGCTTGGCGCCAAAGATGACGTGCGGATTATCCACGTCGCGGTCGATGAGCACGAACGAGTCGGCCATCCGCCTGCCCGCGACCCAGGTCCATTGCCCGAAGATGCGGAACAGGTTTCGCTCACACTTGGCCCATGGCTCTGACGCCCATACCACCGGACAACCTCCCCCGAAATAGTTGCCGGTGATCGTATAGCCATCGGCAAATGCCTTCTCGTTCGTCAGTGCGCTGATATCGAAGACATTGCTGACGATCTCTCGTACACCCTTACCCAGCGGCTTCTGGGCGGGCGGGGCGTAGAACACGGACTTACCGCGCGAGCGCTCGTGAACGTTGCGGCTGTGTCGGAACATCCCATCGGCATCCATCGCGCCCGTGATCGTGATCTCTCCGCAGTCGCTGAATGTGCAGTCCTGCACATCCCAGGTCACCTCGTGTTGAGCGCCGCCGCTGTACCAGAAGATGTCCCAGCCGCTTGTCTTGTCATCGCCGATTCGCGAGATCCTGGCGAACTTCGCTCGAAACGGTCCGGCGAAATTCTTGCCGTCGCGGCTGAACACGCCAGCGCCGCCGGCTTCATGCGAATCCAGCAGTGCCGGTGCATCGGCCGAACCATCGAGGATGAACGGCCGAAAGCCGAAATCTGCTGATGGGCGGAAGCGATAGTGCGTTTCGGCGGCCTTGGGGGCCTTGGAAGCATCCCAGCGCCAGTGCCCGCCCGCTTGCACGGTGACGGCCGGTGCGGTGTTGGTCTGGCCGCCCGTGTAGACCACATCGCCGCGCACATTGAGTTGGCTCCCTTTCACGAGCACGATTGCCCCGGTCTTGTTCAGATTGATGGCCGGGCTTCCGTTCTCCCCGGAGGACCCGATGGTGCGGGCATCCGAAGCCGTCACCGTGATGCCATCGGGGATGTTTAGGGTATCTCCATCTCCCGGGATCGCATCGACCCACGTTGCCTTGGCCGACCAGTCTCCACTGGCCGCCGCTTTGCGTTCCGTGGCCAGGATCGTCGTTGCCATGCACAGGACCACCAGAACCGACAAGACTCTTACCATATCGTCTCCACCGTTTGTTCCCGGGCTACCGCAACTCTTGGAGAAGAACCTGCACCAGCCAATCCACCTCGATTGGATCGTGCATGCGCAACAGGCGTATCGATCGCCCATCTTTAGCACGGATCTCCAGCATGGCGCCACTATCCTTGTCATCGTCGGGGGAGTGCTCCCAAACCCGCCCGATCCCCAGGAGCTGCGCTCGCTGCCACTGCCACTGACGCCGAGCCAATGGATCCACCTGGGTTACTGTCAGTGTTCCGGAATGGATTTCAAAACTTGTCTGCCGGCGGCCAAGTTGCCAGGCGCGAAACAACATGCCCACAGCGCCAATCGCTATGACCAGCATCGGCAGCGGATGAGCCAGATTGCCACTGACTCTCACGCCTGCGAGCATCGATGCCAGGGTCATTCCCTCCATCAGCAACAGTACGCCGCCGACACCCAGCCAGAGGAGGTTACCCTTGCACAGAATTCCGCTGCATGGCACTCTCAACGTAAGTCCATCCGCACGGCCTTCCAACGTAACAGCACTACCTTTGGGCGGGCGAAGTGGATCAACCAGGTCCTCACTGTGAGAGACCGGCGGATGTGCAGACGCCGCTGCGTCAAGGAGGGCTGCGCCAAGAGTCCGTGAGCCGCTTTCCGCTGGCACGCGTCCTGATTCAATGTGCAGGCTTGCCGAGCAGCGGACTGAGAGTTCCTCGCCGATCTGAACCGTCCATTGCCGCGGATACCCGACCATGAGCCACAGGCGGCGGATGCCCACACCTTCGGCGATCAGCGCTGAAATATCAGGACGCTTGGGAGACTGCGCCCCTTCAGGCTCTGCGGCAAAGATGGTGAATCGAGCGATACGAGCGATTGGCCGGCGCCGCGTCCAGCGCAGCGGGCCGACGGCCTCGGTGGCGTGCAGAGTTGTGCCGCATACGGCAATCTCGCTGTGGCCGACGAGCATGAACAGACCCACCGCCACGAACACTACGATCAGCGGCGACACAATGGCAATCATCCCCAGACCGATTGCCTGCAGACCTCCGCTCTGCCCGGATACATTCAGCCATACCCACACGTACCACCAACAGAGGACCGCCAACGCGACAGTCAGCGGCACTAACCCCAACCAACGCAGTTTTCCGATGCGATGCCGCGGCAGGATGTAGCGGACGCCATCCGCTTGCTGCTGCACCACAACGTCCGAAGGAACAGAGAGTGTCTCGCCACGGCAGGGAGCCATAACGCCGCGATTATCTTACTCAGTACTGCACCCGGCAAGCGTGCGCTGCCCCGGTCGAGTCCAAGAGGGAAGTCTGGCGAACGTACCACACCACTCCACTCCCCCGCAGCAAACGACCCTGAACGCCGATCCGCTTCTCGTGCTGCGCCTTTCTCGTCCATCCTGCCTATCCTGTCCATCTATGTGACAATCCGAGTGGGTGTGCCGCCAGCAATCCGCATGCCTCGCCGCTCCTAAAAAAATGCGAATTTTTCTCGTCGTTCATAAACCCTTGTCAAACCTCAATCTCTCCTTATCGAATCTTGCAAGCCACCCCTTATATATAGAGAGACCTATTCTCTCCGTGCCCCACGCACGCTCTCTGACAACTGGATCTACTCTGGCATCAGGTTTGCTCGGCCGATTCTCCGCTCAATGTCCCAGAATGTCCCCAAATGTCCCACTTTATTTCCGCAGGACAACGACCGCCCCTCTTGGTCTTCAACGCATGACGTATCACGTATTACGTTCTTGCGGACCAATGTCACACTTTGTCACCAATTGTCACACATTATTTCCGCGGGGACAGGCCGCCCGTTTTCGTTTCCGCCATCGGCTCTCCGCGTCCCCGCGTCTCGGCTCGACTGTCTTCGACGCTCAGCTCTCTTCGAGCCTGAGCCTCAGAGCCGAAGGCAGACGAAGCGAGCTCGCCGAAGTCCGTGTCGCCGCGTCTTTTCCTCCCTCCGCTCTCGGCCCTTTGCCCGTGCTACACTTCCGCTACACTTTGCTACACTTCTGCTACACAATGCTACACTTTGCTACACCCATGCTACACCCTAACAGCCGCCAGAAATTGCTGTAACTCCAGCAACCGCCGCCACTTCCCGTTTCGCGCCTTGCCGCCCATGCTACACATGTGAAATTACGCGGCCATTCCGGCCGCCGCGCACTACCGTAACTCATTCCAAACACGGTACTTACGCCCCGAACGCCCCCAACTCGACTCCTGCTACATGTAGCATCGACATCGACGCGAACCTGAGCGCGTTTCATAAGGTGGGTCGCTCGCCCCCGAGCGACACTGATCCCCGCGCATCCTCCGCGGAAAGAGGCGCCGATCGAGCAACGACTTGCGGCCAGTAGTACCCTTTCGTACGCTGCTGCCCGACCCACAGGCGCGCGGGGGACTCCCCTAGCAATCTGTCACCCGGAGACTGCATACCATGGCTGACTATGAAGCGATCGTGAAGACCCATCCGCGTATCCACCTGAGGGCGGCGGATGTGCCCCGCCTGAGGGCGGCTGCGGCCGCGGGCGGCACGCACGCGGGTTTCTACGCGACACTCATCCAGAACGCCGACGCCTGCGCAGCGGTCGAATTACCCGAGACCATTGGCCACGGTGACAACGATCGCGGCTATGGTGACCAGTTGGTTGAGCTTGCCATGGCGGCGCTGCTCACCGGCGAGGCGAAGTACCTCGATCAGGTGCGCCGCTTCCTTCAGCCGATGCTTCGCGCCCAGAGCTGGCACGATGGCATCGGGCTCGTGACCGGCCACACGATGGCCGGCGTTGCCTGCTGTTACGACTGGCTCCATGACACATTTACGCCGGCCGAACGGGCACGCATGCGCGACAAGATGATCCACGTTGCGCGGCAGACCTATACCATGGCATCGGAGCAGCGCGTGTGGTGGCACGATATGTTTCTGCAGAACTGGTGCCACGTGCCCACATCCGCGCTGTCCTATGCCGCAGCAGCGCTATCGGGAGAGGTCGAGGAAGCCGCGCAGTGGATGCGCCAGGCCGACTTCACGTTCACCAAGACCAAGGATGCCCTCTCAGCGGATGGCAACTGCGAAGAGGGGCAGGCATACATGGTCTACGCCTGGGAATACATCCTGCGGTACTTCGATATTGCGCGCGGCACCTTTGGCATCGACCACTGGGACTGCGATTACCTGCGCAACGCGCCGTACGCAATGATCTACACGGTCACGCCGGTCATGCGTAGCCAGGACCATTTCATGACCTTCGGCGACGGTCGACGGCGCATCTGGACCGGGCCTGTCCATCTCCTGCTGCGGTCCGCCGACGAGTACAAGGATGGCTTCGCCCAGGATTTTGCCATGCACCTGGTGGAAAACCAGATCGGCGCGAACGAGGGATGGATGAACATGCTGTGGTACAACCCCTCAATCGAGCGCAAGTCGTTCAAGGCGTTGCCGACGCTGCGCTGGTTCGACAAACTGCATACCGTCTTCGCACGCTCAAGCTGGGATGCCGACGCGACCATGCTCGGATTCAAGTGCACTCCCAACCATACGGAGCACACAAAGAAGGCATTCCCCGGCCGCGACTTGGGCACAGGCCATGCCCACCCGGACGCGGCCAGTTTCCAGGTCTACGCGTTCGGAGAGTGGATGGCGATCGATTCGGGCTACAGCGTGTGGAAGTTGACCGCGGAGCACAACACGGTCCTGGTTAACGGGCAGGGGCAACTGGGCGGCGACAGCATGTGGTTCGACGGAAGAAAGACCCTAACCGCGGAACCTTGCGCGATTACCCACGTTGAGTCCAACGGTCGCTTCGACTACATGCGCGCGGATGCGTCAGGGATCTACCTGCCACAGGCGGGACTGGAGCGATTCATCCGCCACGTGGTGTTCCTGAAGCCTCACGACATGCTGATCATCGACGAACTCGGCGCAACCGAGCCATCCTCGTTCGAGTGGCTCTTTCACGTTGAAGACGAGATGCTCCAAGAGGGCAATCGCTTCTACTACGCCAAGAACGAAGCACGCGGCCGGATCGTGTGGCTGGCGCCGGCCCAGTTCACGTCAAAGGTCACGCGACAGAAGTTTGCCTTTGTGCCGCCTATTGAACTGAAGGAAGGCACGATGCTCTCTATAAGCCCGGCCACGAAGTCAAAGACGGCGACCTTTGTCGCACTCGCGAGTTTCTACAAAGGCGCCTCTCCCGACATCGAGCCCGAACTGATCAGCAGCGACGGCAAGACCGTGGTGGTTCGCCTGAAGCGCGCGGACGGGAGCGAGACGCTGAGCGTCGACCTTGTCGCCGGCGCCGCGCGCATCGTGTGAAAGCGCACCAGGCTTCACCCTTGTGTAAGTCTCTTAATGTATTGAATGAAATGCGGAAGCGCTATTTCAGGCCCAGGTAATTCCGGAGACCAGATCTTTTCCCATTTGAAGGAGATCCATCCGCCGAATTGCCCTGCGCCAAGCCCGGCGTAGATGGCTCCGAAATCAATGTCACCCTGTCCGGGAAGCGCAGTCCCATGCCCGTCCTTGAATTGGGCGCCATGTTTCAGGTCCGCTATATACAATTGGGGGAGACTGTCTTTGATCTTGGGAAGAACGTCGTCAAATCGCTCTTGCATACATGAGGCATTTGCCGGGCAAAGAACCATGTGCAATCGGGGACTTCTTACGGTATTCATGATCTCCAGGATGTCGTGAATACCGACTCCGCCGGTGTGGTTCTGGATGATCAGGGAGGTAGGAGATGCATCTGTCTGGAGTACCTCGGCAAGGACATCGGCCGAACGCCTGATGAAGGCATCATGATCATGTGCTGAATCAGGATTACCTATGAATATCCTGACAAGCCTTGTTCCGAGTTTAGTCCCTATCTCCAGATTCTTCAGCACAGACTCTTTGAGCTTGCTCCATGAGGCAGGATCAGCATTGGCCTGTTCGTTATAGGCAAGCAGGGAGGATGCAGTGATTCCCTCTTCCCTGAATACGGTTTTCAGTTCCCCTATTTCCGCATCTGTAGAGGTGACTTTGAGCTCGCCAAGATGATCGGAAATGCGGAGATCGACGCCTTGAAACCCATACTCACGAGCCTTCTTGATCGCGGTCCTGCCATCCCAGTCGGGCGAGGCCATTGTGGTGTAGCTGAATTTCGACATGTGCCTCCCGGGGATCAACTCATTTATGCTCGCTCGAAGATCATGCCTCCAATAGCAGGAGGCAATGTACCACTGGTCTGGGCGCGATCAAGTATTGCCGCATTACTTCACGATGAACGGAGCGTCGCCAAATGTAGTGGAGGCATCGTGCCCGGCATTTCCATTCACTAACACGGCGTTCCGCGGGACATAACTGCCGCCGCCGCTGACGTCCGCCATGAGCACATCATCTCCGGTTCCGCCCAATAACGCGATGTTCAAGCGTGGATTGCTGCCCGCCTGTGCGACGAGCGTGGCATTGAGTGTGTCCTTGCCACTTCCTCCAACCTCATGGAGATATACCGATCCCGCGAAATCCGCCGACGGCAAATCTACGGTGATGGTATCGTCGCCGCTTCCGCCCTTGAGATTGATGCCCCACTCGCCATCGGTATGTGCGGTGTCACCCATTTCCGGGTTCCCGGCCGTTATCGCGAATGTGTCACTCCCGCTGCCGCCGTCGATATCCAGGATCGCCCGGCTTGGACCGAAGATATCAAAGCTCTCATAATCCACGTTGCTGTGGAAGGTGTCATTGCCCTGACCGAGATCCGCATCGAGCCTCAGCATCGATCCATCGGCCACATCGCCGAAGAAGTTGGTCGCGAGGGTGTCGTCGCCTCTGCCCAGGTGCATGCGGATATCGAGCACCGAGCTATTCTTGAGATCATTGAGTCCCACGGTGGCCTTGTCGTTGCCATTGCCGCTGCGCAGGCGGACGGTCAACTTGCTGCTGCTAAGTGACTGAGAGAGCCCGAAGCCAAAGCTGAAGGTGTTGTTGCCGTTGCCCAGGTCCGCGTTGAGCGTCTTCTTGACCGAGAAATAGGCGTCCAGATGGAAATCCAATTCGTCATCGCCAGCGCCGAGTTTGACGGCGAAATGCTCAATACCCGTGAAGGTTTGGCCGGAGATGTCTCCTGGATCGTCGAAGCTGCCATTCCCGTCGGCATCGATCCGCACGACTGTTGCGACGCGATCGGGTGGCAGATGGTCATCCATGATCTGGACGATCTGGTTCCCATTGTCACCAGTGATCGAGAGTGTGGTGCCAGCCACCTTGAGCGTTGCAGACAGGTGCATACGCTTTTCGAGAGCTTCCACCAGAGCCAAGGTACGGGATCGCATGTGTGCCTCCCCTCACGTTAAAGTTGGTAACTGTCCCGATTCGCATTGGATGGGACTGTCATCCACTACTTTGCGGCCGAGCCGCCCCCCGGACGACGCCCCCGGGCGACGCCCGCCATCCCTGTATTTGAGGCGTCAGGCAGCCAAAACGGAACGGATGATTTCCGCGCACGGACTCCTGAGGAAATCACATCAGCGGTACGAGATGTAAAACGAAAGAGCCGCATCCTTACAAGGAATGCGGCTCTTCTTGATGACAAGTTGTCGTGCTTTACTTACGCAGACCCAGCCGGCCGATCAGCTTCAGATAACGATTGCGATCTTCGCGGGTCAGGTACTTCAGCAGGCTGTTACGCTTGCTGACCATCCTCAACAGGCCCCGACGCGAGGAGTGGTCCTTCTGGTGGGTCCGCAGGTGGTCGGTCAGTTCGGTGATCCGCTTGGTCAACAGGGCGATCTGCACTTCGGGTGAGCCGCTGTCCTTCTCGTGGATCTTGTAGTCGGTAACGATCTGAGACTTGTTCTCGGGCGAAATCATAAAATCTCTCCAGTCACCTGGCCCCCAGCAGCGTTTGCATGCCAGAGACCGGTCTAGCCGTATATACTCCCACCCACATCGGGCAGGAAGGGGCGGATAATGTACATCGGGCGGCCAGGAATACAAGGGAGGCGCCTTGGAGCGCGCCAGGGAAGGGGGCGCTCTTGTCTTCAGGGGATGGTTAAAATACCTTCCGGCCGATTCATGAGCTCGGGCGGCTCGAATTTTGGATACCAACATGGCAAAGATGACACCACACGAGCGTTACTTGCGAATGTACCGGCATCAACTGGCCGACCGGGTGCCGATCACGGATGGCCCGTGGAATGCCACACTGACGCGGTGGAAGAAAGAGGGAATGCCGGAAAATGCGGACTGGCAGGAGTATTTCGGTACCGATCCCCACGTCTACATCTTCACCGACGCCAGCCCGCAGTATCCGACGAAGGTAATCGAAGAGACCGACGAATACCGCGTGCACACCACCGAGTGGGGCGCCACGATCAAGAACTGGAAGTCGGCCGGCGGCGTGCCGGAGTTCCTCAATTTCACCATAACGGACCCGGACACATGGCGAGCTGCCAAGAAGCGCATGACGCTCAACCGCTCGCGTGTCAACTGGGATCACCTCAAGGCCAACTACAAGACCTGGCGGGAAAAGGGCGCATGGCTTGAGGGCTACTTCTGGTTTGGCTTTGATGTGACCCACTCCTGGACCATCGGCACCGAGCGCATGCTCATGGCCCTGGTTGAAGACCCGGAATGGTGCGTGGACATGTTCAACACCTTCCTCGACCTCAATATCGCCGTCTTCGACATGATGTGGGAAGCGGGCTATACGTTTGACGCCATCAACTGGCCGGATGACCTGGGATTCAAGCACCATCAGTTCATGTCGGCGGATATGTACCGAGAGCTCCTGAAGCCGGTGATGAAGCGGGCGGTGGACTGGGCGCACTCAAAGGGGATCTATGCCCGCCTGCATTCCTGCGGCAATGTCATGCCCTTTGTTCCTGACTTCGTGGAGATTGGGATTGACTGCCTCAATCCTCTTGAGGTGAAAGCAGGCATGGACCCGCTGGCCCTCAAGAAGCAATACGGCGACAAGCTGGTCCTGCATGGCGGCTTGAACGCGGCCATCTGGCACGAGTTCGACAAGTTTGAGGCGGAGATGCGCCGGCTGATCCCCGTTCTGAAGCAGAACGGCGGCTATATCTGCTCTTCCGATCACTCGGTCCCCAGCGCGGTATCGCTGGAGACATTCCGCAGGACGGTGGAACTGGCGAAGAAGCTCGGAAGTTACGAATAGAGCCCGTTCGAACCACGTTTCACAGACCGACCACCAAGTCACTTCTGACTTAGAGCCAGTTGCAGTTCCTGCACCGCCTGACCATCCAGCGCCATGGCCTGGCGCATGCGCTTGACCTGGTCGTCGCGCAGATCTTGCGTCCAAGGGGTCTTGTCCCCTGGATAAGGAGCAACAGTCATTGGAAGCTGATCTTGGCCAAGCAGCACATCCTTCACCTCACGCTCGTACAGGTCAGCGGCTTTGCGCATGTGGTCGGCCGTCGATGTGTCCAATTGAGCGGCGTACCTTCGCAGGTAACTCACCGCGTTGCGCCGATGCGCCACCAGCGAATCGTACATCCACGCATTGCCCATCTGATCATTCTTCACCCAATCAGGATGTTCGCTCATTGAGCTAAGGCGGTCGATCCACTCCTGCCATGCCTTCTTGCCTACGTAATACTTCTCCGAATCCACATCCCACATGGCAACGGCCTGTTTCATGGCCGCCAGCACGGTATCGCGGTTTGACAGCACGCTCGCCTGCCGCCCATCCGCTACGGCGATGCACCAGGGAAGGCCTGCCTCCACATAGACCTTGTGGCCGCCGTCGCGCATCGGGTGGAGCATCAGCCATTCCTGGCCACCCTTCTGGTAACCGACGATCAGTCCATCCTCTTCGGACGAGCCAATCACCGGTACACCGGCCCTGATACTGGCCACAACCGCATCACGTGCCGCTTTGATCTTCCCGGCCGTCTCGGGGTCTTCGGCCTTGAGGTCACTGAGCCAGTACACCCTAAACGCCGTCGGCCGGAACGCATCGCTCACGCAGCGATATCCCACCATCGCGTGCGGCGCACTGGGACACATGCCGGACTTGTACATCTGGACGCGAAATGCCAGCCCGCTGCCGCCCACCAGATCCTCATAGGTCGTTTTCTCGCCGCTGACGCGCATGACCTCAGCCTGCACGGCCAGCGTTGAGCACACCTTCTGGGCGAAGCTGAATCCCTCGACGCCCTCAAGCCACACACGTCCATTATCCTCTTTCAATCCGACCGGCTTGCTTGTTTGCGCCGTCGATTGCGCAGTTGCTGCTGTCATGGACTTTCCTCCTTCTGAAGCACATCCCGTACCCATCATCGCGACCAGGATACAGGCGGCCGACATGAGTCTGATCCTGTTTGGCATATAGCTTCCCTTTGCTGATACCACAGCAGCCTACCGCAGCGCGGGCGACATGGCCAGGCATGGTATTGGTCAATGCACATGAGCAATGCGACATGGGCAGGTCGGGGATCATGCTTCCGCGGTATACTGCCAGGCTCTGTCTGAGAAATCGACACCCCCACGATGGGTGTCGATTTCTCAGACAGAGCCTAGCACAAGCTGAAAGGCAGATACGGGGACGTGGTCGGTTTCCAACTATTCATGCCCCCATGACACTTGCTGGAATGTGCGAGTTGCCCATTCTGATGGGCCGCGTCTAGGATCGTATCAAGGAAGAGGATTCGCATGGCAATGGAACTGGTCCGGCCCCGGCCGGAAGATGCGGATGTTCTGGGTGAGATCTGCTATACGGCGTTTGGACGCTTCTTTGCCCGGTTTGGACTGGAGTCGGATTTCCCAGATGCGGCCACGGCTCAGGGGCTGCTGCGGATGATGCTGGGCCGGCCGGACGTCTATGGCGTGGCAGCGAATGTGGATGGGAAGCTGGTGGGGTCGAACTTTCTGCAGATGTCCGATCCGGTCGCCGGGGTCGGGCCGATCACCGTCTGCCCGGCAACACAGGCCAACGGCATCGGCCGGGCGCTGATGAAAGATGTCATCGAGCATGCCCTGGGCCACCATGGGCCGCAGGTGCGGCTGGTGCAGGATGCGGTCAATACGACATCATTGTCGCTGTACACCTCTCTGGGGTTTGCTGTGAAGGAGCCACTGGCACTGGTGAAGCTTCCGGCAACTGGAGCGAAGGATGTGACTGCCCGACCGGCGACGATGGCTGATCTGGATCCGCTCGACGAGCTGTGTCGGCGGGTCTATCGCGTATCGCGACGGAATGAGCTTGCGGGGCACATCGCCCAGGGCGCGGAGCATGACATGCCGGTATATCTCCGCGAGCGGGAGGGACGGGTAATCGCGTACGCGATCCCCGGCTTCCTGGGGCATGGCGTGGCGGAGACGAATGAGGATCTGCTGGCGACGTTACAGGCAGCCCACGCGCAGCGGCCGGGCAATCTGGCAACGGCGATGGCATCGATCCTTTGCCCATCGCGGAATGGGGCGCTGTTCCGGGCGTTACTCAAGGCCGGCGGGCGGACCGTGCGATGCCTGCATCTCATGGCGCTGGGGCCGTACGAAGAACCGCTTGGCGTGTGGTATCCGTCCATCGCCTATTAAGGTCGATGGCTCAACCGTTCAGCCAGTTGAAGGACTTGATACGGTGACGCGAAAAGTAACAGAGCCGAGCCAGCGCTGTGCACTTCCATCAGCAAAAGCTCATCGACCCGCAGACCCCCTCGCGGCGGAGCCGGTATAGCCACAGGTAGTCCGTGGTGAACGGACGCGGGCAGTGCAATCTTGAGCAGATCAGCGATCATGTTTTGTGGTATAGTGATGGTGGTGATTCCGAAGGAGCGAGCCATGATGCGTATCGCGAGTCTGCTGGCGGTTGGGTTGATGCTTATGGGGTGCGTTCGGAGCCTGGAACCGGTGATCAAGCCGGAACAGGCGGTGAAGGTGCCGGAAGTTGAGGGCAAGTGGATTTCCGCCAAGGGCGACAAACAGAGCCTTGAGGTCTCGGCCAGCGACGATGGCTATAAGGTTGTTTTCGTGAATGAAAAGAGCGAGCCAGGCACATTCAGCGTGCGCTTTGGACGCGTGGGGGACATGCTGATTGCCGACGTCATGCCGGCCGAGCCGTCGGAGAATTCGGGGACCCAGGTGGCGCTAATGATTCCGGTGCATATGGCGATACGGGTGACAAAAACCGCCCCGCAACTGGCGGTGAAGGTGATGAAGCCGGACTGGTTCAAAGAGAATCTGGCAGCGCATCCGGACGAGATAGCAACGGTGAAGAGCGAACATGATCCTATCATCAGCGCATCGACAGAGCAGATCCAGGCTTTCCTGATCAAGCACGCGGGCGATGAAGGCGCTTGGACGGAAGAAACGGTCTATGTGCGAGACTCCGCCCCGAGTACCAATCCCACGACGCAGAAGGCGGCTGCCGGGCAGTGATCCAAGGGAGCGCAGCGTCCTGACCGCTGCAACAGTGCGTCCAGAGTTGGGCGATGGCTGGAATCGCCGGACGGTTGGATTACACTCAAGTCGGTGGCGATGGGACCCCCTTAGAACGCATCTTTTAGAACAAGGTTAATCATGCGTATTGTCGATTGTCACGTTCATGTCGGTAAGTTGGACGATGCTTCGAGTCTGCTGCGGATGATGGATGCCAATGGCGTCCAGCGGATGCTCATTCTCTCGGAATCGGAGCGGATCTCGGCCGGGAAGACGCTGGAAAACATGCGCGCCCTGCAAAAGTTTGCATCGGCCGACCGTGCGCGTCTGGGAATGCTGGCGTGGATCAATCCCACGATCCCCGGCGCCGCCAGACTGGCGGAGCGGGCCTTGACGGAGATGGGTTACAGCGGTCTGAAGATCATCCCCGACCACTGGTATGCATACGAACCTCGGCTTGAGCCGTTCTGGGAGAAGATGGATGCCCTCAAAGCGAGCATCCTCTTTCACACCGGCACTCTCTATGGATTTGAAGATGGTAGCCGTTTTTGTCATCCCGAGTATCTCGAAAAGCTCGTGCAGTATCCCAACATTCGCTTTGCCATGGCCCATGTCTCCTGGCCGTGGTGCGAGGAATGCCTGGCCGTGATGGGCCGGATGAAGGCGGCGGTCCACTACCAGAAGGTTGGCTGGCAGAGCTACATCGACCTGACGCCCGGGACGCCGCCGCACATTCGCAAGCAGGCGATCGCAAACGCCCTGAGTTTCTGCGGCGGCGCCGATCACATCATGTGGGGTACGGACTCCACGACCGGTGGAAACCTGAACTACCAGAAAGAGATCCTTGAGGGAGATCGAAAGATCTTTGCCGAACTTGGCGTAGACGCGGCTCAGCAGGAGCGCATGTTCTCAGGCACGGCGGATGAGGTCTTCCCCGCGCGGGTCTGAGCAGACCAGAGCGCGTAGCCCTGCGGACCGCGTCGCCTGGGCAGGCTGCCGGGATTGGTTCAATTGTGCAACCCGTTCCCATAACCAGCCCCTCTAGGTACCTTACGTATTCCATGGACGCTATCGCCTGCATCAACACTCGTTATAGCTGTAGAAGCTATCTTCCCAAACCCGTGCCGCGCCCGCTTCTGGAGCAGCTTTTGGACGCGGGGCGGCGTGCTCCTTCGGGAAGAAAGGTGGAACCTGTCGAGTTTGTTGTCCTCACCGAGCAGTCCAGTCGCGACTTCCTCGCCGAGCTCACCACGTACGGAAAGTTCCTCAGCCAGGCGGGTGCCTGCGTGGTCGTCATCGCCCGCGACACCAAGTACTACCTTGAAGATGGCTGCGCTGCGGCCGAGAACATTCTGCTTGCCAGCTATGCCCTGGGGCTGGCATCGTGCTGGATCGCCGGAGACAAGAAGTCGTACGCGCCCGAGATCCTGCAGCGGCTGGGCGTTCCTTCTGGTTACAAACTTATCGCCATGCTGGCGATCGGATACCCGGCAGCGCCTGGCGAGCAGTCGCAGCGCCGGCCACTGGAACAGGTCGCCCACTGGGAGCGATTCTGATGGAGGAATCATGAGCGATTATGCCGTCCTGACCGCTATCGGCGCTGACCGTCCCGGGCTGGTTGATGAGGTGTCACAATTCGTCTTCCAGAACGGCGGCAACATTGAAGGCAGCCGCATGGCCAACCTGCACGGCCAGTTCGCAATGATGCTGCTGGTGCATGTGCCTCACGATTCATCGCGCAAGATGCAGGCGGCATTGCCCGCCCTGATCCGCCACAGCGGCCTGCACATTGAGATCCGGCCCGCCGACCAACCGCAAGCTTCGGCGCGTCCCGCGGTACCTTACCGGTTGACCGCCTCCTCGCTCGATCAGGCGGGCCTCGTCCATCGCGTGGCGCATCTCCTTCGCTCTTGCGATGTGAACATCGAGAGCATGCAGACCAGCCTGGCCGCCGCTCCTTACACCGGCGCACCGATTTTTGAAATCGAGATGGCTATCTCCGTGCCCAGCGATGTCCCGTTGAGCCGCTTGCGGCAGAAACTGACGGAGTTGTGTGACCAGCTCAACATCGACTGGCAGCTTGCCAGCATGTAGGCCAGGGGTCAGGAAGCATCAGGGATGGGGGGCTCAGGGCTGGGCCGGCTCAGCAGCCGGCGTGATGCGTTGCCGGCAGCGCCCATCATCCTCGCCATAAGCGAGCGCGAACTCCACGGATAGATCCTGATATCTACGCAGGACATCTCCCGGCACTGCCCCACCTCACGCACGCTCTCACTCGAGGGCGCCACAAGCTTCTGGATCTTGTCCGCCTGCATCTTCCGGATTGTCTCCGCCATCAGCAGAGTATCCAGCGTCGTACCGCGGAAACGATCCAGATGCGCTGACGTCAGCAGCCATGCCGTCTGTTTGCGCACCAGGAACATCTGCACCGCCAGCAGCCGCCCGCCGATGCGCAGGCACGAAAACCGCACTTCACCGCGATGGGCACACTGGTATGCATACGTCCTGAGAAACTCAAAGGTATCCAGTTCGCGCGAAGCCCGCCGTTTCTTCCGGGCGGCCGGCTCGGCTGCCGGCGCCGCCTGCAGTTGCATCGATTCATGGAAGAGTTGCATCACCTGTTCCAGCGATGGCGACACGCACTGGAAGATCACATCGTTGGGCCCGCCGGAGAGACCATATGACGTCGCCAGGATCGAGACCCGGGCGGCACTCTGAAACTTGTCCTGCAACTGATAATCAGCGATCGGCAGGTAGGTGACGGGCTCCGCGTTCTCGATAGTGATCATGGCACGGCGCTCGCTGGCCATTTCCTTCAGCAGTACCGCCGCCATCGATTCTTCAAGGAGATTCTGCAGCACAATCGGTCGTCCCAGCCGAATCGTCGCTCGCAAAAGTTGTTCCAAAGATGCCCGATCGGTGTGCACGATGTCAATCGGCATGGTGATGCCGGGCGACATGAAATGCAGGTGATCGATCCCCAAGCGGCGCTTGATCAAGAGCGGGAGAATTGCCCGCATTGATCCACCGTCTGTGACATACCCCACATGGGCCTGAATCTTAGAGCCCACCTGGTTCATTGCTGCGACCGCCCACTCGAATTGCGTCGTAGGCAACTCGCTACGATCGGCCAAAGCACGCCACGCCGCTCGCATGGCCAATACACTGTCCATCCGAATGGCGGCGCCCGTCTGCAGGCGCACAAGAGGTCCTGCCGCGACCGGACTCGCGGCGGATGCACTTCCCATATCGACAAAGCCTCGAACCATCCGTACTTCCTGGCACCGCAGCGAAAACCCCGAAGTGCCTTAATTCCCGGCTGCTGCAGCTCATTCGCAAGCGAAATCGTCTTTGCAGCCATACTCAGCGGCCCTTCAGCCGCCCAGCATGGTCCATGCAACCCTCGCTTTGAATCACAAATCTTCCAAAGCCGACGGCCTCGCCAACAAACTCCCGATCAGAGACCCGGGTTCGCCGGGCAACAATCCATCCTTTCGTGGTTCACGATACCATCGGCGGGGTGCAAGTCAATTTCTTGTCTGACAATGACATGCGGCTGTTTAGCCCTGCTCACAGATATTCTCCTTGCGGTCACTCTTCTATCTAACAACGTCTATATCCGGACATCTCAGACGGTCACGACGTCGGGTTCCTGCTTCCGGAAGGCCGTAGGGGTAACGCCAAAGTGCTGCTTGAATAGTTCCGAAAACGAGGAAGCGTTCGTGTATCCGACGCGCCGGGCCACCTCCTTCACGGCGGTATTCCGGTCCCGGAGCAGGTACGCTGCCTGATGCATCCGGTGCCGCCGCAGATACTCGTGGGCAGTGGCCCCGAAATAGCGATGGAACAACTCGTTGAAATGGGAAACGCTCAGCCCCGCCCGTTCTGCCAGGTCCGATAGTGGCAGTAACTGCTCGTATTCCGACTCCAGCAGGTGCCGCACCGCCAGCATGGACTCCGGAATCGGCCGCTCTTTGCCCGATTCCCGCAACGCTCTGGCTATCTGCCGGCACATGTTGTCCAGCAGGTTCCGTACGATCATCGCATCCGGCCGTGATTGCCGTGTCAGTTCATCGTAGATATCCAGAAGATGCCGCTCGATGATTGACGCATCAGCCAGCTGCACCGGCGTATCCACCGGCACTCCCGTCTCTTTTAGCAACGATCGGATTATCACCCCATCGCAGTGCATCCAGCTATGGCTGAAGGGCTTGTCGCGGTCTCCGTAATACTGCCACCGCGATGGCGACCAGATCATCAGCGTCCCTGCCGGCTGGGGCGTCGGCAGTTCTGCGCACGCCGCCCAGACCGAGTCATGGAAGTACATCAACAGGTAGTCGCCGGTACCTCGGGGCCGGTCGACCACACACGCCGGCATGGCCTCCTGTACCCCGATCCCACGAATCGTCAACCGCCGCGTCTCAAGTGGCGGCACCGCGAAAAAATGCTTGAACCGTCGCATGTTGGTCATCCAGTTTACCTGCAACGCACGTGACGGCCATCCTCCGTGACAATCCATCGCCCGGAGGTGCGGCGTTGGGTCAGCAACTGAACTGGGCTATCTACGCACTGCGCGCATGCACTCGGGGCCGATAGCCTGCCGCGCAGGCAAGCTACCGGCCCCAGGTTTCTCACGGAGCTATCGCGCCGATAGGGTGCCGATATCCGTCCCGTCGGCAAAAGTCCCGGCTGCACTGGGCAGCACCCCGCCAAGGATGCCGCCATCCTGCAGCAGGGCAACGCTGCTGCTCAGGCTCTTGGCGCCGCCCTGGGTGATCGTACCGGTG
>Ga0209083_1000195_pt1 | contig 94939 bp, 87 predicted proteins | sample AM7aDNAmetaG_FD_184132 | JGI IMG/M metagenome (GOLD analysis project Ga0209083, IMG submission 184132) | Freshwater microbial communities from Finland to study Microbial Dark Matter (Phase II) - AM7a DNA metaG (SPAdes) (version 3) | ecosystem: Environmental > Aquatic > Freshwater > Lake ...
GGTTGAGGACGATTAACAAAAACGGATTGGCTGCTTCGATCAAGGAAGCAAAAGCCAAGGGTTATTTAGAAACCATTTAATAGCTACTGAGCAATGGCAAAAAAGGGTAACAGAGTACAGGTCATTATGGAGTGTACAGAACACAAAGCAAGCGGGCAACCCGGAACTTCCCGTTATGTGACCAAAAAGAACCGGAAGAATACTCCGGAACGCTTGGAACTGAAAAAATTCAATCCAATTCTTAAACGTGTAACCGTTCACCGGGAAATTAAATAAATTGAACCATGGCAAAGAAAGTAGTAGCTTCGCTTCAAAAAGGAGCCGGAAAAACTTATTCCAAAGTAATCAAGATGGTTAAGTCAGAGAAAACCGGTTCGTACAAATTCGTCGAGGAAGTAATTCCTAACGATCTGGTAAATGATTATTTTAAAAGTAAATAATTTACATCTTTTGTAGGAGAAGAGCTTTCATCGTAAGTGGTGAGAGCTCTCTTTTTTTGTATGTATAATTAGTCGATTTTTTTATTCCGGTCATTTTATGGGAATTTTCAGTTTTACCAAATCGAAGAAAGAGAGCCTGAACAAAGGACTTGAAAAAACCAAAGAGAGTGTTTTTAAGAAGATTTCAAGGGCAATAATCGGGAAGGCCACCGTTGATGAAGATGTACTCGATAATCTTGAAGAGATCCTGATATCCTCCGATGTTGGGGTTAAAACCACTTTAAAGATTATTGACAGGATCGAAAGAAGGGTTGCTGCCGATAAATACATTGGTACATCTGAATTGAACCGAATCCTGAAGGAAGAAATTGTTGCCTTACTCGCTGAGAATAACTCAACAGATGTATCCGATTTTGACCTTTCCCCAATCGGCCAACCTTATGTGATTATGGTTGTTGGTGTTAACGGCGTTGGTAAAACGACCACGATTGGCAAACTTGCCCATCAATTTAAAGCTGCCGGTAAAAAAGTAGTTCTGGGTGCTTCCGATACTTTCAGGGCTGCGGCAATCGATCAGTTGCAGATCTGGGCCGATAGGGTAGGGGTTCCGCTTGTCCGTCAGAACATGGGATCCGATCCTGCTTCAGTGGCTTTTGATACCCTGCAATCGGCAAAAGCGATGGGAGCCGATGTGGTGATTATCGACACAGCGGGTCGTCTTCACAATAAGATTAACCTGATGAATGAACTTTCCAAAATCAAGAAAGTGATGCAAAAGGTCTATCTTTCTGCTCCCGACGAAGTGTTACTCGTTCTCGATGGTTCAACAGGTCAGAATGCCTTTGAACAGGCCAAACAATTTACCCTGGCCACCGAAGTAACAGCCCTGGCTCTTACGAAATTGGATGGAACTGCTAAAGGTGGCGTTGTGATTGGAATCTCCGATCAGTTTAAGATTCCTGTCAAATACATTGGGGTCGGTGAAGGTTTGGAAGATTTGCAGATTTTTAACCGCAACGAGTTCGTAGATTCGTTATTTAATTGAATATTAACGCATTACATAATTTCAGGATGCCAAAGTGCATCCTTTTGTTTTATAGGATACTGCTTATCCCTCTGGGTCACGTTATTCATGAATACATTATAAAGGAAGCAAATTAAGTTTGAAGAACTCCCCATTTCCTAATGGGGGGCAGGGGGGATTTGATGCAATTTCTTAATATTTAACGTATTACATATTTGAATGTATTCCAATAATTAGTGAACTTGAATGAAAAGGATGGGCAATTAATTAATCTTTTGAAATTTTTTATATTATGAAAAAGAAAATTAATGTTGTCACTTTGGGATGTTCCAAAAACCTTGTCGATTCTGAACTTTTTTTGGCCCAGATGAAAGCCAATGGCTATGAAGTGACACACGACTCGGATGATTCTGATGCACGGATTGTTGCCATCAATACTTGTGGCTTTATCCTGGATGCAAAAGAGGAATCGGTAAACACCATATTGGAGTATGCCGATGCTAAAAATCAGGGACTGATAGACAAGATATTTGTATTTGGCTGTTTGACTGAACGTTATAAAGATGAGCTAATAGCGGAAATACCTGAGGTGGATGGTTTTTATGGCAAATTTCAGGTCAGGAAGATGGTAGAGGATTTGAAAGCCGATTATAAATTATCATTGTCCCGCCAACGTTATCTGACTACCCCTTCCCATTATGCTTATTTGAAAATTTCGGAAGGTTGCAACAGGACCTGTTCTTATTGTGCAATCCCGCGAATGACAGGCGCACATGTTTCGGTTCCGATGGAGGATTTGATTACAGAAGCTCAAGGATTGGCATCAAAAGGGGTCAAAGAACTGTTGGTTATAGCCCAGGATCTATCCTTCTATGGCATTGACCTTTACAAAAAAAGTAAATTGGCCGAACTGGTAGCTAAACTATCGGATATCGAAGGAATTGAATGGGTAAAACTTCATTATGCGTATCCTGCCAATTTTCCTTATGAATTGCTCGATGTGATGAAGGAAAAGCCAAATGTGGCCAGATATCTTGATATTGCTTTGCAACATTGCAGCGACAGTGTCCTGAAATTGATGAGGCGCAATACGACAAAGGCTGAAACGATCGAATTGATCCGGCGGATAAGGGCTGAGGTTCCAGGTATTCATCTAAGGACTACCATGTTGGTTGGACATCCTGGTGAGACGGATGAAGACTTTGAAGAACTGAAATCTTTTGTTCGTGAAATGCGTTTCGAAAGATTGGGTGTTTTTCCATATTCCCACGAAGAAGATACCTATGCGGGTGAAAAATATGAAGATTCAATTCCGGTGGAAGTGAAGCAAGCCCGTGCCGATGAAATAATGGCAATCCAACAGCAAATTTCCGCCGAGATCAATGCTGCCAAGATAGGCCAAACCCTTAAAGTTGTGATTGACCGTTTGGAAGGCGATTATTTCATTGGCCGCACCGAATTCGATTCACCCGAAGTTGATGGGGAAGTGCTGATTTCAGCAAATACAAAATTAAAAATTGGCAATTATTATCAGGTTAAGATTACCGGGTCTGAAGATTTTGATTTGTATGGGGATATTGTCTTATAGATTTCGTGATTTGATTGCCTAAATAACTTTTGAAAATTGCAAGGATTAAATTTTATTATTCATACATTTGCCATAATACAAACAAAAATTTCATCAATTTAAAAGATTGCCTATGTAAATAGCATCAACAGTAGTTTCAAAAAAATATAAAATATAGCGTTTAGCTGATAATCCTGTATCTGAAAAGTCGAAATTTGAGTGCACAGGGAAGTTTAGCAAACGCTCACGTAAAGCGTGAGCGTTGCTTTACCTTGTGCACAGGGCTTCGACTCCCTCAGATACGAGTAATAGCAATTGTTCACGCTGTTTTTTTTGACAAAATTTTCATAACCGAAAATTTCTTAACTAAACGACATTGAATTTTAATTGGTAATTTTTCTTCCATAAAGGAACGTTGATGATTATAAAAGGTCACACACTACGGAAGGCATTTTTCTGATGTTCATTACATAGAAAAAATTAATATTCTTGATAAAAAATTAGTAGCAATGAGCGGGGATGCTGAAAACCGAATAGAGTAAGCGCAACATTAAAAACCTTTAAATTATGACACTTTTACCGAATGAGGCAAAAATTATCACATCAGATGACGAAAAAATCATTTTGACAAATCACCGTATTCAGATGACTGATAGTGTATGGGGCCAATCTTTTTTTATTTGTATTTTTCTTGAAGACATTAGCTCTATTACGATAAAATACAAAAGCAATATTATATTTATTATTCTTACTGCGATTTGTGCCTTAGGCAGTGCATATTATCAAGCGCCAATGGGGTTGGTACCTACCTTAATTTTTTTTGCAGTATTTTGGTTTACCCGGAAACACATTATTTCAATATCATCTAACGGAGCTGCATCGTTGATCTTTCAAGTTGAAGGTATGGATGATAAAAAGATAAGCGACTTTGTTTATGAGGTTTTATTAGCAAAACAGACTAGGGTAAACCAACTTCATAAATTATAAACAACTAGTTTTAGTTATCTGATTATCAATAATAAAGGAAGACTTAAAAAACCAGATTCGAAAAAAATAGGATGTAATTGTAACGACTTACTACGTTGAAAATTTAAATATAAATACAATGGAACAAAATTATTGCACAGCAAAAACTGCTTTATTTTATTATAATTTTTGGATGAAACTTTCAATTGGTTTTATCATTATAATGGCATGTAATCAATCATATAGTCAGCCTATTATGACAAGTAAAGAAGGATTTTACTTTACTCTTAAAGCCAATAACTATCAAATACTTGGTAATGCGATTGAAGAACCACAATATCAGATCCGATGGTTTGATATATTTGTGAAAGTTTTTGATAAAACTAATTATGAAAATTCTCGCAATGATGAATTCAGATGGCCTCAGTATTCACGCAAAATTTTAGATGAGGTAAAAACCGGAATTGAAACAGCAGATTTTAATAAAATATATTCATATACATGTGAAGCATCTATTGGCAAATGGAACACAGAAAAAAGCAGCTTCCCGATTACCGAATTATGGAACAGTACTTTAATTACCAAATATCCTCTTACTTACACTGATTTTACATTTAGATATAGTCCAACATTGAACAATAATGACTTTGATTTTAATTTAAGGATGGATCCACTAAAGGCAGAAAGTTTCATTGCATCACGGAAAAATCAAAATGGAAACATCAATCGAAAAATTGTAGCAAAAGTTATATATAATGTGGTAAATATGAAGTTAGAGAAGACACAGACACAGGCGAATCTGGGAATTTACATGCATAAAATAATATTTATGGACGGAGCGAAAATACTTGGAGAAATTGCGCCCAAAATTGATTACTATGACAAGGTTAATCTTATAAAAGAAAAGCCTGCATTAGGGTCTACTGTTACGGATATTGATGGCAATATATATAACACAATAACTATTGGCAACCAAGTTTGGATGGTTGAGAATCTGAGAACAACAAAATTTAATGATGGTGAGAGTATTTCAAATGTGAAAGATCAATCAGAATGGGCTAAACTTGCGACTCCAGCATATTGTTGGTATCAAAATGATGCTTCACAAATGAAGGTAAATGGAGCTTTGTATAACTGGTTTGCTGTTAACACTGGGAAATTGGCACCTCAAGGCTGGCATGTACCTACTAATATTGATTGGACGACATTAACTGATTATTTGGGTACAGAAAGTATTGCTGGTGGAAAACTTAAAGAAATCGGTTATACTCATTGGCTTAAACCAAATGCTGGTGCAACTAATGAAACTGGTTTTACAGCTATTCCTGCAGGACAACGGAATTGGGGCGGAGTATTCAGTGATTTAGGAAGCTATGCTGATTTTTGGAGCTCTTCAAAATATGACGAGAAACATGCTGGGAGAAGAACTATAGATGAAATTTCTTTACATGTTCAAAATGGGGGCGGTAGTTTTGCTTCTGGTCATTCCGTTCGTTGTATTAAGGATTAAGTGTGCTTAGAAATACGGAACGTGTTTCTTTACGTTCGGTGTATGCTGTTTTCAAGATGGTAGGCTGCAACAGTTTACTTTGAAGTAAGCAATATGATAAATATCAGAATCATTGATAATTGCGATTTTAGTAAAGCCTTCACTCCAAGTGATGGCTTTACTTTTTACATTTCAATTCAATTTGGCGAAATAAGTCATTTGGATTTCTTATCTTTGCCATAAAGTTAAGATTATGCCAAAATTATATGAATATTTCGGATTGATTTTTCTGTTTTATTCCCATGAGCATGACCCGACTCATGTTCATGGAAAATATCAGGACAAGGAAAGTAAAGCTGAAATTATCTTTGAAAATGGAAAGTTTAAGGAGATAATAATCAAGGACGTTCCCGGTAAAGCACCTTTGGATGCCCAAAATTTAAAGAAATTCAAAAGGATTGTTGAGCTTTATCGTGACGATATAGTCAGAAAGTGGATCGATTTCTTTATATACAATATCGAGTTCTCGTCTGAAAAAATAACAAGAAAAATTTAAGGTTATGGTTATTTCAATAGATAAAGCTGAGATAGTAGGAGAATACAAAATCAATTTTCTTTTCTCCGATGGAGTTGAGCGTTTGATAGATTTTTCAGGTTTTTTAAATAACGCAAAAAATCCAATGACCAGAAAATTTCTTGATAAGCAAATGTTTAAAGGATATTCGATTGAGCATGGCGATATAATCTGGAACGATTACGAAATGTGCTTCCCAATCTGGGATTTGCACGAGGGGATAATTTGAAAGATTACCACTCGGTAGCCTTTATCTTTCAGTCGTTTGCAACAATTTCCATCACCAACTAACAAAAACGGTAAAGGTGCAAACAAAACCGCAAAAACAGAATTGAGGTTGTGCCAAATTATTTAGTAAAGCCTTCACTCCAATTGAAGGCTTTACTTTTACACAGTTATCCAAACGGTTTGTATTTCATGTCGGAATTAAGTAATTTTGAATAAAAAATTGAAGTTATGATCATTGAAAGAACAAGTGACCAAATCGTAATAAAAATTTCTAAAGATGTTGATACCTTTGGATTTCAGGGTATTATGGACTATCTTGAATATCTTGAAATAACATCAAAAAGTAAAGCCACCCAAGCCGATGCGGATAAGCTTGCTGATGAACTAAATGATAATTGGTGGTCCAAAAACCGAGATAGGTTCATTAAATGAAAATTATTGTAGATGCGAATATCGTTTTTAGCGCAATCCTCAACACAAACAGTAAGATTGCAGATTTACTGTTGAATTCAAAAGGATTTTTCGATTTTATTGCTCCTGATTATTTATTGACCGAAACCAAGAAATACTCAAGAAGATTTCCCTGCTTTCAAAAATGACAATATCTGAGGTTCAGGATATCGAAAACAAAATAACAAAACCTATTTTATTTTTGTCAGGAGTCCATGTTCCTGAAGTGTATTGGATAAGAGCAGAACAATTGGTTTTAGACATTGACCCCAAGGATACGCCCTACGTTGCTTTTTCCATGTTTTTCAAAACAAAAATCTGGTCTGGAGACAAGGTCCTCAGGAATGGATTGATTTTGAAAGGTTTTAAAAAAGTAATAACCACAGAAGAGTTATTTGAGATGAGAAGCCTAAAACGGGAAAGTTGATATTATGCCACAAAAGATCAAATGCTAATTTGGGAAATAATTATTCTTTGTTAAAACCGTTTAGTATAAAAGCCCATAACAACCTTTTTCAGGAACTTCGCAAATCTCTGGTAAAGCTATCGCTTATTGTATATTGCATTTTCAATTATACCTTATAAACTCCCTTGGAATAATGGGGCATCGTTCCAAAAATCTGGAAAGTCATTTTTGTTATGCTCTTTGATTGAGGTGAAGATGTTATAATTCTTTCGTTTGCAAGAATTCCTATCACCAAATAAAACAAAGGCGGGCAAGGTGCTGCCACAACCGCAAAAATTATGTAAATAGATCCATGCATACCGAAGATGCATAAATAATATTTGCTTTTTGAATTAATCTGTTTTATCTTTGCGATGTGTGCGGTTTAGGTTGTAAGACCTCCCAAACGCAGTTATCCTGGAGGAAACTCCTTGGGCATTACAGGCCTCCTGTAGTGCAAGAAAGGGCGAAAGCCCTTTTTTCATTTTAATAATTTGTAGAATCTACTCTCAAATTTTGTATTTTTGCTTCAAATGAATTAGTCATGACAACCATTGAATTGAAAAATATCCTAATACACAGAATTGCTGGGATTGACGATAAATCTTTTCTTACAGCAATTAACACGCTAATTGAATCCAGGTCTGATTCATTGATCTATCAAACAACTGCAGAACAGCGCATTAAGATTTTGGAAGGACGAAACCAAATTGCTAATGGAGAAAGCTTTACCAATGAACAGGTTGAAATGGAGATTGACCAATGGTTAAAAGAAAAGTAATTTGGTCGCCCCGAGCGAAACTTGATCTTTTCGAAATTCTTGATTTTTATTAAATTCTTGATTTCTTTAATCAATTATTGTATCTTTGAATTGAACAATTACATTGCATTATGAGCCAATATATTACAGTTAACGGGTTTTACAACAAAGCTACTGTGCGTTTACTTGAAGTACTGGATAAAGATGTGATTTTGAATTCGGATGTGTTGGTAATGATTCCTATTCGCAAAAACAAACAAATTATGAACCCAATGGGCTTACCCATTAACGATTTTGTCAAGAAAATGAACCTTTTCGGTATTGGAGGCGATGCCATTAAAGAGACAGAGGAACTTTTCAATGACTTATATTTTGGTAGATTTAAATTTCAAGATAAAAAACATTATTTCCTTCGATAATGATTTTGATAGCATAGGTGGGATCAACAGAATTTCGAGTAAGTCATTTGAACTTAAAACACCCTGCTTGGGAATCGATTTTATAACTTCTTACTCCTTTGGAATAACCTTCTAAATGCTTCTATCGCCTTGCGAAATGACAATTAACAATAATAATTGTAAATTTGTACCGTAAATAAATATAAAAATGGGACAATTAATAAACATTGCTGAGATTAAGGCCCTTTTCCCAAATGAATGGGTCTTGCTTGGAAATCCAATTATGGACGACAACAAAATTGACGTTCTTTCTGGTATCCCTTTGTTTCACAGTAAGGACAAAAAAGAAGTTTGTTACATCGGCAGGGACAAAACCTCGAATTTCGACAAAATAACACTGATTTATACCGGGACTTTCACACCCACCCGAAAAATTACAGGCATTTTTAACCGTATTTCCAAATGAGCTATAAGTTTAAACGTGAGCCTGAAAGCGGTCTAATACTTGTCCACGTTGAAATTGATAACAAGTACGAGTTGAATATGATCTTAGACACTGGGGCAACAAATACTACTATTGACAGTAATGCCTTGTATTTGTTGGGACATGACTTAAAAGACAACATTGGAACTGTTGAAATTGAAACTGCCAACGGAATCATTGAAACCGAAGTTTTTGAGATTGAACGTTTTGTATCGCTTGGATTAATTAAAGAAAAATTTCAAATTCAGGTTTATGACTTTTTATCTCACGGTATTTTTTCAGACTATGACGGGCTTCTTGGACTTGACTTCTTTGAAGGTACAAAGTTTTGCATTGACACCAGAGAAAATACAATAGATTGCCACTAATATCCTTAAAAACTTGATGTTTACACGTTTGCACCTTACTTTTTGAAGGGATATTTGATTAGCCTAATGTTATTAACAGCAAACGTAAACTTAAAACTGGATTACACCATCACAACCTCCTTCTGAAACTTCGCAAACCTTTGGTAAAGTTCATCACTGATCCTAGATGGCAAGGTAAGGATTTCCATTTCGAGCGGTGGGTTACTTTCGTGATAAGGCGGCATATAATGCTGGTGGGGATTCCTTATAAAGCCTGCCAACTCATAAAATTTCAATCTTCGCTTTGTCAATTCATCAATTGGCATTTCGATCTCAAGAATAATAGGGATTTTAAATTCTTCGATAAATTGCTGTAAGACTGTACTTCCAAATCTTTTACTACGAAATTCAGGGGCAATTGCAAAATGCTCGACAAATACAAATTCAGGATCATTCCAGCTGGCAATAAATCCGACTACCTGATTGTCTGTTACATGTGTATTTATTTGATAATGAGGTTTCTGAAAGACTTCAAACTGCTGATCTGATGTGCGTCTTTCGTTTGCCGGAAAACTTTCGGTGTAGATTTTCCAGAAATCAGCAAAATGAGGATCATTAGCGGTTCTAATTTGGTGAATTCTGATTTGGTCCAATAATTCTCTATCACATTTTGTCCCTTTCCTTTCGATCAATTCAACATTTTCTTTTGCCATGGATCCAGAAATTGTTCCTCTTAATAGTTGTGCCAGTTTTTCAACTTTATTTTCTATTTATATCAGGACGTTCTTCCCGGATATACTGTCAATGCAACTTTCAGACATTCAACAGCCGCTTTAAGATCATCTATATTAAGCACATAAGCAACACGGACTTCATTTTTTCCGATGCCTTTGGTAGAATAAAACCCGGATGCGGGTGCTATCATTACGGTGGAATTATTATGCTCAAATTCTTCGAGCATCCATTGACAGAATTTGTCACTATCATCAATAGGCAACCTTACCATCGAGTAAAACGCACCCATCGGCATTGGAGAATAAACTCCCGGAATCTCGTTTAAAGCAGTGATGAAATAATTCCTGCGATTGAGGTATTCTTTGTAAACCTCTTCCATGTATTCAGGTGGTGAATCCACCGCAGCTTCAGCGACGACCTGGCCCAACATGGGAGGGCATAACCGAGCCATTGCCAATTTCGCTATAGACTTGATAATCAATTTGTTTTTGGAGACCAGTGATCCTATCCTGATTCCACATGCACTGAAACGTTTGGATACCGAATCAATCATGATGACATTTTGGCTGATCCCATCAAGTTCAAGTACCGAATGGTGAATTTTGCCGTCGTAAACAAATTCGCTGTAAACTTCGTCCGAGATCAGATAAAGGTCGTATTTGATGATCAGTTCCCGCAATTTTTCGAGTTCTTCTTTTGTATAGACGTAACCAGTCGGGTTGTTGGGATTGCAAATAAAAATACCTTTAGTTTTTGGATTGATCACCTTTTCAAATTCTTCGATAGATGGTAGTTGAAACCCATCTACAATATTTGATGTGATCGGACAGATTACAACATCTGTTGCAATAGCGAACGAAAGATAATTGGCGTAAAATGGTTCAGGAACGATTATTTCGTCACCTGGATTAAAACAGACCATGAAGGCAAACGAAATTGCCTCTGAACCTCCTGTTGTAATCAGAATTTCGTCTGCGGTTACTTCCAAGTTACGGTCTCTGTAATATTGCGCAAGCTTTCTTCGGTAGGTGTCATTTCCAAACGAATGGCCATAAGGGATCAATTCAAAATCGAAATTTCTGATCCGTTCGATAGCATGTGGCGGCGTTTTTATATCGGGCTGGCCTATATTCAAATGATAGACTTTCCGTCCAAGTGCCTTGGCTTTTTCGGAATACGGCACTAATTTGCGGATCGCTGATTCGGGTAATAATTCTCCCCTTTTTGAGATTTTTGGCATTCTTTAATTTCATTTTTTACAGGTGGCAAAGATACAATTATAATTATTCACTTTTTGGGTGATATATCTTTCTTTTTGTAACGATTCAAGGTAGATAAATTGGATATGTAATCAAATGAACAATGTTTGGTTTCAATTCTACAGAATTGTAAAAGTGGCTGTATATATGGACTTTAATCATATTTTTGTATTGGAAGTTTTTCCTACATTTGACCCAAATAAAATTTAAGAATATGATCATAGGTGTACCAAAAGAGATAAAAAATAACGAAAACCGTGTTGCATTGACTCCGGCTGGCACTGCGGAATTGGTGAAACGTGGAAATGAAGTATATGTTCAGGCTACTGCCGGTAATGGAAGTGGCTTTGCCGATGCAGAGTATGTAGCTGCCGGTGCAAAAATCCTTCCTGCAATTGAAGATGTTTATGCAGTTGCTGAAATGATCATGAAAGTGAAAGAGCCAATTGCATCTGAGTACGAGCTGATCAAAGAAGGTCAGTTGGTCTATACTTATTTTCACTTTGCGTCAGGGGAAGCCCTTACAAACGCAATGATCAGACGTAAAGCCGTGTGCCTTGCATATGAGACCGTTGAACTTGATGACAGCTCTCTTCCTTTGCTGATTCCAATGTCCGAAGTGGCAGGTCGTATGTCGATACATGAAGGTGCCAAATACCTGGAGAAGACATTTGGAGGACGTGGTATGTTACTGGGTGGTGTTCCTGGAGTACTTCCTGCAAAAGTTTTGATTCTTGGTGGTGGCATTGTTGGAACAGAAGCGGCCAAGATGGCAGCTGGATTGGGTGCAGATGTTACAATTATGGATATCAGCCTTCGTCGACTAAGGTATCTGAACGATATTATGCCTGCAAATGTAAAGACCATGATGTCAAATGATTACAATATCAGGGCACAGGTCAAAGTAAGCGATGTGATTGTGGGAGCAGTTCTTATTCCTGGTACAAAGGCTCCTTTCCTAGTCACCAGGGATATGTTGAAAACAATGGCGCCTGGAACGGTCATGATCGATGTGGCTGTTGATCAGGGTGGCTGCTTTGAGACGACTATTCCGACAACCCATGATCACCCTACATACGTTGTTGACGAGGTGATCCATTATACTGTGGCCAATATGCCAGGAGCCGTTCCACGCACTTCGACAATTGCTTTAACCAATGCGACATTGCCTTATGCCGTGCAATTGGCAGCAAAGGGATGGAAGGTCGCTTGTTCAGAGGACAAAGCCTTGAAAAAAGGGTTAAATGTAGTGGATGGAAAAGTTGTTTACAAAGGTGTCGCCGCAGCTTTTGGACTTCCTTATCATGAAGTCAATGAGGTTCTGAGATAGCTTCCAATTTTTAAATACAGCAAAAGACCTTCCAATATGAATCTTCGGAAGGTCTTCTTTTTTATTGCAGACCTTCAAGGTTTTCGAAAACCTTGAAGGTCTGTTTGGTTAATTCAAGGATGACTTAAAGGACAATAGCCTTTCTTCCAGCATTTTAATCTTCTCCTCGGCATCAGTTTGCTTCTTTCTTTCCAATTCGATGACCTGTGCGGGGGCACTTTTCATAAACCGCTCATTGCCTGTCTTTTTCATAACAGATTCAAGAAAACCAACGGTATATTTTAATTCTTCCTCAATTTTGGCAATTTCAGTCTCCGGATTGGCTACGACTTCAAGAGGGACATAAAAAGTTGAAGTAAAAACTGTAAACGATACTGCACCAGCTATTTCGTTTGATGAGATTTTAAGTTCGGAAAGATTGCCCATCTTGAGAAGGATTGAGTCATATTCCTGGATATACCCTTTTTCACCCGGCAGAATGAATAACCTTAATTGTTCTTTATTGGCAATCTCTTTTTCCTTGCGAACTGCCCGTAATCCGGTTATCGCCTCTTTGACCAGTTCAAACTTTTCACAAGTATCACTGGAGTTTTCATGGGGTTTTGGCCATGGCGCGATCATAATCGAATCACCATTGTTCCGTACTTTCAACAATTGCCAGATCTCTTCCGAAATAAATGGCATAAATGGATGGAGCAACCTGAGAACCTCATCAAACAGTTCGTCGACCTCTTTATAGGTAATTGCATCTATTGGCTTTTGATAAGCCGGTTTGAGGATTTCAAGCAACCAACCTGAGAATTCATCACGGATGGTATTGTAAATTGTCATTAGCGCATCGTTCAACCTGTATTTGTCGAAATGGTCGTCCACTGTAACGATCACTTCACTCAATTTGGCCTTGAACCACTCAATACCTAGTCTTGAATGTTCGGGTTGTGGAATTGTGTCATCAACCTCCCACCCCTGAATCAAACGGAAAGAATTCCATATTTTAGAGCTGAAATTACGACCCTGCTCAGTTAGTGATTCATCAAAAAGAATATCATTTCCTGCAGGTGAACAAAACAACATCCCAACCCGGACACCATCAGCACCATATTTTGCAATCAGATCAAGCGGATCAGGGGAATTGCCAAGCGATTTGGACATCTTTCTTCGAAGCTTGTCCCTTACAATACCAGTGAAATATACGTTTTTGAAAGGGAGGTTTCCACGATATTCGTAACCTGCTATGATCATACGTGCAACCCAGAAGAAAATAATCTCTGGTGCCGTCACTAGGTCATTGGTTGGATAATAGTAGTTAATCTCCTTATTATCAGGATAATTTATTCCATCAAATACAGAAATGGGCCATAACCACGATGAAGCCCAGGTGTCCAGAACATCTTCGTCCTGACGTAAGTCATTTATAGAAAGTGTAGTATTACCGGATTTCGTACGTGCCAATTCAACAGCTTTTTCTTCACAATCGGCAACTACAAATGAACCATCGGCAAGATAATAGACAGGGATGCGGTGACCCCACCAAAGCTGTCGAGAGATGCACCAGTCTTTGATGTTCTCCATCCAATGGCGGTATAGGTTTTTAAACTTGGCGGGATAAAACCTGATATCGTCTTCTTCAACAGCAACCAGAGCAGGTTTGGTAATATCACCCATTTTTAAAAACCATTGTGCCGAAAGTTTCGGTTCAATTGGTACATCGGTCCGTTCCGAATAGCCAACTTTATTGGTGTAATCCTCAATTTTAACAAGGTTTCCGGCGGCTTCCAACATTGGGATGATCTGCTTTCTGGCTTCAAACCGGTCCACTCCAACAAGGATTTGGGCTTTTTCACTTAACGTCCCATCATCATTAAACGTATCGATCACCTCCAGATTATGGCGTAACCCAATTTCATAATCATTGATATCGTGAGCTGGAGTGATTTTAAGGCATCCTGTACCAAACTCGATGTCAACATATTCATCTAAAATAATGGGAACCAACCGATTTACCAGAGGCACAAAAACCTTCTTTCCGGCAAGGTGTGTGAACCGTTCGTCATTTGGATTAACGCTTATTGCCGTATCGCCAAGGATTGTTTCCGGACGTGTCGTTGCAACCGTAACATATTCGTCATCAGTCCCTTCTATTTTATACCGGACATAATAGAGTTTCGATTTCTCTTCCTTGTGGTTGACCTCTTCATCCGACAGTGCTGTTTTGGCTGCCGGGTCCCAGTTCACCATCCGAACACCTCTATAAATGTATCCTTTATTGTACAGGTCAACAAAAACTTTGATCACAGACTCTGAACGGATCTTGTCCATTGTAAAGCAGGTCCTTTCCCAATCGCAGGAAGCCCCCAGTTTTTTAAGTTGTTCAAGGATTATTCCTCCATGCTTATCAGTCCATTCCCAGGCATGTGCAAGAAATTCGTCGCGGGTAAGGCTTTTTTTTGAAATTCCATCCTTACGCAATTTGTCAACCACCTTTGCTTCGGTGGCAATAGAAGCATGGTCAGTACCAGGTACCCAACAAGCATTTTTTCCCTGCATCCTAGCCCTGCGAATCAAAATATCCTGGATCGTATTGTTAAGCATATGCCCCATATGCAGGACTCCTGTAACGTTTGGTGGGGGAATGACAATGGTATAGGGTTCCCGTTCATCGGGTTCAGAATGAAACAGGTTTTGCTCCATCCAGTATTTGTACCACTTGTCTTCAATCCCGGAAGGATCGTACTTGCTTGGAATTTCCATTGTATTTTTATTTGTTCAAATGATAATCAATTGATTGACCTGATTTTATGGGTGTTTCAATAAGTTGGCAAAATTAGAAAAAATGAGATAAATAATAAGTTAATAATCAGGAACATTATTACGGGCGTCAAAATAATTAGTCAATAACCTTTTTTTCAAAACGGTTAAGAATATCGGTCATCATTTCAATCTGGACTTTTTGAAGTTCCAAGAGTTCCTGTTGCTGGTCCATGATAAAATGATCGATTTTTTCATGAAGTGTCCTGATCTCCAATTCTGATTTTAGGTTGATCATGTAATCCTTTTTTGCCCTTTCCCTATCTTTTTCTTCCTGGCGATTCTGGCTCATCATAATTACAGGAGCTTGTAATGCAGCAAGGCACGATAAAATCAGATTCAACAGGATAAAAGGGTAAGGGTCGAAACTCTTGTTTGCCAACCACAAAACATTAAATGTAATCCATATTACGATAAAAATTCCAAACGATATAATAAAAGTCCAACTTCCACCAAATGTTGCTACCTTGTCGGCAATCCGCTGTCCGAAAGTCAGGATTTGCTCCTCTTCTCCATCCAATTTTCCAGTTATTGTGGAGTTATCTGATAATGAATTTACTACTGTTTTTTCAAGATCGGAAAGTTCACCGACTTCCTTTACAAGATAATCTGAAATCGCTTTTTCACGATATATGCTTAATTCACTGATAGATAAACAGCTGTCGTGCGTAAACTTCGGATTGTCTTTCTGTATTAGGTCCAGGATCGAATGTCGGATTGTTTTTGCCGAGACCTTTTCCGTTAAAGGAAATTCCTGGTTCGATATATCGCTGCGAAAAGTTTCCATTTTTTAATGTAAATCTAATTGTTTCTCCTTATTTCTACTTATTTCTACCTATTTCCATTTATTTCCTATTCTCATTTACCTTCCCCTGATTTAAAAACAGTCCATGGTTGTGTTGGCCGATCAACCAGCAAACCGTCCATCCAATAGAATTGCGGGTGCTTCTCAAGGAATTTTTTGGCATCAAAAGCAATGCCACATGATGATCCCCACCTTGCTGAGAATGACATTTTTCTTGCCATTTCGGCATCAACTACTTTACCATCGATTGTCCCCTCCGGATTAAACGGGACAAAAACCCCATCATACTGTGGGTCGAGCTCCCAATGACCACACAAGGAACGGCCACCTGGAATCTTTTTCTTCCGATAGGTATCATAATGATCTGCCTCAAAAGCTTTTGCAAGTTTGATGTCAATTTTACCGATGTTCTCTTTCATCAACTGTTTCCACCTGACCCTCCTTGCAATCGAGGAATATTTGATGTTTGTTTCATCCCTTCCCGTTTCAAAACGGAGGATTTTCAAATCTTCTGCAACATTGGATCCTATGAAATATCCGTCTTTTTTCTTCTCGTAAGCAATGAATTTTAACCCAAGTTCCAGCCGCGCGATCTCATTGGTATTGATATCTCCAATTAACCAGGCATTTGCATATCCGCCATTGTTGTTCTTTTTTATCAGTGCGCACCATTCTTCAATGTTCGAGGCATATTGGGTTGCATGTCGCATCCTTGTAAATTCAGGGTCTCCCTTAATATCAAATGATTTAAAATCGCCAATTGTGGTTTCTGAACCAACCAGGCCTGCATCGGTAATGAAGAAATCCGTTTCACTGTGAATAAAGCCACTGATCGATTGCATCAATATCCGGTGTCCTTTCTCGGGAAGGATATCCAAAATGATATTGCACTGGGGATTGAAATAACTGTCCATCGTGTTATGGCCCAAAACTATTTTCCCATCTTTGGTCATGCTTCCTGTTGCAATAAACGAACTGCACGATTCTTTTGGGTAAGGTGGGGAAAAAGACTTTACCGAATCTTTTACAGAGTTCCACCAATCACCCATCAATTCTACATAACCGTTCAGTCCGACAATTTCATTACGCGAAGTTGGAATACCAACCGCTTTCATCCCTTCAACGATTCCGTCAATTTCTGCCAGGTTTTCAGGATCAACTTTTGGGGTAAAAACTTCACCCGTTTTTTGTACATACCAATTCCAATCAAGGGCTGTCTGATGGACCCATCTGGCACTTAATACCCGTATTGCTTCTTTGATCTCGCCCGCCATTAAATAGCCATGTTGAAATCCTCTTTCTTCCGGTGTCCCTTCAATATGAAGATAAGTCCATCCGTTTTTTTCGTGCCGGTTCGCTTTAGCCACCCATGATTTCTGGGAATCTGTCAATTGTTGATTTGTTTGACCAGCGGCAAAATCAATAGTCGAAATCGCCGAAAAAATGATAAGGATCAATAATTTCTTCATGGCTTTTATGCTGTTTGTTGAGTTCGGAAAATTAATGAATTATTGGAAAATTTAGGTTACCCGTCATACTATAAAAAATCAGGGCTAAACGATGAAGTAAAGCCCTGATTTTTAAATATTCAACTTTAAAGATTAATCTTCCAGAACTTTCGGGTTGCTGACAACAGAGCCCCAATTGTAATTTTCCAATCCCTTCAATAAACGTTTTTGTTTCTCTTCAATGGACATGTTCTGGTAAACAGCCCTTTGTTTTTCAATTTCGGCAGCTTTCTGACAGGCTATTTCGGCCCTTATTTCCATCATTTCCTGCTCTTTTTTGTTTTTAAGAAATGTTTGGGCGACAGTTGGGAACAACTCCATTAATAACTCTTCTTTTTCATTTGCAGCAAGCCTGACCCCTCCGAATTTTTCGAGGATCATCGGGTTTTCCTGTTTCTTGTATTTGGAAGTGTCGTATGGGATCGCTTCCGATTCCCCGGTTATTTTCAATCTGAAAGCCGGCTCAATTTCTGTAGGTGTACGGCCATATGAACCTTTCACCAAATTAAAGAACTGGTTTGAAACATTGGTATAGAACGGTTTATCGTTTATCTTATCAATAACGCAGTTTACAGCCTGGGCTCCAACGATCTGGCTTGTGGGTGTAACAAGAGGGGGACATCCACATTCGATCCTTACCATTGGCACTGTTTCCAAAACTTTTGGCAACAAATGTTCAAGTTTCAATTGTTTGAGCTGAGCCAGCATGTTCGTATACATACCACCTGGAATTTCAGCTGCTTTAACGGCTTCGTCTGCTGCAATAAAATTGAAATACTCCTCAATCAGATGGATTACATTTAAAAGTTCATCCTCTTTGTTTTGTTCGTTTTTCGCAAGTTCAATGGCTACATCGAAAAGTTTGTCAACCGATTCAGGTAATTTTGAATTTAAAAAGTCAAATTCAATTGGAAATTGCTTGTAGCAATCAAAAGCAGCAAGTTCTTTCCTTATGATGCGCAATTCCTGGTCTATTTTCATTACCGCCTCAAGATTTACGCCAGTATCAATCCCCAGTTTATCTGCGAAAATCCGAATGATCTCATAGGATGGAGCTGCCGGACCACCTGCAAAAGTGATGATGTTGGTGTCAAGGATATCTACTCCATTGATCATGGCAACCAAACAAGCTGCAAGTCCATAACCTGGCGTACAATGGGTATGAAAATCAATCGGCAAATCGATCTCCTTTTTAAGCCTGCGTACCAATTCCCCGCAAACGATAGGTGTGATCAAGCCGGCCATATCCTTTATCGAAATAATATCAGCCCCTAAAGCCTCCATCTCTTTCGCCTTTGCAACAAAATAATCAATTGTAAATACGTCAGTTGGTAGTTTTTTGCCTTTTAATAAAGCCTTGACTTTCTGTTTAGTTGTAAACTTTGGATCAACCGTATAACAAACTGCACAATCGGCCAATCCACCATTTTCCTTGACATATTTTATAGTTGAAACCATATTGTCCACATCATTGAGACAATCAAAAATCCGCATGATACCTATCCCAGATTTGACAGCGTTACGGTTAAACCCTTCAATCACATCTTCGGGGTATGGATTATAACCAAACAGGTTGCGACCTCTTGAGAGGGCTGTCAGTTTGGAAATATCGCCTATTTCGCTTTTGATGCTTTCAAGCCGGAACCAGGGATCTTCAGAAAGAAATCGCATAATCGAATCGGGTACTGCGCCCCCCCAAACTTCCATCGCATAAAATCCAGCCTTCTTATAAAAGGGTAACACCCGCTCAATTTGATTTTGGCTCATTCGGGTAGCGAAAAGGGATTGTTGTCCGTCCCGTAATGTAAGGTCCCTGATCAATAGTCTCTGATTCATCTTGTTATATCATTAACGAAATTATTAAAAAAACATTTTCACTTATTCTGGCTATTACATTGTAATGTGAATAAGCATTATGCCTGCAAATTTAGTCGATTATATGACCCGATTGTTCAAAACTTTAATCTCTTAACATAGATTTAACAGTAATTCATGAACATTGAAAAAGTGTAATTTTAAGCAGATAAATCACCTTTTGGTCAGGCTTAAACGATAACCCAAGGTCCATTCTATAAAGTCGGATATATGGTAACTATAGGCATGTAGGACGATCCCGGCAAATAGGTTTTCATTCAATTGATAGTGAAGACCCAGTCGTTGATAAGTCATCGGTTTCGTTGTGACTGTTTGTCTCCTGAGAATGTAGAACCCAGACTGGACCACTAAAGATAACTTATTAATCATCAACTCATAAGAGGGAAAAATACTCAGGTTCAACCTGTCTGCATGAAAACCACCCGCAGGTTCAAGTTCACCATTGTCAACATAGATTATCGAATTGCTGGAACCATCATAACTCAGTGTAGCTCCAAACCCTATTTTCGATTTGGGATTAATTTGTCGGTTAAGTACTGTGGTGAAGCCAAAAACCGGATAATAAACCCCTTTGTATTTGGTAATTGTATCCACATCGTTGCCCTTGTAAATCACATTCTTTATCCCTCCAAAAATTGAAAAATCAATTGTTGTGTTTTTTACAAAACCTTTATTTGACTGCCTGACAGGCTGTGGTTTGAACCTATTGACATTGTATGCTAAAACGATCTTTGGTGAAAAAGTATTCAACCCCAAATTCGGACTTTTTATGGCTCCGTTGGAGAAATGGGTAAAACTGTACCCGATCCCCAAATCAAAGTGGCGATCAAGTTCATAGTTCAGGTTAATGCCCAGATCGATAAAAACACTCTCTTTTGCACCTAATGAAGGATTGTAATCATTTTTAACTGGATTGAAGGATTTCCAGTTGAATGTCAACCCGAAACCTGATTCGTAATTAAAACTTAATTTATCCCATCGCTTAAACGGTGCTTTAAAAACACCATAGATTGCAATTGGGAAACCAAAATCCTTGTTTTCAAAGAAATTCGCTGAATAGACCCCAATACCGTAACTGGGATATCCATAATCTCGTTCCCAAAATTCTTTTCCGGTTGTTTGTTTCAAGACTTGAAATGAAAGTGCCGTATATTGAATCGTTTTATCGTCTGCTGAATGAGCAAGTTTCAGATAGGGATTGGTTGCAAGGACTTTTCCGTATTGAAAATAAGAAGTGTAAATGTATTTATTTTTGATCTTAATGGAATCGGACGGTTCCATAGCCTTACAATGTACGATGTTAATTATAAGCAATATAATAAAATAGGAGAATGTTTTCAAGATTTGTGTGGTATAAATAATGATTTTCAACCAATGAATTAATTCCTCTTTTTCATTTGTTCGTAATCGCCGGATATTATTAAATTTAAACCTTAATCCCTGACAAGTAAAATCCATATTTGGAGTTGCTATGCTGGATTACGAAGATAATATTTATTCATGAGTGGAACCGTTTATTTTAAATTTTATTAAATGAAAAAATTAAGTCTGAAATTGTTGAAAATCAGCTTATTAGCTTCTTTATTTGTTGCCTGTGGCCAAAAGGGTGATATTTATTATTCGGCTGACGATTTTGGGAAAGTCCCTAAAATTGATGCCCATTTTCATTACAATACGACCGATAACAGTTACATTAAATTTGCTGATTCATTGAATTTCAGGTTAGTTTCTCCTAATGTTGATGCTGGTGAATCCATTGACCGGCAATTGCAGGTGTCACATATCCTGAAACAACAGTTTCCTGACAAAAATACATTTCTGGGGACATTTTCAGTCGAGGGTTTTGGAAGGCCTGATTTCGCTACGAAAGTAATCCTGCGGATTGATTCGTGCCTGAAAGCCGGGGCTTCGGGAATTAAAATCTGGAAAAATGTGGGCATGGTTTTGAAAGACTCACTGGGTATGTATGTGATGGCAGATAATCCCAAATTTGACTCAATCTATAATTATCTTGAAATTAACAATATACCGTTAATGGGCCATCTTGGTGAACCAAAAAACTGTTGGCTTCCATTGGATCAAATGACTCTTGACAATGATAAGAACTACTTTACGAACCATCCGGAATACCATATGTTCCTGCATCCTGAAGCCCCATCTTACGAGGCACAGATTGTTGCTCGGGACAATATCCTGAAAAGACATCCCAAACTCAACTTTATCGGTGCACATCTTGGAAGCCTTGAATGGAGTATCGATGAACTCGCAAAACGGCTTGATCAATTTCCAAATTTCAATGTTGATTTTTCCGCCAGGATCGGCCATCTTCAATATCAGTCCTCAAAGGACCGCGAAAAAGTAAGGCAGTTTATAATCAAATATCAGGATCGTCTCCTTTATGGAACTGATGGTTCTCTTAATGAACAAATTGCATATCCGCAAGCGAAAAAAAATAATCTAAGGAACATTTGGTTGGAGCAATTTATTTATCTCGCTACCGATGAATTGGTAATCGTCAAAGACCTTGGAGGACTAAAGGTCCAGGGATTGCGGCTGCCTTGTGAAGTCATTGATAAAATATATTCTAAAAACACAGTCCGATTGTTAAAGCTTAAAGGCAATTAAAATGAAAGCAGGTTGCCACAAGGAGCACACTCCTAGTGGCAACCTGCTTTTTTACTGACAGGTTGATCCTTTGATTTATTTTAATGGTGCAATATCAATAACTTTAAATGTACCTGGTTTCATTGCTGGACGACCATTCCCGGTTGCAGCTTCAAAATCGGCAGTTGGCAAATAAATGTGATGGGTAGTCTTATCAATCGTAATTGTACGGGCGCCTTTTGGAGTTGTAATCGTTTCAATTACTTTATAACTATCTTTGTTAACTTCTTGAACCACAGTTATAGTTCCATCACCATTGGAACTAAATGCACGTTTCGTTGCTGGATCAAAAGCTACTCCATCGCAACGATCACCAATGGGTAGTGTTGTTACCACCTTACCGGCTTCGGCATCGGAAACTACCATCAATTTGTTACCACATACACTGAACAGACGGTGGGTTTCGTTATCAAGGGCAAGACCACTTGGCTCTTCACCCGGAGCTATAGACCAACTCTTTTCTACTTTCATTGTAGTAGGATTGATCACACTGATTTCACTTTTATCTTCAATGTTGACATAGATCTTTCCTTTTCCGTCGGATTGTGGAAATTCAGGTTTCCCATCAAGTGGAATTGTCCCTATTACCTTATTTTCTTTTGGATCGATAACTGTCGCACTTGAGCTTCCACCATTGAAAGTGAAGAGTTTCTGCGAAAATGGGTCGTACAGGATGGCATCGGGATTTTTGCCAGTCACCTTTATTCTTCCTGTAACTTGTAATGTTTTCAGGTCAAAAACTGTAACAGAAGTGTCACGGCCATTGCTTGTAAATCCTTTGTTGAGGGCAGGAACAACAGCTATTCCATGGATTCCTTTGGTGTCGGCAATTTTGCCAATTTGCGTACCTGTTTTCAGATCGACAACAAGTGCCATCGTAGCATGGGAAACATACAAACGGCCAGCGGCTTCATCGACCGACAGGTAATCCCATCCACCGTCACCTTCCAACGGAATTTGACGAACCATTTTGTAATTGGTTTGCGCATTGAGCAAGATGCTACTGCTTAGCAAGATAGCAACACTTAAAAACCTGACTAATTTGTTCATAATAAAATTTAAATATTAAAATGTTTAATTAATAACAACCGTATTTTGAAATTCATAGAGTTATCTTCTAAATTAGAATACCGCTAAGTAATAGATATAGAGTTATTTGCGTTTGAAATTCCTGAACATCAATCTTAACATAGATGGATACACAATCAAAAGTAATGGTAAGGCAATTAAAAAGCCGCCAATAACGGCAATGGCAAGGGGCTGATGTAACTGGGCACCAGTGCCAATACCCAATGCAATCGGGGATAATGCAATTATTGCACCGAGTGCGGTCATTAATTTAGGCCGTAACCGTGTGGAGATTGCATAAACAACCGCTTCGTCAGGAGTACTGGTTTCAAGCGTCTGATGGAACTGGAGGAAAGTGAATATAGCATTTTCTCCAATGATCCCGATAATCATGATTATCCCGGTATAGCTTCCAACATTTAAAGGTGTACCTGTCAGAAAAAGGGCGATCATACTTCCAGAAATGCCCAACACCGAAATCGCAATAATTAAAAGAGCCACCTTAATGTCTTTAAACATGAAGATCATTACAGTAAATACAAGCAAGGCCGCCGAAAGAAGGATGATCAGCAGTTCACTGAAAGACTGTTGCTGTTCCTCATATGCACCTCCATAACTGATATGATAACTTTGTGGAAGATTGACATTTGCCTTGATGGAAGCCTGCAACTCTTTCATCACACTTCCCAAATCGCGATTGTTCAAACGTGCTGTTACCGGGATCATGCTTTGCAGATTTTCGCGCTCAATCTCAGCACTACCGGGTTCAGTAGTTATTCTGGCCAACCGAATAAGTGGTTGTAACTTCCCGTTGGGTAAAAAGATAGCCCCGTTTTTTATCCGGTCGAGTGTCGTATTAACTGCATCCGGATAAATCATCCTGATTGCCGTTTGTTGTTCTTTTTCAAAAATGTTTCCAATTACAGATCCTTCCAACTGTGTTTGTAACTGGTTTTGGAAATCGGCAGGTGTAAGTCCAAACTGGGCAAGTTTTTGATTGTCAGGCACAATATTCACTGATGGGCCAGCGATAGTAATCCCATTGAAGACATCGGCTGTTCCTTTTACATTTTCTGTTATCTCTGCAACTTTACGTGCAAGTTCGTGCAATATTTTGGCATTGTCGCCATATATTTTTATTTCGATTGGTTGAGTTGAACTCATCAAATCACCGAGCATATCACCAATTACCTGTCCAAAATCAATCTTTAAGGCAGGTTGAGTCGATTCTACTTTACCCCTGATTTCATCGATCACCTCCTCAGTAGTCCGTGTTCGGTCTTTCCTGAGTTGGATCAGGTAATCACCATAATTCGGTTCAGTGATAAAGAATCCCATTTGGGTTCCAGTCCTTCGCGAATAGGTTTCAATTTCGGGAACTGAAGGAAATATTTTCTCAACCTCCCGAAGTATCCTGTCAGTTTCGTTTAACGACGTACCCGGTGGTGAGGTATAATCCAAAACAATACTACCTTCATCCATCTCAGGTAGGAACCCCGTCTCTAACCGATCTGATATATAATAAACTGAACCGACCAGAAAAGCTACGAAAATGAAGCTTATTAACGGGTTAAGAATGAAAAAGGAAATCCATTTCCCACTTTTTTGAGTATGGGTTTCAGCATCAATGCTTGCTGGTTTACGGTTACCCGAAAGTAGTAGGTATATCACAGGTAAACCAATCCATGTAACTAAAAATGAGCAGATTAATGTTACCATCATCGTGTTGGCCAATATTTTGAAATAGGCACCGGCCACACCGCTTAAAAGTACAAATGGAAAGAAGATGACGATTGTACTAACAGAAGACCCGATCATTGCAGGCAACAGATAATTGACTGATTTGGATAAGAGTTCTTTAGTCGGTGTTTCGGGATGCTCTTCATGGGTACGGTGGATCTGCTCGACGACAACAATTGCATCATCGATGATCAACCCAATTGAGGCCGCTACTGCCCCCAGGGTCATGATGTTAAAATTGTATCCCAAGACATAAAGGGAAACTAATGTTAATGAAATAGTTAGTGGAATCGTTAAGAGAATTACTGCACTTGATTTGAGGGAACGGAGAAATATGACACATACTACAATCGCCAGCAACAAACCGATCCATAGGCTGTCGCTTACACTTCGGATACTATTATTGACAAACTCTGCCTGGACGTAATAAGGTGAAAGAGATACCCCTCTTGGCAAAATGGATTGGTTTAATTCCTTTACTTTCTTTGCAACACCATCTGTAATATCAATCAGGTTTGCATTTGGTTGTTTTACGACTGCCACAAGCACTGCATTCTTTCCATTTGCATTAACCCTGACATATTCAGTTTGTTCCGCGATCTTTACATTCGCAATATCCTTAAGGTACACGACTCTTTTACTGTCATTACGGATCATCAGGTCACTCAGCTCGTTCAGGTTTTTTATATTGGCGTTTGTAACTGTAAGGTACATCCGCTTATAGTCATTGAGATAACCGTTGCTGCTGATAAAGTTTGACTGATTGAGTGCTGTAGTAATCATTGCCGGAGTAATGCTCATACTGCTCATTTTTTCAGGCATTAATTGAACCTGAAATTCCTTTGTCTTCCCGCCTATGACACGGATTTCGGATACTCCTGCAACTTGTGACAGAAAAGGTTTTACGATGTAGTTGGCGATTTGGTTAATTTCGATGGTGCTTTTGCCAACACCATCAATGACATAGCCAATAACCGGCAGGATTGAGGGGTTCATTTTCTCAACGGTGATGGATGTTCCTAACGGAAGTTCATCCTTGATCTCATTGATTGCCGATTCTACTTGTTGTTTACAAAGGTCAATATCTTCTTTCCAACCCATAAAAGCTGAAATTTCACAACTCCCACGGCTTGTTATACTCCGTATATTTTTTAGGCCAGGAACTCGTTTAATTGCATTCTCCAATGGCTTGGTAACCGTGATCATCATTTTACTTACTGGTTGCAATCCATTATCAGCGATAACTTTGATCTTTGGGAAGGTCACTTCGGGAAAAAGTGACGATTGCATTTTACTATAGGAAAATATCCCGGCCGCTAGAATGATAAAAAGTACAACAGCAACCGGATTTTTATGGGAAACAAAGAAATCTTTCATTGCTTATGGTTGAATAATGTTAACCCTTGCAGTATCCGGCAATCCGTAATTCCCGGTTTGAACCAATCTGTCTTTTAATTCAAATTTCGGGGAGATGATTTCAATTTGCTGATCAGTAACGATTCCTGTTTTAACCAAGACCTTGATGGCAACAGAATCGTTGATCAGTTTCATCACCCAGAAATTTTCCATCGTTTCATCGGTTAAGACACAACTTTTTTCGATGACCTGCGTATTAATGTTTGTTTTTTCGTCCAGATGAACATAGGCCACAAGATTTTCAGGTAAAAGAAGCGTTGTATTGGGTTTAATGATAAAACTTTGGGTCTGAGAAATGGGGTCAATGGCAGATAGTTTGGAAGTAATAACACCCTGTATATGTGTAGAATCGGGTAATAAGATTTCACAATTTGTTCCTGTTTTAGCATATTTATTTTGTTCAAAAGGTACGTTCAGCAAAAATGCAAGGCTGCTTTGTTCTGCAATCGTACAAAGCTGGTCCCCATCAGCTACGTAATCGTTGGCTTGTTTTGTCATTTCAGAAATTATTCCTGAAGATGGGGATTTAATGGTTATTTCTCCATTAAAGGCAAACCCTGGATTGTTTTTATTAAAATTGCTCAATGCGTCGGCTTCTTTGGTTTTCACTGTAAACAATGGACTACCCACTTTTATGTAATCGCCTATCATACAATAAGTCTTGGTGATGTAGCCTGTTGAAGCAGATTTGACCACATTTTTCTTCAGGTAGGATGAGGTAGCCATTAAATGGATCACTTTGTTGATGGATCCATTGGAAATTAAGGTCACCGTGACTGGCGTTGTAACTTTGGAATCAGCTTCCTCTTCATTTTTATTTGTTGTGCTACAACTGGTCATTGCCAGGACCACAATAAAGTTGGCAAGCAATAAAATACTTCTCATTTCAGGTAATTCATTTTGTTGATGATTTGCAGACGGTTCATTTCTGAGAGGGTCAGGTTGTTTTTCGTTGCAGTGTAATTGTTGACAATATTCAGGAAGTCGATGAAACGGACCAACCCTTTTTCAATTTCTAATTTATAAAGTTCGATCAATTTTTCCTGCTCTGACAACTGATTTTTTATCCTTGAAATCAGGTCGTCAGTGAGTCTAAGTTGTTCTGAAAGCTGATTGATTTGCTGCCTGTACTGTATAGAATAGAATTCTTTATATTTGGATCTTGAGTTCTCTGCAAGTGCGGTTTTATCGTATTGAATCTTACGTTGTTGACCGTCATAAACTGGTAGTGTAAAATTAAGCCCAAAGCTCGTGCCGAAGTTGTGCGGAATATTCTCAGGTGCAACCGCCATAAAACCGGCATCTGCAAAGGCGCTCACTTTAGGCCGGTAATTCAAGTCGATCATCAGTTTACTGTTTACATTTTTAAGGCTGTCGATCCTGAATTTCATCATTGTGGGCGAACTGCCAATATCAAAACTGTTCCTGATGGTCAGATCAGGTTTGACTAGTTTTACTCCGGAAGTATCGCTGATGCCACAAATAAAATTGAGCAACGCCAGATTGTTCTTAAACTGTATGAATGTTCCTTTAATTGCTATTTCCTGTGCAGTTACGGAAAGGGAAAGGTTCATCAGATCAGTTTGTGGGTATATTCCCTGATTGACAAGCGATTTCAACAATGCCTGTTCCTCTTTCAACAAACTCAATGTACTTTGGTTAAATTGTATCTGAAGGTAGTCCGCGTAAGTTGTCAGGTATTGTGAAGTCACATCCTGTTTTAATTCTGTCTGGGTTATCTTTTTGTTGACTTCAATTGTCTGATTGGACAGCGATATTTCATCCATTTGACCTTTTCTGATCTTTTTATTGAACAAGGGTTGGGCAATATTGAGCAAGGCAGCAAAATTTCCCCCATTGGATATTGCTTCATCATAGCCAATATTTTGGGAGTAAGGGGCATACATTGCCTGCGAGACCTGATTTACCTGAGGTTTATATGTCGCATTTATCAATAAACTATCCAAAATTCCTGACTGAAGCTGATTGTTCAGATCTTTTAGTAATGGGCTTTTTTCAAGGGCTTTTGAAATATAGTTGTCAAGTGATTGGGCATTAACCCATGTGAGGGAGGCCAGAAAAAATGAAAATGTCAGAAGTTTTTTTCTTAGCATGGCTTTACTTTTCCTAAAATGAAGGCATTAAAAATTTATGTAAAGATAGAAATTCAATTTTAACATATGAATCCAATTGTGCCAAAAATAGGATTCAATTTTGTAAACATTCTGTATAAAATAGTTTGATTTGAAATTTCCCATATTTCTACAATATTTTAAGATAGTTTTGATTAAAATTTAAAAAATGAAAATCCTGGTGATTGAAGATGAAACCGAGCTTTGCGAAACAATTGTTTCTTTCCTGAAGGAGGAGGGTTATCGGTGTGAACAGGCAGGTACTCTTGGACTTGGAATCGAAAAGGTTAACCTTTATGAATACGACTGTATCCTTGTTGATATTGGATTGCCTGACGGAAACGGGCTTTCCCTGATCAAGGAGTTAAAAAAATGCCATCCGGAAACAGGCATTATTATTATTTCGGCACGAAATTCATTGGATGATAAGGTTTTAGGATTGGACTGTGGTGCTGACGATTACCTGAGTAAGCCATTCCATCTTTCAGAACTCAATTCAAGGATCAAATCTTTGCTTCGTCGTCGGAAATTTGAAGGCAAACAAGAGTTGGTGATCGATAAAATCACAATAATTCCCGAAAACCGGCAGGTTTTCGTTGGAAATGAACCTTTACAACTGACCAGAAAGGAATTCGACTTGTTGATGTTTTTTGTCTCCAATAGGGGCCGAGTCCTTACAAAGGAATCCATTGCCGAACATCTTTGGGGCGATTTTGCAGATTCTTCGGATTCGTTTGATTTTGTGTATTCGCATATAAAGAACTTACGGCGAAAATTGTCCGATAAAACTGGTACTGATTATTTCCATAATGTTTATGGATCAGGGTATACCTTAGTAACAGATTAAGGAAGAACTCCGATAAGGATTAAATTATTTCCTTGTTCGCGCCTCATACCTTATTAATTTTAAATGATTACAATTCAATTGATTGATAAATGAAGCTTCAGGATAAAATCAATATTCGTTTCCTTAAAATCACATTTCTTATTTTCTTGTTTGCTGGTGTGCTCTTTTATTTTGCACTGGACCATGTGGTTGATTACAATATCAAGGAAATGCTCGATTCGCGAAAGGCCTATACGGTTCTGAGTTTCAGACAAAATTCGCAATCCTTTGATAGTATATCTTCGCCTGACCATTCCATATTTATCAAACGCCTTGACAATCAAAGGGAATATTCTTTTTATTCAGATACGCTGGTTTTTGATCAGGAAGAGAAGGAGCTTGTCCCTTTTCGAAAAGTAACTTTCTCTTTAAATAAAGGCAATCAGAGTTATGAGATAATTATCCTGCAATCATTGCTCGAATCGGAAGACCTGCAAAAGGTAATCTTTTCGTTTATGGCTGTATTATTTGTGTTGATTTTTTCTGCACTATTTTTTCTTAACAGATGGATTTCTTCAAGAGTATGGGATCCTTTTTTCATGAGTCTTTCGAAATTAAATTCATGGAAAATCGGGAAGAATCAAGATGTTCGTTTTGAACGGACCTGGGTCTCTGAATTTGATCAGTTAAATGGACTTCTTGAAAATATGATGCAGAAAATCCAGGCAGATTTTGTAAACCTGAAAGAGTTTACAGAGAATGCTTCACACGAGATTCAGACTCCACTTGCAGTTATCAAGTCGAAATTAGAGATGGTATTACAGGATAAGACCCTGACTGATATTCAGCATCAGCGGATCAGGGTTGCATTTGAATCGGCAATCCGCCTCTCAAAACTCAATGAAGCATTGCTTTTGCTTTCAAAAATCGAAAATCAACAATTTCTTCTGAAAGAGGAAATTGATATTTGTAACTTGATTAAAACGAAGATCGATGCTCTTGAAGAACTCTTCATGTTAAAACACATTGAAGTTTCTGTTGACTTTCGTGGGCCAATACTTTTTTCCATGAACCCTATTCTCTCAGAAATACTGATCAATAATTTATTGAGCAACGCTTTAAAGCATAATTTTGAAAATGGCAGAGTAAGAATATCTTGTGACAATCAGGTGATTACAATTTCGAATACTGGTAAACAATCTCAAATTGATGCTTCAAAGCTCTTTCTCCGTTTTTCGAAGCAAACAACCTCAGGTGAATCTACAGGTCTAGGCCTTGCCATCGCGAATGAGATCTGCAAAACCTATGATCTTGAATTAAAATACAGTTATTCCCATGAATTGCACAATCTAATTTTGGGTAAAAAAATGAAAGCCTAATTTAATAGGAAATTGTATTAGTTTAATTATATTGCCAATACATTATCGATTCAATTCAAATGTAGCTAATTCATTGAAATATTGACAATTACATGAATTGAGTTCTATTTATAAATTGTACCCGGAGTAAACCGAAAATCCCCAAAAGAGTAGGTGAAAATAAACGACATAATGTTATGGCAAATGTAAAGCTTGGTAAGTTTATGATGGCCGATTACGCGGCTGAAAAACCAGTTGGAATTGGCAGCACAGGCGAATTGATTTATCCCAAAGACCTTCTTAAAAAGAAGTCGGCACCCATGATGTTTAGTGCAGCTATGGCTGCTCCCGACAACAGGATGAAACTCGCTCTTGCACGGCTTGATTTGGAGCCGAATTTTGAGATCGTCTTATTTGGCTCTGAATTTAGATATACAAAAGATGATCTGATAAAGCATATCAAGGACCAGACTTCGATGGGAATGCAGTTCATGGATATGGAGGTAAATTACAGTTCACATTTTTCGCAGCAACTTTTGGGTACACTGCCTATTCCAAAGTCAATGCCTGTGATTAAACCTGTTAATACGAAACCTGAGGTTCCTGCGAATATGCAGCTTTTACCCCCGACCCAATTGGGTTTATTTAAAGCGCGTGTTTTGTTTTGTGAAAATACCACAGATCCAATAATCGCTCCTGCTGCAAACTATCGGATTAAAAATGTTCATCCAGTATTTGCATCCAGAGGTTTTGAGGTGATTGCTTTAGTCGGGCAAAGTGCAATTCAGAAAAATTTCCAGTCAAAGGCGACTGACCTCAGGGTCTGTTATATTGGTGGGACGGGTCACGGAAGTTATACAACTTTTACTGGCGACCAACAGACAGTCGTACTCAAAGTTGGTGGATATAAGCCTGGAGTCGTGAGAAAGGAAGTGATTCATTTCTTAAGTTGTCAGACTGCGAGGACTCTTGGACCAGATACAGTAGCCAAGGGGGCATACGCTTATGTCGGATATGACGAGAGTTATGTTGTCGATCTTGGCAATTCCGATTTGTATTACGCATGTGATTCACAATTTGACATTAGCATGGCCAATGGCAGGACTGTTGAGCAGGCGGTTGCCGATACCTATGCAAAATATGATGTAACCATTTCATCAGTACCTGGAACAAGTACCGCGGCATTTTTACTTAGCAATAAAAATTTGATCCGTTCTCCTGTTTCAGGTCCATCCTGGGGCAAAAAAGATACTACACTTAAACTCCACGTTTTTTAATAACATCGTCTTTGGGTATTCAGCACCCAAATGAGTTTTAATTAAGCAAGTAGCCTGATTTACAGGTTACTTGCCTTTAATCTATTTCAAAATGAACATTCCTGGAATTCCGGCTGTTGTCGAATCAGCACGAAAGCGTCCGCTTTGCTATGACCCTATGACTGGGTCCTATATTCTATATGATGAAATAGCAAGCGGTTTTAAGAAGATTGTCACTTTGGATAAATTGAGTGAAAAAGAGTTGATTGCACTTTCTGTAGAGCGGCTTCTTTCAGATGATCCCGGAAATACTGTTATTTTGACAGGTCAGGTATTTACTAAAAAACAACTTGCCAACGAAATTATTAGCCAAACGATAATCGGAAAGAAGATGTTTGAGATTGACATTGAGTATCTTAAGTTCTATCTTTCACAATTTCCTAAAGAGTGTTTTGAAAAATAAATTCTATTTCCAAACTATCCGGTATTTTCGATAATAAATTGACGCTTCTATAATTCTGTCAAAACAAAACCAAAGTGAAGTTAAAGTATGTTAATCAGGTTAAACTATTGAAGCCCTGTAAACGTCTTATCAATACTTTTGCGAAAAATGGTATGCAAATTGTAAGGACTTTTATTGTAAAATTTAAAAAAAACAGATTATGGACAACGTTAAAAAAATTGCATCAAACCTGGCAATTGCTTTTGCAAGTGCCATCTTAGCTATCTTTTTATATTCAAAAATCAACAATCAACCAAAGGAGTTAGTAGCCAGGGACCCAACACCGGCACAACTGACTAGTTTTATCACGCCCTCTGGTAGTCCTCAGGCCCAATTGCCAGATCTTACCGGAGCTGCTGATAAGAGTGTTCATGCGGTTGTTCACATTACAACCAAGATGAAGTCACAGGGTTACGAAAGTGGAAGCGATAACCCGTTATTCGATTTTTTCTTTGGACCCAGAGGAAATATACAACCACGGGGAAATATGCAGCCACGAGGTTATAGTCAGGAACCAGAATACAGTATGGGTGCCGGTTCTGGAGTTATCATCAGTTCAGAGGGATATATTGTCACCAATAATCATGTGATTGAAGATGCTGACAATATCGAAGTTGTATTGAACGACAACCGCAAATTTACGGCGAAGGTTATCGGACGTGACCCGAACACTGACATTGCGCTGGTTAAAATCGATGCTAAAGATTTACCTTTTCTGACATGGGGAAATTCGGATGCCCTTAAGTTAGGTGAATGGGTGCTGGCAGTTGGGAATCCATTCAATCTTACCTCCACTGTAACTGCCGGGATTGTCAGTGCAAAGTCTCGTAGTATTGGTATTATGAGTGGTCAGATGCCACTCGAATCATTTATACAGACAGATGCAGCTGTTAATCCAGGAAACAGTGGTGGAGCCCTTGTTAACGCTTCCGGTGAACTTGTTGGCATTAATGCCGCAATTGCCTCAAGGACCGGTTCATATTCGGGTTATTCGTTTGCAGTTCCTGCCTCTATTGCCCAAAAAGTGGTTGGCGATCTGAAACAATTTGGGGAAGTCCAAAGGGCTTTATTGGGTGTCCAAATGAAACCTGTTGATGACGAACTTGCGAAAGAGAAAAATCTGGGAAAAATCGAGGGTGTATATGTCGATAAAACTGTCGAAGACGGTGCTGCACGTCAGGCCGGGATTAAATCGGGTGATGTCATCATGGCAGTAAATGGCAACCAGGTGAATGCCCCACAACAATTGCAGGAGCAAATCGGGAAATACAGGCCTGGCGACAAAGTCAATATTTCCATAAAAAGGGACGGGGAACTAAAACAATTCAATGTTGTTTTGCGTAACACAAAGGGTGATACCTCAATTGTCAAGGAGAATTTATCAGTGTTGGGAGCTGAATTTGCCCCAATCAGTAATAAAGATAAAGAACGGTTAAGAATCGATGAGGGGATTCAGGTTGTTGATCTTAGCAATGGTAAATTAAAACAGGCAGGGGTCAAAATCGGGTTTATCATCACAGATATAAACAAAACATCGGTTTCGAGTGTTGAAGATATAAAAAGGGTCCTTGCTCAATCGAGCAATAAAAAACCAGTATTGGTAGAAGGAGTTTACCCGGGCGGTGAATGGACCTATTATGTTTTTAAATTGGAAGAGTAAAAATTCCGCAAAAAATAAAAAAAGATACCTCGATTTTGGTATTGCACAAAACCACAAATGTTTGTAACTTTGCAAACTTTTAATCGGAGAGCATGAGACAATTAAAGATTACGAAATCCATTACGAACCGCGAAAGTGCATCGCTTGACAAATACCTTCAGGAGATCGGTAAAGAAGAGCTGATTACTGTTGAGGAAGAAGTTGAATTGGCACAACGCATCAAGAAAGGTGATCAGGCGGCGCTTGAGAAACTTACGCGGGCAAACTTGCGATTTGTGGTATCTGTGGCAAAACAATATCAGAATCAAGGTTTGAGCTTGCCCGACTTGATTAACGAAGGCAATCTGGGTTTGATAAAAGCTGCCGAGAAATTTGATGAGACCCGTGGATTTAAATTTATCTCATATGCTGTTTGGTGGATCCGTCAGTCAATCCTCCAGGCTTTGGCTGAACAATCCAGGATTGTAAGGTTACCGTTAAATCAGGTAGGTTCATTAAATAAGATCAATAAAGCATATTCCAAATTTGAGCAGGAACACGAAAGACGTCCTTCACCGGAAGAATTGGCCGATCAGCTTGAATTGCCTGCTGATAAAGTTGCCGATACATTGCGTGTTTCAGGTAGGCATGTTTCGGTTGACGCACCCTTTGTTGATGGGGAAGACAACAGTTTGCTGGATGTTTTGATCAACAATGATTCCCCAAGTGCCGACAGGGTATTGATCGATGAATCTCTCTCCCGGGAGATCGACCGTTCCTTAACGACACTGACTGAACGGGAAGCTGATATTATCAGGATGTTTTTTGGGATTGCCTGTCAGGAGATGACCCTTGAGGAGATCGGTGAGCGCTTCGGTCTGACACGCGAACGTGTACGTCAGATTAAAGAAAAAGCAATCAGAAGATTGCGTCATACATCAAGGAGCAAATTACTCAAGACCTATTTGGGATAGCAACTTATAAATACTTTAAAGCCCTTTTCAGAAATGAGAAGGGCTTTTTTTTATTCAATTTGTTTTAAAAAAACGTTTAATGTGAAAAAAGTTAGGTTCGCTGATAAAATAAACCATTACACCGGAAAAATTTGACAGAGGATCTCTAATCCTATAGATTTGTCGGAAATTAATCAAGAATCCAAATTATTTTGATTTCTATTAATGTTTTTGATCTATTTAACTTTATCCAATTTTTGGTATCAAATCAAAAAATTCAACAATTTGAAATAAATATTTAAACAATAAAACCTACATGAAAATCGGAATTGACGCTTCTAGAAACAGATCCGGGGGAGCAATTGTACATATTATTGGTATTTTAAGTGAAATCGAAACCCTACCAGTCGAAATAAAAGAAGTTCATATTTGGTCTTATAGAAAATTAATAGATAATCTACCCGATCATAATTGGCTGATCAAACATCCTGTTGCAGATTTAGAAAAACCACTTCTTAATCAACTTTTCTGGCAATACAATTGCTTATCAACAGAAGCCAAGAAATATAATATTGATATCATGCTGAATACCAATGCAGGGACGCTGTGCCGATTCCACCCTTCAGTTACAATGAGCAGAAGTATGCTTTCTTATGAAAAAGGTGAAATTAACCGATATGGGTTCGGATTGGAACGATTAAGGTTATTTGTACTTAGGTATGTCCAGAATTATTCCCTAAGGAATTCAGAGGGGGTCATATTTCTTACCGAATATGCCGCAAAAGTGATCCAAAGTTATTGTGGGCCACTTGCGAACTTTGAAATCATTCCACATGGCATAAGTAAGGTATTTAGAATAGAAACCAATTCCGGTTTATGGAAAAAATCTGATAATGAACCTGTTCGTTGCATTTATATATCAAATGTTGATCTATATAAGCATCAGTGGAACGTTATAAAAGCAATAAATAGACTAAAACACAAAGGTTATAATCTTTCAATCTTATTTGTAGGTGGTGGTAGTGGACCGGCACAAAAGTTATTTGAGAAAGAATTTCAATCTAAGAATTTTGACAAGGAAATTGTGACTCAAATGGAATTTATCAAACAAAATGAAATACCTGTTTTGTTGAAGAAATCCGATATTTTTATTTTTGCTTCAAGTTGTGAAAACATGCCCAATACCCTTATTGAAGGTATGGCCGCCGGATTACCAATTGCTTGTTCAGACAGGGGCCCAATGCCTGAAATATTAAAGGATGGCGGAATTTATTTTGATCCTGAAAAACCCGATTCAATCGCCAATGCGATTGAATCGATCATTGAAAATGAGTCTACTAGACTAAATATTGCTAAAAAAGCTAAAGAATTGTCCTATCAATATAGTTGGTCAAGGTGCGCGCGAGAAACTTTTAGCTATCTAATTAATATTCATAAAGTTACAAATGCCATGAGTTTTCGCAAAACATCTTGAAGTTCATACACGGGATGTGAAAGATATTTTGGAATACATTGATTAGGAAAACAATATCAATTTGAATCTTTTGATGTTTTGTAGTTTCCTCCTTTTTATTGTTTTTGACTACACGACAGATATTGGGGAAACAACAACTGGTGGAAAGGATAACAGGTGCAACCATTTGGAGATCATAAAGATAACAGAGACTTTGTTTGGGAAAGTTCCTCAGTTATCTGGATAGTTTTGAACGGAAGCTCAATAACTGTCACTAATTCAAGAGCCTCACTGAGGGTAAGATAGTGAAAATTACTTCTTCTGGTTACCGCAGTTTATCAGGTACTATGACAAAATCCAAATGTGGGAAAAGCAACTTCAAACAAATCAACCCACTTTCAGTCTTAAAAATATTCCGAGCAAAATTAATGATTTGATTCTCTTTTAATGGATCTTCGGTGGAATTGACCAAAAAATCGGCTTCTACAAGTAATTGAAAATCAATATTATCTATAGCGGTAAAAGTGTGGTGTTTGCTGATGATATAACAAACCCGATCAACAACATCGGGAGCGTATCCTAAAGTTGTCAGTATTTCACGGGCAACCTGCGGGCCTTCCAATTCCTGATATTGGCTCGTCGAATGGCCATATTTCTTTTCTGCCACATGGATCCCAATATCGTGAAGCAATGCTGTTATTTCAAGGATTTCAAGTGTCTTTTCGTCAATTGATTCATTAATACCAAGTTGCAATGCCCATCCGTAAACTTTCAACGAATGTTCGATCCGTCTGATGTCGCCACGGTTTCTTTCCATCATGGCCTGGGCCACTTTTGCGATTTGTCTATCCATTTTTGCGTTGTTCAAGTAGTTCTTTATAACGATACATCTCATCCCTTAAGCGGGCAGCTTCTATAAAATCAAGCTCTTTGGCCGCTTTTTCCATCTCTTTCTTCGTTTTCAGGATGGTTTTCTCCAATCCTTCAACACTCATGTATTTAACAACCGGATCAGCAGCCACATCGGTACGTTCGGGCGCAACATAGGCTTTCCCAAATACGGGTTTATCTGCACGGTATTCCAAACCAATGATCTCTCGGGTCGGTTTGATAATTTGGGTAGGGGTAATACCGTTTGCCAGGTTATAATCGGCTTGTTTTATCCTCCTGTAATTCGCAGAATCGATGGTTCGTTGCATCGAATCTGTAATTTTGTCAGCATACATGATCACAAGCCCATTCAGGTTCCTGGCTGCACGACCTGCAGTTTGTGTGAGCGAACGCTCCGAGCGAAGGAATCCTTCCTTATCGGCATCAAGAATGGCAACTAATGAAACTTCCGGTAAATCAAGTCCTTCGCGCAAAAGGTTGATCCCAACCAAAACATCAAAAACCCCTTTTCGCAAATCTTCCATGATCTCCACCCGTTCCATCGTATCGACATCGGAATGGATGTACCGGCATTTGATATTCATCCGATCTAAATATTTGGACAGTTCTTCAGCCATCCTTTTGGTCAGGGTTGTAACAAGTACACGCTCATTTTTTTCCACCCTAACATGGATTTCTTCAATGAGATCATCGATCTGATTGATTCTTGGCCTGATTTCAATCTGGGGATCCAACAATCCTGTTGGTCGTATAATCTGTTCAACAACAACACCTTCGCTTTTTTGCAATTCATAGTCGGCTGGGGTGGCACTTACAAATACGATCTGGCGTGCAACATCTTCAAATTCCTCAAACTTCAAGGGTCGGTTGTCGATGGCAGCTGGAAGGCGGAAACCATAGTCAACTAGGTTTACTTTTCTGGAACGGTCACCCCCATACATGGCATGGATCTGGGGCATCGTCACGTGGCTTTCGTCAACCACCATCAGGTAATCTTCGGGAAAATAATCGAGCAGGCAAAATGGGCGTGAACCTGGCTCCCTGTTGTCAAAATATCGCGAATAGTTTTCTATTCCAGGGCAATAACCCAATTCCCTGATCATCTCAAGATCGTAGGTGACCCTGTCTTCGATCCGTTTGGCCTCGACAAACTTTCCTGTTTTTTTGAAAAATTCAATGTGTTGGACAAGGTCATTTTGAATTTTTCGGATGGCCAATTGGATCGTCTCCTTGGTTGTTACAAAAATAGTGGCGGGGTATAGAATGTAATTGTCCTGTCTTTCAATGGTATATCCGTTTTCTGGATTAAATGTGGCGATCTCTTCGATTTCATCGCCAAAAAAAACAATCCTGACAGCCTCATCTGCATAAGCGGGGAAAATATCGACAGTATCCCCTTTGACCCGGAAGTTGCCCCTTTGGAATAGCACTTCGTTCCTCGAATACATCGCATCGACCAGTTTATGAAGGAAAAGGTTTCTACTAACAACTTCCCCAACTTTAATCGCAATCACATTGGCATGAAAATCTTTCGGATTGCCAATTCCATATAAACATGATACAGAGGAAACTACGATAACATCCCTTCTTCCAGAAAGGAGGGCTGAAGTTGTGCTTAACCTTAATTTCTCGATCTCCTTGTTGATGGATAGGTCTTTTTCGATAAACGTATCGGTGACCGGAATATAAGCCTCAGGTTGGTAATAATCGTAATAGGAGACAAAATACTCGACGGCGTTTTGAGGAAAAAATTGTTTCATCTCCCCATAAAGCTGGGCAGCAAGCGTTTTGTTATGGCTCAATATCAACGTGGGTTTTGCGACCTGTTGGATCACATTGGCCATGGTGAATGTTTTCCCTGATCCGGTTACACCCAATAATGTCTGGTAAGGAATGTTGTTGTTCACCCCTTCAACCAACTGACCGATTGCTTCAGGCTGATCGCCTGTTGGCTGGTAATCCGATACGATTTTAAATTCCATGATTATGAATTCTTTGGAATGACTAAATTAACAATAATGGGCATTCTTTTTCAACCCACCCATTTTCTTCATTGAACGGATTTTGCCTTGCGGCGCATTGGTCTATTGATCTTTTGGATAAATTTCTGATTGCGCCGCCATATTCCGGGAAATCTGCTTTTCTACCAATATTTCGCACCTACGGTGCTTTTTGACGTTATAAAGAATAAATTTTCATCTCCTTAACAGGATGGCATTGGGAATGAAAGTGACTGATTTCTATACAAGTACTAAAATTTAAATGAATTTAAGCAATCTTTATTCCTGTGCATTTTCAAATTCTTTCATTCCTTCATTTTTTCATTGCTTCATTTTCCGTTCTCCGTTTTTCGTTCTCCACCACTCCCTCTCTCTAAATCTCTTTCCCAATTGTCACTTCATAATATGGCGTTACATCGACCCACATCATACCTGCGCGTTCGGCAGCCAATAAGCCAAGTTGCCCATCTTCAAAGACTTCGCAATCGGTAGGTTGAATACCTATCAGTTCAGCAGCTCTTAAAAACGTATCAGGAAATGGTTTGTGATTGACCACATCTTCGGAAGCCACCACATGTTCAAAACAATCTTTGACACCTGCGATCTCAAGGGTTTTCCAAGCCAAATATTGAGAACCACCTGTACCGCAAGCCATGGGAAGCTTACCCTTGTTTTCCAGGATAATGTTAACGACCGGCATGATGGGCTTGGCTTTGTGCATGTTTTGTTCAAACCGCTCTTCCTTGGTACGAGTAAATTCAACTTCGTCAAAATTGGCATTGAATTTATTTTTGAGGTACTGACTGGTTTGGAGGGCCGGAACACCGATCACTTCGTTGAAAAGTTCCGGGGTAAAATCAATTCCATGCTCGGCAGAGGTCTGTCTCCAGGCAATGAAGTGGATAGGCATCGTATCGCAAATCGTGCCGTCAATATCGAAAATCAGGCCCTTTGCAAGCGGGTTTTTTGTCAATTCTTTTTTCATTTTTTTGATCGTATATTTGACCCCAAAAATAGGGATATAATAGAATAGATTAGATTTAAAATTTTAAAAATGACCAGTACGCACCTGTATTTGCCAACCAACCTTCCCCAATGGGAAATATTTTTAGGTATTGCGTTGATTACCATGGGTTATATCGAGAAGAAGTCACTCTGGACCTTTCTAGGGTGGGGAGTCCTGATTGTAACTGGATTGACAGCTCTTTATTTCATTCTTTTTGGGGAATTGGCTTCCTTGGCTGATTCTCAGGTACAAAACCACATCAGTTCCCTTCTTATAGCCACTTCATGGCAGGCAGTGACTGGTGGGGCATTGGCTGTTTTCTCGCTTCTAATGTTCCATTTCAAGAAAAAGCGATATAACCTATTGGCTGTTCTTTCGATTATTTATTTCGTTTTGATTTTTTTCCTTTATTATCAGGTTTCACAGAGTTCCGGTCATATGAATCAATCCCAACCCAGAACAGAACAAGATAAATAGGGAACGCTTCCAAAAAAGATTTGATTTAATTATTAAAAGTAAGTTGATTTAATCACTTGAATATTAAATATATAAACACTTTGTAAGAATATGGCAAATGATATGAGTCCATTATGGGAGATCCTTAAAATCCTCCTTCCATCGGTTATAGTATTTCTTACGGCTTACTTTCTTTTACGCGACATGCTCGAAAATTCCTTTAAGAAACGTGAGTTGGAAATGAAAGCGAAAACGGCAGGCCAGATCACTCCGGTACGTCTGCAGGCATATGAACGGCTGGCATTGGTACTTGAGCGCATTTCGCCCCAATCATTGTTGATGAGGATATCGCCTCACGATAAAAGTGCACCCGATTTTCACCAGCAATTGCTTTCACAAATCCGGCAGGAATTTGAGCACAATGTCTCCCAACAGATTTATGTGTCTCCTCTTTTATGGCAGGCCATACTCATAGCCAAGGAGAACTTAATCGGAATCATCAACAAATCTGCTGATGAAGTCGGGAAAGAAGCACATGCCATTGTGTTAAGTCAAAGAATCATTGATAATTATGTTTCAGGGAAGGAACAGCCCATAATCATGGCGATGGACGAACTGAAGAAAGAGGTTGGGAAATTGTTTTAAACGTATTTGTGATCCGGCTAAACAAGTCAGGGATTTATATCCCTGAATAAAAAACAGTAAAATCAGAAAAGCAGGAATTTTTCCACTTTTCTGATTTTATTTTAACCCAATTCGATTATTTTATAGTTAGGCTGTTTTTTGCCTATTATAAATCTATAATTGGTTTATACACAGGTACCAGTGTTTTCATTATCGTCCAGCCGATCAAATACATAAAGGCACAAATGGAAAAGATAATGAAATAACCAGCCTCAATCCCTTTAAAGCCCATGAACTGTGTTTGAGCCTGTTCGGTATAATCAAACAATACGCCAGAACCTTTGTTGATGAAAAACGAACCCAGACCACCGGCCATCCCGCCAATGCCAGTAATCGTTGCAATGGCAGATCTTGGGAACATATCCCCGACTGTTGAAAAAATATTGGCCGACCAGGCTTGATGTGCCGCACCTGCTATCCCTATTATGATCACAGGAAACCAAAAGGTGATACTTCCAAGTGGCTGAGCCAGCAGAGCCAAAAGTGGGAAAAATGCGAAAATCAACATGGCTTTCATCCGACCGGCGTAAGGATTCATCCCTTTTTTGGAAACAAAATAGGAGGGGAGCCAACCGCCGTAAATTGAAAGAAGCGTAATCGTATAGAGTATGAAAAGTGGGAATGCACTTTGAGTAGAATCCATTTTATAGACAGAACTTAAGTAAGCAGGTGTCCAGAAAAGGAAAAACCACCACACACCATCTGTCAGGAACTTGCCCGTGGCAAAAGCCCAGGTTTGTTTATATTTGAAATGAGCGGCGAATGTAGCTTTTACCTGATCACCCAATTTTTCCTGCCCACTTAAATGGTCTGCAACCTTATCCTGATGAATATACTCCAGTTCAAGCTTATTCACTTTTGGATGAACTTCCGGTTTCTTGTAGATAAATACCCAGACGCCCATCCAGACAAATCCAAGGGCACCAATAATAATAAACGCTGCTTCCCAACCCCATGCCTTTGCAATAAAAGGAATTGTGATTGGAGCCCCAAGTGCACCAACTGTTGCACCGGCATTAAAAATACTGGTGGAAAAGGCCCTGTCTTTTTTTGGAAAATATTCGGCTGTTGTTTTAATTGCTGCAGGAAAATTGCCTGCTTCTCCTACCGCCAAAACAAAACGGGCAAGGATAAACAAAGTTACACTGACCGAAACGATTGATGAGGTACTGCCAACAGTACTGATGATGGTCTTGGCTTCTTCAAAGCCAACAAACCATTTCCCGCTTAGTATTCCGGAAGTTGCAATGCCGCAGAAAGCATGTAAGACCGCACCAACAGACCATACACCAATTGCCCAAAGAAATCCTTTTCTGGTGTCCAGCCAGTCAACAATTCGTCCGGCAAACAACATGCTCACGGCATAGAAAATAGAAAAAAGGGCTGTGATGGAACCATAATCGGTATTCGTCCAGTGAAACTCAGGAGCAATAAAATCCTTCCACGTCAGGGACAATACTTGCCGGTCAAGATAGTTGATGGTTGTTGCGAAAAAAAGCATTGCGCAGATCATCCACCTGTAGTTCGTCATCTTTCCTACGTTTGTATTCAATTGCATAATATAGATTTAATTGTTTGGAAAATTAGTTTGGATATCCTATCTGTATTTTTTAACGATCGAAAGAGCCTCGGCGCACTTGTCAGTAATGTATTGGTAATCACCTTTGTCGAGCACATCTTTCGGGAAAAGCTGTGAACCCATCCCAACACAATGGACACCCGCTTTGAACCATGCTTTGAGGTTGTCATCAGTGGGTTGAACGCCACCCGTTGGCATAATACTGGCCCATGGCATTGGTCCTTTCACGCTGGAAACAAAATCAGGACCGCCTACTGATGATCCAGGGAATATTTTCACCACTTCGGATCCCAATTCATGAGCCCTGTTGATCTCAGTGACTGAACCACATCCCGGACTCCACGCGATCTTTCGCTGATTACAGACTTTTGCAGTTCCCTCGTCAATCAGCGGTGAGACGATAAAATTGGACCCTAGCTGGATGTACAAGGAGGCTGTTCCCTGATCAATGACTGAACCAACACCCATGATCATTTCAGGGCACTCCTTGATCGCCCATTTGTTCAATTCTGCAAACACTTCATGTGCAAAATCTCCCCGGTTGGTGAATTCGAAAACCCTGATTCCTCCTGCATAACAGGCTTTTACAACATTTTTGCAAAGTTCGGTATCCTTGTGATAAAAAACCGGAATAATGCCAGTTTCTTTCATCTTTAATGCGACTTCTATTCTGGTAAATCGTGCCATATTTCAAATGAAATAATTAATAATGAAATAATGAAAAATTATCTTGCAACGCGGCCGGAGGCATCGCCACCCATCAGCTTAATTACCTCATCTGCAGTCACTAAGTTATAATCGCCAACGATGGTGTGTTTCAGGCAGGAAGCTGCTACTGCAAAATTCAAGGCTTTCTGGTCGTTTCCGGGCCAGGTGATCAAACCATAGATCAATCCACCCATAAAGGAGTCCCCACCTCCCACACGGTCAACGATATGGGTAATCTGGTAAGTTGGGGCTTCATACAAAGTTTCGCCATCCCAAAGAACTCCTGACCATGAATTGTGGCTTGCACTGACAGAACCACGAAGAGTCGTAATGACTTTTTTCACACGTGGAAATTTTGCCATGATCTGTTTGGAAACAGATTCGTAAGCTGCTGCCGAAACGTGCCCTGATGTCACATCTACACCTTCAGGTTTGATTCCGAGGACCATTTCTGCATCTTCTTCATTCCCAAGAACGACATCGCATCCGGCAACCAATTCCGACATCACTTCACCTGCACTTTTCCCATATTTCCACAATTTGTTTCGGTAGTTCAGGTCGCACGAAACTGTTATCCCTTTTTCGTTGGCTTTATTGATCCCCTCGGCCAATACATCGGCTGCACCTTGCGAAATGGCAGGTGTGATCCCAGTCCAATGGAACCAGCCTACTCCTTCAAATACTGCATCCCAATTGATCATTCCGGGTTTGATGTCACAGATAGCAGAATGGGCACGGTCATAAACCACCTTGGATCCGCGGCTAACTGCACCACTTTCCAGATAATAGATGCCCAATCGTTCACCACCCCAAATAATGTTTTTTATTCCGACACCATATTTGCGCAAATCGCTACAGCAAGCCTCACCAATATCATTTTTCGGCAGACGGGTAACGAAATCAACTTCGAGTCCGTAATTGGCAAGCGATATGGCCACATTGGCCTCACCACCACCAAAAGTTGCAAGGAATTCTGTTGCCTGACTAAATCTCAGGAATCCCGGAGTTGCCAAACGCAACATGATCTCGCCGAATGTTACAATCTTTTTGTTCATAATCAAATAGTTGAACGACTTTTTTATTATTTTTTAATTTATTAATTGCTTTTTGCAATCGATTGCAAGATGTGAAAAATATTTTAAATTCCGATTTCTAAAATCAAGAACTAAAAGCGAAAATATCTTTCGGCATTGTTGTAGGAAATGTCACTGACCATCTGTCCCAGGAAATCTATATCATTCGGGATTTCACCATTTTCTACATCGTTCCCGATCAGATTGCACAGAATCCTGCGAAAATACTCATGACGTGAGTAGGAGAGGAAACTTCTTGAATCTGTGAGCATTCCAACAAAACGGCTCAACAATCCCAGATTTGATAAGGTGTTCATCTGATTAGTCATCCCATCTTTCTGATCGAGAAACCACCAACCTGAACCCCATTGGATTTTTCCAGGTTCCGATCCATCCTGATAGTTGCCTGCCATTGTTGCCATTACCTCGTTATCGCCTGGATTTAGGTTGTAAAGGATCGTCCGGGTCAGTTTTTTATCATATTCCAGACGGTCAAGGAATTTGGACAAAGCTGCTGCAACAGGCAAATCCCCGATCGAATCAAATCCTTTATCGGCTCCAACCGACTCGAACATCCGGGAATTGTTGTTTCGCAGTGCGCCAAGGTGAAATTGTTGCGTCCATTTCCGTTTGTGGTCAAGAACGGCAAATTCATAAAGCATTGCTGATTTGAATTTCATCAGATCTTCTGTAGTTGGTACTTGTCCACTGCGGACATGATTAAAAATCCCATTAATTTCTGCTTGCGTATATTGGGCAGCATAGATGGTTTCAAGGCCATGATCCGACAACCTGCAACCAGTTTCATGGAAAAACAGGTGGCGCTTATCTATTGCTTCCATCAGGTCGTCAAAACTTGTGATCGAAATTCCGGAAGCTGCTTCCAATTGACCAATATAAGCATTGAAGACTTTTGGGTCTTCGATCGCCATTGCTTTGTCTGGCCTCCAAGCGGGAATCACTTTGACATTGAAGCCACTCTCCTTAATACTGCGGTGATATTCAAGGTTATCAATAGGATCATCGGTCGTGCAGATCACCTTTACGTTGGCTTTGTTGATAATTCCCCGGCAGGAAAAATCTTCCTGGTGCAACAAGTTGTTGCAGGTATCCCAAATTTCTTTGGCAGTTTTTGGGCTCAACTCTTTTGTTATCCCAAAAGGTTTGCGCAATTCCAGATGTGTCCAATGATACAATGGATTCCGAACTGTATAAGGTGCGGTCTCGGCCCATTTTTCGAATTTTTCCCAATCGGTGGCATTTCCTGTACAGTATTTTTCGTCAACACCATTGGCACGCATGGCCCTCCATTTGTAATGGTCACCATGAAGCCAGATCTCGGACAAGTTATTGAACCTACGGTTTTCGGCGATCTCCTGTGGAGAAATGTGGCAATGGTAATCAAAAATTGGCATTGCTTCAGCGAATTCATGATACAACCGTTTGGCAGTTTCGGTCTGTAACAGGAAGTCAGCATCCATAAATGGTTTCATATCATTATTAAATTATTAATTATCAAATAAATAGATGCAATTTACAAATTAAAGAGTCTTTTCAGGTGCCTGTCGAACAGGTTTTCTTCCACACAATTCCCGATCAGTTCGCTATGTTCTTCAAGCAGTCCGATGTATTTCTCACCGGCCTCGGCAGCAATTTTATAACCAACATGGATCAATTGCCTGAAATTTGGGTTATAGTCGGGGTGTCCCGGGATATGCCTTAATGTATTGGCATATTTCTCACTAGACCACAAGTCAACTTCCTCACTTGAAGGTAATTTATCCTGCTTAATATCAATTACATCGGCATAGGGTGCACACAATTCCTCCTGACGTTCGAGGGCACTTTTATAAATCTGTTTTGCTAGTTCGAGGGCATCGCCACCTGCAAGTGCCAATCCAATGACCTCTTCAAGCCAGGTTGTCCCTGCGGTCTTTACATGGATCCCTTTGTCATATTTTTTTATCACCCTTGCAATTTCGGGGTAGATCGAGAATTTATCCGAACCTGAATGGACACTTAGTTTGAGGTTTTCAGGTAAGCCAAATTCCTTCACTGCATAGTCGATAACAAGTACGTCTTCTTCAAATTCGAGTGCAAATTGCTTTACATCACCCACGTAATCAACACCTTTGTTGAAACGGCCTGTAAATTTGGGCGCGATTGTCTGAACCGGAATCCCTTGTTCTGCAATCATTTTCAAAATAAAGAACATTTCGACCGGAGTCTGGGGGGTTTCAACTTCGTCCATGGAGACTTCTGTAACAAAATCATCCCCTTTTTGCTCCTTAATGAAACGGTAGATTTTACCCGCTTCCGCAATTGCTGCAAGAAACTTATTGGCAATGAACACTATTTGTGGATCGGAAACCAGGAATGGTTCAGTGATGCCTGGAATATTTAATGTTCCTGAATAGCTTTTGCTTGAAGCAACAAATGAATCAATCTGCTCGGGACTTGAAGGTGTACCGATTTTGTTTGCAACATCCAATGTGAAAAAGTTGGAGGCATTGATAAATCCCTGGACATTTCCAAGATTGATGTGATCTGCATCGACATAATATTCGCCAGAATAGCCCAAAGCCTTTACTGCAGCATCTGCTTCAACCCTTGTATCTGTCGGTTTCGAATGAATATAAGTGTGTTCCCGGTTCGATTTGTTCCATACCGGACAAACTTCAATACCTGCGTCAGCAGCTTTAATCAATGCCCTTAACTGGGCTTCACCCTGGTGTCCGAACCTGTCACCTGTCCCAAAACTGTATTTACCAATTTTCATTGTATAATTTTAAAATTGTTTTATTTACTAATATATTGATTCATTGTACTATAACTAACTACTAGATTGTTCCGTGTTCGTTCACGAAGATAATTTCTTTTTGATGGTACAACAATAGCCTAATGGAAAAAATGATCAGATATGTTTTAAAACATTTTTTTCCGTGTTCGCACACGATATTGAAAAAAACCTATTAGTTTTGTCCGCTAACATAACCAATTGAAGTGGCATTGGAATGAAAAAGAACATCAGGATATTGGACATAGCAGAAAAAGCCGGTGTTTCTATCGGAACAGTTGACCGTGTGATCCATGAACGTGGTGAGGTGTCAAAGGAGACAAGGGATAAGATTCTTGGGATCATTAAGGATTATGATTATCGCCCCAATATTTTGGCCAGTTCGCTGGCATCAAAAAAAATGATCGTTTTTGCCTCGTTGACCCCCTGGGCTCCTGATACTGATGCGTTCTGGGCAAAACCAATGGAGGGGATCGGTAAAGCTATTAATCAGCTCCGGCAATATGGAATTGTCCTGAAACAATTCCACTTTAAAATGGAAGAGCAGGAAACTTTTAACCAGGCGGCTGAGAAAATACTAGAACTTTCGCCTGACGGTATTTTACTTGCACCATGGGCTAAACGTGAATCTTTAATATTTACCCAGGAATTGGACCAGCGTTCCATACCTTATGTATTTATAGATTCAAATTTAAAAGAGGCGAAGCCTATCAGTTTTATTGTACAGGACTCTGTTCAAAGCGGTTATCTTGCTGGTAAATTAATCGATTATGGAATAGTTGCAGGAAGCAATGTATTGGTCATCCATGTTACTAAGAATCTCCAAAATGCCAACCACTTGTTGCAGAGGGAGAAGGGATTTTATGATTATTTTGAAAAGTGCAAGGATAAAAAACACCAACTTGTTAAAATAGAAGTCCCCTCCGATGAAAATGAGATCGGCATGAAAATTATTGCATGTATGTCTGAACTAAAAAGTATTCAGGGTGTGTTTGTTACGAATTCAAAAGTGCATTTGGTTGCACCTTTTTTGAATTCGCTGGTAGAGCGTCCCAAAATTATTGGTTACGACCTGATTCCCAAAAATGTTGATTTACTGATGGATGGAAAGATCGACTTCCTTCTCAATCAGAAACCGGAGGCACAGGGTTATATGGCTGCCAATCTTTTGTTCGATCAGATCGTCAGAAAAGAAAAGGTGAAAAGTGCGAATTATACCTCTATCGACATTGTGGCACGTGAGAATATCGAATATTATTCATCAATCTGAATAAATACAAAATAAATATCTACTTTCAATTATTATTTAATAATCTCAAAAATGAAGAAAATTTCTTTTGACGATCTCAATGGAAAAGTCTGTGTAATTACAGGTGGGGCTGGAGTAATTGGTATTTCTATTGTGAAGGCTCTCGCTTCCGTAGGGGTTAAAATTGCGATTGTTGACATCAATGAAACCCTTGCTATCGAGGTTGCCGGTGACCTGGCCAAAGATTTTGATACAACGATTATTGGCGTGAAGGCCAATGTTCTTGACAAGGAATCTTTGGAAGCTGCCAAAGCAGTGATCAATGAAAAATTGGGACCGATTGATTTACTGATCAATGGTGCCGGTGGAAACTCACCACAAGCAACTACACAGTCTGAACAGCTTTTGGAATCCGACATGGACCATCTTGAAAAAACTTTCTACGGCCTACAGATGGAAGGTTTTGACAAGGTTTTTGCGCTTAATTTTAAGGGAACTGTTTTGCCAAGTATGGTATTTACAAGGGACATGCTCGAAAAAAGGGCTGGCGTGGTACTGAACATTTCTTCAATGAACTCTTATCACCCGTTAACTAAAATTCCTGCCTATTCTGCGGCCAAAGCATCGGTCAATAATTTTACTGAATGGCTGGCGGTGCATCTTGCAAAAGTTGGCATCAGGGTAAATGCTGTTGCTCCAGGATTTTTTATCACCAACCAGAACCGTTTTCTTGTCCTTGATGAAAAGACCGGGGATTATTCGGCTCGTGGCAATAAAATTGTGACAAATACCCCAATGGGAAAATTTGGTGATCCCGATGATCTTCAGGGTGCAGTTTTGTACCTGTTGTCCGACCTGTCATCCTTTGTAACCGGTATTGTCATTCCTGTTGATGGTGGTTTTAATGCTTACAGCGGCGTTTAATACAACAAATTATTTCAATATATTTCCATTATTTCGTTTTATATATTATTGTAAATTAAATATATATCATATATGAGCCTTGAATTAAAAAAAGATTTTACCTGGTCATTGGTTGTCCCGACCAGTATGGGTGTCAGGATTACACCTTCAAACGGCCAACCAGTCCATTGCAGCGACCTTTATCAGATGTATGCATCGAGTGCAGAGACAAATGTTGCAAGTATTTCATCCTACCTTGGACTTCCTGTAAAGGTGTTGACGACATTCGTTAAAGATAGTCCGATTGCCCAGTTTATTAAGGCTAACCTGAGAAGCCGCAACATGAGTTTTGAAGGTCCGGAAGTCCCACAGGGTGGACCATGGGGCTATCGTCACCAGTTCAACATTGCCGACAGTGGTGTTGGGACCCGTGGACCACGTGTCCAGAACGACCGTGCCGGTGAGGTTGGCAGAACCCTGAATGTCAAGGATTTTGACCTGGACCGTCTTTTTGGGAAAGAAGGTGTTCAGATCGTCCATCTTTCTGGTTTAATAGGTGCTTTATCACCTGAGACAAGTAATTTCTGTCTCGAAATCGCCAGGTTCGCCAAAAAGTTTGGTACCCGGATCGCTTTTGACCTTAACTATCGCGCTTCTTTCTGGAAAGGACGTGACAAGGAGTTGCGCGATATATTTACCGAAATTGCCTCATTATCCGATATTCTGATTGGGAATGAAGAAGATTTCCAGTTGTGCCTTGGTATCGAGGGACCAGAAGCCGGTGGTAAAGGGATCAGTTCTGAGATCGATGGTTTCAAAGGGATGATTGGTCGTGTAAAAGCAGCGTTCCCGAATGCTTCAGTATTTGCCACAACATTGCGTCAGGTGATTAGTTCGAATGAACATCTTTGGGGCGCTATTATGCTCGAAGGGGAGAATTGGCAGGTTATCGAACCCCGTAAAATCAATGTCCTTGACCGTATTGGCGGAGGCGATGGTTTTGTTGGCGGATTGCTTTACGGAATCCTCAAGGGTTGGGAAGCTGAAAAATGGCCACAGTTTGGATGGGCCACAGGTGCTTTGGCAACCACATTCCTTACCGATTATGCCCAACCTGCCGATGAGGAGATGGTTTGGAGCATCTGGAATGGAAATGCGAGGGTAAAACGTTAAAATCAGGATTTACTTTTAGGAATTTAACCAGCCCGGGTTCTGGAAAGATCCGGGCTTTAATTAAAAAATATGATCTATTTTCAAACCGGTTCTCCAACTGCTTCATTATCACATGATGATCTGAAGGAAGGGTTATATACGGCTTTGGCCTTATTGGGCAAAAAGAAAAAAATTCTGGCCATACCACCCGATTTTACCCGCTTCCCTTCAAGGGCTGGTGAGTTGACCCGTTATGCATGGAATTATTACGGTGATAAGCTGACCGATATTTTGCCTGCCCTTGGGACACACTCCCCAATGACCGAACATCAGATCACCGAAATGTTTGGTGATGTGCCGAAGGAGTTGTTCCGTGCCCACGACTGGCGGAACGATGTTGTCACTTTGGGTGAAGTTCCTGCTGAGTATGTCCGCGAGGTATCGGGAGATGCAGTTGATTTTGCATGGCCAGCTCAGGTCAACAAATTATTGGTTGAAGGTGGATTTGACCTGATCCTTTCGATAGGTCAGGTTGTGCCCCATGAGGTTGTTGGGATGGCCAACCACAATAAAAATATCTTTGTTGGAACAGGTGGAGCCGAAGGGATCAACAAAAGCCACTTTATCGGTGCTGCTTTTGGTATGGAGAAGATGATGGGGCGTCCGAAAACTCCTGTACGCAGGATCTTCGATTACGCAAGCCATGAATTCGCCAAACACCTTCCCATTCTTTATATCCTTACTGTTGTTGGTATGGACAAAGCTGACGGATCCCTCAAGGTTCGTGGTTTGTATGTTGGCGACGACAAGGAAGTATTTAAAGCTGCGGCTGCACTTTCTCTTGAAGTAAACTTTACGATGCTGGATCACCCTATGAAAAAGGTTGTGGTTTATCTCGACCCAACAGAATTCAAATCAACCTGGTTGGGGAATAAATCGGTTTATCGTACCCGGATGGCAATTGCCGATGGAGGTGAATTGATAGTCCTGGCTCCGGCCTTGAAAGAATTTGGCGAGGATTCTGAAATCGACAGGTTGATCCGTAAATATGGTTATTTAGGTACACCACAGACGCTTAAGTCCGTTCGTGAAAATGAAGACCTGAGCAACAACCTCAGTGCTGCGGCACACCTGATCCACGGTTCATCCGAAGGCCGTTTCTCAGTCACCTATTGTCCCGGTAACGGAAAGGAAAATTTGACACAACAAGAAATAGAGAGTGTTGGATTTAAATATGCGAACCTGGACGAAATGACCGGTTTATACGATCCCTCAAAACTCAGGGATGGTTGGAACAAGTCAGCCGATGGTGAAGAGTTTTATTATATTTCGAATCCTGCCCTTGGTTTATGGGCTGTTCGCGAAAGATTTAAAGATTGATCCAAATGGTCCTTGAAAGGGTTAAATGGGGCATCATCGGTTGTGGCAATGTCACGGAAGTGAAAAGTGGCCCACCGCTTCAACTGACACCAAATTCGGAACTGGTTGCTGTCATGCGGCGCAATGGTGCCCTGGCTGAGGATTATTCCAAACGGCACAATGTTCCGAAATGGTACAGTGATGCTGATCAATTGATTAACGATCCAGATATCAATGCAATCTATGTCGCAACACCCCCGGAGACGCACCTTGAATATGCCGTCAAAGCGATGCGTGCAGGAAAGATCGCTTATGTTGAAAAACCAATGTGCCGCAATTATGCCGAATGTCTGGAAATATTAAAAGTGTCGGAGGAAACGGGTATTCCGGTCTATGTGGCTTATTACAGGAGGGCTTTGCCGGGCTTTGTTAAAGTCAAGGAATTGGTTGATTCGAATGCCATAGGTTCGGTCAGGCTGGTAAACGTCAGGTTATACCAAAAGGCAAATCAGGATCTTGGAGAAAAGGAGTTGCCATGGCGATATATTCCCGAATTGGCTGGTGGCGGCCTACTTTTTGATCTTGCAGCGCATACGCTTGATTATTTGGATTATGTATTTGGTCCTATTGGAAATGTGAAGGCTAATGCGATCAATCAGGCGGGTCTTTATCCCGCTGAGGATCTTGTCCTGGCCAATTGGCAGCATGAAACCGGTGTTGCCGGAACCGGAAGCTGGTGTTTCACTGCTTCTGAACATAGCAAGATCGATGAGGTTGAAATTATCGGAGATCATGGGCGTATCCTTTTTTCGACCTTTGAGTTTTCTCCTGTTGTTATTGAAAATAGCAACGGGAAAGTGGAATTTCCTTTTCAACGTCCTGCCCATGTTCAAAGTTACCTGATGGAGAAAATTGTCGCCTCTATTCGGGGTGAAGGCCTATCTCCTTCAACCGGCGCGTCCGCGGCAAGGACAAACAGGATTTTGGATGAGATGGTCAAAGGTTATTATGGAAATTAGAAATTAGGAATTGTAAATTAGAAATTGGAAATAAGAAATCAGAATTGAATGAAGGTTATTATCGACGATAAGATCCCATATATAAAAGGGGCACTTGAGCCTTTTGCGGAAGTCGTTTATCTTGCGGGAAGCAAAACAACCCCAGAAATCGTAAAAGACGCCGATGCGATCATTACCCGTACAAGGACCAATTGCAACGAGAATTTGCTTGCCGGTTCAACTGTTAAGTTTATCGCTTCTGCTACAATTGGTTATGATCATATAGATACTGAATACTGTGAACGTTCGGGAATTACCTGGACGAATGCACCTGGTTGCAATTCAAAATCGGTTGAACAATACATCGCTTCGGCATTGATGGCATTGGCTGAAAAACATGGTTTTAAACTGACCGAAAAGACCATTGGGATTGTAGGTGTTGGAAATGTGGGGTCAAAAGTGGCAAGGCTTTGCGAAATATTGGGAATGAGGGTGCTGCTCAACGATCCGCCACGTGCAAGGGAAGAAGGGGCTAAAGGGTTTGTTGAACTAGATGAGCTTCTCGAAAAAGCAGATATCATTACGCTGCATGTCCCCCTGAATCTGGAGGGAATTGACAAGACCTATCATCTCGTCGATGGGTCTTTCTTTGCCAGAACGGCAAAAAAGCCCATCATTATCAATTCCTGCCGTGGTGAGGTGACAGAAACTTCTGCCTTAAAATCGGCTCTTAAAGCTGGTCTGATCTCAGGAATAGTGATCGATTGCTGGGAAAATGAACCTGACATTGACCTTGAACTGCTTGATCTTGTTGATCTTGGGACTCCACACATTGCTGGATATTCCAAAGATGGTAAGGCAAATGGTACAAGTATGAGCATCAGGGCATTGAGCAAATTCTTTGATTTGGGGATCAACAACTGGAAATGTAAGGACATCGAGTTGCCAGATTCAACTGAGATTATCATTGATGGAACTGGCAAAACAACGCAACAAGTCCTTGCTGAAGCAATTTTCGCAACGTATGATATCCGTGAAGACGACAAACGGTTGAGGGCTTCGGTCACTACTTTTGAGAAACAACGTGGGGACTATCCCATCAGAAGGGAATTTCCAACTTTTAATGTAATTTGTAAAGTCAACAATATTAAGACGATCAATAAGCTTAAGTTATTGGGATTCAGGTTGTAAATGGAAATAGGTTGAAATAGATGGAAATAGGTTGAAATAGATGGAAATAGGTTGAAATAGATAGAAATAGGTTGAAATAGATAGAAATAGGTTGAAATAAATAGAAATAATTGGATACGGTTTAAAAACAATTCAAATCAATTAAAAAAAATGAAGAAAGCAGACATTGGCCTGATTGGCCTTGCAGTAATGGGTGAAAACCTTGTTTTGAACATGGAAAGCAAAGGGTTCACAGTTGCAGTGTACAACCGCACAGTCGATAAGGTTGACAAATTTGTGACCGGTCGTGGTGCCGGTAAGAATTTCATTGGTTGCCATTCGATCGCAGATCTTTGTGCCGACCTTGAGCGTCCCCGGAAGGTGATGATGCTTGTAAAAGCTGGTAAACCGGTTGATGAATTTATCGAACAGATCATTCCACACCTCGAACCTGGTGATATTATCATTGATGGTGGCAACTCCCATTTCCCCGATACGATCCGCCGCTGTAAATATGTTGAGAGCAAAGGGTTATTGTACATTGGGACAGGTGTTTCCGGTGGTGAAGAGGGTGCGTTGTTAGGGCCATCCATGATGCCAGGTGGTTCTCCTGCTGCATGGCCAGCCGTAAAAGAGATTTTCCAGGCTGTAGCTGCAAAAGTGGGTATTGAACCCTGCTGCGATTGGGTTGGCGAAAACGGTGCCGGCCACTTTGTGAAAATGGTTCACAATGGCATCGAATATGGCGATATGCAGATTATTTGTGAAGCTTACCAGATGATGAAGGAGCTTCTTGGAATGGATGCTGATGAGATGCATGAAGTATTTGCTGAGTGGAACAAAGGCGACCTCGATAGCTATCTTGTTGAGATTACGCGTGATATTCTTGGTTTCAGGGACGAGAACGGTGAAGCACTTGTGGAAAAAATTCTGGATACTGCTGGACAAAAAGGTACCGGTAAATGGACTGGTGTTGCTGCCCTGGATCTGGGTATCCCATTAACATTGATTGGGGAATCAGTATTTGCACGCTGCCTATCTGCTCAGAAAGACCTTCGTGTGAAAGCATCCAAATACCTGAGTGGCCCCGACAAATTGTTCACAGGAGATAAAGCACAATTTATCAGCGATTTGAAGGATGCACTCCTTGGTGCAAAGATCATCAGCTATGCACAGGGTTACGATTTAATGGGCGAAGCTGCCAAAGAATTCAAATGGAACCTGAACAACGGTGGCATTGCGCTGATGTGGCGTGGTGGTTGTATCATCCGTTCGGTGTTTTTAGGCAAGATCAAAGAAGCTTTCGACAACAATCCGGAGCTTGAACACCTACTGCTTGATGAATATTTCAAAACCACGATCGAAAAAGCACAGGCTGGTTGGCGTAGGGTTGTGGCTACTGCCATAACAAATGGTGTACCTGCTCCTTGCCTTGCAACTGCCCTTACCTATTTCGACGGTTTCCGTAGCGAAAGGTTGCCTGCAAACCTTCTTCAGGCGCAGCGCGACTACTTTGGTGCCCATACCTACGAAAGGATCGACAAACCACGGGGCCAGTATTTCCATACCAACTGGACCGGAAGGGGAGGGGATACAGCATCTTCTACTTATACTGTTTAATCTCAGTAAATACAATTATTTTACATTTTGGATGACTAAAAAAGCTGAATTGGCGTTTTCTATCTCCGTGAAACTCTGTGCCTTCTCTGTGTAACTCTGTGATACAATTAATTACACAGAGAATCACTGAGGATTCACAGAGTACAACAGAGTTTTAGGACAGCCTTTTTTCATGATAAAAGAAAACCCCGGATGCAAATCCAGGGTTTTCTTTTTATTTGGAAAAAATATTGTTTCTAATTCAATCCGCGGTTTTTAAGCAATGGCTCAATACCTGGTTCCTTTCCACGGAAGTTCACATATTCTTTCATGGCTTCTTCAGTTCCACCACGTTCAAGAATATTTGTGCGGAATGATTTTGCCACTTTCTGGTCGAAGATATTGCCTGCTTCTACATAAGCTTGGAATGCGTCACAGTCAAGGACTTCAGCCCAAATGTAACTGTAATATCCACTTGAGTATTCGCCACCACCTGAGAAAGTGTGCGCAAAATAGGTGGACTTGTAACGTGGGATAATTTCCGGGATCAGGCCGGCCTTATCCATGGAAGCTTTCTCAAACTTTTCGACATCGATGTCACCAGGAGTTGTAATCGTATGGTAATCCATATCTAAGATTGCAGCAGCCAGATATTCAACAGTGATAAAACCCTGATTGAATTTGCCCGATTTCACGATCTTATCGACCAATGCCTGTGGAATTATCTCACCAGTTTTATAATGTTTCGCGTAAATCTTGAGAACTTCGGGTTGTGCTGCCCAATGTTCATTGACCTGTGAGGGAAGTTCGACAAAATCGCGGGCCACATTTGTTCCAGCCAGACCTTCATATTTACATTGTGAAAGCAACCCATGCAGACCATGTCCGAATTCATGATAAAGTGTTTCCACCTCGTCATAGCTCAAAAGTGCTGGTTTATCGCCTGTTGGTTTTGAGAAATTGCAGGTAATCGAAACCACCGGACGGATATTCTTGCACTCTTTATTGATGTATTGCTCACGATAGTTGGTCATCCATGCACCCCCTTTTTTGGAAGCCCTTGGGAAAAAGTCCATGTAAAGAACGCCGATTTCAGAACCGTCACCATCTTTTACCTCATAGACTTCACATTCGGGATGAAAAACAGGCATTTCCTTTAACCTGGTGAAAGTAAGGCCATAAAGTTTATTGGCTACTGTAAATACCCCTTCGCGTACATTGTTCAACTCAAAATAGGGACGTATCTGTTCTTCATCAAGGTCGTATTTTTCTTTCCTGACCTTTTCGGAATAATACCACCAATCCCAACTTTCGAGCTTAAATTTTCCACCTTCCTTTTTGATCATATCCTGCATATCCTTTGCCTCTTCTTTGGCACGTTTAATCGCAGGAGTCCAAACCTGAGTCAGTAATTTGTAAACATTCTCGGGTGTTTTGGCCATGCAATCGTCAAGAACATAGGCTGACCAACTCGGGAAACCCATGATGTTCGCCTTTTGAAGCCGAAGATTGACAATCTTGTTGATCACTGATTTATTGTCATGGGCATTCCCATTGTTCCCACGCATGTACATCGCTTTGTAGATTTTTTCGCGCAGGTCACGGTTTTTTGCATAGGTTACGAAAGGGATCCAGCTTGGCTTTTGAAGCGTAAACACCCATTTCCCATCCATTTTATCAGCTTTGGCTTCTTCGGCAGCACCCGAAATGACCGATTCGGGTAAACCTGCAAGGTCTTCTTTTTTGTCGATCACCATTTTAAAAGCATTGGTCTCGGCAAGCATATTGTCCCCAAACTGAAGATCAACCAACGAAAGCTCTTCGTTCACTTTCTTCAATTGTTCTTTCTTCTCAGGTGTGAGGTTGGCACCTCCCCTGACAAACCGCTTATAGGTCTCTTCCAACAACCTCGATTGTTCCCTGTTCAGATTGAGTGAAGCCTTCTTGTCGTTAACAGCTTTAACCCTTGCAAACAGTTTCTCGTTCAGGTTAATGGCATCTTTGTGTTGTGACAACATGGGCGCTACCTTACGGGCGATTTCCTGAATCCAATCGTTCGTGTTGGCTTCTTTGAGATTTGAGAAAACCCTGTAAGCCCGTGTAAGTAAATCACCACTACAATCAAGGGCTTCGATCGTGTTGGCAAAATCGGGTGCCTGATCAGAATCTGTAATTTTCTTAATATCAGCCTGATGTTGTTTGATCCCTTCTTCAATCGCAGGCAGAAAGTGTTTGTTCTTTATTTTATCAAATGGTGGGACTCCGAACGGCGCAGTGTACGCTTCAAAAAATGGATTCATTTCTGTGGGTTTTTTCTCTGGATTAACACATGATGCCGCAATAAACAATACGACCAATGGAATAAATATTTCTTTTACCTTCATATTGATTGTTTTAAGTTTTGATAATCGGCGCAAAATTAGAATATAAATAGTACAAAAACACGATTTTTATCAGTTGCCAGATGGACAACAAGTCCTTGGAATGGATCTTGTAATTTTTCGTGTTACAGTGAATTGTAGTGTGTTATTATTTTTGTCAATGCATCGTCGCCATGTATCGAAAGTTTATTTTTGGAGATAAATGTTTCCATTTCACCCTTCTTTTCACCAAATAATTCGAGTAGCTTCTTTTTTGTCGTTATTTGCTGGGCAATGCTATTCTTTATTGTAAGGTAATATGTCTTTTGAATATCATCGAACCTTGCTGGTTTGGGGTCGGCAAAAGCCTTTACCGCTTCTTTTTCCAAAAAAGCCACTGAGTATTTGATAAGTAGTGTTGCGGTCCCTTCGGCCAGGACCTGGAAAAATCCATTGTTGACCTTTCCCAGATCATCAAAAGGCAAACAGGCAAAGGTCATGCCCCCAAATTCGGCCTTTCTAACCCTTGTTTTGGGGTCAATATTGTACGTGTCAGTACCTTTCTGAAATTCCAAATCATCACTATATCCATTGTAGCGCAATGGGATATCCGTAAAAATAGATCCATCGCTTGCGACAATCCTACCGGGATGGAACTCCGGGTCCAAAAAAGGTGTCCCCTGGATATCCGACAGCTTTAAGTTGTACCTTGTCCAGGTCCCGTCCTGCAACTTCTTGGTACGGAATTCGTCCATCAAACCGTTCAGCAAGGTCTGTCCATTCAGATTAAGTGCTGCTGCAATCATGAATGAAAAACAAAAAATAAAGCGTTTCATAGCTTTTGAATTAAAAATAAATTTTTCTGTACTTAAATTTGTATAAATTGCAACTGGCTATTGGCTTCTGGCAACTGGCTGATCTTCAAAGCTAAATTCACGATCAAATCCAATAATCACCTATAATCCAGTTTGTTGAATATCAATGTTGTAAATATATCCTTTAATTGCTAAAGGTGGATTCACAAAGTCTGGAAGATACCAGTTGCCAGCAGCCAGCTGCCAGCTTCCCAAAAATGTGTTTTCCCAGTACACTACCACCATGAACCTATTCTGTTAACAAAGAAACGAAAAAGATTGATCAATTTTTCAGGAGTTTACGCAATTTTTTTTGTGAATTGCTTCCTGCTTTATGGAATGGTTTGTTGGAAATCAACCGCTATCTTTGCACAAAATTATAACTTTGGAAAATCTTCATCTCAGGAGCCATCTGAAACTCCATTTTATCGTAATCATCTACGGGTTTACAGCAATTCTTGGTAAACTCATCACTTTGCCAGCCCCCTTATTGGTCTTTTACAGGATGTTGATTGCCGTGATTGCATTTTATGTATTCCTGAAATTTAAAAAAACGGACCTGTCAATCAGTAAGATCCAATTTTTCAAACTTTTTGGGATTGGTGTAATTGTCGCAGTTCATTGGATCACCTTTTTTGGTGCGATACAACTCTCAAATATATCGGTAACACTTGGATGTTTTGCGACAACCACCCTTTTTACAAGTTTACTCGAACCTTTCTTTTTCAGGAAGCGCATTAATGCGATTGAGGTATTGATTGGTCTTTTGATCATCCTTGGATTGTATCTGATTTTCAGGTTCGAGACAAGGTATTTGCTGGGTATGGTCGTTGCCCTTATTTCGGCATTTCTTGCAGGGCTTTTCACAGTACTGAATAAAAAACTGGTCAGCCATCAAAAGGCTTCGGTGATCAGTTTCTACGAGATGATGGGTGGTGTTGCCGGAATAGCGATCTATCTGATCATTTCAATTTGGACCAGGACCACCGTAATGGCTTTGCCTACCTTATCCGATTTATTTTATTTATTGATCCTGGGAATTGTCTGTACCGCCTATGCTTTTGCCGTAACAGTCGATATCATGAAACACCTGTCCGCTTATGTGGTCACCCTGACCATCAACCTGGAACCGGTTTATGGTATTATAATGGCCTACTTTATCTTCGGTGAATCAGAACACATGACAGGTGGTTTTTATCTGGGGACCACAATCATCCTGATGTCTGTATTGGGATACCCAATGTATCATTATTTAAAACGGAAAACCTCGTAGAGACGCATGGCAATGCGTCTCTACATATGTATTGGTTTAAATATTGTTATTCAAATTCATTGATCACACCTTTGTCCAACAATTCCGGTTCGACTTCAAGTTCATGCTCAAGGAATTCGTCCATGTCATCTTCTGTGGAGAATTCGGCAATTACACCATTAAAGACAACTGTCCATGAATCAGGCGAATGTAAGATCTTCAAACCTGGCAATTCAGGACTAAAATCCTTGACCGGGTAACCCTCCTTTTCGCCATCTTCGATTTCAATATCCTGTAAATAACTGGTATAGAAATCGCGGGCAGGAAACAACTCGTCAAGGACATCGTCTTCTTCAGCCTTTTCGTAAAATTCGGTGACTGCAAGCCTGTAAATAACCATTGTACCTTTTCCGTTGATGTAAAGGATATCGGCAAACGGTTTTTCGGGCCGGTCTTCGATCTCTTCAAAATCGAGTTCTTCGACCTTGGCTAGAAACCTGGGGTGGTGGTTATGAAGGATGAATTCTGCCGGTTGACCTTCCTTGGCCATTATATCATTGCAAATCAGGTATTTTGAAGTTTTCATATTTTTAATGTTTACCTTCGCAAGATAAAGATTTTTTAGGCGTGAATCGGCTGCGAATGGTAAGAATCAGATATTTTTGCGAAATGAATCCAGATCTCTATTATTTCAATCCAACCTGCGAATTGGCAGTCGTTAATGGTTCCACCAATTTTATGGCTCCTGCCCACTTGCGGCGGTTTGAAAATGAAGTCTCTATCCTGCCAGCTTTTTTAGGGAATGCTGAGGATATTGTTTTGGTGGATCAATTGCCTTCTGCTGAGTTTTGCGATCAATTGGAGATGGCAGGTTTCAGTCTTCCTTCTTTTCAGTCCTTGGATTCTGCATTATGCGATCCTGACTTTTTATCCCTTGACAAAGGTTTTCTTTTTCCATGGGGATGGAGTCCGGCAGCCCATAAACTCCTGTCACCTTTAAAGCCAGGGTGCTGCCCCGAATTTCAAAATTCCCCGGTGGCGAACTGGAACAATATGCACCGTGAACTTTACAGCCGGAAATCAGCCATTGACATCTTGAAGAATATCCTTTTCGATTGTAAGTCAGATGATCTTTTATCTTTCAATGATTTACCAGAAATATGTACAACCCATGAACAGATTATTGAACTTCAAAAACTTTGGGGTAAAATTGTCGTAAAAGCACCCTGGAGTTCTTCTGGCCGTGGATTGCAGGTGTTGCGCCCAAACGAATACAACCGAACCAACAGACAGGTTATTTCAGGATTTCTCAAACAACAGGGTTTTGTGGTGTGCGGACCATGGCATCAAAAAATCCTTGACTTTTCGTTACAGTTTTTCTCCTTTGGGAATGGAAAGATCGAATTCCGTGGATTGACAACATTCTCGACTGATCTCAATGGCCATTACATGGGTACCTTTATTCAGGAATTGCCACCTAAACTACAACTTGAGTTAAAGGAATTCCTTGATCACAAGTTACCTGAATTGAAAAGATTTCTATTACAGGTGCTTAGTTTAAGTCAATATTCATCGGCTTATTATGGATGGTTAGGTGTTGATGCCATTGTTTACAAATCAGAGAATGGAAATTTAAAGATTCATCCCTGTCTTGAAATCAATTGCAGGTTTACAATGGGGGCAATTGCCTTAAGGCTAAGGGATCATCTTTCACAAGGTTCTACAGGAGAATTCAGGATCATGTATGGTAAAGAGGGGGATTTTGCACAATTTTGTGAGGGGATGAAAGTCAGGGAACCGCTAATAGTTGAAAGCGGAAAAATAGTGAAAGGGTTTTTACCACTTACACCTCCTTTACCAAATTGTGTTTTTGGGGCATGGATGAGTGTTGAAGATGTGATTGAAAAAGAGGTATAATGATTTTTATTTTGTTATAACACATTGAATTCTATTTGATAAGTGTATTCAACAGTCACCTTGATTAGACACTTGTTACGGGAAGTAAGATCCATTTTCAGTGCAGTCCAAAGCACCAGAGGTGCGAAATATTTGTAGAAAATAATCAATTCCCCTACAAGAGGCGCAATCAGAAATTTCTTTAAAGCTGAAAAGCTCTTTGCGCCGCAACACAACAGTTGATTAAAGCATCCAAACCCCTCTTTTGGATTGCATCGATAGTTCTTAACAATTATTAACTGATTTTTCAATTATAAAACGTAAAATACAGTTGCATAACTTAGATATAAGTTATATGTTTGCTACACATTTTAAAATTGATTTATGGGAACTGCATTTATTGATTACCTGATTGAGTCTTCAGTTTGCCTGTTGTTCTTTCTTACTTTTTATCGTCTTGCCCTTTCAAATCTGACACACTTTAATTGGATGCGGGTATATTTATTGTCCAGCCTAACGTTAAGCTTGTTTCTCCATTTGTTGAAGATTCCCGATCAATTGTTTTCTTCAATTGTTGGAAATGGTTTGTTGGATAAGCAGTTATACCTGATCAATTTAAGCCTTCCAACTATTTTTTCGCCCAATACCTTTGAACATGGAATTCAGTCAAGTCCTGCTGCAAACTGGCAATACTATTTGATCTTCCTATTATTGACCATTTATGTTGTCGGTGTACTTTATAAATCATTTCTCTTTATCCAAAGTTTACTGGAAATCAAAGAAAGCATCCGCAACAATGAGAGAAGCAAGGAAGGCAACTATTGGATCATCACAACCAATACACGGGTAGCGGCTTATTCTTTCCTGAACTATATTTTTATCAGCCGGAATCACAAAAATCTTACCCTTTTGGAATTGGAACAAATCAAGCTCCATGAGAAAATCCATGTCAATCAACGACATACAATCGACGTATTGTTTGTTGAAGTGTACTCGATCCTGTTTTGGTTTAATCCACTGGTCTATTTTGCAAAATCAAAGTTACAGGAGGTACATGAATTTATTGCAGATGGAAAAGTTGTCGGGAATGACGAAGCAAAAAGGAATTATGCCCAATTGCTTTTGGATCTTGCGGTTGATTCAAAACCTTCCTTCCTTTTGACCGGATTTACAAACAAACAAATTAAAAACAGAATAAAAATGATCTCAAAAAAACGCTCTTTGTCAGCTGGTAAGCTGCTATTTTTCTCCTTTGTCCCAGTTGCAGCGATCCTTTTACTATCTTTTTCTTACCTGGAATATTCGCCTGCAACAAATCAAAATGATTCCCCAAACTTGGGTATCAATTCAAATGTCAATTCTCAACCAAAAATTGGGAAAATTACCTGGGTCAACAATACGATCATCAGCAACGATGGATTAAACAAGATCCTGGGATTAAAAACTGGGGATGAATATGTGAAAAAGAGTTTTGAGAAACGTATTTGGTCCGATATGGATGGAATTTCGACCTATTATCTGGACAAAGGTTATTTGTTCTCAAAAATGGACATTCAGGAAAATCCTGTAAATGGGGGAACAATTGACTTGACAATTACAATCTATGAAGGGATACGGGGCAAAATCGGCAAAGTGTCTGTCAAAGGGAACAAAAATGTTTCCACTGATGAAGTCCTATCAAAAATCACGGTCAGGCAAGGAGATTTGTTCAGCAAAACCAGAATTGTGGAATCCGTACGGGCATTAAGCAAGATGGGTAAGTTTGATAATGAAAGAATTATGCCGAATTTAACACCCAAACCACAGGAGGTCGGGAATGATTTTGGTATCGTGGACATCGAGTTTCAGGTAATCGAAATATAAAAGCGTGATGGAAGAATTGACTAAAGCAGAAGAACGTGTGATGCAAATATTCTGGGACCTCAAAAAAGCATTTGTTAAGGATGTGATCGAACAAATAGCCGATGATCCAAAACCACCCTACAATACGATCTCATCGGTGGCCCGGATTCTGGCAGCGAAAGGTTACCTTAATTATAAGGCATATGGGAAGACATACGAGTATTTTCCCGCGATCAGCAAATCTGAATACAGGAAGTTGCAGGTGAAGAAAATGATTTCAGGCTACTTCAGCGGTTCACCAGCATCTTTGCTTTCGTTTATGGTGAAGGAAGAAAACCTAAGTAAGGAAGAAATCGAACAACTAAAGGAAATTATAAACAAAATAGAGTAGCCCAAAATGATTAAATGAGACTCGTTCGATAAGTGTGTTAAAAAGCTTGCAAAAATGCGCTTACAGTTACTAAGAAATAATGTGATGCTATTAGTTACACAGAGAACCACAGAGGATTCACAGAGAGCCAAAGAGTTTTTAAAAAACCTAAATGAAGATCTTTAGATTCTATTCTTTAGTATTATTCCGGTTCTTCATCCAGTTTCGATTTCAAACCCTCAAACAGACTGTTGTTGAAGGGCATATAAGTATTCTGTTCGGGTTGTTCCTCAATTTCGAAAATGATTTCATCGATGCGAAGATCGTTAAAGCCGATTCCAGTAACTCCTGAAATCTGTTTGCGGACGGTGACCTCATCTGCACCGATCTCCCTGAGATGGATCACCTTTCCGATCATTGCAATGGTAGCCCCAATGGGCAATGCTTTCCCCGAAATCTCACAAATACGATCTATAATTTCATTGACCTGGTCATCCTGATCAGCAACAATCTTCTTTGGCATATCCTTCTATTAATTAAACATAAACCATCCAAGACGCGAAAATAGAAATAGTGACTATTTTCCTATATTTGCAGCCTTAAAATGACAACACAAAAGTAATGGAAATCTTAATCAGGAATAAAGTAATTGAAGCCATAAAAGTGCTTTATGGACAAATAGTTGACGAAAAACAGGTGCAGGTCCAGACAACACGCAAGGAGTTTGCCGGAGATAAGACCGTGATGGTTTTCCCATTCCTGAGATTTTCCAAAAAGACGGCAGAGCAAACGGCAGAAGAGATCGGTGCTTTTTTAGTCGATTCAATTACAGAACTTTCGGGTTACAACATTGTCAAGGGATTTTTGAACCTGGAGATCAGCAACAATTATTGGATCAACCAGTTGAACATGGCTGCTGCTGATGAGAATTTCGGTTTTAAGTTTTCGGGTGAAAATTCTGAAATGGTCATGATCGAGTATTCCTCCCCAAATACAAACAAACCGCTCCATCTTGGACATATCCGCAATAACCTGCTTGGCTTCTCTATCAGCGAAATCATGAAGGCCAATGGGAACAAAGTGGTGAAGACCAATATTGTAAACGATCGTGGGATACATATTTGCAAGTCGATGCTGGCCTGGCAAAAACTGGGTCAAGGCGAAACCCCTGAATCATCAGGCAAAAAGGGCGACCATTTGGTTGGCGAATATTACGTGAAGTTCGACCAGTTGTTTAAAAAGGAAATTGCAGCCCTGGTTGCTGAAGGATCAACAGAAGATGAGGCAAAAGAGAAAGCCCCGATTATCAAAGAAGCCCGTGAAATGCTGCTTAAGTGGGAAGCCAACGACCCCGAAACACGCGAACTCTGGGAAACGATGAATAGTTGGGTATATGCAGGGTTTGCCGAGACCTACAAAACTTTGGGTGTTGACTTCGATAAGATATACTATGAATCAAACACATACACAGTTGGCCGTGATGAGGTGCTTCGCGGGGTAAAAGAGGGAATCTTTGAGCAGATGGACGATACATCCGTTTGGGCCGACCTTTCAAAGGATGGCCTCGACCGGAAAATTTTGTTGCGTTCGGATGGCACCTCTGTTTACATGACCCAGGACATTGGCACTGCAAAGATCCGTTACTCCGATTATCCGATCGACCATATGATCTATGTGGTAGGGAATGAGCAGATCTATCATTTCCAGGTACTTTCATTGTTGCTCGACAAACTTGGCTACAAATGGGGCAAAGACCTTTACCATTTCTCTTATGGGATGGTGGAGCTGCCGCAGGGAAAAATGAAATCTCGTGAAGGGACTGTTGTCGATGCCGATGATTTGGTTGCCGGAATGATCGATGTAGCCCGCAAAGTTTCGGAAGAACTTGGCAAACTGGATGGTTACTCTGACGAAGAGAAGGAGAGAATTTACCACACGGTTGCGCTTGGGGCGTTGAAATATTTTATTTTGAAAGTCGATCCGAAAAAGACGATGATGTTCAATCCCGAGGAATCGATTGATTTTAATGGGAATACCGGCCCGTTTATTCAATATACCTATGCCCGTATCCAAAGCGTTCTTCGCAAAGCCGCCGATGCCGGGATTGAAATTCCGCTTGAGGTTCCTGCAATAGAGATCAACGAAAAGGAATGTGCTTTGATCAAAATACTAAGTTCATTTCCTTCTGTTGTCGAAGATGCCGGTCAAAACCACAGTCCTGCATTGGTTGCCAATTTTGTTTATGACCTTGTAAAAGAGTTCAACCAGTTTTACCACGACATATCGATTATGAACGAACCCGACGAACAAATCCGCAAGTTCAGGTTACTGCTCGCCAAAACAATAGGCAGTACGATCAAGAATGGATTTTCGTTATTGGGAATTGAGGTTCCGGAGAGGATGTAGGAATTTACTAATGAATTTTTAAAAAGAGGCGGAATACCTGACAATAGCAAATAGATGATTTTGAACTTTTATGTGCCCTCATATTTTACCTATGTACCTATGTGTTAGATTTTTAAACACATAGGCACATAGGTTTTTGATAAAGGCACAAAGGTTATTATCTGGCAGCCCAGCCCCAAGCCCCATGCTCCCTGCTATTTTATCTGCTCAAAGAAATCATTCCCCTTGTCATCCACAATAATAAACGCCGGGAAGTTCTCCACATAAATCTCCCTGACGGCTTCCATCCCCAACTCCTCAAAGTCAACCACTTTGACCGATTTGATACTGTCTTTGGCAAGGATTGCAGCAGGTCCCCCGATGGAGCCAAGGTAGAACCCACCATGTTTCTTGCAGGCATCGGTCACCTGTTTGGAGCGGTTCCCTTTTGCAAGCATGATCATCGAGCCACCAAGATCCTGGAACAAATCAACATAACTGTCCATGCGCCCTGCTGTTGTAGGTCCGAAACTACCGGAAGCCATCCCTTTAGGTGTTTTAGCAGGACCTGCATAGTAAACCGGGTGGTTCTTGAAATATTCGGGCATTGGTTTTCCTGCATCGATCATCTCTTTGATCTGAGCATGGGCAATATCCCGGGCAACGATCAGGGTCCCTTTTAGGTTAAGCCTTGTTTTTACCGGATATTTTGAAAGTTCTTTTCTGACTTCATCCATTGGCTGGTCAAGGTCGATGTCAACAGCAGGTTGCATAAAAGGTGCTTCTTTGGGAAGGAACCTTGCAGGATTGCGTTCCAGCTCTTCAAGGAAAATCCCGTCTTCGGTAATCTTCGCTTTGATGTTACGGTCGGCACTACAGCTTACGCCAATACCTACAGGGCAAGATGCTGCATGACGTGGCAACCTGACCACCTTAACATCGTGGACAAAATATTTGCCGCCAAACTGCGCACCTAAACCACATTCCTGACAAATCTTTGTGATCTTCTCTTCCCATTCGAGGTCGCGGAAAGCCTGGCCGCCGATGTTGCCCTGAGTTGGAAGGTGGTCGAAATAACCGGCAGAGGCTTTCTTAACAGTGGTAAGGTTGGCTTCGGCTGATGTTCCACCGATCACAACAGCAAGATGGTAGGGAGGACAAGCAGAAGTCCCAAGATCTTTGATCTTCTCCTTGATAAACTTGGTAAGGCTCTCCTCATTGAGCAACGATTTGGTCTGCTGATAAAGGTAAGTTTTGTTACCCGAACCGCCACCCTTTGTTACAAAGAGAAATTCGTAGCTGTTCCCTTCTGTGGCATAGATATCGATTTGTGCAGGAAGGTTGGTCCCTGTATTTTTCTCGTCGAACATGGTGAATGGCACGACCTGGGAATAACGAAGGTTGCGGTCCTGATATGTATCAAAAATCCCTTTGGAAAGCGATTTGGCATCGTCGCCACCGGTCCAGACATTTTCGCCTTTCTTTCCCATTACGATTGCAGTGCCCGTGTCCTGACAGGTTGGCAATTCGCCCTCGGCAGAAACGACCTGGTTCAGCAACATCGTGTAAGCCACGAAGATATCGTTGTCGCTGGCTTCCTTGTCCTGAAGGATGGCTGCCACTTTTTCGAGGTGTGCTTCCCTTAAATAGAAAGAGACATCTGCAAATCCTTCACGGGCAAGCAGTTCAAGCCCTTCGGGAGCGACCTTTAATATTTTGCGCCCTTCAACTTTGATGGTAGAAACAAATTCCTTGGTCAACAGCCTGTACTTTGTGGTGTCTTTACCAACAGGGAAAGGTTTTTGATAAATAAATTCTGACATGATCTAATATCTATTTGATTAACAATACGATAAAAACTGCATAATTAATGTTGCCTATTCAGCAACCATTGGCAAAAATACATAAAACAGGGGAAAGCAAGGAATTTAAGTCGGAATTTAACGGTCTAATAATGTTAATGAATTTTGCATGAAAAGATTGGATTCCTGCTAAAAATGATTTCGAAATAATGTATGGTAGTTGGCCCTTTTTTGTTGACTGATTGGATTGGATACCAAAATTCAAATCTATACTTGAGCACTTGCAGCCAATGCCAGCCAACAGCCACCAACCGCGAGCCGCCTTCCCCTACACCAACTCCGCCAGCGATATCCTATCTGTTTCGTAGTACTTCCCACCTTCGTAGGTCGCTACAAATTCTTTGTTGATCGCGTAAAGCTGACTGTTGATCCGGTCCATCGGAAAGGTGTTCTCCTCATTAAAATCATCGAAATCAAAATCGGTAAAGTTCAGTTCGCAACACGACAACTCATAATCATCGGCATCGAAGCTCATGTAGAGCAATGGCAGACCATGTGTCCGGCAGATCACAGGTCGGGAAGGATAGATCGCACAATTATGGTCAACCAAATACCTGCAATCAATGTCGTTTCCTGGTAAAGGCAATTCCGATAAATTTGAAAGGTCAAGTTCAGCTTTGATGGCATAAAATTCGATGGGGAATACGGAAATGGACATGCAGCACAGGTCGCAACCCTTTTTACAGGTCAGGTGCTGCCCATGAACTTTTTCCATTGACTTGCCGATCTTGTCAATTTTTTTACGTAAGCGGTCGTATTTGGCGAATGGACTATCTTCGGACTTTGTCATTGATCATGATTTTTATTAAGCGGTAAAGTTAATGAACGTGTTCAATAAATACTTTCATGATTTTTTATTTCAACAATTGATGGATTTATCTGTTAAGGTAAGGAATTTGCTATTTGGATAGCAAACGGACTTAAAATACAAACAACATTAATTCAGTAAAATGCTATGAATACAATAATTACGGTGGAAGTGCAGGTAAACTGTCCGGTCGGAAAAGTATGGGAATTGTGGACGAATCCGGTACACATTACACATTGGAACCATGCCTCTGACGATTGGTTTACGCCATGGGCTGAAAACGATTTACAGGTAGGAGGTAAATTCAGGTCGAGGATGGAAGCCCGCGATGGAAGTTTTGGCTTCGACTTTGGAGGTGTTTATGATGTTGTGGAGGAAAACCAACGGATTGAATATACCCTTGGGGACGATAGAAAGGTCAAAATAGAATTTAAAGAGGAGGGGGGCAGCACCCTTGTTACCGAATCTTTTGAAGCTGAAAGTACAAACCCTGTTGAGCTTCAGAAAAATGGCTGGCAGGCGATTATGGATAACTTTAAAAAATATGCCGAAATAATTTCAGAATGAAACGAGACATGGGAGCCAATCACACACAGAAGCATGATTATCTCATGGCGAGTTCCATGTGGCCGCTAAAAAACAAATTATAAACACATGAAAAAACCTATTACACCTTGTTTGTGGTTTGATGACCAGGCAGAGGAAGCTGCCAGTTTATATATCTCCTTGTTTAAAAACTCCGGAATCACCAACGTCAGCCGTTATGGGAAAGAGGGTTTTGAGATCCATAGGAAAAAAGAAGGAACGGCTCTAACTGTCGAGTTTAGCCTTGGTGGACAATCATTCAATGGGTTAAATGGCGGCCCGCATTTTAAATTCAATCCATCAATCTCCTTCTATGTGGTCTGTGAAACTGAAGAGGAAGTGGACCTTCTATGGGAAAAACTTTCCGAAAACGGTTCTGTCATGATGCCACTTGATCGGTATCCCTGGAGCGATAAATTTGGCTGGTTGAATGACCGATACGGACTTTCGTGGCAGATTTCACTTGGCAAACTTGAAGGATCCCAAAACAAGATATCCCCTTCATTCTTGTTTATGGGCAGCCAACATTCATTGTCTGAACAGGCGGTACAATTTTACATTTCGATTTTTCCTGGTTCAGGTATCCAACATATTGTAAGGTATGGAGCAGATGAAGGTGAAGTAGAAGGATCTGTCAAACATGCGCAGTTCACGCTTCAAAATCAAACATTTATGTTGATGGGCAATTCAAAGGAGCATCAGTTTGATTTCAATGAAGCCATTTCGTTCCAGGTATTTTGTGACACACAGGACGAGATTGATTTCTTTTGGGACAAACTTTCGGAAGGGGGAAGCGAAGATCGATGTGGTTGGTTAAAGGACAAATATGGTGTTTCGTGGCAAATTGTTCCTTCAAACCTTGGGGAATTGATGGGCAATCCCGAAAAGTCAGGAAGGGTCATGGAGGCATTCCTGAAAATGACAAAGTTTGACCTGAACATTCTAATGAACGTATAGTCTTCCAATAAGGCAAATTTATACATTTCCTTTATATGGGACAATCTTAATTTTTACCTATTTTTGGGTTCATTTTTTTCGATTCAAGAAGCTGGATCGGAATACAATTTTAGTTGAATGTACAATCAGAATTTCCCTGTTACCGAATCGACATTGTCAGCTTATTATTTGGGACATTTTCTCCAAAAGAAATACCACTTAAGTTCGGCCACCGAATGTAAGTTATTCAGGACAGGGATCAACCATCTTTATACCATTACAGACGGTGATGAGAAATTTGTATTCCGCATTTATACATTAGGTTGGCGTTCCAGATTGGAAATAGCCGAAGAAGTCAGGTTGCTTATCCATTTGAAGGCATACAACGTACCTGTTTCCTTTCCAATTTCAGATCAGGATCAAAACTTCATCCAGAAGTTTGATGCACCTGAAGGAACTAGGTATGGCGTTTTGTTTTCCTTTGCAAAGGGAGAGAAAAGAAGCCGGTTTACCCCAGAGAACAGTTATCAGGTCGGTTTGGCAATGGGTAGGATGCATAAAGTAACAGATGGTTATGATTTGCAACGGGTTACCTATACTCCGGAAGTGTTGTTGGTCAATTCATTGGAAAGCGCAAAGCAATTTTATAAGCATGATTCAGATGAAATGAATTTTGTTGTCCATACAACCAATTCATTGTTAGCCAAATATAAAAATATTGGTATGGATGGACTAAGGATCGGGGCAATCCATTTTGATATTTGGTTCGACAATATGCATTTCAACGGGGATGAGGTTACGATCTTTGATTTCGACTTTTGTGGAAACGGGTGGTTGTGTTACGACATTGCTTATTTTATGGTTCAACTTTACAATACCAATCCGGTTGAAACGGAGTATCAGGATAAATTAAACCGGTTTTTAGAAGGTTATGAATCGATTGTCGGGATCAGTGACGAAGAGCGAAAAATTATTCCTTTACTTGTAATTAGTATTTGGTTCTTTTACCTTGGTGTTCAATGTGAGAAGTTTGATACCTGGTCTAACCTTTTTCTAAACGAAGATCATTTAAAACGGTTTATTGCTTCGATCAAGAAATGGATTGCTTACAATAATCTCGAATTGGAATAAATTGATAATCAATACAAGAATACAACTTTCAAGTGAAGGGGATGAATCTAATTATTATAATCGATCACATATGCTTAAAATTATTACAAATGAATTGCTCACAGATCTAAGCCAAAAGGCTGCCTTATTACCGCGCAATAGATTAAATTTCAATTTCCATGAAGAACTGGTAGACCCCATCAATCGAATGCTGAATGCTTTTGAACCAAGTACTTATATTCAACCACATAAGCATGAAGACCCTGATAAAAGGGAGGTTTTCATCATCCTTCGTGGAAGTCTGGTTGTTGCTATTTTTGACAATTCAGGAAATCCCCAGGAATTCATTTTGCTCAATCATCTCCATGGAAACCATGGGATTGAAATTCCAGCTGGGACATGGCATACAGTTTTTTCGCTCGAATCGGGAACTGTGGTCTATGAGATCAAGGATGGGCCATACATACAGATTTCGGACAAGAATTTTGCTACATGGGCTCCAAAAGAAGGTCATCCCGATTGTGCGGAATACTTGCTGAAACTAACGGAACAATATTATGAAAATATTTGATTCCGTGTGGATTGTTCCGTTTTTTACATTTTGATTTCCAGTAACCAGAATTTTTAGTTAACAGTTCTTCAATGGAATCGTATATTTGTAAAAAAGTAATGATATGCAAAGACTTAATTTATATTCTAAAATCAATTCACCAGATTTTGATGAACCAGTAGAAGATTTCAAAGATTATATTTGATAGATAAATATATTTGATATGCACCCAATCGTTAAGGTTTCCAATGTTATAAAGCATTTTAAAGATGTAAAGGCTGTTGATGGGATCGACCTTGAGATGCAACAAGGCGAATTTTTGGCTTTGCTTGGGCCCAATGGTGCTGGCAAGACTACGCTTGTAGAGATGATCGAAGGGATACAGCAACCCGACAGCGGTGAAATCCTGATCGATGGAAAACATTGGGCCGGCCATGCCAAAGAGTTGCACCACCTGATCGGGCTATCTTTGCAGGAGACCCATTTTATCGAAAAAGTGACCGTTAAGGAAACTCTAAAGCTGTTTGCAAGCTTTTATGACCTGCCCAAGACCCGTGTTGAGGAGGTTTTGGAGTTGGTCAACCTTCGCGAAAAGCAAAAAGCATTTGTCGATAAATTGTCTGGTGGACAAAAGCAACGCCTTGCATTGGGGATTGCCATGCTTAATAAGGCTAAACTGTTGTTGCTGGACGAACCAACCACAGGCCTTGACCCAACTGCCCGCCGCGAGATGTGGAATATCCTGATGCGCCTTCGGGAGGAACACAAGATCTCCTTGATCCTTACTTCGCACTACATGGAAGAAGCAGAATATCTTTGTGAAAGGATCGTTATCCTCGACAAAGGCAAAATACTGGCACAGGGGACTTTAAGCGAGATTTTAACAGCCAATAACTTCCACGAAATCATTGAGTTTTCATTCAAGGAGAAGGATGTAAATGTCGATTTTATCCGGAATAGTGGTTTGGGTAGGATCGATCTGGATGACAAAACTTTAAAATATAAACTGTTCGTTTCGGATATTGTTGTTCAGCTTCCAACACTTCTGTCGTTGGTAAAACTGAATGGATTTAGTATGAAATCGCTCGAATGTCACAAGATGACGCTTGATGATTTATTCATCGAAATGACCGGAAGACGTTTAGATCAATAACCATTCAATCACTAGTTATGCAATCCTCTCTTTTACAATTAATTATAATTCAGTTCAAAACTTTTGCCCGTGAACCGGAAGTTATATTCTGGTCGTTGTTGTTCCCTATCCTGATGGCATGGGGGTTAGGAATGGCCTTTAACAAGGAAAACGAGTCGGTGATCACGATTATGCAGGTAAAGAATGACCAATATCCTGATCCTTCCTTCCGTAAATTTATGGAAACGGCCACAGAAATTAAAAATATCAATTCCCCGGACGGAAAAGCGAAGGAGCGTGATGTGACGATTCAGGGCCTAGGCACCACTCATTATAAAGTGATCGATGGCACTTGGGAGCAAGCATACGTCCTTTTGAAACGGGGGGTCGTTAACCTTGTCCTGGAAGAAAGAACCGAAGGTTTGCAATTTCATTTCGATCCCAAGAGTGGCGAGGCCAAAGCTTCCTATCTCCAGTTTTCGAGTATCTTAAAAGGAAAACAGGACGATCTCGCACAGGCGATGATCAAACCACTTTCCCAAAAAGGGACGCGTTACATCGACTTCCTGATTCCAGGGCTTATTGCGATGGGGTTGATGATGAGCACGATGTGGGGGATAAGCTATTCGCTGATCGAAAAACGGTCAAAGAAATTGCTCCGTAGGTTGGTCGCAACGCCAATGAGCAAAAGCAGTTTCATGGTCTCACAATTTGTGGCTCGGTTCGTACTTTGTGCAATCGAAGCATTGGTCTTGTACCTTTTTGCAAAGTATTTCTTCGACATGACGATCGAGGGGAATATACCAGCCTTGATCACCCTTTTTTGTGCCGGATTTTTTGCTTTCTGTGGAATTGCCCTTTTATTGGCATCACGGACTTCGAACACCTTTGTAGGGAATGGTATCATCAACGTGGTCGTGATGCCGATGATGCTTCTTTCAGGGATCTATTTCAGTTACCACAATTTTCCTGATGCAGTTATCCCTTATATTCAGGCATTGCCATTGACCATGATCGCCGATGGGATTCGTGGAGTTTTCCTCGAAGGTGCAGGATGGGCTGAATTGGTCAAGCCAATCTTGATCCTTTCGACAATCGGAATGGTTACCTTTGTTTCAGGTTTAAAAGTGTTTAAATGGTATTGAAACTTTCCTGGGAATCGGGACAAGTTGTACCTTAGTGTCTTAGCAGCAAAATACGATCAATTAAAATATTAAGATATGAACAGACGGAAATTTCTCAAAAATGGCTCATTGGCAGCTATTTCGTTGACAACCTTAACGATTGTTTCGTGCAATACTTCCCAAAATTCAAAAAACGAAAAGGATAATCCTCAAAATAGTTTGGATATTAAAGAATTAACAATTAATGAGTTGCAGGATTTGGTTAAAAGATGTAAACTGACTTATTCCAAACTTGCCCAAATGTACCTCGACCGGATTAAAGATTTGGACAAGAGCGGACCTGCATTGAACGCCATCATCGAACTCAATCCCGATGCCCTGGCTATTGCAGGAAAAATGGACGACGAGCTAAAATCAGGGAAATGGCGTGGCCCGATGCATGGAATCCCTGTTTTGATCAAGGACAACATCGACACTGCTGATAAAATGCTGACCACCGCTGGTTCTCTTGCTTTGCTCGACAACAAGTCAACTGTTGATGCCATGATTGTTCAGAAACTTCGGGAGGCAGGTGCAGTCATCCTTGGCAAAACAAATCTGAGCGAATGGGCCAATTTCCGGTCAACGCGTTCATCGAGTGGTTGGAGCAGCCGTGGTGGACAAACCAAAAATCCTTACCTGCTCGACCGCTCCCCATGTGGCTCCAGTTCAGGCTCCGGTGTTGCTGTTTCGGCCAATCTTTGTGCCGTGGCCATTGGTACCGAAACAGATGGCTCAATTGCTTGTCCGGCTTCGATGAATGGGGTCGTTGGGATAAAACCTACAATTGGCTTGGTTAGCCGTGCAGGGATTATCCCAATATCCAAATCGCAGGACACAGCGGGTCCATTGACCAGGACTGTTACCGATGCTGCTGTTCTTCTTTCTGTAATTTCAGGAAGTGATCCAAAAGATGAGGCTACCGTGAAGAATGCACAACCTGCAAAGGACTATACCAAATATTTGGATATTAATGGATTAAAAGGCAAGCGAATCGGAGTTGAAAAATCGATGCTCAAACGGCATGAAGGGATCGACAAAATATTGAAAGAAGCCCTGTCCCAAATGGAGCGAAATGGGGCGACTATAGTTGAGGTAGAGTTTATGCACAAGACCGAAGAATTTGGGAAAGCCGAATCGGATATATTGCATTATGAATTTAAGGATGGATTAAACCGTTATCTTGCAACGGCTACAACTAAAATGAAATCTTTAAAAGACATCATCGATTATAATGTCCAGAACGAGCCGAAAGCGATGCCCTTTTTTAAACAGGAAATCTTGGTGAAATCTGAAGCTCTTGGTGGAATTGAAAGTAAGGTATATCAGGCTGCTTTGGTTAAAATTGAAACTTACCGGAAATTCATCAATAAATTATTCATTGAGCAAAAGCTCGACGTGCTTTGTGGCCCAGCTACCGGCACTTCGTGGTGCAACGACCTGATCAATGGTGATTTCTGGACAGGTTATGGAACCTATACCCCTGCCGCTGTTGCAGGTTATCCGTCCATTACCGTGCCGATGGGATTTATAAGCGAACTGCCTGTGGGACTTTCGTTTATCGGTAAAGCCTTTGGGGAATCCGAAATCATTGCCATCGGTTACGCCTATGAACAAATTTCCAAAAACAGGAAGCAGCCCCAGTTTTTACCCACGTTGAAGGTATAGAAAGCCCATTTGAAATTACATGGTTTTAACGATCGGGTCGCGCGATTTCCAATCGCGTTATTATTTTCTGATGCGATTGGAAATCGCATGACCCACACAAAAAGCCCAGTAGTGGATTAATATACAGTAATTTGTATTAATCTCTACGGGGATTCTTGTATTTTAATCTTGTTTTCCGGTGAATGATGTATCGTCCTTAAAGGACTCTTTTGCCCTGTTAACAACCTTCTACCAATATCCAGTCCCTATCGGGACAATCGTTTAAATTGAATAGGCATTATATCAATATTATTCTCCAATCAGAATGTCCCGCTAGGGATATAATATCGGTAGAACACAAAGTAAATTATTGCCGAAGTCCCTTTAGGGACGATATACATCGAGAAAATAGTTGTATCATTGATCTATTTAACCTTAATGGTTTTTTATTTTTTGGAATGTAAATACACTTTTAAAAGATAGCCAGCGGCCAGCCGCCAGCCGCCAGTTGCCAGTAGCCAAACGCCAGCTGCCAGTTGCTAGCCACCATCCTTCTAATGCTTACTTATTCAACGAATTGCAAATCTTCTGGTTGATCTCTTTTACACGGTTTTCTTCCATTTTGACAACCTTTCGATCATAGGTCATTAATCCGTTTACCTCACCTTCAACATCGGTAGTCTGCGTATAAATTGCTGCGGAGAAACCGGTTTTGACCATTTTCAGCAACATTTCGCCATATTTAACATACTCGTCGGTAACTGCTTTTGAATCTTTAAATTGGACATAGCCCCAGTTTTTGTCGGATGCCCATAGGTGCCCTTCCATAGGGAAACCGATCCCACCATATTCACCCAGAACTGTAGGTCTTTGTCCATCATAGAGATACAGTTTTGGCATCGGATAATTGTGCAAATCGAGCATATCGCCTATCGGATAATGGTTGCCCCCACTGGCAGGGTTAACAAGACGGCTTGGATCATAACCTTTGGTCCATTCGACAATCTCCTTGGTTTTGAATTGTCCCCATGCTTCATTGAACGGAACCCAGCAAATTACTGATGGATTGGAACTTAACAAATCCATTTCATCTTTCCATTCCCGACGGTAGTTGGCTTCCGATTCATCGGTACGCAGGAACTCGATCCCATTGAAATACTGCTGACTTTGCCATCTTGGCGATTCGCCTCCACTTGGCATATCCTGCCAGACAAGGATACCCAACTTGTCGCAATGAGAATACCAACGGGCAGGTTCCACTTTGACATGCTTGCGGATCAGGTTAAAGCCAAGGTCTTTGGTTTTTTGAATGTCGTACTTAAGGGCTTCATCAGTTGGGGCGGTATATAGACCATCGGGCCACCAACCCTGATCCAACGGGCCAAAGCCAAAATAGTCCTTGTTGTTCAACTGTATCCTTACAATCCCGTTATTGTCGCGTTTGGTCGAGATTTTCCGCATCGCAAAATAGCTCTTTACCTGGTCAATTACGACACCATTGCTGATCAGGCTGACCTGCAAGTCATAAAGAAAAGGCAATTCCGGACTCCAGAGTTTTGCTTCTGAAATTGATATGTCAGCGGCTTCCGCAACTGCCGATTTTACCGAAGTAATGAGTTTTCCACCATCAAAGACCTTTGCTTCAAAGTATTCCGCTTTTGAAGTGCCTTCTGCTGAAACCTTGATGTTCAATTGTCCTTTGTCAACATTGGGGACAGTTTTAACGGAAGTAATGTATTTTTCAGGAACCGCTTCGATCCAGACTGTCTGCCAGATCCCTGTCACAGAAGTATAAAAAATTCCTTTAGGCGCATTGGTCTGTTTTCCTCGCGGTTGAAAACTTGCATCGGTCGGGTCCCAAACTCTGACAACCAATTTTTGATCTAGTGTTTTGTTCAGAAATGGGGTGATATCAAAGCTAATAGGTGTATAACCCCCTTTGTGCGAACCAATTTTGATGTCGTTCAACCAGATCTCCGATTTCCAATCAACAGCGCCAAACTGGAGCAAAATCCGTTTGCCTTTCCATTTTGGGGAAACTGCAAATGTCCTTTTATACCACAATTCATTTTCCTGGCCAACAGTCTTTTGTACACCAGAAAGGCTTGATTCAATGGCGAATGGCACAAGAATCGAGCCATCAAATTTGGAGGGTTCTGCAGCACCTGCCTTTTGAATGGAATATTCCCAAAGTCCGTTCAGGTTCTGCCACTCGGTGCGTTCCATCAACGGGCGTGGGTATTCTGGCAATACATTCTGTACATCGATTTTTTCCGCCCAAACAGTTTTAATATGATCCCCGGCTGGTTTCCACTGGGCATTTACCATGTTTGTTGCTACGATTAAGCCAATCAATACGATAAAGGTTCTTTTCATTGAGATGTGTTAATTAAATGTGATTCAGTTAATTATATAAAATGTAAAATTTAAATGAAAAATATTTATAAGATTTGAATTTAAAATCTCAAAATTTCACCCCTTCCCAGTTCCCTGAATTCTCCTTTTCTTTTCTCGTTACCGGAAGTCGATCAATATTTTAAGGTATTTCTCAGGATTTGATTCCAACAATTCAAAGGCTTTCTGGATATCTTCAGCTGGCATTACTACCGAAATCAACGATTCAGGCTTCAGGTTTCCTTTTGCAAGATGTTCGATGGCTTCAGCAAATTCGCCATGGCTTACCCTCGAAGTCAGGATTTTACCCTCTTTCCAGATCAATTCCTTGAAAACAATGGGTGCTTCTTCATCCGATAAACCAAGGGTGCAAACGGTACCGCCACCGTTTATGCTTTGGATGCAGCCACGGATGGGGTGAACCACTCCCTCAACAGGATGGGCGTGCCCAACAGCTTCAAAAGCTATGTCAACCCCTTTCCCATTTGTATATCTTTTAATGGCCTCGACAGGATTTTCATTTAATGCATTTATTGTTATCACATTGTCATTCGATGAAGCTGCAATCTTTAACCTGCTGTCGATGATGTCGATCACATAAATGGGTTTGCTTGTTTTTGTCCTTGCGGCTTGCAGGATGACTTGTCCAACCCTTCCGGCACCCCAGATTGCCAACGTGTCACCGCTTTTCACACCGGCCCTTTTGTTTGCATGGAAACCAATAGCCAAAATCTCCAACAACGATGCGTGTTTTGAGGAAATGTGAAAGGGAACTTTGTAAAGCATCGACTCTGGAACAGCCACATACTGACAAAAACCTCCATCCTGATCAATGCCGATCAATTTCAGCGAGGTACAAGCCGGATAATGCCCGGCAAGGCAGGCGGGACATTTACCGCACCAGATGATAGGGTCAATCGCAACTTTTTCACCTACCTTGTAATCAACGACTTCATCACCAACTTTTTCAATAATGCCTGCCATTTCATGTCCCGGAATAAAGGGGATAGGGGTCCTTGGGTGAAAATCGCCAGTGAAAATGTGCATGTCGCTTCCACAAATTGAGGCATATTCTATTCTTACCAATACTTCCCCAGGTTTGAATTCAGGAACTGGCACCTCTTTCACCTCGAACTCACGATATTTGGTCAATACGGCTGCTTTCATATGTTTATTAATTTTGACAGCCCGAAATTAATGATTCCCTTTGTATTTTTGGCAAATTTAGTATAAGGGAAATTCGATTTCCATAAGTGCAATTCAAAAGTAGAATTTGATGTTTTAAAGATGGCAGATATAAGGAAAGAATACGAGAAACAGATTGGGAAAATTGAAAAGGATGTGGAGGAACTTTCAAAAAGAGAAAAATACCTGCCGTTATTAAGGTTTGTTTCTTTTGTCAGTGGTGTTATATTGATCTATAGTTATTTGATTCATAATGATATAACTCTGATTTTCTTGGCAGTTTCTTCGATTCTGGTATTTGTAGGTTCAAGCTGGTTGGATTTTGTTTTGAAACGAAGGATTGAACGTGCAAACCACTTGATCCAGGTTTGTAAAAATGAAATTAAAGCAATTGAAGGCGATTTTTCTCCTTTTGAGCCGGGTGATGAGTTCAAAGACCCGGACCATTCCTACTCATTTGACCTTGATCTTTTCGGGAATAACTCTCTTTTTCAGTGCATCAACCGTAGCGTCACAATTTTTGGAAAGAACAGGTTGGCCGAATATTTTATCAATGCACATTGTTTTAGTAACAAAATCATAGAAAGACAACGGGCTATTGCGGAATTGTCGGATGAAAGGGATTTCCGGCAACAGATGCAATTGGTTTTTTATCATCAAAAATGTGGAGAAAAGGACCGTTACGAATTGACAGGATGGCTTCAAAGTGAAGAGGACTTTTTAAAAGGCAGGTCTGTCAATTTCCTTCGGATATGGCTTCCAGTGATTACCAATATCCTGATTGTTTTATCATTAACCGGACATGTTGTTTATCATTTCCCGGTTATGATGGTCATTCTGCAATTGTTGATTGTATCGTGGTATGGGCGAAAGACAATCAAAGCACAATCGGTCCTCTCTTCCAGGATGAACACATTGTCAAAATATGCACAATTCCTTTTGCTGATCGAAAATTTCAATTTCAGGTCACAGCTTTTAGGAAATTTAAAGCAAAAGCTTGCGCATGATGGAACTGAACCACCGTCAAAAGTTATCCAAAAGCTCTCAAGTTTGCTGAATTGGATGGATACGAACCTGAACATTCTTGCAGCCGTACTTTTAAACGGTCTCTTCTTGTTTAATCTTCAATTGCTTGCAGCTGTTGACAAGTGGAAAAACAAATACAGGGATGATGTTCCAAAATGGTTCAATACAATGGCTGAAATTGACGGACTTTCGTCTCTAGCCAATTTTGCTTATAACAATCCTGAATTTATTTATCCGGATCCAAAATCAGAAGGCATATTCCACCTGGAGGCCGTCGGTCTTGGCCATCCATTGATTGCAAAAGAGGAGTGTGTGACCAATCCAATCTCAATTTCAGGATGGAAACAATATTGTATCATTACCGGGGCCAACATGTCGGGTAAAAGCACATTTTTACGGACTGTCGGTACGAATTATATTCTTGCAATGATAGGGGCACCGGTTTTTGCCTTAAAATTTGACTTTTCCCCGGTGTTGTTGCACAGCAGTATCCGCACAAGCGACTCACTGGCAAAAAAGGAATCGTTTTTTTATGCAGAACTTAAGCGGTTAAAGGACATAATTTCCGAACTTGAAAGTAGTCAGCATGTTTTTATTTTGCTTGATGAAATCCTCAAAGGGACCAATTCACGCGACAAACAGGCAGGATCTATCGCACTTCTTGAACAATTGATTAAATATCAATCTGTTGGATTAATCGCGACCCATGATTTGGTTTTGGGAGACCTGATAAAAAACTATCCTGAAAATATTACCAATCTTTGTTTTGAAATTCAGATCGTTAATGAAGAAATGTTCATCGATTACAAATTGCGGGAGGGTGTCTGTCAAAATCTTAATGCGACCTATCTGATGAAGAAAATGGGAATTTTAATTGACTGATTGGATTTTGGGAGAAATTTTGGGTTTTTTTCCGAATGCAACTGGCTTCTGGCGACTGGCAATTAGGAACTGGCGACTGGCAACTGGCTTCAGAAAACTGGGAACAGATGACTGGCAATATGCGATAGACGACTGTTAATGATCTTACAATCATTTAAATATGAGTTTTTGTTCATCAAATAAAGTACAAATTCAGTTAGTATTCCGCTAGCCGCAAGTCGCCAGCCGCCAGCCGCTTGTAGCTTTACGGCACGATCCCGCTAGCCGCCAGTTTGATCCCGCTAGCCGCCAGCCGCCAGTTGCCAGCCGCAAGTAGCTTTTATTTAGGTAAACATCTTTATATATATTAAATAGTCATGCACACAATCTGGAAAGAGAATTTTGAAATTAAATCTTATAACGTTGATTTTCAACAAAAAATTAAGCCATCGGCATTGATGCAGTTTTTTCAGGAAGTCGCGTCAAACCATGCAGCCTCCTTAGGGGTTGGCTACGACCCACTGATCGAAAAGGGTTTGTTCTGGGCTTTGTCACGTTTGAAGGTTGAAATCATCAGGATGCCCTCCTGGGGGGAAACCATTTTTTTTGAGACCTGGCCCTGTGGTACAGAGGGATTATTCTTCCGTCGGGATTTTATTATTTATGACAGCAAAGAACAGGAGATTGTCCGAGGGGTATCCGGTTGGTTGCTAGTGGGTGTAACCAACCTGCGACCACAAAGACCCGTTATTCCCGGGATTGTCCTGCCGAAGAATACAGGCAGGAGGGCTTTGGATAGTTTTCCCGAAAGGATCACAACCATCACTGAGCAGACAGTCTTCCGTAAGACTGTGGCTTATAACGAAATAGATCAGAACCTTCACGTCAACAATACCCGGTATCTTGATTGGGCAACCGATTGTTTCAAGGTGGAACAATACAATGAATACACTTTGTCAGGGTTTACGCTCGAATTTCTTTCCGAAACCCATTGGGGCGATGAGATCGAACTTCGGACGGGCACCTTCGGGGAAAAGACCGATATCGACGCGTTGGAACTTTCGTCAGGCTCTTTATTATTTAAAGCTGTTCTAAATTGGAGGCCACATGAAGTTTAGTGTAACATGTTAAATTCATGATTGTTGGGATTGAGTACATTTGTCATAAAATTACTACAACTATGAAAACAATTGTCCACAATTTACAGAATTTCTGGAAGAGCAATATTGGCAAACCAATTGTAGCAAAAATTATCTTTATCAGTTTGGGAATCACTTCGACAGTTTGGTTCCTGTTTAGGGTAATTCCTAAACCATCAAGGGCCACTTATCCGTGTATGCAGGCTTCAGCTCCGTTGATGTCAGGTTTTGTGATTTACCTGTTGACATTGACCGGGTCAATGGCTGCCTATCGGAAAGCCAGGTTAAGTTTTATAAATGCCAAATACCTGTATGGTTCGATTTTTCTATTGATCACATTGGCTGGTTCGTTGGCATTTTTTGTACAGAACCCTGAGAACCTGTTTGCTATCAATTCTCCTGAATGGGTCATAAAGGCCAACGAACCGATTGGGATTGCGCGGGGGATCAATCCAGGAAGTGTAGTTTGGGTCCATAATCCCAAGGTTGCCAAATGGGACGGGACAAATGGTTTTTGGTGGGACGATGCCAACACTTCACAGGAGGAAACCGACAAAATGATGGACAAAACAATTGCCACCATTACAGGTGAAAAGAATCTGACAAAAGCATGGAAGGCCCTATTTGTTTATTTTAATCGGTCAAAAAAGGGCAAGTCTATTGATTATCAAAAGGATCAAAAGATTGCGATCAAAATAAACGAAAACAACAACAGTTCTCAAGCCAATTCAAATGAAATAAATGCCTCTCCACAGGTAACACTGGCACTTTTACGTACTATGATCAGGGATGCACACATCCCTCAAAAAAAAATTACCGTTTTTGATGCAAGCCGCTTTATTACCGATAATATCTTTGATAAATGCCACAAAGAGTTTCCCGATGTAATTTTTGTAGATAATGTGGGTGGTAACGGTAGGGTAAAATCAACTTATGTTGACAACGCAATACCCTATTCGGTCGATAATGGTAAATTGGCAACAGGTTTGGCAACCTGTGCAGTCGAAGCCGATTACCTGATCAATGTTGCCTTGTTGAAAGGGCATGTGGGACAAGGAGTTACCCTGTGTGGGAAAAACTATTATGGTGTTACAAGTATCAATAACGATTGGCATAAAAACGCACATGATAATTTCAACCAAGACAGGCAGGGAATGCCAAAATATATGACGTTCGTCGATTTTTTGGGTCATAAGGATCTGGGAGAAAAAACGATGCTCTTCCTGATGGATGGTTTGTACGGTGCAAAACTGGTCAATGGTATCCCAACCCCAAAATGGCAGATGGAACCCTTTAACAACAAGTGGCCATGCAGCTTGTTTGCCTCACAGGATGGTATTGCTATCGATGCAGTAGGACTTGATTTTCTTAGGTCTGAATGGCCTGATATGTTGGATATTAAATTCAGTGACCAGTACCTGATTGAAGCCGCTCAGGCAGATAATCCTCCCTCGAAGACTGTTTATGACCCCGAAAAGGATGGTACACGGTGTGCGAGCCTGGGCATTATGGAACATTGGAACAACGCTAAAGAGAAAAAATACAGTAAAAATCTTGGCAAAAACAACGGAATTGAACTCATTCAAAAAACAATTGACTGATTACATTTAATTGATTAACAATAGATTATCAGCTATTTCTTTGCCCAAAAATAGCATTACGAAATTCCACCAAAAACTCATCAAGTTTCGGTGGAATTTCGTGTTTTTAACCCAAGGGTTTTATCATACCATCGAAAATCGGTATATCCCTTATTTTCATTTATTTCAAAATACTTCTATTTATTTCGTAACCCTCCTTATTTCTATTTATTTCAACATATTTCCATTTTTCCGGTAGGGTACAAATCTTGTGATGCGGTATAAAGACAACAAACCCAGAGGGACTCAATAAGTTATTTTAGTTTCAATTAATTGAGTTTAATTATCAGGGTGTCTTGATTAATCCAGTAAACACAAGAATATTGTGAAAGACTTATCAATAGTTATTGTAAATTATCGTTGCTGGGATAAGCTCTCAGCTTGTCTCAATTCGTTGGCTACAATACCGGAGACCAATTTTGCTTTTGAGGTGATTGTTGTGGACAATGATTCCAGGGATAATAAATTGCCTGAATATCGGATGTTATACCCTGGATTCAGTTTTATTGCAAATATGGGAAACTATGGGTTTGCCAACGGTTGTAATTTAGGGTCTGCCTTTGCCAAAGGCAAATATCTTTTATTTTTAAATCCAGATACAGTTGTTACTGAAAAAGCCCTGTTCACAATGTTGGATCAAGCCAGGGTTGGTAAAGCAAACTCAATTATTTCGTGTCGGCAGTTTACTGAAAATGGAAAAGAAGACAAACCTTATGGTGTTTTCCCATCCCCTTTTTCCTTAACAGGATGGTCAAGAGCTTTGGCAAAATTGTTTAATATAAATTTTGCACCGTATCAGACCGACCGTTTCATATTTCCTGAATGGGTTTCTGGTTCTGTGCTAATGATCAGTAAATCAAGTTTTAATAAAATTGGTGGCTGGAACGAGCGATTTTGGATGTATTCCGAAGATATTGATTTCTGTTATCGGGCCAAAGAATTGGGTGGGCAAATTTATCTTCTTAAAAATGTCTCTGTTGTACACGACCATGGAGGATCTTCACGTGCCAACATTGAAGTAACGGCTCTCACCAAAACTGAAGTGAACATCTCAAAACACGAGTATGTTTCGATGCATGAGAAGGGTTTAAGGCAGGTATTTATGCAGACCTTCCTGATATTGAACAATCTTCTGTCGGGATTAATACCTGCAATTCTTGGGCTGATTTTCTTTTTCAATAAAAGACTGGCCACTGCTACATTAATTTATGGACGGCTTCTTCAGTATTATTCCAATGCACTGGTTCAGGATACCTGGATGAGTCCCAGGTCTGTAAAATATCAATTTACAAATCAATCGGTTAACAATCCTGAAAGGAAATTTATTCCTATTTTTCACCATAGGAATAATCGTGCTTGAAATCTTTTTTTGATGGTTGTTTAATTAGGATTTTAGGTTCTTTGAAAATAAATAAATATTTATATATTCGTGTCCTTATAAAGCAATTACAATTTTGACACGGGAAGAATTTAAAAATATATTTGACAGTCATTTTGAGGGTGTTCGGAACTACATATATTATCGGTCGGGGGATAAGGACCTGGCGACCGATGTTGCACAGGAGACTTTTTTAAAATTGTGGGAAAAAGTTGCCGAATTTGAGACTTCAAACATTAAAGCATTGCTTTATAAAATCGCGGGAGATATCTTGATTACAAATTTACGGAAGCACAAGGTTGTTAAAAACTACAAGGCTAGAATAATTTCTGAAGAATTAAGCGAAAGCCCGGCAGACATATTGCACTATAAAGAGCTGGTGAAAAACTATGAAAACGCACTTGAAAGCCTGCCAGAAAAGCAAAGGACAGTGTTTCTTTTAAGTAGGATGGATGGATTGAAATATTACGAGATTGCTGATAACGTAGGAATAAGCATTAAAGCTGTTGAAAAACGAATGAAAAATGCACTCGAATACTTAAGAAAGGCAATAACTAACTAAATGAATAAGAGAGATTTTAAAATTGATTTTTCTGAAAATGATCATGGGCAGATATTCCCTGAGATTGAGCTGCATTACCAGGTCTCAAAAGAGGAAGTATGGAACAGGCTGATGGCTCAGATCCAAAGTCCTCAACCCCAATTAAAAAGAGTTGTGCTTGTCCATTTTTTCCGCTTATCCATTGCTGCTTCTCTCGTTATTTTAATGAGCTTGACCGCCTTTTTAAGGTTATATACCAAAACTGTTGATTGCCCGGCTGGACAGCATTTTTCATTTTATTTGCCCGATAGTTCATACATCGAATTAAATGCACAGACTAAAGTAACTTATCATCCTTACTGGTATAAAATCGCCAGGAATATTTCGTTGGACGGCGAAGCTTTTTTCAAGGTTACAAGTGGCAACCGGTTTTCTGTTCTTTCTCAGAAAGGTGAAACAACTGTGTTGGGGACGAGTTTTAATATCTATTCGCGTAACAATGATTATAACGTGACCTGTTTTACAGGAAAAGTTCGGGTTGTTTCAAGTGAAAATAAACAGGCGGTATTGTTAAGTCCTGATGAACAGGCTTTTATTAATGATGATGGAATTTTACAATTTGTCCAGGGCATAAATTCCCTTCTGGTCAAATCGTGGCGTGACAATATGTTCATCTTTACTGGATCGTCGGTCATTTCAGTAATTCAGGAGATCGAAAGACAATACAATGTTAAGGTTGTTTTTAGGGGCGATACTAAACTTACCTATACGGGAAATTTTTCAAAAACATTATCACAAAAAGAGGTATTGGATTTGGTTTGCACCTCCTTAGGTCTTACATTTGAAGCCAAATCAGGAAGCGAATTTCTGGTCAATTAATATTTGGTTTAGCGTGAAGCGGCGGTATCTTCTTTCCATTATATTTTTTTTTCTTCCTGTTTTGACCTGTTTTTCGGAACCTGTTGAAATAGTGTCGAATAATACGCCTTTAAATAAAATATTAATTGATTTGCGCGACAAATACAGGCTTCAATTTTCCTTTAATGACCATTTACTTTCACAATTCAACCGATCCATCAACCATAAATATGACTCTCCGGAGGAAGCGATCCAATCCTTGATTTCAGGATTACCACTAACATACAGGAAGCATGGTGATGTTTTTATGATACTTCCTGAAAAAAAACAAGTTTTACCAAAGAACTATATTTTGTTTGGCCAGATTGTGGAAGCCCAATCAAATGAAGCACTTCCCTTTTCCCATATTTTTGTAAATAACCGAATCATCTTTTCTGATCAGAAAGGGAGTTTCTCCTATTTTAGTGCCGGCGACAGTATCTTTAAAGTAAATGTTTCACATTTAGGATATTATAAAATCGATACAGTTCTGGTGGCAGGAATAAACCATCAATTGTATTTAACCCCTTCAAGAATTGGTATTGGCGAAATTGTAATAAAGGACAAGACCACAGACAGGTCCACCCAGATCGGTAATAAACCTGGCACTATGAAGATCAACCATTTGATAGCTAGATATTTATCTGGAAATGATGACAATTCAGTTTTTACGCTCTTGAGGTTAATGCCAGGAATCCTTGCAGCAAGCGAACAATCAAATGGACTGATCATCTGGGGTGCTTACGAAGGTCATAGTCAAATACTTCTCGATGGTTTTACAATCTGGGGTTTAAAAAGTTTCAATGACGATATAGATGCAGTAAATCCATTGATTGCCAAAGAAATAGAGGTTTTTAAGGGAGGTTATGACGTAACTTATGGTGACCGTATCGGTGGAATTGTGCGAATTGCGGGGAAATCGGGCAGTACATCAAAACCATCTATTAACCTAAACATTAACAATGTAACATTGAATGGAATGGCGGAAGTTCCCCTCTGGAAAAATAGCTCACTGTTGATGTCTTTTCGTCAGACTTATTACAATCTTTACAACAACAAAAATATGGGGATTGGCAACAGTCAAAATCAGGAGGCTATAACCAGTAAATCAAGACCCAATATCGACTATACGGTTTTTCCCGATTACAATTACCGCGATGCCAATTTAAAGTTCACGGCCCGTTCCGATAGTGGGGAGCTTTTTTATATCAGTTTATTGGGAGGGGAGGACCGGTTTAAATATACAATTAACCATTTGGGAACGACCAGAAGCCTTTTTAAAATCAATTCAGAGAATAATTATCAGTTTGGGGCCTCAAGTTTCTATGGCCGAACCTGGAAAAATGGCAACATAACCAATTTTTCAACTTCCTGGTCTTCACTTGAAACAGATTTATCTGATATACAGCAATATATTAATAATAATGCAAGCAGTGATGTGATTGTCAAACACGATAATCTTACCCACAACAGGATTGCGGAGTCCACAGCTCGCGTAGATAATTATATAACCATCAATAAGTCACATCTACTTGAAGTGGGGATTGGATACGAAATGAACGATGTCCTTTTACGTGCCGATTCTGCCGGGATTAACCAGACAAATTTAAAAACATTGGTCTCCAGGGCTAATGGATATTTGCAGGATCATCTTACTTTGTCGGGAGGTATTGATATTAAATTGGGATTTCGTGCCGATTACCCCTTTAACCTGGGTCAATTGTATCTTCAGCCGCGGGTTTCAACAAGTGTGAATCTCAGTGAATCCACAAAATTCAATGCAGCCTGGGGAATTTACAACCAGTTTATCACCAAAAGTTCAGTGGTCGATGACCTCGGAAATTACCGTTATTTCTGGACGTCATGCAACAACAAAGATATACCAGTCCTTAAAGCAGTTCACTGGGTTGCCGGAGGTTCCTATCACAAAAATGATTTAACGATCAGTCTTGAAGCTTATTTTAAGCACACCGACGGAATGACACGTTTCATCAATAGGAACCAACGGTTTAAGGATTTGATATATAAAGGGGAAGGTAGGAGTTATGGGCTCGACTTCTTCATAAAAAAAGACTATAAGGGCCATTCTGCATGGGTTTCTTATACATTGAGCAAAACAGAAGAACGTTTTTCCTATTACCCGAACAACAATTACCGTATATCGCCCCAGGATCAACGACATGAAGTAAAAGCTGCCGTTTTGTTTAATATTAAAAAATTCAATTTTTCCGCAAACTACGTTTATGGTTCCGGTTTCCCATTGAGTACAGGAACATTTTCCAATCCAACCTATATTCAACCTGATTACAATCGGATGGATGTGGCTGTTAATTATCGGTTTAATTTAAAAATGGTGGCATGTGAAACAGGTGTGTCTATCCTGAACCTTTTTAATTCACAGAATATCAGGTATTCAAATTTTGAGAGGGTACCTGTTGACCAATCGAGTTCGATAAACATTTATTCAGAGGCTCTCCCATTTTCCCCGCGGGTATCATTAAGGCTTATTTATTGATTGGTATTGATCGGTGGCTTTATTTAACCTGTTGAATATATTTCTTTTAAGCCTTTCCGGGGAAATGACAACAATACCATCTCCCAAACCAAGGATATCTTTCTCCAGTTCAAAATTGTGCTGCACTATCAACGAAATTGTAATTCCTTGTTCATCCCTGGAAATCAGTTTTTGTGAGTGATGAAATGGTTTCGTCAAAACATAGGGTGCATGTTTCCTGTAAACAAACAAAATTATGGTTTCAGCCTCGATATCCGGGCTGACTGTGACACCGATCACATCTTTAAAATAACATTCTGCATCAAATTCTTGGTTTTCGGTGAATGTCTTTTCAGTCCTTTTGACATCATAGATCCTGTCAATGGCCAGATTCAGCAAGGGACGGGTATTGTTTTTGGACCCGATCAAAAACCACCTGTTCCTGAATTCTTTGAGTAAATAAGGATAAAATGGGAAAGTATGCGCCTGCCTGGCATTAAATGATTGATAGGTCACATCGATGATATTCTTTCTGATGATAGATTGATAAAGGGTTTCAAGGAATTCAAGCCCTTTCAGATTGTCGTTCCTCTCAAAATCAATAACTGGTTTCCTTTTGATCTTCTTTGAATAAACGTGGTCTTCCAACTTTTGGACCACTGTGTATAGCTCCCTGAAATAGGAGAAGCCCTTAAATTGTTTGAGGAAATCAACGGTTTCCATCAATTTGTTCAGGTCATTTTCCGATACCGGGATATTCATGATGCTGTATCTTTGATCTTCATAAGAATAGAATTTCTTATCCCTTACAACGATAGGGGCATTGTAACCCAGTTTGTCGCTCCTCATCAGTTGGATGTCGAGTTGAACAGTTCTTCTGCTCACCCCTTTCTTTATCCCTTCATATTCGTACAGACTTTCAGAACAGGCTTCGACCAGGTCGTCCAAAGTCCATTTTCTGTACCTGTTCTGAAGGCATAAATCGATTGTTTTGTACCTGATTAAAGCATTCCTGTTGACCGGCATCGTTTTTTTTCAAAAATAAACAAAAATATTTGTAACTGCGCAAAAAGGTTGCGCAGTAGTATTTCATCTTTGCAGCATAAATTACAAAGAAGTTCCTGGAATTAAAAGATATTGAGCTTTTGCTAAAAACTATTTTTTCGGCTTCGAATTTATGAATACATTAATATATTATGATACAGGTAATTACAGAGGGTTGCAAAGTCCCTATAAAAATTTGGTTGAACGATGTGGAACCTACAGCAATTCAGCAGGCCCGAAATCTTGCAAACCTGCCGTTTGTATTCAAACATGTTGCCCTTATGCCAGACTGCCATCAGGGTTATGGAATGCCAATTGGCGGTGTCCTGGCAACTCAGGGTGTCATTGTCCCTAATGCAGTCGGTGTCGATATCGGTTGTGGCATGTGTGCCATAAAGACTTCATTGACAGGAATCAACATTGATGAAATTAAGCAGGTCATGTCCCGAATAAGGGAATTGGTTCCACTTGGATTCGACCATCATGATAAGGCACAGGACGAAAACCTGATGCCTTCTCTCGAACATGTACCTGAAAATGGGGTAGTCAAGAGGCAATATACGGCTGCTAAAAAACAGATCGGGACATTGGGTGGCGGTAACCATTTTATCGAAATCCAGAAAGGGTCCGATGGCCATATCTGGGTGATGGTCCATTCGGGCAGCCGGAACATTGGCTTAAAGGTAGCCGACCATTACAACAGGATTGCCACTCAGCTTAACGAAAGGTGGCATTCATCGGTTACAAAGAATATGGACCTCGCCTTTTTGCCCATCGAAACGCATGAGGCCAAGGACTATTTTGCCGAAATGCAGTACTGCGTTGACTTTGCTTTTGCCAACCGTAAGCTGATGATGGAAAATATAAAATCGGTGTTTGTAAAAGCGATGGGGGAGGAGTTTACAGAAATTGATTTTATCAATATTGCCCATAACTATGCCAGGTGGGAATCCCATTTTTGGACAAATGTGATTGTCCATCGTAAGGGTGCAACAAGTGCAAGGGAGGGTGAGATCGGGATTATCCCTGGTTCGCAAGGGACAAAAAGCTATATTGTCCGTGGGAAAGGGAATGCTGAAAGTTTCCAAAGCTGTTCGCATGGGGCAGGGCGTTCGCTTGGCCGGAAACAGGCACAGCGTGAACTTAATCTCGAAGTGGAGATCTGCAACCTCAATGAACAGGGGATACTCCACTCCATCCGCTTCCTTAAAGATCTTGACGAAGCCCCTGGAGCCTATAAGGATATTCAGGTTGTGATGGAAAACCAGCGTGACCTTGTGGATATACTGGTCGAATTGAGCCCTTTGGCGGTAATCAAAGGATGAGGGAGAGTTGTAACCTGTTAAATATCTGCGAGAATCTGCGAAATCTGCGGGAAACTTTTTTTCCACAGATTTCGCAGATTTTCGCGGAGGTCAGGTTATTAAATATTCCGAATTCCGATTAGGAATATATGCAATTCGCGAATTGCGATTCATTGAATTAGGCCTATTCTTCGTCAAACCCATTAAATGGAATATCATCATCAGGATCATGGTCGAAGGGGCCAACACCGGGAGGATTGAAAAGACCCCAGCGGTCGGTGATGTAGTTCCACTTGTCGAACGAGGCGACCCAATCAATAAACAACAACCTGTACTCCTCAATCAAATCCCGCACGATCATAAAATACTCAACATGCTCAAATCCAAACATTTCCAACGAATGGTTTTGAAGCTTCAAATCATGGGCCGCCTTACGGATAATGGCAGCAGCTTCCATTCTAATGTCGTACAGACCACCAGCTTCTGCCCCGGCCACCTTGACAGTCAATAACCTCGCATCGCTGAGCATCTCACTTTTCACGAAAGCCAAATGGTCATTGTCGTCAGGGATCAGTTCACAGATTTGGTAAACCAGGTCGTAAATCTCCCTCCCCTTTTTAAATATTGGCAGTTCCCTTGGATCTATGCCAATTTCGTCTTCATCATCGTCTTCGAACATAGGATTTAGTTTTTTGTATAAAGCTGAATTATTATAGATTTAATAACTTTATTTCAATAATCTGAAACTTACTTTCCTATGCAAAAATTCTTAAAAATATGCCCAAGGATCTCATCTGTGGATATTTCACCTGTTATCTCCCCAAGGTAGTGGAGACACTCGCGGATGTCCTGGGCAAGGAAATCGCCTGATATACCAGAGCCTAAACCTTCAATTATCCGTTCGATTGCCTGAAGTGCCATGGTCAAAGCTTCAAAATGGCGGACATTCGAGACTACAATATCCTGTGTGCCAATCGATTTAAAATCGAGGGCCTGCTTCATCATTCCGATCAACTGGTCAATGTTTGTTTTGCTTTTGGCCGCAATAAATACAAGGGATTCGTTTGACAAAAGTGAAAATTCCGACAACTGAGTAATTGCCTCCTGGGTAGCAACATCGACTTTATTGGCAACAATGATTACTTTCTGACCCGTAATTTTCTGTCTTATTTGTAAGATCCTGTTAAAGATGTGTTTGACATCCCCGCTGATATCTGTAACAAGCAATACAATTTCGGCTTTTCCAAGCTGGTGATAACTCCGCCCGATCCCAATGGTTTCAATGGTATCTTTGGTTTCGCGGAGGCCGGCAGTGTCGGCAAAACGGAAAAGTGTCCCATCGATGTTAACAACATCTTCTATAACATCTCGGGTGGTGCCATGGATTTCGGATACAATTGCCTTTTCTTCATTTAGCAGCGCGTTTAACAGTGTCGATTTTCCAACATTGGTTTCCCCGATAATGGCAACCGGAATCCCGTTTTTGATGACGTTTCCAAGTTTAAAGGAATCGGTGAGTTTTTTGAGCAATGTACCAATACGGGTCGATAGTTCAATCAGGGCCTTCCGATCTGCAAATTCAACATCCTCTTCGCTAAAGTCAAGCTCAAGTTCGACCAGGGCAGCGAACCGCAACAATTCTTCCCTTAATTGATGGATCTCTTTTGAAAACCCACCGCGCATTTGCGTCATTGCCAGTTTATGCGAAGCGGCATTCCCGGATGCAATAAGATCCGCAACAGCTTCAGCCTGTGAGAGGTCCATTTTCCTATTTAAAAATGCCCTTTGCGTGAATTCACCAGGCCGCGCAAGTCTGGCACCTTGTGAAATTAACAACTGTAGGATCTGCTGCTGTATATATACAGACCCATGGCACGAAATTTCTACAATATCTTCGCCTGTGAAAGAATGGGGAGCCTTAAAAAGACCAACAACGACTTCGTCAACCACAGCCTCTTCCGAAACTATTGTACCAAAATGAAGCGTGTTCTGGTGTTGCTCAATCAATCTTTTCTTTTCCGATGGTGATCTGTAAACCTTGTCGGCAATTAGAAATGAATCTTCACCTGATAAACGGATTACTGCAATTCCCCCGATTCCTGGCGGGGTCGAAATTGCACATATGGTCGATTGGTCTAACATTGTAGTTGTATTAATGGAC
>Ga0209083_1000196_pt1 | contig 94486 bp, 82 predicted proteins | sample AM7aDNAmetaG_FD_184132 | JGI IMG/M metagenome (GOLD analysis project Ga0209083, IMG submission 184132) | Freshwater microbial communities from Finland to study Microbial Dark Matter (Phase II) - AM7a DNA metaG (SPAdes) (version 3) | ecosystem: Environmental > Aquatic > Freshwater > Lake ...
GTACTGCCACGGAAACGACCAGACGCCAGTCGCAATGTTCTGCCGCGGCACAAGGCCGCTTGTGCCCCACCACCCATACAATACTTCGTCGGTAGTTGGTGCGTCATCGCATCCGCCTCACGCGCGGCGAATCCGACGACGCCACCGCTCATTGCAAGCTCGAGCAGGTGGCCCGTGGTACTGCGCATGCCACCGACGCTCATTGCCTCATGCACGGTCTCCGCCAATCCACTGCGTGGCGTTCCTCCTCCGCCGCCGCCCCCCCCTGGAAATCCACCGGCCCCGCGTACCTGTCGAAAATTCGCCACCCCACCAAAGCTGTCCAGGGAGATACGTGGATCGGCGGTCGAAGCCGCGATCGCCGCCCGCTGCGTCTGCGCTGCGACACGTTCCCCCACCGCATTGACCTTCACGATCGCCGCCTGGCCGGCATTGGTCACCGTCGCTGCCGCCTGGCTCGCCACCGTGCTGATCCCCGACAGATCCGCGGTGATCTTGATCGGCTTAACCTTCGCCACCGACGTCACGACGTGCGCGGGAATGGCAGCCAGGCCCTTATCCAGCCCCGACAGATCCACACCCAGTGGTATCTGTACACCCGTAATGTCCATTGGTTCTGGCATCAGGCTCCTACTTTCCGCAATCCGCTATCCGCAAGCAGTTCAGTCGCCGCGGCGACAAATCCGCTATTCCTCTACGCTCCCGCCCACTCTTTCACCGCCGCCGCCACCCTCGCATCCCGCTCCGCCGCCGTTTCCTTCTTCCGAGCTTTCTGTCTTCTGACTTCTGACTTCTGTACTCCGTCCTCTTCATACTTCGGCATAAAGTCCGCCATCTGAGACCGCGATCCGCCTTGCCGGCTGGCCACGATCACCCAGGCGAGCATCGCCGCCCTCCGGTCATCGCGATCCCGCAGCGTCCTGCCGATCGGTCCATCCACGCGCCACGGGTCATAGCTGGCGAAGTAATGATCCCAGATCGCCAGCTCCAGCGGATCCCACTCACCAACCTCCTGCAGCCCCTTGCCCAGGCGGTGCTCGCCGAGTGCGATCTGCTCGAAGGCCCATTCTCTGCTGCGATCCATGCCGTGGCCGAGCGTTATCAGGACCGCATCGCCCAGGCCCAGCCACTGAAGCGAAGGAGGTTCTGATGCCTTCAATCCAGAATGAACCTCACGCAGAGCTCGCAGAGGCCGCAGAGAAGTGCCCATTCTACGGGAACTCCTATCTATACCCGACTCCCGATGACAACCTCCGCAGCATCGGCGTAACGCACGGGCTGGGAGATCTCTGGATCGTCGCCTGGATCAAGCCCAACGGATCGAAGAAGAAGATCAGCTCTCCGCACCTGCCGGCACGTCTGGATCCCGATCGCCTCCAGGACATGCTCGAAGCCTTCGCCGCCAAGCGCAAGCTTCAGATCGCCGTTGTCCGTCCCCGCCGCGATCGATCTTCCTCTGCGCCCTCAGCGACCTCCTGTAGGAAAGAATCTGAACATGAGCACGCAGAGAGCGCAGAGCTCAAGCCGTGTCCGTTCTGTGGAGAAACCGACCGACGAATGGCCTACTTTGTGTCAGTCGGAAGCAACGTCTTCTATTGGTATTGTGAGCGATGTGGCGCCAGAGGTCCGCGTGCCAACTGTGAGAAGATCGCATGGACACTCTGGAACCGGAGGGCATCATGAACTCCGACGTGATCTACACCGGCGAGATCCTGGCATGCCCGTTCTGCGGACGGGCACCGGCCTTTCAGAACAGCGGGTTCGATGGATCGGGCAAGCCGAGAAAGTTCTCGATCGGCTGCGTTTCTCTGCGTGCATGCCCGACAGAGCCGTACACCCGGTACTACCCCAGTCGTGAGGAGGCCATCGCCGCCTGGAACACGCGGACCCCGGATGCTCACGCCAACTCGATCGATCTTTCTTCGCCACAGATGCACACAGATCAGCACAGATCCGGATCAGTGTCCATCAGTGCCCCATCCGTGGCAAAAGATTCTTCCGACGCCGATCCGACAGGAGGCCACGACTCATGACTCCCCTCCAGCTCAAGAACCTCGGCATCGCCCGCCGCTGGGCGGAGAAGTCGATCGACGGCTTCGACGAAGCCCAATTCCGCCTGGTGCTGCGCAACGTCGGCCAAGTCCAGGAAGATGCCACTGGCCACGTCTCCAGCAAGGCCCTGAGCAACTCCGGCCTGGAAATCGTGATGGCCTGGTTCGAGAGCGTTGGATGGGAAGATCCCTGGAAGGAGAAAGGCTACTGGCAGGGCCAGGTGAAACGACAGGGCGGCCGCCAGGAGTACTCCGTCGCCGGCCTGATCGAGAAGTATCAGATCTCCGATGCGTATCTGGCCGGCATCATCCGGAGAATCACCCACGATCGCACCAACCAGGTGAGTGGCTGCAACGCCTACGAACAAGGCAAGATCATCGAGGCACTGAAAGCGATCGGGAACCGACCTCACGCAAAGCTCGCAAAGAACGCAGAGAACACGCTCTTGTTCGATCCGAACCAATCCAGAATTGATTCTCCGCGACCTTTGCGCCCTCTGCGTGAGGTTACGTCTGCGGAATTATCCCAAATCCAACAGGACGAGATCCCGATCTAACAACGGCCAATAACGGCCACTAAGAGGAACGGATTCCTATGAGCACACCCCAAACCATCAACGAGCTTCCCGCGATCATCATTCGCATTCCCCTGGTCATCGAGATCCCGATCACCTTCCGCCAGGTAGAGCCGGTGACCCCACCGGCAGATCTCGACCAGGTGGATCTCCGCCTGGATCCAGAACTTTCGCCACAGATCAACACAGATGCACACAGATCCTCATCCGTGTCCATCAGTGCCCCATCCGTGGCAAAAACCTCGCCCTCTGGCATTCTCACCGTCACCGTCGACGGCTCCGCCCCGATGCCCCTGAACGAAGCTGCCGAAAAGATCGGCCAGGGCGTAACCATCAAGATGCTGTATGCCGCCGTGCACCGCGGATCCACCGAATACAAAGGCCATCACGTTGAACGCGTTTGGGACCATTCAGCCCCACCCGTCGACCACCGCAACGCCAAAGGCCGCCTGGTCATCGTTGAAGGCGCAGTCCATCCTATGTCCGTCAACGCCGCGGCGATGCTCCTGGACGTCAAGCCGTCGACCGTGCGCATCGCCTGTTCCCCATCCGGTTGCGGCAAGGCCGCCGGCAAGTCCGTCCGCTGGGATGGCGCTGGTGTGAAACAGGAAACCCCGCGCACCGATCGCCGGAAGATCTGCGTGTCTATCGATGGTGAAGGCCGCTACACCGCCAAGGAGGCTGCCCTCAAGATCGGTTCCGATAGCAGTTCCATCAGTTTCTCCTTGAAGCACAGTTGCATCTGCAAAGGCCACACGCTCAAGCGGATCGAGTCGGCCGATGATGACAAGGAGGGCGAATAAGATGAAGCCCAACCGATTCGACAAATGGATGCAGCTCCAACGGCGGGAGATGCGGGCCAACCGGCGCCGCCGCCTGCAATCCCTCCAGTCGCCAGCGGCGCAGGCCGCCGCGTCTGGATCTGCGGCCACGGCGAATTCACCCTGCCCGAAGCCAAGCGCAAGCTCGGCCTCCCCTTCGAGATCATCCGTCGCCGTCTCGACAACGGCGGCGGCCAGTGCAAGGACTACGAGATCTACTGGAGCGATCAACGCCTTCGTGCCTCCGTGCCTTAGTGCCTCCGTGCCTTCTTAATTATGTCCGATACAACCAACGCCAACTTCCAGCAGTCCATGGCCCGCCTGATGCGGCGCCTCAAGGGCGATGTCCGCCAGCGTGTCATTGCCGCCGCCGCCCGCGGCCTCAAACATGCCGCAGAGAGAGTGAAGCGGACCGCTATGGGTTACGCCCCTGTCGGCGGCGGGATCTACTCGCCCAAGGATCCTGAACCCGGCCGGATGCGCGACTCAGCAATGGTCTCCGAGCCTGAGATCACGCCTACATACATCAGGACAACGGTCTCCTTCAACACCGTATACGCCGCTCGGCAGCATGAGGACCTGACGCTGCGCCACTCCCAGGGCCAGGCCAAGTACCTGGAAACCGCCATGCAGACCAACTGGGACGTCGTTCCCATGATGGTCAGAGACGCCATTCACCAGGAGCTAAAGTCCGGATGAACTGGCTCGACCCCGACCAACCCGATCCCCGCTACATCCAGTCCCTGGTGGACATCCTCGATGCGCCCATGCAGAAGATCAGCGATGCCATTCTGCACCCCAAGGGCGGCAGCCCAGCCAGCATCGAATGGAACCTGAACCGCCGCATCCAGGCCAGCGCCATCGTCGGCCAGACGATCCAGCAGGCCAAGCAGAACCTCGGTACCTGGACCGGCAAGGCGATCGGCGCATCGGCATCCGAAGGGACCGCCGCCGCCGCCCGGCAGCTTGATGCCCTGCAGAAGACCGGCGCCTTCCCTGGCATATCGCCCACCTCGCCAATCCGCCCCGGATTCAACTCTCCCAACCTGGACGTTGTCCGCGTCCTGGCTCAGGACACCTATCGCGATGGCGCCCTGGGCTTGGACCATACCGGCCAGCAGGTTCAGCAGTTACTGCGGAAGATGAGCGATAACGGACTGACCGCCGAACAGGTCAACAAGATGATGGCAAAAAGCGTGATCGAAGGCACGCCGATGGAGCTTCAAATCGAGCTGCGCACCGCCCTGGAGAAGATCCACGGCAAGACGATCACCTTCCCATCCGGAAAGACGATGACGTGCGCCGATTACGCCAAGACCCTGGCCCGCACGCGTCTGCGTGAGGCCCACGTCGTCGCCCGGCATGCACGTCTGCGTAAGGATGGCGTCTTCTATGTTGTCATCATCGGCAACGTCACGCGCTATCCCTGCACCGCCTACCTCGGCAAGATATACTTCATCGGCGATGGTGAGGACCCGAGCGACCATCACTATCCGAACCTGGACACGTTGCACACCGCCCGCGGTGATCAGGCTCCGCCATTCCACCCGAACTGCTCAAAGAGCACAGCGCCCATCATCCTTAAGGCTACTCCTGCTGAAGAGCTAAAAATCGGTGAACCGGACGAAATCAGCCAGAAGATGGCCGAAGTCGGTGCCAACAGCACCGCCGGCCAGCGCCTGGCTGACACCGTTAATGTAGAGGCTCACGCCCAGAAGCGCATCGACGCCGTCGCCGAGATCGGCCGGCAGAGAGCCCGTGCCCATGGCTATAATCCCCCGCCATGGAGCCCCGGATCTGCCGATGTCGCCCATCTGCGGAAGAAACCCACCGGAGATTTCATCACCGACGCCGCTGCGGAGAAGATACTCAAGCCTCTGGGTGTGTCATCCGTGCAACTGCATGGTAAGGAGAAGATTGGCGACGTTCTGATACCTCGCGTCGCCGAAGTGATGAAGAGCACCGGTGCAAACTTTTCAACGGTAGAGGTCGACGCCGGTATCTTCAAATCCGCCAAGGTGAACGGACCTCTGAACTATGATCCTCAGACGCGTAAACTGAGGATCAACCCGAACTGGGAACACTGGGAACGTATTCCCGAACGCACGCAAGAGAAATACCAGGCTGGTGCTTGGTCTACGGACCGCGCAGATCATATTCTCTGGCACGAGGCCGCCCATGACTTGGTTCTGCAGCAAGGAATGGCCGCATACCGCGAATTGAAGAAGCGGCACTTTTCCAAAGCCCTGGCCGACGAGATCGCGCTTTCGGTAAGCAAGACCGCCGCGGTGAACGCTCTGGAGTTCGTTAGCGAAGTGTACAGTATGAAACAGGCGGGAACGTTCATGACGCTCTCTGCCCGCATCAAATCGCTTTATACCGAAGTAGGTGGAATATGATCGCCGAGTTCAATCAATGCCTGACCTGTAAACACATCACCAAAGGAGCCGGATGTGGCGCCTTTGACGTGATTCCCGAGGAGATCGCCACGGACCAGCACGATCACCGCCAGCCCTACCCCGGTGACCACGGCATCCGCTGGGAACCGAAGGAACCCGGCATCAAGCACCCCATGGACGAGTAGAGGAAAGGACGGCCAAGGATGGCCCACCACACAACCAACCCAACCGGCTACGCCACCGCCCCCGACCTCGGCCCGCTGTTCGCAAAGGGGTCGGCAGAACGCAACGGGGTCGGGAGTGTTTTGTCTGAAAGACCCGAAGGGTGCTGCGCACAAAACACTCCCGACCCCCTTGCGTTGAATTCTCTCCCGACCCCTTCTTCCTTATCCTCCGCCGCTCTTCCTAAAGCAGTCGACGTCTCCGCCCGCGCCGCCGAGGGCCGCATGCAGCGCATCCTCCGCTACCTGACCAAAGTCACCGATGCCACGCTCGACGAGATCTGCGCAGCCTTCTCCGATCCCCAGAGCAACATCGTCGTCAGCCAGAACCAGATCAGCGGCCGCATCTCCGACCTCAAACGCGACCTCTATATAAGGTGGACCGGCCAAACCCGCCCCAGTCGCTCCGGCTGCTCCTGCGACGTCTACGAAATCACCGACGCCGGACGTGCCGAACTTGTGCGTCTACGCACCCACATGACACGGGGACACGGAGACAAGGAGACACGGCGATGAAGCTCCACAGAACCGACACTCCTGGCCTTCTAATGTTCCAGTGCCCAGCTTGCGGAAACTGCCACGGCATCTGGATCCAGCCTGCTGGCCCAGGTAAGCCTGTCTGGACGTGGAACGGCAGCATGGACAAGCCGACGTTCACCCCGTCGCTGATAACTGGCCGTCCCGTCTGGACTGGTTCGCAGAAGGATGGAAAGTGGGTGGATGAGATCTGCCACTCCTACATCACCGAAGGCCGGATCCAATACCTGGTCGACTGCACCCACGCCATGGCCGGCCAGACCGTTGAAATACCAGATTGGGAGCCATGATGACCAACTCCGAAGCCATGAAGATCGCAACCTTGATCGACTGGATCACTGGCACCCGAGCGTTCAACGGGAAGGTGGCCAACGCCGCCGAAGCGAAGGATGCCGCGCTGTACCTCGCCGATCGTGCATGCAAGACCGGATGCTGCATCATCGCCAGAGGCGCATGGGATAAGTGGCCCACACAACCTCACCAAGAGCCAACGGAGGCAGCAGATCATGCCTGAAACACACATCGACAATCGCGGTCTCTATGGCAAGTTCAACGTGCAGCGCACGGACGGCAGGGACGCTCCCGGCCAGAAGCATCACGGCTGCAGGTACTTCGTCATGGATCTCGACCACGATCCCTACGCGATCGCGGCGATCCGCGCCTACGCCGTCGCCTGCAGGCCAACCCATCCCCAGCTCGCCGCGGATCTGGACGCCGTCACCAACGCCCGCGTTGGCCAGGAGAACAAATGACCATCCTCGCCTTCCTCCAGAATCAGTGGTTCCACAATCCCGCAAAAGTCGAGCGGCTGATGCAGGTCTATCCTGATCAGCGTGAGTCGATGATCCACTTCGCTTTATTCAGAGGTTGCTTAACCGGCCGCCGCCTGGAGGCCGCCTTCGGCGAGGAACTCTGCAACCAGATCATCTGGGAGAACGCCAGCCCAAAGATCGCCGGCCAGTCAGACGGCGTCTTCCCCGCCGATACCGCCCACATGGCCGACGCGATCGGCAAACACAATCCACAGATCATCCTCAGTTTCGGGTCCGTGGCGGCCGCTGGCCTGGATCAGATCCCCAACTACACCGCCCTGCGAATCATCATCCGCGGTCCCCATCCCGCCGCCCGTTTCCCATACATTCGTTCGCAGCTTCTAACGATGGCCGCTGAGGTCCGCAGCGCGATGAACATAATTCGGGAGGCCACACTATGCGCGCAATAAGCCTCTGGCAGCCCTGGGCAAGCGCAGTAGCGATGGGATCAAAGACCATCGAGACCCGCCACTGGTCGACCGACTACCGCGGCCCCCTTGCCATCCACGCCGCCAAGCACTGGACCAGTGCTATAGCACGAATGATTCACCTGCAGGAACGTTGGGATGCCGCCCTGAACAACGGCAATCCGATCCCGGCTCCAGCGAAGTCATTCTTCCAGTTCGGCTGCGTGGTCGCTGTGTGCCAGCTCGAAGGCTGCTGCCCCACCGAAGAGATGCGCAACATCGACTTCAGACGTGTTGCCAACGGCCTGACCTGGTCAGAGCGTGAGATGGGCGACTACTCCCCCGGCCGCTTCGCCTGGATACTCAAAGACATCCGCCCACTCAAGACGCCACTCCGCTGGAAAGGTGGCCAGTCATTCTTCCAGGTAGACGACGCCCGCATCCAGGAGGCCCTCCGATGAGCAGACGTGGCAAACTGGAAAAAGGATTCCGTAAGAGCCAGTGGCAACGCATCGAAGCTGTGCGGCGAGCAGCTCGGGGAACGGTTACCAAGTTCACCTGTGGTGGATGTGGCATTGTGGATCCAGTTTCCGCCCTGCGCCGACAGATCGTCATGGAGATGAGGATATGCCGATGACCGATCCAGTGGCCCACATCCGCGAAAGCCTCCACGGCTGGATCACCTCCACCGATGAAGCCACCATCCGCGCCATCCTCAAGATCCGCCGCCACCTGGACACGAACCTCAAGAAGCCCTCCATCCCCGCCAACTGGAAACCACTCCGCACCGTCGCCGCCGATCTCCACCTCAACCCCGGCCACCTCGCCCGCCTCTGTCGCGAGATATACAGCGCCCAGGACCAGGCCAAAATCTGCACCCACCGCGGCCGCCAGACCTGGTGCCTCTCCCCCGAATCCTGCGCCACCCTCGCGCCACGCGACACCCACCGGCTGCCGGGACCCGACTCTGAACCCGCCGCGCCATCCACGCGCCACGCGGATGGAGACGTGGATCCACCTGGTGGCACGATCGAAGGAGGATCAAAGTGACCGCGAACGCCATTCGACGTCACATCATCGACCTCATTTTCAGACTGGATCGCGAACCCTTACTGCGCGTCCTGGCCGAAGCCCAATCCTTCACCGCTCCAGGCGGAAGCAATCTCCCAGAGTGGCTCACCACAAAAGAGGCAGCCTCACTACTCCACATCACCACCCGCCACGCCCGACGCCTCGCCAACACCATCCCCCCAGGCGTTCCCGCCCCAGGCCGAAATGCATCCGGACTCCTGATCCATCGCGACACCATCCACGCCATCCTCACGCGCCACACCGCGCCAACCACGCGCCACGCGAGCACGAAAAACACTCAAAACCCGTCCGCAACGCGGACATTCACTCGCACATCGCCCACCCGCCCAAAACGCAACTCCGATACAGTAACCACTGTATCGGAGTCCCTATTTCGTGATGCGGCAAATTTTCAAACTACCCCGGACATCCCGCCCAAATCCGCCCAAATTTTCAAACTCCCCGCCTCAACCCCTCCCCGCTCGTAACTCTTTATCGTCCCGCCCGTTCCATGCCATCCGGTCCCGGCTAATCCCGTCCAATCCCGTTCAATCCCGCCTCTCCGAGTACAGCCATAACCCATTTCTCCCCCCATTGCATCCGCCGCCATCGACGTTATAAACCGTACATTGCTCTAACCGGGGTCAACCGCCCCTCGCCAGGCGATGTATGGACGAAACCTATCTTTCCAAGCTCAACGCGCAACAGCGGCAGGCGGCTACATTTACGCACACCCGGCCGCTGTTGATCATCGCCGGGGCGGGCACGGGAAAGACCAATACGCTCGCCCATCGCGTGGCTCACCTGATCGCCACCGGCGTAAGCCCGGGGCGAATCCTCTTATTGACCTTCACGCGCCGGGCCGCCCAGGAAATGCTCCGCCGGGTTGATGGCATCCTGCAGTCGGCCAAGCTTGGCGGCGAATCGACCACCACTCGGCTCTGGGGCGGCACCTTCCATTCCGTCGCCAATCGCCTCCTGCGCATCTATTCGCAGGCGATCGGCCTGGGTGAAGCGTTCACCGTGATGGATCGCTCCGACTCCGAGGATCTGCTCAATATCGTTCGCAGCGAACTGGGTCTGGATAAGGGCGAAGCCCGCTTCCCGCGCAAGGCCACCTGCATGTCGATCTACTCGCGCTGCGTGAATGCCCAGGAGCCGGTGGAGGATGCCTTAAAGGTGCATTTCCCCTGGTGTAACCAGTACCCGGACCAGCTCAAGACGCTCTTCAAGAACTACACGAACCACAAGCACGAGCAGAACATCCTCGATTACGATGACCTGCTGCTCTACTGGTACCACCTTCTGCAGAATGACCAGATCGCCCAACAGGTCAGCGCCCGCTTCGATGCCGTGCTCGTCGATGAATACCAGGACACCAACATCCTCCAGGCCGGCATCCTGCAGAAGCTCTGCCCCAGCGGCCGGGGCCTGACCGTCGTCGGCGATGATGCCCAGAGCATCTACTCCTTCCGCGCTGCCACCGTGCACAACATCCTCGATTTCTCCAAGACATTCCCCGATGCCGAAGTGATCAAGCTCCAGCAGAACTACCGTTCGGTACAGCCGATCCTCGACGCCGCCAACTCCGTGATCTCGCTCTCACCGATCGGCTATCGCAAAGAACTCGCGGCCGTCCGCGGTTCAGGCCAGCGGCCGACGCTGGTGCATCTGACCGATGAAGACCAGCAGGCCCGTTACGTGATCGACCGTGTCCTGCATCACCTCGAAGCAGGCATTCCGCTGAAGCGTCAGGCCGTCCTCTTCCGCGCCCTGCACCATTCCGATGTGCTGGAAGTGGAACTGATGCGCAAGAACATCCCGTTCGTGAAGTACGGCGGGTTAAAGTTCCTCGAAGCAGCGCACGTAAAGGATCTGCTCTCCTTCCTTCGCCTGGCAGAGAACAGCCGCGATTCCACCAGCGCCTTTCGCATCCTGCAGCTTCTAGACGGCATCGGCCCGGCATCCGCCAAGCGCGCTCTGGAGCATCTGGCGGCCGCCATGTGGGATCTGCACGCCTGGGAGAATCACACCCCGCCCGCGGCGACGAAGCGGCAATGGCCCCCCTTTGTGGATCTGATGGTAAACCTTGCCAAAGGCAAGATGCCCCTGCAGCAGCAAGTCGCCGAGACCCGCCGGTTCTATGCGCCGATCCTGGAAAAGCGTTACGACCAGGCGCCGATGCGTATCCGCGACCTGCAGCAGCTTGAGCAGATCAGCAGCAATTTCCGCGACCGCAGCGAGATGCTTTCAGACCTGACGCTCGACCCGCCGGCAAGCACGCAAGACCTCGCCGGGCCGCCGCTGCTCGATGAGGATTACCTGATCCTCTCCACGATCCACTCCGCCAAGGGCTGCGAGTGGGACAGCGTCTACGTCCTGCACGCGGCCGATGGGAATATCCCATCGGATATGACCACCGGCTCGCAGGAACTGATCGAAGAAGAGCGCCGACTCTTTTATGTCTCCCTGACCCGCGCGAAAGACTTCCTCTACGTCTGCTTCCCCGCCTTCTACCAGCACCGCCGCCCGGCCAAAGGATACTCCATGGCGCAGCTCACCCGCTTCCTGCCGACGGATGTGGTCCCCATGTTCGACCAGGTGAGCCTGAAGAAGTCCGGCGAAGTCGATGCCGCCGCCGCGATCCCCGCCAACGCCGCCTCCAACGTCCGCACCAAGATTGCTGGGATGTGGGAGTAGAGCCGGTGACCTCACCGGCGGTCAACTGAAACGTAAGAACAGCTGTCGCCGCGATCACCTCTCACTGCCGGAAGCGTCCTGCATTCCTCTGTTCTTTGCGCCGTTTCCTTCCGGCCGGTGGGGTCACCGGCCCTACTGAATGCCGGGGCGATACGGTCGCATTCCGCTTGTGGTTATAATGGTTCACGTTCACAGCCGATTACGCTGGAAGATGAGTCGGCGAAAACCATGAAGAAGAGAGACAGCAATTGGAAGGCGTGTATCCGGCCGGATGGCTCGTTCGATTTCGATGCGCTCACGCCCGCGCAGAAGGAGCAGTACTACGCCGAATGTGAGACCGTTAAGGCATCAGATACCCGGCCGCTCACTGCCAGAGATCGCAAGCTGCTCCAGAAGGCGGCCCGGCTAGGACGGCCTCGTGTTGGGCTCGGGTCGCAACGTGCCCAGATTACAGTCGAGAAGGGCCTACTCAAAGCGGCCGATCAGTTTGCTGTCAAGCACAGGATCACGCGTTCGCGCCTGATTACTGAGGCGCTGAAGCAGTATATGGAGCATGCGGCGTGATCGCCGGCAAATGTCAGCACAAAGATCGCGGGGATGTGGGAGTGATCACTGCAATTGAAACTCCACAATCAGCGGAAAGTGATCCGAACCAACATCCGGCCCGATCTCACGGCGGGTGATCCTGATCGCCGGCGAATGCAGGCAATGGTCGATCGGAATCCTCAGTAGCCAGCTATCGGCCGGCCACGACCGCTGCACGCCCCAGCCGCGGGTGCTGTCTTGCAGCCCCGAGTCAGCCAGCAGCCGAGCAAAATGTGGGCTCCACGGCGTGCAGTTCAGGTCGCCGAAGAGGAGCACGGGGCAGGTCGCTTTGCGTACTTCCGCGGACAGTGCGACGAACTGGGCGTTGCGATAGCCTGCATATTCGCCGCCGATCGGAGGAAGCGGGTGTGTTGCCAACACCGCGCACTTGCCTTGCGGCGTTTCGATCTCAGCGATGATGGATGGTGCGCCGGCCGGTCCGATATACATGGTTCGGCTGCTTTGAAACGGGAGTCTACTCAGAAGCGCGATGCCGAAGTTGTCGTCGCGCGGTGTGAGTTGTGAGTGGGGATAGCGTGCAAGTGTATCGGCCAGGTCGGTGATCCATTTCGGGTTGACCTCCTCGAGCACGACGAAATCGGGATCGATCTGCCGGATCGCCTCCGCCACTCGCTTGGGATCACCCATCTGCGTGTTCACGTTCATCAACATCGCCCGGACGGATGGCCCGGGCGATGGCGTAGCGCGGCCAAAGTAGAGCGGCACGATCACCGCAAGGTTGACGATGGCCAGCAACCCCAAGATCGCAGCGGACTTGCGTCGTTTCATGGCCAACAGAATCACCGCGCCAATCAGCAGGGAGATGAGATACTGCGCGCGGAAATGCGAACACAGGTCCAGTGGCCAGGCGAACGCTCCCATGAAACCCAGCACCGTAGCTATTCCCGCTAGCACCGTGGCAAGAAGTGTGGCGCCGGCGATGGTGCGTATTACGCGCTTGCTGACTGGCGGCACGGTCTGGACCACTGTTTCGCTCATCGGATTCCCGACAAGTTGAGGTGCTACGCCAGTTTCCGTCCTTCGGCCCCCGCCGCCTCAATGACATCCTTCACCGCCACACCCTTCGCGTCAGCCAGTTTCCGGCAGTCCTCAAACTCCGGCGTTGCCCCGATGATCTTGCCGTCCACCAGTTTCAGTTTCAGTTGCACCTCACCAAACGCCGTGACCACCGTGCGGAAATCCCGCCCCGCTTCGTGTCTGGTGACCGGCGTCACGCGCACGCCCAGTGTCGTCGTCTCGCGCAGAATCATCGCCGCGAGCTTCTGCTCACCTGCGCTCTTCGCCAGCACATGCAGCACAATCCCCGGCCGGCCCTTCTTCATCTGCACCGGCACCAGCCAACAGTCCAGTGCCCCGGCGGATAGAAGCTTGTCCATCACCGGCGCATAAAGCTGCGGATTCATATCATCGATATTCGTCGCGATCTCCACGATCCCGCCCGCATCCAGCGCTTCGCCAATCAACAGCCGCGCCACGTTCGGCCATTCCGGATCGCGCGTGCCCGTCCCCGTTCCCAGCTTCACCGGCTTCATCGGCGCCTGCCGGAACTGCGCCAATTCCGCGATCAGCGCTGCACCCGTCGGTGTGACCAGTTCCCCACCTCCAGGCGATTGCCGCGTCGGCACACTCGCCGCCGCCACCAGCTCCAATGTCGCCGGCGCCGGCACCGGCATCTGCCCATGATCACAGTTCACCCAGCCCCACCCCAGGGGCACCGGCGAAGCATAAAGCTGCGTAATGCCCAGCGCTTCCAGCCCCGCACAAGTGCCCACGATATCGATAATCGCATCCAGCGCCCCAACCTCGTGGAAATGCACCTTCTGGATCGTTGATCCATGCACCTTGGCCTCGGCCGTCGCCAGGCGCGTGAAGACCGCAATCGACTTCGCCTTGACGCTCGCGGACAGGTCAGAGCCGTTAATGATCTTCTCAATGTGATGCAGATGGCGATGCTGGTGCGTGTCGGGCACCTGTACATCGACGTGCGTGGCCCCAATGCCCTTGCGCATCACGCGTGTTGCCTCAACCTTGCATGGTTCCGGCAACTTCAGCGCATCAATCACCTCCTGCAGGCGCGAGATCTCCCACCCCGCGTCCACAAGGCACGACAGAAACATATCCCCGGAAATCCCGGACGGCAGATCAAGATAAGCAATCATTGTGGGCAATCCTATCCGCGACGCCGGCGCTTTTCACTGCTTGCACACACCGCACTCCGGTTTCGGCGAAACCGGAGTACAATGTCGGACATGCCAAACCTCTTCACCCCACGTCGCCAACTCGGCCGTACCGGTTTCATCGCCACCCAGATCGGCATCGGCGATTTGGCCGACCGCAACGTGCCGATCGATCAATGCGTCGCGACCGTTCATCGCGCCATCGACTCCGGACTGAACCTGATCGATACCGCTCCATCCTACGAGAACGGCTACTCTGAAGAGATCCTCGGCAAGGCTCTCCCCGGCCGCCGCAACGGCCTCTTCGTCATCGACAAGGTCGACCATCTCCGGCAGAGCGTCGCTCCGCAGATTGACGCCAGCCTCAAGCGCCTTGGCATCGATCATACCGATCTGTTTGTGTTCCATGGCTGCTCCAGCATGGATGACTGGAACCACATCGCCGCGCCCGGCGGCGGCATGGACCAGGTCCACGATTGCATCAAGGCCGGCAAGACACGCTTCAAAGGCATCAGCTCTCACAACCCGGATGTCCTCATCGCCGCTCTGAATGGCGGGCGCTGCGATGTGTTGATGTTCCCGATCGGTCCCTATGCCGATCCGCGCTATGAACAGCAGGTGCTTCCCCTGGCGAAGAAGCTCGGCGTTGGCACGGTCTGTTTCAAGACCTTCGGCGCCGGCAAACTCCTGGGCGACACCACCGGATACAATCGCCCCCTCGCCACCCGCCCGCGCGGCAAAGTCTCCTCCGGCGGCGAGACCACCACATCACCCACTCTTCCGCATCTCAGCGTCGACGACTGCCTCCATTACACGCTGAGCATCGACCCGGATGTGGCCCTGTTGGGCATGAGCTTTCCCAACGAACAGGATGCGGCATTCGATTCATTCAAGCGCTTCGCTCCACTTGGTGCCACCGCGCTTGCCGAGATCCGCCACCGGGCAATCTCGGCAATCCAGGGGAAGGGCGATATCTGGTGGAATCCGGGGGGAAAGTAGTAAACTGGTATGTTTGCCAGATCACAGATACTCTGGCATGATTGGCCTCTATGTCCGAAGTGCGTGTAACCCGGGTGTTCGTCCCGGCCACAGTTCTCATAGACAATACTGTTGGCCTGGAAGCCGCCAGCGCTGACGAGAGCTTCTATGTCGTCGGCGTGCCCGGCCAGCATGAATTGCCCGGTTTTCTCGTACCTCTGGACGAACTTGAGGCCCGTGGCATCCCCCGCAAAGTTGCCCGCGAAGTCGCAATGATCGTCAGCCTCCGCACCAGCGTACACACCATCCTGCTCAACCATGAAGGTGGCCTGTGGGAACTGTTGGTGCAAACCGGCAAAGGCCTGCCCGACACCTACACCTTCCGCGTCGGCACCGGTGGCAAATCCGGTTTCCTCGGTTGATCGCCAAACCGTCCGCCCTGATGTTACACTCCCCATCATGACCACCGCTGATCCCAGCGCCTTGGCCGCCCCTCCTCTGCCTCCGCACGCATCCGTACTCGAATTTACCCGCCTCGCCGGCCATGCCCGCCTGATCGTCGCCGGCATCCTCCTTCTCCTCCGCAGTACCATCATCGGCCTGTTCCTGCTCATCTGGCCCGCCGTCACCGAGCCCTCCTACGCCGGCGCCATCCTTCCCGATCAGCTCATCGGCGTGATGATCACCGCCGCCCTCATCATCTGGTGCATGCAGTTCCTGATGCCCTGGCAATCCCACCCCATCCGCACCGCCGCATTGACCACCGCCAGCATCCTTCTCTGGACCAGCTTCACGGCCCTGCTGTTCTGGAATGAACCGATGGCCGACCGCCCGGCACATCTCATACGACTCGCCATCGTAATCATTGGCGCTGCCGCCGTGGCTACCATCGCCGCGCGCTATGCTCGCCTCCTGCTGCAGCCAGGCGGTTCCCTTCCTCTCGATCCATCCACCGCTAGCGCCCCGTCCATAACCCGCTTCTGTGAATCCTGTGCTGCTCCCCTTGGCGATGCCGAAACCTGCCCCGCCTGCGGCCGATATTCTCCCAAGCCCGACCTCCGTCCCGCTCTGCAGCACGAAACCGCCCGCATGCAATCCGCCTGGCAACACGGCCTGCTAAGCCTCCGTTGTCTGGCTTTGCTTATCGGCACGCTCATCCTGGCATGCATCGCCAAAATATCCGCCGGCCAGTTCCTCCATGGCAGCGGCAATCCCGATCCAGTCTTTGTACTGGTTTTCTGGTCCTTCCTCGGCTCGCTCACGGGAGCTGCCTTGGCCTTCCTCTGCATCCACCGCCCGCGTCCCTTGGCATCAGCCACCGCGGCCGGTGTGACTCTCCTGGCCCTCGCCACGGGCGCCATCCTGTTGATGCTCGCCGAACCTCCCTTCGGGGCCATCAACCTCCCACCCCTCTTCTGGCAAGCCGCCGCCCTGGCATCGGCCGCCGCCGCTGGCAGTTCCCTCTTCACCCACTGGCTCCTCACCATCATCGTCACCCGCTTCGCGCCCCTCGCCTCGGCGCAACGCATGCTCGGCCGAAAGATCGACCGTCCCGCGCCCGCCAATCTCGCCCCTCCACCCAGCCCGCGCACCTGCGAGAGTTGCGGCTACCAGCTCGAAGGCCTCCCCGCCACCCGCTGCGACAAGTGCTCCATCGTCGCCCTCCGCTGTCCCGAATGCGGCCACACCCAGCCGGCCAATACACTCAATGCCCGCGCGCTGCGCCTCATTTACAAGCTGCACACCATCATTCGCACCATAAGTTGGCTAGGTGGCCTGGGCCTCATACTCTGGCTCTCGCTCATGGGGTCCTGGATACTGCTAATCGTGTTCAGCCTGTCGGGAATCCCCTTTGGCCACCACCGTCCCGATTGGGGAGAACTTTGGGGCATCGCGCTGCTGAGCGTCGTTTTCGTTAGCCCGGTACGCCTTGTGTTGCTGCATGGTCGGCGCCTCTGGCTCATCTCACTACTGGTCGCACTGGTTCCCGCGGCTGTTGTGCTTCTCGCATCCAGCACTGCGGGCGATTCAAGCGAGGTCATGTGGTACGTCACAGTGTTCTTCCTCCCCTGCTGGCTCGTGATCTCATTCTCCATCCCCTACCTCTGGCGCCTGTGGATGCGGATGATCTTCGGCCCTGACATCGGAACTGAGCTGTTTCAGTGGTACCGTTCCCCAGCCTATCGCCATCGCTCCGCTGAACAGATTCTAACCGACCCCGATCGCGCCCTCGGTCGCGAAATCCCGCTTCAGTGCGCCGCCTGCAGCACCACCATCCCCGCCATTCAGGCGACGGCCTGCCCTGCCTGCGGCATTCATTCCCTGCCCTGCCCCGCATGCCAGCAGCGTCACGGCATCTCCGCGGTCCGAGTCGGCTTGGAATCCATCCTGCATCGCCTCCGCTTCGCCGGCCTGGCATTGCTTGCCCTGGCCGCGGCGTTCGTCGCGGTGATCTTGGTCTTTGCAGACGTCACCAATGGTCTATCTCTCCTCGCGTTTGTCTGGTGCCCGCAGCCATCTGACTACGCCTACCGCGCCAATTCCCTCGAAACCGTCGCCATTTGCGCGATCCTCTTTGGCATCCTCGGTGGCATGACAATGATTCGGCGGCCGCCCATCGTTTCCGCCGTCGTCATTGCTCTGATGCATACCCTCTGGTTCGCTGTTGTGCCTCTTGCATTTCGTGGTGAGCATGGCGGAGCGCCGGTCCCGACTGCTCAAGTGGCGATCAAGCTCCTGGAAATCTTCCTTGGCAGTTGCATCCTCACCTACATCGTCGCCCGACTCTCCCGCCCCCTGCTTCGCCTCGCCCTATTCTGCATCTCGCCCAACCTCTGCCAGCCCCTCTACCTGTGGATCACCGGAAAGCAGACCCTCAACCAGGCCGGACAACAGCTCATCTAGCCGGATCTCAATCGGCGCACAACTCCTTATGTCACCGATAGTTGTCTCCGTTACGGAATGATCAATAATCACTAAATCCACTCCCGTCCGCCCTTGCATTACCCCGCCATTCCGCTACCCTCTCCACTCCTTATTCACTATGGAAGTCCTTCAGTCCATCACGTTGTTTGCCCTGGTCGGCGTGATCTTCGTTTTCGCCAATCTCACCATTGGCTCCCTGGTCCGGCCATCGCTCCCCAACGTCAGCAAATCCGCCTCCTACGAATGCGGCGAAGTTCCCTTTGGCACAAGCTGGGTTCAGTTCGACCTTCGCTTCTACATCATCGCCCTGATCTATCTCGTCTTCGACGTTGAAGTTGCCCTCTTCTACCCCTGGGCCGTCGCCTACGGCGCCAACGCCGCCAACCGCCCCGTTGCCGTGGTCGACATGCTCTTCTTCTTCGGCGTCCTGCTCGTCGGCTACGCCTACCTCTGGAAGTTCGGCTACCTCGACTGGGTCCGCTCCGCCGCCACCACCAGCCTGAAGAAGCCGCGCGCCACCTAAACCACCCTCATTCCGCCCCGACAGGGGCGGCAGACTACAGCCCAGAGCAAACCGTACTCGGTGCAGCCCTGGGTTAACGAACAAAGAAACGATTCTGCCCTGAAAGGGCAGGAGAGCCATTGCCTTTCGCATGCTTCTCCCTCAATACCGCATTGCGGTACAATCACCCCCATGCGACCCGCTCCGCGTCCCGATCAGATCGAAGTCGTCGACGACGCCATCGCCGAGATCCTCCGGCACAATGGCGGCGCGAAGTCTGTCGAGATGATCGCATCTGCCTGGCGCTTCATGCGCGACGTTCTAGACCGCCAGGTCCGCACAAAGCATCCATCCTGGCCCGATGACCAGGTTGCCGCCGAGGTCCGCCGGAGGCTCCTCAATGGATCAACTTGAGTTCCTCAAGATTGTCGCGGACAAGCTCGAACGAGCCGGCCTGCGATTCATGGTTGTAGGTTCGTATGCCAGCGGCTATTGGGGCGAGCCGCGCTCTACCTACGACCTCGACGTCCTGGACATCTGGCAAGCCATCCTCCAGCGCGTGGGCATGGCATAGGCAGTAGGCCACCCGCCTCGGGTGGCGCGTGGAACCGCGGAACGACTACCTTGGTGGATATGCCCCAAGTCTCCGACCCGTGAGCCCCAGAAGTATCTACCAAATTGGCACGCAGTAATGCTCTGCGCCACCCGAGGCAACTCGACGCTGATCCCCCAACTTCTTCCTTTTTCATCCTTCATCCTCCATACTTCATCCTTGTATGCTCAACTCCCTCTCCCTCAACGGCGCATGGAAGATCCGCTGGACCGACGGCCAGCGCGGCCGGTCTCATTTCGCCAACCGCGACAAGATCGAAGCCGCCCGCTACCTCGACGCTACCGTTCCCGGCGAAGTCCATCTCGACCTCATGCGCCAAGGCGTCATCGCCGACGTCTATCGCGATACCAATGTCCTGGCCGCACGCTGGGTTGAGCAATGCATCTGGAGCTATCGCCGCGAATTCCATGTGACCCCGGAAATGCTGGGCGAAAAGCACGTCTGGCTCAACTTTCAGCAACTTGACCTCGTCGCCAGCGTCGTCCTCAACGGCCAGGAAGTCGGCACACATAACAACGTCTTCTATCCCTGCCGCCTCGATGTCACCGGCAAACTTCGCCCCGGCACAAACGTGCTTACCGTCCACCTCGACTCCGGCCAGTTCTGGGTCGCCGACAAGCCTTGGGAAGGCTTCGACACCGGCATCGACGGCAAACTCCACAAGCGCCACTGGCTCCGCAAGCCCCAAAGCTCTTTCTCATGGGATTGGGCCCCGCGCCTGATCAATATCGGAATTACCGGTGATGTTCACCTGGAATGGACCGATTCACCTCTCCGCGTCGACCAGCTAGTTCCCCTGGTCACTCTCAGCGACGATCTCGCCACCGGCCATGCCATCGCCCGCATCTTCATCGAGAATCTCACCACAGGCCCTGTAAGGGCGACGATTACTGCCACCATCGCCGGCCAGGCTGCCTCAACCGAGATCGAGGCCAAACCCGGTCTCCACCCCTACGAAGTAAAGCTCACCGTCAACCAGCCCGAACTCTGGTGGCCGGTCGGCCACGGTGCCGCCAAACTCTATGACCTGGCCGTTACCGTCCAACTCGGCGATCAGCCCATCGCCCAGCGCCTCGCCAAAGTCGGCTTCCGCCATGTCCGCGTCAACCAGGACAAGCACCCCGTCGCCGGCCGGTACTTCATCATCGAGATCAACCGCAAGCCGATCTTCTGCAAGGGCGGCAACTTCATCCCGGCCGACATGATCTACTCCCGCCCCGATCGCGCCCGCTACGACAAGCTCACCGACCTCGCACTCGAAGCCAACTTCAATCTCCTGCGCATCTGGGGCGGCGGCAAGTATGAGACCGACGATTTCTACGAACTCTGCGACGCCAAAGGCATCCTCGTCTGGCAGGAGTTCATCTTCGCCTGCTCCAAATATCCCGTCATCAACCAGGAGTTCAACGAGAACGTCAAAGCCGAAGCCCGTCACAATATCCGCCGCCTTGCCCGCCATCCCAGTCTGATCGTCTGGTGCGGCAACAACGAGATGGAAATGGCCAACTGGGACTGGGGCTACGACAAGGGTGTCGTCCTTCCCGACTATTCCCTCTTCCATCTCACTCTCCCGCGTCTGATGGGCCAGGAAGATCCCACCCGCTATTACCAACCCTCCAGCCCCTTCTCGCCGGATGGCCGCCCGCCCGGCGAATACGAAACCGGCGACCAGCACCCCTGGTTCCTGGGCTTCTTCGATACCGATTACCGCAAGTATCGCCCCATCGAGCCGCGTTTCCCCAATGAAGGCGGCTGCATGGGCCCCACTTCGCTGCCCACCATGCTCGCCTGCCTGCCCGAAGGGCAGCGCTATCCGCACTCCTTCGCCTGGCAGGTGCACGACAATGCGATCTCCATGTGGGAAGAACCCAGCCCAATCGACGTGATGATCGACCTCCACATCGGCCGCGATGTGAACAAGATGAGTGTCGAGGAATACACCTTCCGCGGCGGCCTCGTGCAAGCCGAGGCCCTCAAGGAATACTGCGACGCCTTCCGCCATAAAATGTTCAACTGTGCCAGCGCCATCTTCTGGATGTACAACGACACCTGGCCCTGCACCCGCTCCTGGACCATCGTCGACTACTACCTCCGCCGCACCCCCTCCTTCTGGTCGGTCAAGCGCTCGATGCAACCCGTCAACGTGATCCTCTCCGAAGAAGGCGACCAGATCATCATCTACGGCGTCAACGAATCTCTCCAAGCCATCACCGCCGACCTCCGCTACGGCATCTTCCACCTCGCCGGCGGTCTATACCCCATGGACGAGAAGACCCAGGTCCTCCTCCCCCCAAACACCAGCACCAAAGTCGCCACCTTCCCCAAGACAGAATGGCCCAACCCCAACACCTCTCTCGCCTTCGCCACCCTAATGCAAGGCGACACTCTCATCGCCCGCAACCGCCTGATCCTCCCGCTCCTAAAGGAGCTTTCATGGCCCAAGCCCAACGTGAAAGTTGATCTCCAGCCCGGCCGCGCCACCTTCACCAGCCCCACCTTCGCCTGGGGCATCTGCCTCGACCTCAATGGCGAAACCCCCCTCCCCGACAACATGTTCGACCTCTACCCCGCCCAACCCTACACCATCCCCTGGACCGCCAAGGAGCCCCCAACCATCCTCCACATCGGCAACCTGTAGGCTCAACAATGAGGAACGATGAGTCATGGTAATCCACTACACGCTGTCCTGGACTGACTACCGCGAAATGCTGGCTGCCATGGGATTCTCGCGCCGCTGGCTGCGCTATGGACTGTTCGCATGGATAGGTCTGATCCTGCCGGCCTTGGCTGCACAGGAATGGTCTGCAGCCGGAAAAGACCAAAGTGCGCCCGCGGTAATGCTCCGGTCTGGCTTGCAGATGCTGCCCCTCGGTTTTCTTCTTGTCGGTTGGATCGGCCTCATCGTTATGAATCGCCGTCAGATAATGAGGTCTAGAGACATCCGCGATGAGACCTGTTGGCTGCTGGCGGGGATCGGCGTGATCGGTCTAATCGCGGGATTGGTGTTGCTGATCGTGATGCCCAATCATCTCAGCGGTTCGTTCTGGATATGGATCTCACTGATCGTGATCTACACGGTGCTGTTCAGTGGCGCGCTCTTTGGACGCGCACAGCGCAAGATCTGGGATGCGCAAACAGATCAGCGTCGTCCAAAGCAAATGGAACTTGCTGCCGAGGGCATCGTCCTGTCCGATGGAGTCACTCGCTTTGAATATAATTGGGACGCATTTATCTCCAGCAGAGAGACAGAGACTCTGTTCGTGCTGGTGATCAATCGCTACTCGGGATTGGCTGTTCCCAAACGTGCGTTCCCTGATGCCGAGGCGGCCAACGCCTTTGGCGCAGCGCTCAAACAGAACATCGTCCCGCACACCGGCGGCTTTCCCATCCGCCCATGCCCGCCGCCCCTCACTTCCAGCGCCGATCTCCCCGTAGCACGCCTGGCCGCGCGAGATGATGCTCAGCCGTGAATCCGCGTTTACCCGCCCAGTTGCACCATCCGCTTCCGATAGTGCATGTAGTTCTCAAAACTGACTTCCTCGGGCGTGCCATGATCGACGCAGGGAATATACCCGCCGCGCTCGCGCATAAAGGGGACGATGCTATCAACCATCGTGTCGATGTCTTTCTTCGTCTTCGCCAGAACGCGCTTGTCGATGCCGCCCCGCATGATCAGCTTCGGGTACTTCTTGCGGATTGCCGCAACATTGCACCCACTAGCGACCTCAAACGGGCTCATGGAGTCCATGCCGATGCCATCGCGGTAGATGTCGATCACCGGCCGGCAGTCGCCATCGGTATCGATCTGCACATACAGATGCCTCTTCTTGTCGATCTGCCGTGTGCGAAGGTTCGTGATGATCTGCTGATAATACGGAATCAGAAACTCACGCATCATGTCCGGCGAAATCAGCGACCCACCCTTGTAGCAGATATCCTCGGCGAAGAAGATCTCATCCAAAGTAATGAACTTCTGGTGATGGGCGATGATCGCGTCGGCCACCTCGAACCATTGTCGCATGCAGGCGTGGATCAGTTCCGGCTGATCGATCACGTTGTACAGCACACCCTCAGGCCCCATCAGGCTGCGGAGATACATATAGCCGCCGATCAGGCCCTCAGTGATGATCAGGCCCTTGGCCGCCGCCTCTCGACCCTCCAGCGCAGCCTTCTCCGCGTCGATGTAGCGCTGCGGCGTCTTGGCGTCCAGGCGTGGCCGCACCAGTTCTTCCCAACTCTTCATATCCTTGACGGGATGATCCACATACTCGGGCATGAACCCGACCCGCCGGCCCTTGAAAAACAGCACATGCCGCCCCGCGAAATCCTGCACGACCTCCGTCTCACCCCGATCCTCGATCAGCTTCTCTTCAAAGCTGGGATAGAAGGGAGCTTCGCACCAGCCCAGGTTCCACGTCTGAAAACTCCCCGGCTCATCAAACGTGAAAAGCTGTTTGAAGTCGGCGTCCTCCGGCATCCCCTCTTTCTTCCAGCGTTCCAGGGCGCCAGGCATCAGCCAGAACTCGCAGCGATACAGCGGCGCCCCCGGCACGCGCTCATAAGCATCCCGCCGTCGCTTGGCCGCCGGCGTCCAGTTCTCGCGCGGAGCAAGGGCATGCACGCCATCACGAATCGCTGTTGCACTCACTGCTGTCATGGTCAACTCCTACGGTGTCCTGGCATCAATCAAGAGGCGGCACTTTACCGCAAACCGGCGACGAATGAAGCGCGCACATGCGCGAAGTACCTATATCTATACGGGTAGTTTCGACACTTCCGGTTGACGGAGTTGGGGGGCAAGGACTTACGGGTGGCCAAGCCGAGGTGCATCGAGTGCTCACTCCGCGCCACCTCAGGATTGCGGCGTTTGCCGGGTACCATCTTCGATCCGGCCGATCAAACGCAGCAGGCCGTCGAGAATCGTCAGCGGGTGCGGTGGGCAGCCCGGCACATACAGGTCCACGGGCACGATCGCCTCAGCACCATTGCGTACCTCAGCATGATCGATGTACGGTCCGCCGGCGATGGCGCACGCGCCCACCGCAATCACGATCTTGGGCGCGGCCACAGCGTCGTAGGTCTTCTTCAACGCCAGTTCCATGTTCTGCGTTACCGGACCGGTGATCAGCAGCCCATCGGCATGACGGGGCGAAGCCACCATCTGGATCCCGAAGCGGCCGAGGTCCCAGCCGATCGTGCCTAGGACGTTCACATCCGCCTCGCAGGCGTTGCAGCCGCCGGCACTTACCTGCCGCAGCTTCAACGACCGGCCAAACAATTTCTTGAGCCTGGCATCCAACGCCGCCCACAGATCCGCCTCATTCTGCCCCTGCTCGATCACCAGGCTCTGGCGCTTGCGAGCCGCCAACTGGTAGTCGCCCGTATATGTAATCGCCCGCTCGGGACAGGCGTTCACGCAGTCCGCGCAGAACAGGCACTTGCCCATGTCGATGCGAACCTTGTCCGTCAGCGCGATGGCGCCGGTCGGGCAAGCCTGGGCACAATCTTGGCACCCATCCGGGCACTTCTGCGCACTAATCGCCGGCCGGCCGCGAAACCGATCCGGCATCGCCGGTGGCGGCGCATCCGGATACTTCATGGTGCGATGGCCCTGTTGCGTGCGGGCGACAAATATCTTCAGCATAGCTCGTTCCTCATTCGCATCGGCAAAGAAGTCTTGCTCAGATCACAGATCATGGCCGCAGTACGACAGGTTGAAACTCTTGTTGCACAGCGGGAAGTCCGAGATCTGCTGATTCCGCAGTACATAAGCCAGGGCCGACCAGTTATGAAACGATGGATCGACAACCTTATAGCGGGCAAACCGGGCATTGCCATCCGTGATCGCCACGTGGCAGACCTCGCCGCGCCAGCCCTCGTTGATTGCGATGGCCAGCGAGTTGGGCGCCAACTCGCCCACGGCAACCTGCGCTGCCCCTGATGGCATGGCGCGGCACTGCTCGCGGATGAACTCGATCGATTGCTGGATCTCCAGCCAGCGCACATACGCGCGGGCAAAGACATCGCCCGCATCGAACGTGGATACCGGCAGGTGGGCAAAGTGGAAGATGCCCGATGGCAGATCGTGGCGGGCATCGCGCGCCAGTCCCGATGCGCGAGCCGCCGGGCCCACGATGCCCAACTCAATGGCAACCTGCCGCGGCAGCGGCCCCGTCGCCTCAAATCGAGCCATCACCGATGGCGTGTCCCAAAGCAGGTTCACCGCACTGGCCGTCTCTTTTTCTGCCGTGTCCAGCCGGTGCAGCAATTCCGTCAGACGCGCATCATCAACATCGAACCCGACGCCGCCCGGCCGGATCATGCCTCTCCCGAACCGGCTGCCGCACAGCAGCGCTGTCATATTCAGGAAATCACCGCGAATTCGCCCGCAGTAACTCGAAGTGGGTAGGAATCCCACATCATTTGCCAACGCACCGAGGTCACCAACGTGATTCGCCAGCCGCTCCAGTTCCAGGGCGATCCCGCGCAGCGACTGTGCCCGGGCGCTCTTCTGGCACCCGCCCAGGGCTTCCAGCACCTGGCAGTACGATGTCCCATGGGCGATCGTCGTATCGCCTGCCAGCGTCTCGGCATAGTGCATCGATCGCTTCGTCGGTCCGCCGATCAGCGCTTCCTCCACGCCGCGATGCTGATAGCCCAGCGCGATCTCGAGATGGAACACCTGCTCGCCATGACATTGAAAGCGGAAATGCCCCGGCTCGATCACTCCCGCATGCACCGGACCGACGGCGACCTCGTGCACCTCATCACCCTGGATGCTGTAGAAGTCACCAACTCCCGGCAGTATGGCCTGATCGGCCGGCCGATCCCAGGCATCGCGACCAGTCCACGAGCGCCGATACCGCACCGGCTTGAACCAGGGATGCCCGAGCGGCTTGAGCCCAAACTGCTCAGCCATCTCGCGCTCGAACAACTGCACCTGCGGGCAGCGCGGAGTCAACGACGCAAACTCGCCGCCCTCAATGCGGGCCCGAGCCCCAAAGAGACGGCTCTGATGATCATCCGCAAGGATGACGTACATCTCGGCGGCCTGCTGCGCATCTTCCGTCGACACGGCAAACATCGACGCCACGCGCTGGCCGGCCGCCACCGCGGCCACCATGGTGTCCGCCAGCACGTCGAGGGACAGCATCGGAATGCTGTCCAACAGAATATCCCGGCCGTTGATCAATGTCGCCAGATTTGGAGAGTCAAAGCTCATGGCCGCACCTCCAGGAATCGAACTGTATCGTTCAGCATTGCCGTCAGTGGCCCGGGGATATACAGACCCAGGAGCAGGACCATAGCCATCAGGATGACAATGGGTGCCGCCGTGAGCCACCCATCGTGGTACGGCGTGTTGCGCACCGCCGAAGGTGGCCGACCCTGGACCGCCTGGAGAACTGTGGCGCCCATGCCGATGAAGACACCCAGCAGCAGCAGCAGGAACAGCCCCGCCACCAGGAATCGACCGGCGTCGAATGCTCCATTGAGAATGGCGAACTCACTAATAAAGGGACCAAACGGCGGCGATCCGGTGATCGCCAGAAAGCCGGCGAGGAACAGCGTACCTGAGAGCGGAAGGCGACGGATCGCCCCGCGCACCAGATCTGTGCTCTTGCTCCCATAGGCGCGGTGGATATTGCCGGCCGACAGGAACAGCACGCCCTTGGTCAGACCGTTGGTCACCACATGCAGCAGTGTGCCATAGAGAGCTGGCCCGCCGATGCCCAGGCCCAGAGCGAGGATGCCCATATGCTCAACACTCGAATATGCCAGCATGCGCTTAAAATCGCGTTGACCGACCATGAACAGCACCGCCACAGCCATGGAGAACAGCCCCATGAACAGCAGCAGCCGCGACGTATAGGCGCTCTCACCGGCCGCCGTGCAAATGTGGTAAACGCGCAGGAAGGCAAGGAATGCGCAACTGGTTACCCCGCCGGCGAAAATCGCCCCGACTACGCCGGGCGCTTCGCCATAGGCATCAGGCTTCCACGTATGCATCGGCGCCAGCCCCATCTTCGTGCCATAGCCGACCAGCAGCAGCACGAACGCGGCATGCAGCCAGGGCTTAGAGAGTTCCGGAGCATGCTTGAGCAGGTCATCGAAATTGAGCGAGGGTTCAAGCCCCGCGTGCAGCGAGGAGTAGGCAAGGAAGAAGGTGCCCAACAGTGCCAGAGCGATACCAACCGATCCAACCACCAGATACTTCCACGTTGCCTCGATGCTCTGCTGGGTGCGATTAAAGTAAATCAGCGGTGCCGTCACCAGGGTGGTCGTTTCGATTGCCACCCACATCAGCCCCAGGTGATGCGACCAGCTCACCAGACTCATCAGCCCAAGGAAAGACAGCAGACACGTGCAGAACACCCGGTTGGATCGCTCCTGTCGGTGGCCCAGGTAACCCACCGCATAGAACGAGCAGAGCATGAACAAAGTGCTGACCAGCAGCAGGACAATCCGCCCCGGCGGATCGAGCACGAGCCAGCCGCCAGCGGTGCCAGTCAGATCAGCTTGCCCCAGAGCCATGACTACCAATGCCAGATGCACTGTGGCTGTCAGCGGCAACAGCCACGGCCGCAGGCGGTTCGACGGCACGGCCGCGGCAAGGCCGGCCATCAGCAGCGGAAACAGTATCAATGCGAACGCCATGAGCTATTCCTTCAGCGTCACCAGCCGGCGCGTGTCCATCGAGGAGAACGCGCGGTTGATGTGGTTGGTGATGATGCAGATCACGAAGATGCCGACGAACAGGTCCAGCAGCACGCCCATCTCAACGACGAGCGGCATGGACTCGATCAGCAGCATGCCAAACACGAAGATGCCGTTTTCCAGCACCAGATAACCGACGACCTGAGTCAGGGCCTTATATCGCGTCGTCAGCAGGATGAACCCGGTCAGAACGGTCGCGATCGATGTCGGAACCAGCAGCGAACCGGAATGCTGCGCGGCCAGCGGCAGTTGCCCGGCAAACAAGAGCGAGAATGCCGTGCCCAGAGCCCCAAGAATGATCGATGGCAGAAAACCGACCAGCGGCTCGATCTCGCGCTTGATCTGAGCGTCGCGCAGGGCGCGGATCATGATGGCGGGAATGGCAAAGCCCTTGAGCGCAATCGTCAAGAGCACCACCACGGCTGCGGCCGCATTCAGGTGCTGGTGCACCAGCAGTGGCAGAATGGCCAGCACCGCGCCCTGAAACGCCACGATGCGGATCAAGGCCAGAATTCGGCTCGTGCCCAGGGCGAACAGATTGATCGCCAGCACGACCATCAGAAGAGCATTCAGTTGATGCGTCATCGCGTTACCTCACCACCAGGATGAACCCGAACCCGCACAAAAGCATCGCGGCCACCAGCAGATACGGCACATGCCGCATCTGCAGCCTCGCCATCACCGACTCCACCACTCCGATCGCCACCGCCAGCGCCCCCATCTCAATCACGAACAGCGCCCAGTCGGCCCACGCCATGCCCGTCTGAATCGGCACAATCACATGCAGCAGCACAGCGCCCAGCACGAACATCTTCAGCGATGCCGCATAGAGAATCACACCCAAGAGCGGCCCACTGTGATCCAGCACCATCACCTCATGGATCATCGTCAGCTCGAGGTGCGTATTGGGATCATCGACGGGAATGCGGCAGGTCTCAGCCAGCAGCACCACAAACAGCCCAATGGCGATGAACACCAGCGGGGCAACCGCCGACGCCGGGAAGCCGCCGGCCGGTCCATGCAGCATCTCGCTCAGAGTCAGCGTCCCCGATACTTTTGCCAGCACCAGCAGGGCGAAGAACATGGCCGGCTCGGAAAGGCACGCGAAGGTCACCTCGCGCGCCGACCCCATACCCTCAAATGCCGATCCCGTATCTAGCGCCGCCGCCGTGGTGAAGAACCGCGCCAACCCAAAGAGGTAGGCAAACAAGATCAAGTCGCCGGTAAAGGAGATCGGCGACGCGAACGGCCCCGCCGGCACCAATAGCCCCGCCAGCACCACCGTCACCAGCGTTACCACCGGCCCGGCGATGAACACCCAGGTCGTCGTATTGCTCAGCACCAGCCCTTTGCGCATCAGCTTGGCCAGATCGTAATAGAGCTGAAACAGCGGCTGGCCCGTTCTCCCGGCAAAGCGTGCCTTGGTCCGGTTGATAATGCCCAGCAACAGCGGCGGCATGATCAGCAGCAGTGCAATGTAAATGAGTCTTTCAAGCATAAGTTAGGCCCCTATTGCTCCCCACATGTACAGCACAATGACAATCGCCAGGACATAGAGCACGTAGACCTGTGTCTGTCCCTGCTGCAGCATCCGCAGCCGCGGCAGATACTTACCGACCAGGTCAAACGCAGGAACCACCAGCCGATCCAGAATCGCATCGGGGACAACGCTGCGGAATCGTGACCGCCGGGCCAGCACCCCGCGCACTTCCGGCCAATACTTTTTCGGCCAGAGGATAAATGCGAACAAACCGACCAGTGTGTCGCCAAATGATGAGCCGGTGTACTGCATCCGCGCTGTGGGCTGGGCATAGCCGCAATCCCACGTCCCTGTTGTGCCGATGGTCCTGGATCGTGACAGCATCTTCCACGCCAGCACAGCCGCTCCAATAAGACCGACAAAGCTCAGGCCCATCACCGTAATCCACCGCAGCGGTGCAAGCGCCTCAATCGCAGGCACCGGACCAGACAGGTCCATCCAGTCCTGCGTTGCCCGCTCCAGCAGTGGCGCTGCCATCATTGGAAACACGCCCACCGCCGCGCAACCGCATGCCAGCACCACCATGGGTCCGATCATGCTCGCTTGCGGATCATATGCATGATCGCCCGCATCACTTCGCGGCTCTCCGAGGTAGACCGTCCCAAGCACCTGTACAAAACACGCCACCGCCAGTGCCCCGATGGTTGCCAGCGCCACCGCGGCCATTGCCACCTCGCCGCCGCTGCTCAGACTGCGAAACAGCCCCACGTACATCAGCCATTCACTGGCAAAGCCATTCAGCGGAGGCAACGCGCAGATCGCCACCGCGCCCACGGCAAACAGCGCTGCGCACCACGGCATGCGCTTCGCCAGTCCGCCCATGCGATCCATCTCCCTGGTATGTGTGGCATGGATAATCGCACCGGCATTGAAGAACAGCAGCGACTTGAACAGCGAGTGATTCCACACGTGCAGCAGCGCCCCCGCCAATCCCAGCAGCACCAGATCCCCGCGTCCCTGCGCCCGCCCGAGCAGCGCCAGCCCCAGACCCATCGCGATGATGCCAACGTTCTCGATGCTGCTGTATGCCAACAGTCGTTTGATGTCGTGCTGGCCGATAGCATAAGCGATCCCCGCCACGCCCGTAACCGCGCCGACTGCCAGCAGCACTCCGCCCCACCATGTCGGTCCCACGGGCAAGAGCGCCGTGATCCGAACGATCCCGTAGATCCCCATCTTCAGCATCACGCCCGACATCACCGCCGAGACATGGCTGGGTGCATTGGCATGTGCCCCCGGCAGCCACACATGCAGCGGCATCAAGCCGGCCTTGCAGCCAAACCCAATCAGCCCCAGCACAAAGATCGTCCCGGCCACTTCGCTGGACATCACCAGCGCCGGCGCCAGCGCGAACGAACCCGTCTCGCTGCGCCAGAGTGCGAACATCGCCAGCAGGCACAGCGTCCCGATATGCGTCGCGATCAGATATACCCACCCCGCACGCCGCACATCCGCATTCTCATGCTCCTCCGCCGTCGCCGCGAAATAAGCGGCCAGCGCCATTACTTCCCAGGCAATCAGAAACAGCGCCCCATCGCGCGCGATCACCACTAGCGCCATCGACCCGGCCAGTAGTCCATAAGAAACACCCAGCCGCCGGCCATTATCGGGATGTTCCGGCTGGCTCCAGTACCCCAGCCCGTAAATCGAACCCAGCACCGGCACGATGAACACCGGCACCAGAAACACCGCCGCCAGCGCATCAATCCCAACCGCGAACCGCCCCCATGGCAGAAACCATGGCACCGACAGCGACGTCTCGGAGCCACCGCCCAGGGACGTTCCCACACCCACCACACCCAGCACACCGCCAATCGCCATCAACAACGTCGCTACCCGCTGACCTGCCGATGATCGACATGAAAGCAGACAGCCAGGCGCCCCGCTCAAGCCCAGCAGGCAGATCGCTGTCAAAACCATCCAGACACTCGACATAACCTCGTCCTTCAGACCGCACATTACGGTGCGAACAAACGTTCCAGAAACTCGCCAAACGGAATCAGCGTACTGAGCATCACGATCACCGTGATCAGGATGTACAGGACGTAATGTTGTGTCAGCCCCTGCTGGAATCGATGGAACCAGACAAATGAATGCTCGATCCGTCGCCCCGATGGCAGGAGCACGCGATCCATGATCGCGTCATCAACATGGCTGTGCATGTTCGCCGCCGGTGGAAACAGCCCGCCCACATGCGGCATGCGCATTCGCGGTCGAAGCACCCAGTTGAACATCACCACGATCATCTGCGCGAACGATGAGGCGCTGTATTGCATCCGATTGGTCGGCCGGGCGTAGCCACAGTCCCATGTGCCCGCTCGTGCTGCCTCGCGCCCGCGCCTCACCAGCACGATCCCCACGACCACAACCAACACAACCAGTGCAATCGCCATCGTGCTCACGGTGCCCAATGGCACCAGGTCCCCAATGCTCGACGGGCTCTGCCGCAAATCAGGCGCCCAATTTGCGATCCCGGCATCCAGAACCGGCACAATCGCCATCGGCGCCAGCCCAATCACGATACAGCACACCGCCAGCACCATCGCCGGCATCCGCATCGACAGCGGCGACTCGTGTGCATTGACCGCCGCGCTCGTTCGCGGACCACCCAGAAACACCGCGCCAATCACTTTCACAAAGCACGCCACCGCCAGCGCGCCGATCATCGCCAGCACCGGCGCAACCAGCATCACCGCCGATCCACCCGCCCCCCCTGACCCTCCCGCTCTGCCGCCAAGCGCGCCCTGCAGTGATCCCATATATACAAGCAGTTCGCTGACAAACCCGTTCAAAGGTGGCAGACCGCAGATCGCCACCGCCCCCACCACAAACAGCCCCGCCGTCCAGGGCATGACCTTCGCCAGTCCGCCCAGCCGATCGATTTCGCGCGTGTGCGCGCCGTGTACCACTGACCCCGCACACAAGAACAGCAGTGACTTGAACAAACTGTGGTTCCACACATGCAGCAGGCAGCCGGCCAGCCCCAGCACCACCCACTCCGGCCGGTGCGCACAGCGCCCCAGCATCGCCAGCCCCAGCCCCATCAGAATAATGCCGATGTTCTCAACGCTGTGATATGCCAGCAGCCGTTTCAGGTCGTGCTGGCCAATCGCGAACACCACTCCCAGCAGCCCACTAACCACTCCCAGAAACAGAATCAGACCTCCCCAGATCGGCAGCGGCGAAGGCAGCAGCGACAGCATCCTCAGCAGCCCGTAAATCCCCATCTTCAGCACGATCCCCGACAGCATCGCCGAGACATGGCTTGGCGCATTGGCATGAGCCGATGGCAGCCAGAAATGCAGCGGCATCATGCCCGCCTTCAATCCAAACCCCAGCAATGCCATGAAGAACAGCGCGTTCTTCACGATCATGCTCATGCCTTCCGCCGCCGGCTGCAGCGCGTAAGAGCCCGTCGCCCATCGCCACAGGGCGAACATCGCGAACAAGGTCAACGTGCCCACGTGCGTTGCGATCAGGTAGACCCACCCCGCCTCGCGGCACTGCGCCCGGTAGTCCTCCGTGCTGACCAGGAAAAACGCCGACAGCGCCATCACTTCCCAGCCGAGCAGGAACGACATGCCGTCCCTGGCTATCACCAGCAGCGTCAGCCCTGCCACCATCAGCCCCCAGAACAGCCTCAGCTTTCGCCCGTTCCCCCGATGCCGGCTCTGCGGCCAGTATCCCAACCCGTAGACTGCTCCCAACCCGCCCATCAGCAGGATCGGAAACAGGAAAAACGCGCTCAAGGCATCGACGCCTACCACGGGGCTACCCGCGGCCAGCCACGGAATCGCCGTCGTCGCCGTCTGATCCGCGCCATAGCTGCCGATGGCCCCGCCCAATCCAGCCATCGCCGCACCCACCATCATCCACATCGCAATGCGCTGACCCCAATCAGAAGATCGGCGCAGCAATACCCCCGGCAACCCGCTGGTCGCCGCAAGCACCACCGCAGCCAGGATCAACCCAAGAGTCATCGCAATCCGTTGCCTGTGGCCGAAAGGCCATTCGCCGCCCCACCACGATCGTCAGACTTGCCGGCATCGCCATTGCGAGCCGCCGGCAACGAGGCTTCAGCGCGAGCCATCGCCTCCAGCAGGACCTCCCGCGCAGCCTGCTGCTTCAATGCCGTCTTAAATTCCGCATTCTGCAGCGCAAAGGCCAGCCGCGAAAGCATGTGCAGGTGCGCCCGCACCGTCGGGCTAATCAGGGTGAACAGGATGTTCACCGGCTTGCCGTCGATCGCGCCAAAATCGATCGGATGCTCCAGGAAACACAGCATGATCGACGGCTTGGTGATGTGCAGGACCACAGGGTTGCGCACATGCGGAATGGCAATCCCATCGCCAATGCCCGTCGAGCCAAGCGTCTCGCGTGCCAGCAGCACCTGATACAGGAACTCCCGGTCTACTTCCTCGGGCAGCTTCAAGGTATCCACGACCGCTCGAATCACCGAAGGCTTGTCATTCCCGCTCAAGCGATAGGCGATCCCGCCGCTTTTAAGGGCATCCAGCAGACTGGGAAGCGCCACCCCCCCCGCCTCGCTCTCGAGGAAGATATCCGGAGAAATCGGTATCCGCCGCGACGTTGCCCATTCCAGCAACTCCGCCCGATTGAACCGAAACTGCTCATTGATCTGGTAGACGGGGATCACCTGCTGTTTCACCCAACGATAGATCGTCTTCGTCGACACATTCAGGGCCTTGGCCGCATCTTGTACTGAAAGCTGCATTCGCCGTTCTCCGTAACATCCATGCCCTCCAGAGGACATTCGTGGACATTCATAACAGAGTGTCCCCTGTTGTCAACCGGCATCCGGCGTATGCGGAAGAGGGCAAGCCTCTCGCCCCTGTTCTACTCTGGCGTTCGTGTCCACAGGTGCTCCAGCACTTCTCTATGCTGTGCAAGAATCCTACAGCCCACGCCGACGGCGTGATGAAGTCCCCGAACTCGTGCAGCGCAACATCGACCACACCCTGGCGATGGGCCCCTACAAGACCGGCATGCAGATCGACCGCCAACTCCACCGCCCCATGGAGCACGAAAGCATCATCGGGGATGATTGCGTACGATGGAACCGCGGGATATCCTGACGCAGCAGCTTCATCGTCAGGAGGGCTTCATGGCGGTGCATCCAGGTTGGCTATGGCGAGCGTTGGCGGCGTTCTGGCTCGCGGCGGCAGCGGCATGGCCGGTCGCTGGGCAGGTGACAGCGGCAACGCAAGGCCCGGCAAAGTCACCGATTGTAGCGTGGGGCTTAAACCCATCGGGCCTGCTGGTTCAAGGGCAGCCTGAATCCATAACAGCGCCAGTTGCGATCGCATCGTTGGAACAGGTTAAGGCGGTTGCGTGCGGGCCGCGGCATAGCCTTGCCCTGAAGGAGGATGGCACAGTATGGGCGTGGGGCGCCAATGGCGTTGGCCAGGTAGGCGACGGCACGCTGATTACGCGGCCGACCCCCGTGCAGGTCACTGGCTTGAGCGATGTGGTGGGTATCTCATCGCATGGGCTTCATAGCCTTGCGGTCAAGGCCGATGGCACGGTCTGGGTGTGGGGACAGAATGAGCACAACGAGGCGGGTCTGGTTCCCAAGACAAAGGAAGACACTGTCATCCGCACGCCGGTGCAGGTGAAGGGCCTCAAGGGCGTGACGGCGGTGTCGGCCGGCGAGTATTGGAGCCTGGCGCTTGCCGACGGGACGGTCTACGCGTGGGGCTATAACCTGTGGGGACGTCTGGGCTTGGGCAACACCGCCAAGAAGGATCTGTCCTATGTGCCGGAGCCAACGGCAATTGTGGGCCTGCCGAAGATCGCGGCCATTGCCGCGGGCTCGCGTCACGGGTTAGCGCTGGACACGGACGGCAACGTGTGGGCGTGGGGCGAAGGGGGTATTGGGCAGTTGGGCGTGCCCAAGCCGGCGAGCGCGCAAGGCTTTGTAATGTTTTTCAGTGCCACACCGGTGCAGGTGAAGGGCCTGGGAAAGGTCAAGAGCATCTCAACCAACAGCCATTGCTGCATGGCACTGACGACAACCGGAAAGGTCATGGTCTGGGGGCAGTGCAGGGTGCCAACGGATGCGGAATTGCAGGAGCAGTTGAAGGAGGAGCAACGGCTCAAGGCCTCCAACACGGACAGTGTGCGGATGCAGGCTGCCTATGAGCCGATGGAGGTCGCGGGCCTGGACGGGGTGGCGGCGATTGCGGCCGGCTCAATGGGCACGATGTATGCGGTGAAGGAGGATGGCACGGTCTGGGCCTGGGGGCGTAACCGCAAGGGATCGGTGGGCAACGGCGAGGCCTCCCTGATGGTCAACACGCCCGTCCAGGTGAAGGACCTGACCGTGGGAACGATCATCGACGCCGGCTGGGAATACGCCTTGGCGGTTCGCGGGGAGCCTGAGGACTTCCTGAAGTGGTATTTCCGCTTCTCACAGCAGGTGGTGAAGAGTCGGCTGGAGATATTGAACCAGTCGCGCCTGGAAGCGGCGATGATTGGTACGACCATGATCCCGCTGCAGATGCGGGTGAGAGAACTGCGCGGGATGACGGAGCGTGCCGCGAAGACAGGTGAGGAAGTGGACAACAAGCTGGTGGTCGCCTTCCGCGAGCAGGGAAACCGGCTGGTGACCTTGCGGACGCGTCTGGACGTGGTCTGCGGGAACGCCAAACAGGCGTTGGAGGATATCCGGGCGGAAGTGACGAGCGGCGAGCGCTTGTATGGCGCGAAGCATCCGGAAGAATTCGCGGCATGGAAGAAGATGTTCGATGAGATGGCGACGAAGCTTCCCTATGAGCTGGCGCTGGCCAGTCACGAGGACAACCAGCTCGCGCAACTGGCGGGCACGGACGCCTGGCGAAACCAGCCGGTGGACGTGCAGATCGAGATTGCCCGGGGGATGCTGCGGCGCGGCGACATACTGGGCGCGCTGCAGGAACTGCGTGACCTTTCCCGGACGCACAGCAGCAGCGAAGAGGCCCGCAAGGCGCTGGGTGAGGCGCAAGTCATCATCCTGAAGGTGGCGTTGCAGAAGGCTGACAGCGGCGCGAAGACAGCGCAGCAGGCGTTCGATGATTATCTGAAGGCCTGCGGGTACTGGGAGGTGAGCGGCAAGCCGGCGCCGCTCTTGTGGCGTGCGATGGCCGGTCCGCTGAACGCGCAAAATCGGCAGCTTCTCTACCAGGATGTCATCTGCGCTGTGGGGAATCTGTGGGATGCGATGGATGGGAAGTTGCCGGACGATGTTGCCAAGAAAGCAGACCGGCGAACTCAGGAGATGGTGGATGCGTATCTGGCGATCCAGGTGATCATCCGCCTGTGCAGCCAGGGCCACACGGTGGACCAGTTGCAGGACACGAATCGCGAGGACGTCTTCCGCTGGCTGCCCACACTCCGCAAGGCAAGCGGAATGGAGTTCACCCCCGAAGAGAAGCTGCGCCTGTGGGTGTCGATCCAGCGCGCCTGTGGGCTGCCGGATATCAAGGCGATGGCGGAGGGCGACATGCCCGGTCTGGCCAAGGCTCTGGGGGCACGGTACGTAGATGCGGGAGAGATTGCTGACACGTGGCGCAACACGTTCTGCTCGACAGCCAGCGAGTTTGTGCTGACCCTGGCGCTGCCTGCGGCAATGGTGGGAGAGGCGGGCGAGGCGGTGAGATTGAGCACGTGGCTGTCGCAGACAACACGATGGGACAAGGCGGTGGCATGGATTGTCCGCACGGACGGAGGGACATACGCGTCCGATCTGCTGATTTCGCTAGGCGAGTACCAGAATGCCGCGTGGGAAGCCGGGGCCTACGGCAAGTGGCTGGCGGCCAAGGGCGGCGAATTCGTGGCGGAGCAGGGATTGCAGGCCCTGGTGACCTCTGCGGGCGAGCGCTATGGCGGCAGCGCCGGCAACTTCGCGGGGCAGGCGATCTGCCTGCTGACCAACGACACCCCGAGCCTCATGCGGCTGATGCGCACGCGAAACCTGGCCGGCGAGCGCATGCTCAGGTTCGTGGATGATTACATCAAGGCCGGGAGCGAACTGTCCAGCAAACTGGCCGCCGATCACGAGGTGCGCGTGAAGCTGGCACAGATCGCCATGAAGAAGGCGGCGGGGAAGTACCCGCTGAATGATGCGGAGGTGACGTTCCTGAAGAGCAACGCCCAGACGGTGCCGACGCCACTGCCCGATGGCAGCGCGGTCAACGATGTGACGCTGTCTGCGCGTCTGCTGGCCAACGAGGTCTTGCAGGGCGCGCAGAGTGGCGGCCTGCGCACGCTGAATGAGTTTGAACAGGTTGCGGCACAGGAGATGAGGGCCGCCAACGAACAGGTCGACGCGGCCAGGAAGGCGAGGGACCGCTTGGCCGGGTTCCTGCGGCAACAGGAAGGAAGTAACCCGCCAAAGACGGTGAAATGGGATGAGCGGAAGTTGCCAAACGAGGTGGGCGGCGGCGTAGCTCCTCCTGAGCCGCATCCCGGATCGCAGTGGGCGCTGGCGGAGGAGGCCATGAACAAAGGAGACTATGCCAAGGCCCTGGAGCTGTACCAGAAGGCGATGGACGCCAACGAGATCCCGGCGCGGCTGGCAGTGCTGCTGATGGACCGCGCACGAGAGGCCGGCATGGGGCGCATCTTCAAGGCCACGAGCCTGAAACCGGACGCCGTCATGGCAAAGATGACCAGGGCGGTCGAGAGCGACGAGATCAAGCAGTGCATGGCGTCCATGGACAAATGGAGAGCGTTGCCGAACCAGGGCGTCTCGGGGGCAGTGATGGAGGTTCCGGATTGCCCGGGGTTGCTGGTGAAGGAGATCAACCTGGCCAAGTTTACGCCGAAGCAGGTGATGGGAATGGCCGAGGCCGAGGTCACCAACTCCGCGCTGGCACGGGAGATGGGTTTCCCCGTGCCGGGCGTGACGGCGGTGGTGGAGCGCGATGATGCCGGGGCGCTCAAGTCCGTCCGCCTGTTCATGCGCCGCGTGGATGGGGTCAGCATGGACAGGTTTTCCACCGGCGAAGCGTATCAGTTCCGCAAGCAGTCTTCGGAACTGATCGCGTTCTCGCGTTTGACCAATGACTTTGATCGCAAGGTGGACAATTTTGTGTGGAACCCGGGCGACAATCGGGTGTATGCCATCGACGGCAGCCATGCGCTGGCGGACCTGCAGATGATCCCGGAGAACCCGGACATGCCCTTCATGAACCAGGGGCCCAATGGCCTGCGGCACTGGTACGACCGTTCGTGGAGCTCGCCGGACCCGGTCAACGGGCAAGTGGGTGGAATCCAGTGCACCGATTCGGCAGACCCAAAGTACGCGTTCTACGTCAAGCAGCATCTCTTCGATCGCTCGCTTACTTGCGAAGATGCCGCCCCCGCCATCGGGCGTATCCAGGCGCAGATGGCCGACCCGGCCAGGCGGGCGGCCATTCAGCAGGGCGTGGAGGAGAGCCTGCGGCCGCTGTACGGCACCGATGCAGCGCGAGTGCGGGCGCAGGAGATCATGCAGACCCGCGTCAGGCGCGCCCAGCAGTTGCCGGACATACTAAAGCCGTTGGATGAGCGCACGGGGAAAACAGCGCCGGGGACGTCGCAGGTTTGGCCAGTCCGTTTCAACGCGTTTGGCTACGTGCCTGTTGTCACCTGTCGTGCCGCCGCCTGATGGGAGAGTGAATCATGAATCATCGAAGCCATGCCCTCGCGGCAATGATGATACTGGCTTTCGGAACCTCTGGCGGGCCATGCGCGCTGGCGGCGGATGACGGGGCGGTGTTGCCCGGGAAGGCTGCTCCACCGACCGCCACAATTCGGCTGCCGGCCGCCCCCTTGCCGGCCGCCGCGGAACAGGAACGGATCTGTCAGGATCGTTTGTTGCGCCTGGCGGCAGCCGTCAGAGTGTTTCGCCTGACGCATGAGAACCAGTCTCCAGCGAAGATGTCGGAGCTTTACTATGCCGGCCTGATCGATGATCTGGCCGATTTTGTCTGCCCGGCATCCGGAACAAAGACGCTAACGCGGCAAAGCCTGGACGCCAACGGCGACTACATGGTGGTTCAAGGTAAAACGGCGGCCGAGGTGTGCGTACAAGAGAAGGTCCCGCACCATGGCGACAAGCCACTGAGCGTGGCGATTCTGGCGGGCGTCGATCGCCCCGCTGAAGCGCAGGCGCCGGCAGCGCCGCCGGCCGAGGCGGGCGCTGAACCGGCCAGGCAGATCGTGCTACCCCCGCCGCTGGAGCGCCCCATTGGCGCTGACTCGCTCAAAACGGTGGTTAAGACGGTGCTTCTGTCCAGCGACAAGGAGGACCTTGCCCTCCTCTGCGGTTACGTCCATCCCGACTATGCAGCAAGGGCGAAGGAGATTGGAGATGCGGACCGGCTGTACGCAGCGAAACTGGATGCGCTGCTGGCCGCGGTGGAGAAGCGTTTCGGGAAGGACGAAACCCGCGACATCCGGCAAGTAAGAGACGATCCGCGGCTATGGCACATTGCGGTACCACGGCGTGGCGCTGCGGCGGGCGGTGGCAGCCTGGACTGGTCGCAAGTGGATATCCAGGAGCAGGGCGACGCCGCCACTGCCACGGTCAAGGGCCAGAACATACCCATCACGCTCGCAAGGGTAAACGGCAGATGGTTTGTTGTGCCGCGTATCAATATCCCGCCAGGATTCGAGACCATGACGGCGGATTTCCGGAAGAAACTCTCGGCGAAACTCGAAAGCTTGACGAACGCGGTCGAGAACGGGCAGGTGACACGGGAGAACCTGAAGGTTGCGTTTGCGGCCAGCTTGGAGTGATGTCATCGCAGCGCTGCGCCAGATACTCGCCCATTCGCCCCAAGCCACCGTTGACGATGTGATGAACCAGCCCGACCGGCGCCTTCCGTACTCATGCACGACACGCTATCCGTTGGCAATTCCATGTCAATGTCGTTCGATTTGAATCGCGTCCTGATTTCCGCGGCACCGACATTCTCGCGCCGCTGTCCAACCCGGCACGCGCCAGAACGGCCTTGTCGAAAGAGCCATTCTTCCGCCGCGACCAACATGGTAAAGTGAAATCACCATGAAGCGGTTGGCCCGTTGCACGGGTTCATGAATGCTGAGGCGGACACATGGATGCAGATCATCAGGCGCTGGATGAACGCAAACGGTTTCTCTATGTCACCGACAAGGGCGAATGGACGGCCCGCTTGACTCGCAAAGAGCTTCTGGCCCAGATCAAGGCCGGCATCATCAACATGAAAACCCCCGTTTGGGACGATGTGAGGGCCGCGGGAATGGACAGCCGCTATTTCCCAGCCTGGGTGGCCCTGGGGTTTGCCAGAAAACCATCATTTTCCAAGAATCCGTTTGAATGGGAATCGGACGATGACTTGCGCCCATACGAAGCGGAATAGACCCCTCACCCCCAGGCCCCCTCACCCTCGCCCCCGCGGAATCGCAATCCCTATCACACAAATTGCTGGCGTTCCGGCATGATTATGTCATAGAATGCCGCCATGAGCAGATCCACCCGCATTCGTCCGGCCGTGGCCCTCTCGGTTATGCTTTTGTGGTCCGGCTTGTCCGCCTTCGCGGCCGATCCGGCCGCGGCAGAATTGAACAGCCGCCCTGCCGTGCCCAGCCCGCTGGATGCGCAGCCAGGAATCGTTCGCGTGTACGAGAACAGTTTCGCCAAGGCGCCGGGCGATGAGTGGTCGCACCGCAGTGTCAGCCAGACGCCACAGGGCAATCATCGCTACCTCGGTACTTTCACAGCGGAGCGGGTCGAACTGGCACTGACGGACCTCCCGCCGCACAAACTGCTGCGCATCTCCTTCGATCTGTACCTGATGAAGTCATGGGATGGTTCATCGCCATATTGGGGCGTGAAGATCTGGGATATGGGTGTTGTCGGCGGCCAGAACCTGATTCATTCCACCTTCGGCAACTGCGGCTTCTTCACCGACAACAACATCCAGTCGTTTCCCGAAACATACCCATGCCGTGACTATCCGGCCTGGACCGGGGCCACCGAGAAACAGACGCTCGGCGTTATTCAGTCCTGGGGCGGACCCCAGCGCACCTTTGACACATCCTCGTGGTATCGCATGTCGCTACCCTTTCCCCACACTGCGCCGTCCGTAACCCTCTCGTTCGAGCCGACGCCCAAACAAGGTGCCAAAGATTGGGGCATCGGCAACGTGCGGGTGGAAGCGATTCCAGAACTGCTGAAACTCAATGAGCAGGAACTCACCGATCGTTTCATCCGCTTGGGAGCCAATGATCCCACTGACGCCTTCAAGACGCTCTGGGAACTTGTCGCGGCCGGAGATGACGCGGTGGCATATCTTGCCCAACGCTGGAAACAGACTGCCGAACCCACCGATACGCAGCTTCGCAACTGGACCAGCCAGTGCGCGGGGGATGATCTCGCTCTGGCCAACCAGGCCTCATGGTCGCTCATGACCAGCGGCCTGGCGGCTTACCCGCACCTCTCGGCGCAGCTCGAGGCCGGCGGCCTAAGCGCTGCCGCACAGGAGCGATGCCAGGAGGCACGATCCTGGATTGACCTGTATCCCGAGACGGCCACCGAACTGCGACAACACCGCATCCATCATCTTCTGGAGGCCATCGGTACGCCGGCCGCTCTTAAACTGCTTGCCCAGGTACCCGCGCACCCCGCGCGTGATAGATCTGCCATCCCGGCGACTCCGCCTGTCGAAACACAGCCCGCTCCTGAAGGGTCCATCCAATTGGATGTCCGTAACGAACGGGCCGAAGCGGTCTTTGCAGCTCTCAGCAAGCAGACCGGCATCCATCTTGATGTCTCGGGCCCCGGCATCTGGGACACCGCCCAACCGATCACGATGCAGATGCGCAACGGCCGGTTCTGGCCCACGTTGCTTGAAGCCTGCCGCCAGGCCGGTCTTGCATTTGAGCGGATGCCCTCGCCGAATGGCTTCACCGTGCGGCTGACGTCCCGAAACCCAGACAGCATCTCGCCGGCACGCTTTCCCTGTGCCCAGAGCAACGGATTCCTGATCCTCGCAACCGCGGCTTCGCGCAACCGCTCGCTCAACTATGCCAGGCCCGACGCCAGACAGCAATCTCAGATGCTGACGCTCACACTGCTGAACGATCCCGCGGCCAACGTGGCACAGATATCGCCTCTGGCCATAGCCCAGGCGACCGACAGCAAGGGCGCCGATGTCTTGGGTGGCGCTCGCTGGATGGCCATGCCCTCTGGCAACACCGGCCCCGGCGCCGGCACCGGTGCCGGCATCACCACTCTGGTATCCAATGCGCCATCTGAGGGTCCGCAGGCGCTGGCCCACCTGCAAGTTGGATGCTCAGCCACCCTTGTCACAGGCATGGAGCATCTGGACATCCCCGAGCCATTGAAAGCCGAATCCATTCGCCGATCCTTGGCATTGTTTGATTTGCTGGTACAGCCACTCGCCGAGCGTTCGCGGGATGGCCGAACCGAATACACCCTCCGTTTCACCTTCGGCCTCAAGCAGCCGCCCACCCCACAGGGAAGAACCACAACCCCACCCTCAACGCTGGCCGAGTCGGCCACGCTCGCCGACGCCAACGGCCACCGCTATACCCGCATCAACATCGACAACTCCGGCGGGAACCTGATTCGCGAACAGGTGGTACGCTTCACGAACCCCGATCCGGCAACGATCGGCCAGCCCGCGACCCTCTCCATCGACCTCCCCGCCGCAACCCGCGAAATCCCCCTGACCTTTGACCTGGAGAACCTGACGCTGCCGTAGTGCGGCTTTTTGCAGAAGCCGTGAGCGGATCGAGTGGCGCACAACTCGATGTGCGGCCGTGATTTACAGGCGGATGGGGGTAGTGGGTCGGGGATCATTGGCGTAACCGCCCTACGGATGCTTCGCACCAATGATCCCTGACCCTTTGCCCCATGTGTGGCAGTCTGCCGTACAATGTGGTAGGATCCCACTGAGGTGCAAGTAATGTCAACCATTCAGCATAGCGACGCCCGGATCGAGTTCCGTCTTCCTTCCCAATGGAAGCGGGAGATCGAGCAGGCCGCCATGGTTCAGAATCGCTCCCTCACCGACTTTGCCACCTCGGTACTCACCGCCACGGCACGCAAAGTACTGGCCGATCATGCTCAGCATGAGCACGTCCAGTTGTCCAACCGTGACCGCGACCGCTTCCTGGCCATGCTCGATGCGAACGCCGCGCCCAACAAGGCGCTGCGGACTGCGGCGCGGAAACACTCAGGGCGCATTGCCTGAACTTCTCCATTCCCCTATCTTGCGTTGGTGCCTTGGGCCATCGCGCAACTCGATCCATCCCACGATGTCACCGCCTTTGACTGCGGCGAGGCAAGCCTCAATCTGTTCCTCCAGAGACACGCCCTCAGCAACGATCGGGCCGGCCTCGGCCGTACGTTCGTGGCGACCGAACCTGGCCGGACACAAGTCGCGGGATACTTCACTCTCTCCGCCGGATCGGTGAGGTTCGAGACCATCCCCGATCACACTGCCAAAAAGCTGCCCAAGTATCCCATTCCCACGGTTCACATTGGCCGGCTGGCGGTCGATGGCAGATGCCAGGGCAAAGGACTGGGCGAAGCCCTGCTTGTCGAGGCAATCCGCATCGCAGCCACCGCCTCAACAAGCGTCGGCGTGTACGCCATTGATGTCTTGGCACTTCACGACCGCGCCAAGAGCTTCTATCTGAAGTACGGCCTCATCGAAATGCTGGACGCACCGCTTCACCTGTTCCTGAGCATCCATACCGCTCGCGCCATGGTTGCGATGATCGACGGTTAAGCGCCGTCTGGAAGAAAACTGGAAGAAAACAGGACGCAGTTCGATTCCTGGCCCATCCGCCCACGGAAGAAAACAGGACGCAGTTCGATTCCTGGCCCATCCGCCCAAGCCACGATTGATGGCGTGATGAATCAGCCCGTCCGGCGCCTTCCGTACTCATGCACGACAAGCTCTCCGTTGTCCATTCCATGTAGTGCCATTCATATGGCTTTGTGGTTGCCTGGCGATGGCCGCTGCCGAGCGCATCCGTCTTCTGTGACAAAACCAGCGCCAATCCCAGATTTGTCGTGACAAAACTGGGATAGACGCTAGAATTGTCGGAAATGATCGAGAGAGCCATCACCGGACCCATCCGAACCGACCTCGAACGGAAGATCGTGCTCGTGGCGGGACCGCGCCAATGCGGTAAGACGACACTGAGCCGCTCACTCTACAGCGAGTATCAATACCTGAACTATGACGCGGCCGCCGACCGGCTGCTGATTAACAGACAGGAGTGGCTACGCAATACACCGCTGGTCATCTTTGATGAACTGCACAAGATGCCTCAATGGAAGCGATGGCTCAAAGGCATCTACGACACCCAGCCCATCCCGCCGCGCCTGCTGGTAACCGGCAGTGACCGACTGGAAATTTCCCGCAAGATGGGCGATTCACTGGCCGGCCGGCACTTTCTCTTCCGCCTGCATCCTTTCACGATCAAGGAACTCCAGAGCACATTCCCTTCAGATCAATCGTTCCCGCGCCTCATGCGCACGGGCGGATTCCCCGAACCGTTCCTCGCCGACAGCCCCGATTTCTACCGGCGATGGAAACGGTCACACCTGGACATCATCATGCGCCAGGATCTGCTCGACCTTGAAAGCATCCGCAATATCACCGGCATTGAAACGTTGATCGAGCTCCTGCGGCATCGAGTGGGCACCCCGGTCTCCTATCAGTCACTCTCAAGAGAGCTCCAGTGTGATGCCACAACCGTGAAACGATGGCTCAATGTCCTTGAGAATCTCTATGTCATCTTCCGCGTCAGTCCTTGGCACCGCAGCGTAGCCCGGGCGCTGACGAAGGAGCCAAAGTATTACTTCTATGACATCGCCCACGCCCCAGAAGACCCGGGCGCGCGCTACGAGAACCTGGTAGCGCTGGAACTGCACTGCGAAGCTCACCGAGTTGAAGACACCACCGGCCGCAAAGTTGTCCTCTGGTACCTGCGAACACGCGAGGGGCAGGAACTCGATTTCCTTATCTCCGTCGACGACCGGCCGCGCCTGGTGCTTGAGGCCAAGTACGCGCAGCCCGACCCGCCGGCCGCCATGCGATGGTTTCACACACAACTGGCCGAGTACTCCCCCCAATTCGTCCACCTGGTCGCCGAACTGGATCGAGAGCGTGACATCCCCAATGGTCCCTCGATCCGGCGGGCAGACTCCTGGCTGGCGCAACTGAACCTGGTGGAATGACGGTATAATACTGATATGACCCTTACCGCGATTATTATGCCTGATCCGAATGGCGGGTATGTTGCTCAGAATCCGGAAACCGGCACGACCACCCAAGGGAAAACGGTCGCCGAGGCGATCGTCAATCTGAAAGAAGCAACCGAACTCTATCTTGAGGAATTTCCCCTAACCCAGGTCGGCCAGACGCTTATGACAAGCTTCGAGATAGCGAATGCCTAAGCTCCCGCGCATATCCCGCGCATAAGCGGATCAGCGTGCGTGGTGGTGCTGAAAGGGCTCGGATTTGAACTCGCCCGGCAACGTGGAAGCCATGTCGTATTGCGGCGCGGGGCTCAGGGCTGCGTCGTTCCCATGCACCGCGAGCTAGAAACCGGAACGCTTCACGGCATCCTCAAACAGGCCGGCATCGATGCCGAAGAGTTTCTGCGTAAGATGTGATGGTGACATCTCATTTTATGGATGTATTGAGTGTGCTGCGGCCGAAAGACACTTGCTTCGCGCCATCCGAGCACGTGTTTACAGATTCCTCACGCCGGTTCCCTGTCCTTGGTTCCACCCCATGCCTGCGGTAAGGTGTCCTTGCCGAGGAATCGCAGATGGCCGAGCGAAAACCACCCATTCTTCTGCATATCCTTCTGCTGCTGATCACTGCGGTGGCTGCGGGATGCGCCCAACTCACGCCGCGCGCTGACCCGGCCAAGTCGAAGGATGTCGTGCTGGTCGTACATGGCGTTGATGGAGCAGGGCCATGGTACAACAGCCTGATTGACGGCCTGCGCGATGGCGGGGTCACCGCGCAGATTGAACTGGTGAACTGGGGCGCGCCGCTGATGATCCTGCCGAACCTGCAAATGCCATCGGTCCATCATGATGCTGAAAGCAAACTTGCCCGGCGCATCAAACTCTGGCGACAGGAGCATCCGGACGGCCGGCTCTCCCTGATCGGCCATAGCGGCGGATGCGGCGTGATCCTGGCGACGCTGGCAGCGCTGCCCGCCGATTGCCGTGTAGATGATGCGATCCTGCTGGCACCGGCCGTTTCTCCGGGTTATTCGCTTGCGCCATCGCTCGCGCACATGAACGGCACGATGCACTCTTTCTACAGCGACAAGGATCAGACGCTCTTGAAGGCAGGAACATCCGTGGGTGGCACCTACGATGGCGTCTGGGGCAAGGCGGCCGGTCTGAATGGGTTTGACGATGTGACGAAACTTGCCCCCGAGGCACAGAGGCACTTCCGGCAGGTTGCCTACGACGCCCGGTGGGACAAAGCCGGCAACAACGGCGACCATTTCGGCTGGCGCAAGCGCGAATTCATCCAGCAGTACATCGCACCGCTGGTATTGGCGAAAAAGTGATTGCGTCAAGTCTCTTCCACCCATGAAGCCAGGTGGTCTCGGAGGAATTGCGAGATCGCTTCTCGACCCTATTCACCCTTGGCGACAGCCAGCACGGCGTCGGTAAGCTCTTCGGCAGGGCAGGCCACCGTGTAGCCGTTGGCCCGAAGGAAGACAAGGGCTGCTGCTGTTGCGACCCGCTTGTTGCCGTCAACAAAGGGATGGTTCTTAGCGAGGGAGTAGAGGTAGGCTCCAGCCATAGCAGCGAGATCGTCGTGCAGTAACTGTCCGCCGTAGGTTGCCTTAGGGGCGGCCACCGCCGAATCCAGCAGTCCCATGTCGCGTACGCCGGCGGAACCACCGTAGTTGGCGATCTGGTCTTCGTGGATCTCGATCACATCATCCACGGTGAGAAGGAACCAAGGCAGTTCCATGGCTACTCCGCGAGCTTACGTAAGGTCGCCCCATGTTTCCGGTTTACTGCGGCCAGTGCCGATCGCAGTATCTTCTTGTGCGCAGCGCTCTGCTCCGGCGAAATCAGTAGCGAATGCCCATCGGTGGTGACTTTCAGTGGGGTCTCTCTGGTGATGTTCAGCAGATCCAGAATCGGCTTGTCGATCACCAGTGCCAGGCTATTACCGTGTTCGGTCAGTGTCTTGGTCATGGCTTTACCTCTCGTGTTAGTACATTGTAGCAACGTAATCGATGTGAGACAACAAATTCGCACCGGGCATTGCCTCAATAGGAGCACGCGCAGGGCACAAAGAAGATTGGCCACGAGAAAGCTCAAAAGGCGCAAGGACGGAGATTCTTTTGCGCTTCTTGTGCTTTCTTGCGGCCACTCTCCTGTTCTTCCTGGAATCGTTGCTCTGCCATCTCCTCGCCGCGCAGCCACGTGCCATATGTGTTGCACATGCAGTGATACCACCCGTTCCATGCGCGCATCACATCATTTTGATAGCGGGCCCGCCTCAGATCAAGTTGTCATCACACAAACGCCCACGGATTCGAATCCGTGGGCGTATTCCCATTCGCTTCTGCAGCAATCCCCATGCCAGATTCCTCCTAACAATCTGCGAATTTCCCCTGCCGCTCCTAAACCCTTGCCAAACCTCAATCTCCTATTATCGAATTTTGCACGCGCCCCTTATTATGGAGGATCTGTTTTTTTCACCCTCCCGGCCGCACTCGGCCGCGCTATTTGACAACCGAATATACCTCCTACATCCACGCCGGGTGAACCAAAGTGGAACAAGATGGAACGTCCTCTCGTGTTCCTCCCCGCCAAACCGTGCCGCTCGGAGATGCGCATCGATCTTGAGCATCTTCATCCCCATCAGTGATTCGCAGCACAGATCGCCAATGCTTGCGCGCATGATCTTGAGCGCCTTCGCCGCTATCAGTGATTCAGCTCACAGATTCCTCCGACTGCGCACCCGAACCTGAGCATCTTCCATCCGCCTTCGTGGTGCCTGCGTGCCTCAGTGCCTTCCGGAAAAACTTGCGCACCTCCTCCCCCTCTAAATCGCTAACCTCCTGCCCCACAACACCTTGCAGCGCCAAAACATATTCGCTCTCCCCTGCAATCTTCCCCTTGGCATGTTCACTCATCGCTCGTCACTCATGACCTATCCAGTGGACGCCGGACTTATCCCTGTCACGACCACCCGCCGATGACCAATGACCTTGCCCACCCCCCAGCTTCCGAGAGACCTCTTTATCCGCCGCTGCGGTCAGCGGCTCTACTCATTTGACACCCCCCAACCCCACCCCTATATTCCGCGCTTCCCAACGATGGCAAAATCCGCCCGTTTTGGTGGGCTGGAAGTGAACATCGGGAGGCTCACAGAAGACTCCGCACCCGGGCGCGTCAGATACCCGTGAGCTCCGCATAACAAGGACTAACTACGTTCGTATTTCGGTTGCCGGGAACCAGGAGATTGATCTATGGCCACGAAGGTTGCGAAAAAAGCCGCCAAGCCCGCCAAGTCGGCCGGCAAGGTTGCCAAATCAGTGTACTTTTTCGGAAATGCAAAAGCCGAGGGAATGAGCGTTGCCAAGGAAGAAAAGGATCGCAAGCTGATCCTTGGCGGCAAAGGCGCTGGCCTTGCTGACATGACCGCCGCCGGTCTGCCGGTGCCCCCGGGCTTCACCATCTCCATCCCGGAGTGTGCGAACTACTACAAGAGCGGCAAGAAACTCCCCGAGAGCCTCAAGGCCCAGGTCCGCGAAAACATGGCCCGCGTCGAGAAGGCCATGGGCCTGAAGTTTGGCGACCCCGATGCTCCCCTGCTCGTGTCGGTTCGTTCGGGCGCTGCCCGCTCGATGCCCGGCATGATGGAAACCATCCTGAACCTCGGCCTCAACGACATTTCCGTCGAAGGCCTCGCGAAGAAGACCGGCAACCCCCGCTTCGCCTATGACGCCTATCGCCGCTTCATTCAGATGTACAGCACCACCGCCATGGGCCTCTCCAAAGAGCCGATGGAAGAGATGCTCCATGCGATGAAGCACAAGCTCAACGTCAAGACCGACCCGGAGATCCCGGCCGAGGGCCTCAAAGAACTCTGCCAGCAGTTCAAGGCGTTCTACGCTCAGAAGATGAATGGCCAGCCCTTCCCGCAGGATGTTTATGAGCAGCTCTGGGGCGCCATTGCCGCCGTCTTCGGAAGCTGGGAAGCCGACAAAGCCGTCACCTATCGCCGCGTGGAAAAGATTTCCGACCTCATCGGCACCGCCGTCAACGTGCAGACGATGGTCTTCGGAAATATGGGCGACACCTCCGGCACCGGCGTCTGCTTCACCCGCGACCCCAACACCGGCAAGAACGAGTTTTATGGCGACTGCCTGATCAACGCCCAGGGCGAAGATGTGGTGGCCGGCATTCGCACGCCGATGAAGCTCATCGAGCTTCAGACGCTGCTGCCCAAGGCCTACAAGCAGCTCTGCCAGGTCCGCCTGCAGCTTGAGAAACATTACAAGGACATGCAGGACCTTGAGTTCACCGTGCAGGAAGAGAAGCTCTTCATGCTGCAGTGCCGCACCGGCAAGCGCAGCCCCGTCGCCATCTTCCAGATGGCCGTCGATATGGTGAAGGAAAAGCTGATCACCAAGCAAGAAGCCATCGCCCGCATCAATCCCGAGGACATCGAACGCTTGTTCTATCCGCAGCTCGATGCCAAGACCGCCAAGACCGCGACCAAGATCGCCACCGGCATCAATGCCGTTCCGGGCGCTGCCTCCGGCAAGGTGATGTTCAACGCGGCCGACGCGGAAGCCGCCGCCGCCAAGGGCGAAAAGGTCCTGCTGGTCCGCAAGGAAACCAGCCCTGAAGACGTCGGCGGCATGCATGCCGCCTCGGGCATCCTCACCGCCACCGGCGGCAAGACCAGCCACGCGGCCGTTGTGGCCCGCGGCTGGGGCAAGTGCTGCATCGTTGGCTGCGAAGCCCTGAACATCAACTACGAGAACGGCACCATGGCCGTCGGCGGCCAGACCATCAACAAGGGCGACTTCCTCACCCTCGATGGCAACACCGGCGAAGTGTATGTAGGCGAACTGCCCCTGAAGGCACCGGAACAGCCGGCCGCCTTCTACACGCTGATGAAGTGGTGTGATGAGCTGCGCACGATGAAGGTCCGCACCAACGCCGACACCCCCTACGATGCCGAAAACGCCATCAAGATGGGTGCAGAAGGCATTGGCCTGTGCCGCACCGAGCACATGTTCTTCGACACCGAAGAGCGCCGCCTGGCTATCCAGGAGATGATTGTCGCCGAGACGTTGGAAGCGCGCAAGGCCGCTCTGGCCAAGCTGCTGCCGTTCCAGCAGGCCGACTTCGAAGGCATCTTCACCGCCATGAACAACAAGCCGGTGACGATCCGCCTGATCGACCCGCCGCTCCATGAGTTCACCCCCAAGGATGACGCGGGCGTGACCAAGCTCAGCCTGGTCACCGGCATCAGCCCCGAGAAGATCAAGCATCGTTGCGAACAGCTCCACGAGAGCAACCCGATGCTCGGTCACCGCGGCTGCCGTCTGTGCATCACCTACCCCGAGATTCTGGACATGCAGGTGACGGCAATCATTCAGGCCGCCATCGCCGTCTCGAAGAAGGGCGTAAAGGTCTTCCCCGAGATCATGATTCCTCTGACGATCGACAAGAAGGAACTGCAGATCCAGGTTGACCAGGCCCGCGCTCTGGCCGATGGCCTGATCAAGGCCGCCGGTGCCAAGGGTGTGAAGTACATGCTCGGCACAATGATCGAGATCCCGCGCGCTGCCCTGCTCGCGGACAAGATCGCCGAAGTCGCCGAGTTCTTCAGCTTCGGCACCAACGACCTGACCCAGATGACCTTGGGCCTCTCGCGTGACGACGCCGGCCGCTTCCTGCCGACTTATGTCGCCAGCGAGAAAGACGGCGGCGTTGGCATCTTCAAGAACGACCCGTTCCAGAGCCTCGATCAGGAAGGCGTGGGCATGCTCGTGAAGATGGGCATCGAGAAGGGCCGTCAGACCAACCCGAACCTGAAGGTTGGCATCTGCGGCGAGCACGGTGGCGAGTCGGCTTCCGTGAAGTTCTGTCACAAGGTCGGCATGAACTACGTGAGCTGCAGCCCCTACCGCGTCCCCATTGCCCGCCTCGCCGCCGCCCAGGCTGCGATCACGGACAAGGCCGCGAAGAAGGCAAAGAAGTAACTTCAGGAGCGCGGGCGTCCTCGCCCGCTCTTCATTGACAAATCACACCGGGGCGGCCTAGAGGCCGCTCCGGCTGCTTGTTTTGGCCCGGCACGATGGTTATACTAATGGTATGAAGACCGCCGTGTCCCTCCCGGATGATGTATTCCGAAACGCCGAGAGATATGCTCACAAGATGGGCAAGAGCCGCAGCCAGCTCTACGGGGAAGCGTTGCGCCAGTACCTGCTTCAGCACGCACCCGATGCAATCACCGACGCGATGAATAGCGTCTGCGACCAGGTCAACCAGAAAGAAGACGCTCCGCTGCAACGGGCCACTCGCAAACTGCTCAGGAGCGAATCGTGGTAGGACCCACTCAAGGGGACGTCTTCTGGGCGGACCTGGACGAACCGACCGGATCGGCGGCCGGTTTCCGACGCCCCGTCGTCGTTGTACAGGGCGACTCGCTGAATCAAAGCCGGATAGCCACTGTCGTCTGTATCCCTCTGACCAGCAACATGAAATGGGCAGGTGCTCCGGGTAATGTCCTGATCCCGGCGAAGGTGAGCAATCTGGCGAAGGATTCCGTTGCGAACGTTTCGCAGATTCTCGCCTTGGACCGAAGCATGCTCACTGAAAAGGTCTGCCATCTTCCCCGACGGACAATACTGATGATCCTGAGCGGCATCGATATCGTACTTGGGCGGTAAGAGGATGGAACAACATTGTACAATCAATCCATCCGTGGATGATCATCGGTCGCAGGATCTCATTGCGCACCTGCAAACTTGGCAAGGAAACCAATCATGGCGAAACAGAATCAGGCGTGGCCAGTTCTTAAGACCTATGACCAGAATCACCTCCTGCGAATTGCCATGCCCATCGGCGGCATTGGTACCGGAACGATCTCTATCGGCGGCCGCGGCAATCTGCGAGACTTCGAGATCTGCAACCGACCCGCCAAAGGCTTCACGCCCGACCGCAGCTTCTTCGCTCTCTATGCCAAACCGATCGGCGGCAAGGCCGTTACCCGCGCCTTAGAAGGCCCCATCCAGGAGGTGTACTACGAAGGCCACTCCGGCGCTGTGATGGGCAACCATGGCATGCCGCGGTTTGCCAAGTGCTCGTTCGCGGCCGCCTATCCGCTGGGACAGGTGCGACTGAGCGACCCGGGCGTTCCCCTCGACGTTCGCATCGAAGCTTTCAACCCGATGATCCCCGGTGAAGCCGACGCCAGCGGCATACCCATTGCCGTGCTGCGCTTCGTCCTGACCAACCGCACCAACAAAGCCGTCGATGCATCCGTCTGCGGAACTCTGCCCAACTTCATTGGCAAGGATGGCAGTGCCGGCCAGCCGAGCAAGAACGTCAACGAGTTTCGCGAAGCTCCCGGCGTGAAGGGAATTTTCATGCGCTCCGACGGCGTTGATCGCAACGCCGAGCAATGGGGAACCCTCGCGCTGAGCACCACCGCTCGCGCTGGCGTCACCTATCGCACCGCGTGGACCAAGCGAAACTGGGGCACCATGGTTCTGGACTTCTGGGATGACTTCAGCAGCGATGGCAAACTGGAAAACCGCGATCCCCAGGGAGCGGAAATGCCCCAGGCATCACTGGCGGCAATGACACGCATCCCTGCAAAGGCGACGAGAGAGATCACCTTCCTCATCACCTGGCACTTCCCCAATCGCCAGACCTGGAGCCCGATAAAACAGCCCGCGCCCGCAGCGCAAGCCCAATCCACCTGCAACTGCGCCAGCGGCTGCTGCGCACAAGATAATCCCAACTGCATCGGCAACTATTACACCACACAATACGCCGACGCCTGGGATGTCGCCGTGAAGACAGCGCCGAGACTGCCCAAGCTTGAAGCTGACACCGTTCGCTTCGTGCGCGCTTTCTGCGACAGCACTCTGCCCGAAGCGCTGAAAGATGCCGCTCTCTCCAATGTGAGCACGCTGCGAACCCAAACTGCGTTCCGCACCCCCGACGGCAACTTCTATGGCTGGGAAGGATGCAGCGATCATACCGGCTGCTGCCACGGCTCCTGCACACATGTATGGAACTACGAGCAGGCGACCGCACACCTCTTTGCCGACCTGTCGCGGAAGATGCGGCGGGTTGAGTTCCTCCACACCACCCTTGATACCGGCCTGATGTGCTTCCGCGCTGAACTGCCGCTGGGACAGGGAGAGAAATACCTGCTGGCCGCCGCCGACGGGCAGATGGGCTGCCTGATGAAGCTCTATCGGGACTGGCAACTCAGCGGCGACGATGCCATGCTCCGCGAACTTTGGCCCCAGGCGCGCAAGAGCATTGAGTTCTGCTGGATTCCCGGCGGCTGGGATGCGGATCAGGATGGCGTCATGGAAGGCTGCCAGCACAACACCATGGACGTTGAGTATTACGGACCCAATCCGCAGTGCAACGTTCTTTACCTGCTGGCGCTGCGCAGCGGCGAGGAGATGGCCTGCTATCTCGGTGAGATCGACTTCGCCGACACCTGCCGCAAGCTCTTTGAGCGCGGCAGCCGCTGGATGGATGAGAACCTTTTCAACGGCGAGTATTACTTCCAGGACATCCGCCCGATATCCGATGTCAGCCGGATCGCCAAGGGATTACGGCATGAAAGTATGGGAGCGAAGGATCCCGGCAAGCCGGAATTGCAGATCGGCTCCGGATGCGAAGGAAACCAGCTCTTCGGCCAGCAACTGGCACATGTCGCGGGACTGGGACACTTGCTTAATCCCCAGCACATCCGCACCGCCCTGCGCAGCATGATGAAGTACAACTTCCGGGAGAGCCTGAGCGATCACTTCAACTATCTCCGCAGTTATGCCCTGAACGATGAGGCCGGGCTGCTGGTATGCACCTGGCCCAGGGAGGGCCGGCCGGACAATCCATTCCCCTATGCCAGCGAAGTGTGGACGGGGCTGGAGTATATGGTTGCCGCCCACCTGATCAGCGAAGGAATGACCCGCGATGGATTGAAGTTGATCGAAGCCGCCCGCGCCCGCCACGACGGCGCCAAGCGTAATCCGTTCGATGAACCTGAGTGCGGCCACCATTACGCCCGCGCCATGTCAAGCTGGGCGTGCGTCCTGGCCTATACCGGCTTCCGCTACTCGGGCGTAAACCAGTCGATGGAATTCGCACCCGCTGAAAAGGCGGCCACCTGGTTCTGGTCCAACGGCTGGGCCTGGGGCGTGATCAAACAAACACCCCGGCGCGGCGGTGTACAGGTGGAACTGACGGTGCTGCATGGCGAACTGCCCCTGCAACAGTTGACGATCCGCGGCGTCGGCAAAGTGGACATGGGCAAGCTCCAACGCCTGCCGGCCGGAAAGACGCTGCAACTTACAATCAATCGTTCGTAGTGACGGCGCATGCCGGCAATGATCCATCCCAGCCAGACGTGGTCACTGGGGTCTTGCGCCCCCACTACAAACGTGGCAACACTGTTGGGTATATCACGCCTGCGCCGTATACTCTCTCTCATGCTGATGCGTGGGTGCGTCATCCTCCTTGCGATTCTCCTGGGCGTGCACAGCGTAGTCCTGGGGCAGATCCCCTCATCTGCACCAGCCGCTTCTGCCTCCCCCGCGAAAGCCGCTGTAATCCTCGTCGAAGGTGAGATCAACGATTACCAATATGGCTTTATTACCCGTCAGTTCGCCGCCGCCCGCGAGACCGGCGTCACCACGGTCATCCTTGAGATCGACAGCTACGGCGGTCTGGTCGATTCCGGCCTGAGCATCTCCCGCTTCCTCAAGCAGCAGGATGATCTGAGGATCATCGCCTATGTGACCGAGAAGGCGATCTCGGCCGGCGTGATGACAGCGATGGCCTGTGATGAGATCACCATGGCACCTGGAACCATGATAGGTGATACCGCGCCGATCGTATCCTCACCCGAAGGTGGCCTGCAGACCCTCGGCGCCACCGAGCGTGCCAAGTTCGAGAGTCCCGTGTTGGCCGACATCCTTGATAGCGCCGTGCGGAACCACTATGACCTCCAACTCGCCGAGGCGATGGTACGTCTTGGCCCGGCGCTGTACCTGGTTGAGAATGCCGAACACCAACGCCGCATCGTGCCATCCGATGAGTACGATCGCATGGTCAAAGAGGAGCCGCAGTGGAAGGCACCCGAAGGTGTTCACAATCCTGTCCGCCCCAAGGACACCTTGCTGACTATCACGGACCAGACAGCCGTGAAGATTGGCTTGGCCACCGGCGTCTTCCGCAGCATCGAACAACTCGCCTCTGACCGCAACCTGCAGATCGTCGCCAATCTGCGGCCGAGCGCCGGCGATCGTCTGATCGCGCTGTTGTCCAGCCACGGAGCCCGCTCACTGGTCTTCTTCATCCTCCTGATCTCCGGCTACATGGCATTCAAAACCCCCGGCACCGGCTTCGCCGAGGCAATCGCCGCAATGGCGCTGGTGGTCCTGCTGGGCGTACCGCTGATGACCGGGTATGCCCAGTGGTACGAGATCATCATGGTACTGGTCGGCATTGCCTTGATTGCCATAGAGATCTTTGTCCTGCCCGGCCACATGCTGCCCGGCATCGTCGGGCTCGTCCTAGTCATTCTGGGCATCCTGATGACATTTGTCGGCCGCGAGCCGCCGGACATGCCCGGCACCTGGCCCCGCCTGCCGATGACCCGATTCGCCTTGGAGAGCGCCCTGATCTGGCTTACCGGAACCATGGCCCTTTCCCTGGTGACTATGGCAACCCTCAGCAGGATGCTCCCCAAAACTCCATTCATGCGCAGACTGATTCTCAACGCCACCTCCGGCGGCACGACACTCGATAACCGCAACGCGCCGTCCAACCTTCCAACCTGGCCGGCCGTCGGGGCCATCGGCACCGCCGTAACCGAACTGCGGCCTGGCGGCACGGCGGCGTTTCACGATCCCGCTCTTGGCGACGTCCGCCAGATCGATGTCCTGAGCGACACCGGCTATATCCCGGCCGGCACCAAGATCGTCGCCCGTACCGTCGTCGCTGACCATATAACTGTAAGGCAGGCATGAGTAACGCTGTAATCCTGGCCCTGGTGTTGATGGCTGTCGGCATTATCACGCTGGCCGCGGAACTGCTGCTGCCCAGCTTTGGCGTGCTGGGCGTCGTGGGCATCCTCTGCGTACTGGGCTCTATCGCCACGTGCTTCTGGATTAACCAGTATCTCGGCGTGGCGCTGCTGGTGGGGCTCGCCATCGCCAGCCCGTTCATTTTTTCATGGGCGATGCGCCTCTGGCCACGCACGTTGTTTGGCCGGCGAATGATCCTGCTGCATTCGGAGTCTGCCCCTGCCAAGCCGCTGTATTCTCTGGGACAGATCGGCACCGCCATGACCCAGATGCGCCCCACCGGAGAATGCGAATTCGATAATACACGACTGGAAGCGATTTCCGAACTGGGCATCATCCCCGCCGGCTCGAAGGTAAAGATCGTGTCGCTGGGTGATTCGATGCCTGTCGTCCGTAAAGTTGAAGCATAATGGATGGTCGGTCGGGTTTTCCCGGCCCGTAAGAACAGAGAAGGAGACTCCTCATGATGATTCTGGCACAAGCAGGTTCGGATACGAACATGATTTACGTGGCGATCGTCGTGGTCGCGTTGATCGCGATGCTGGTGTTCTTCGCCCTGATCGCGCAGTTCGTCGGGCTGTACATCCAGGCGATGGTATCGGGCGCCAAGGTCACTATGTTCGAGCTGATCGGCATGCGGCTTCGGCGCGTGAACAGCCGGGTCATCGTCACCTCGCGCATCCAGGCAATGCGGGCGGGCCTGAGCATCAGCCAGGCGGAGATGGAATCGCACATGCTCGCCGGCGGTGATGTTCAGCGCGTGATCACCTCCCTTATTGCCGCCAACAAAGCGAATATTCCGCTGGACTGGCGAACCGCCACCGCCATCGACCTGGCCGGCCGCGATATCTTCGAGGCCATTCAAACGAGCGTGAACCCCAAGGTCATCGATGTGCCCAACCAGACCATGGGCCAGACAACCATCGACGGACAGGCGCAGGATGGCATCGAATTGAAGGTGAAGGCCCGCGTCACCGTCCGCACAAACATCCGGCGGCTGGTCGGCGGTGCCACCGAGGAAACCGTTGTCGCCCGTGTGGGCGAGGGCATCGTCAACGCGATCGGCTCGGCCTTGGACTACAAGCACGTGCTGAAGAACCCGGACTCGATATCCAAGACGGTGCTGAACAAGGGCCTGGATGCGAACACGGCGTTTGATATCCTGTCGATCGACATTGCCGAGATCAAAGTCGGTGAGAACATCGGAGCCAAACTTGCCGCCGACCGTGCTGAATCCGACAAGCGTCGTTTCCAAGCCGAGGCGGAGCAGCGGCGCGCGATGGCCGTCGCCCAGGAGCAGGAAAACGTGGCTCAGCAAGCCGCCAATCGCGCCACCGTGATCCTTGCCGAGGCCGAGATTCCCAAGGCTATGGCCGAGGCGTTCCGCTCCGGCCACATGGGCATCATGGACTACTACCGCATGAAGAACATCCAGGCCGACACCGCGATGCGCGACTCGATCTCGAAGCCGACCGACAAGTAGGGTATGCAGGTATTCCTGCGTACCTGCGCCGCGCCAAGACGTGACGCGCAACCCGGAGCCGTAGAATGCTCGATCTCCCACAAATCCTCCTGGCCCGTAACAGCGATGATGGTCCGTTTCGTTTCCTCGGCATCCTCGTCATCGTCGGCATCTTCATCCTGGGCAACGTCCTGCAGTGGTGGCAGAAGTATCAGGCGCAACAACGCAAACAGGCGCCGCAACGGCAGGCCGAAGTGCCGTTCACCCGACAGGGCATGCAGCGACCAGCGACACGGAAGACTTACACACCGGCGATCTTTCCCAAGCTTCTGGGCCGTTTTTCCGCTCAAGCCCCCCCAGCCAAAGCGACGGGGCGCATCGTCGGCGTGCGGCGTGCCCTTCCCGGCGAGCGCAAAGCGATTCCTTCGCCTCTCCCGGTCTTTCGTGCCCATGCCGCGGCCCGCCGTTCGGTTCCTGTGCGACGCGCGCCAGTTCCGGCCGCGGCGCCGCCGCGGCCGGAGACTACCCAACCTGGCCAGGTGGGCTCTCAGCAGGCCGCCGCGTCCGCCAGCAGCTCGCGCACGCTGGTAACCACCACGCGCGCCCACGCTCTGCGGGCACTGTTCAAGCCCCGCTCTCTGCAGCAGATTTACATTCTGACGGAAATCCTCCAGCCGCCCTTGTCCATCCGCGAGCCGTCCACCCCCAACCAATAGTCCGTGCCTGAGCGTCCCGCTTATCAGCCAATCAGCAGCGCATTTGTAGCAAGATCAGACAACGTAGAATCGAGAGCGCGCTCCAGCGCATTTCCCGCCTGCGCTGCGTCCTGCCCGCCCTGCTGGATTACCAGCGACCCTTGCCGGGTCAGTTCCGCCAACACAGCCAGCAAGGCGGCACGATCATGCTCACCATCAAGCTGCTGCAGCACGCGCTGCTGCAGCTCAGACAGGCTCACGGCATCATGACGGAGGTTGGTCACCACCGCCTGCTTGTTGGCCTGCAAGCGCGCCAGCGGGCTGGCCACCGGCCGCTGCGTCGCCTTGGCGCAGAACGTCACCGGCCCGGCATGCAGCTCAAGCAGATCCGATGCGAAGTATCCTTTGAGAATGATCCCGCCCAGCAGTTCCTTGTCAGCCTTGACCTGCTGGGCTGAGCGCACCGGTGCTGGGTCCACGCGAGCTCCGGCCGCCGCGCAGAGTTCGGGGAACGCCACCGTCCGCGGCCAGCGGTCCATCAGGTGGAGGATCGCGGCTTTCATCAGCGGCCGGTTCGATGTCAGCTTGCCACCCGGCCCACTGAAGGTCACCGCATCGGCCGACCTCACATCGCCCCCGGCCGGCTGCGCTGTGGCATGCGCTGCAATATGGAGCCGCTCCAGGCACTCCGGCCCCGGCCGGCGGTTAAGCGTCACGCCCTGCTGGCACAGCAGACTGTGGCGAAACGGAGTCGCGCGAACGAAATCGAGGTACTGCTGCTCGGCGATGATGTCACCGGAGAACTCGCGCAGGCCGGCAATCACCTCCGCCGGCAGGCCACGCGGCAGCATGGTTCCGAACTGGGCCTCCCCGAGATACTGCAGCCCGCAAGCGGCGACCTGCTCCGCGAACTGGTGGAAGTAGACCGGCTCATTGATATCGGCCATGTGGTCGTGGCAGAGATACCAGTCGGCAACGCGCCCGACCAGGTCGGCCTCCTGCTTGAGCACCGCCCCGTATGCGCTCTTGCCGGCCGGGACAGCCTTGACCAGCAGTTCCAGCAGACGCCTGCCCTCCCGGGCGCGGGCCAGCGGGTCCGCCTGGCCACGGGCATGGAACCGCATCATGTCGCGTACGATGTCTCGGAAGTGCCATCCCGGATACGTGTTGTAACTGACGTAGGCCACGCCGTTGGCCGACAGGTTCTGTCGGCAGATCTCCAGAATCCCCCGCCGCACGTCGGCGGGCACCCAGGAGAACACGCCGTGGCAAACCACGTAGTCAAACTTCCCCAGCGACTGGTCCACCGCCTCGATTCCCATGTGCAGCAGCTCGATGTTCTTAAGCTGCAGGTCGGCCACCATCCGCTGCCCGTCGGCCAGTTCACGCGTGGAGATATCAATCCCCACGAAATGACTGCCCGGAAGATTCACCGCCATCGGAATCAGATGCCCGCCGGCGGCGCAGCCGATCTCCAGTACACGACATGAGTCGATCGCTGGCGGCGTCATCCCCATAAGCGTCGCCACCGTCGCCAGCCTGTCGATGTGGGCGCGCGGGTAAGGGCGGCTGTCATAGGGAATCTTGTCATAGAGCGTTGAGACCGGCGTATCACTTATCGGGGACGTTACCTGCGCACTTTCAGCAAGCTCCGGATTCGCCGTCACAATCTGCTCCCTGCTAGTAGGCACCAGGCGATCACCTCACCGCTACGGTACGATATTCACCTGCTCTACGTTGGCAAGCTGCACACCAGGGCTGACGTTGGCAACATCGACGCCGTCGCCGCCATCAGCCAGAGCCAACACGTTTGATTGGACACTGCCCGGATTGGCCAGGCCCGGCACGAGCACGGTCAGTACATCGTTGTCATCGCCACCGAACGCCTGCAGCGCCAATAGCAGCGGACTCGCGGCCGCTGGTGCGACCGAACTGATACTGACGTTGTCGATGCCGGCCCCGCCGTCGGCCATGAGCGACAAAATCCCGACGCCACCAAGGCCGCCACTGAGATTCATGCTCAGCAGATCCGCACCGCCGCCGCCGTCCACGGCAATCCGAACCGATCCATCACAGAAGCCGACCTTGTCGCTGACATTGACCGTGTCGCTGCCGTCGCCGGTGGTGATGGCTACGGAGCTATCTTCGCCCTTGGCGCAGTCCGCGGCAATCGACATGGTGATGGCATCGGCTCCGCCTCCGCCATCGACAACGATGTCAAATGCACCGGGGTCGTACGATGCGCCCGGAGTGTTCGCGTCGCCGATCTGCATGCCAATCGTGTCGTTGCCTGTTCCGCCAGACACCGTCATCCAGACGCCGCCGCCACTGCCAACGGCTCCAGGCGCGGAACTGCCAAGCGTGCTCTGGAACGTGTTGGTCCCAGCGCCCAGGTCGACATTAATATCAGCGGCCGGCGTAGCTCCGACCTTCTGCACCGCGGGCAAGAGCAGCCCGATCAAGACGCTGTCGTTGCCGTCGCCGCCCGAGACGTTCAGGCTGACAGCCGATGACATGTCAGGCGGCGGAGCTACATCGGCCGAGAGGGCGCACTTCTGGGACAGTGAGTCATTGCCAGACCCCAGGTCAGTGGAGACGTCAAGGAATACATCGAAGAACGACATCCGCGCTGTGTCGTCACCAGCGCCGGTGTCAACCAGCCCCTGGATCTCGATCCATTTCTCTCTGTTCTTGGCAGCGGCCATATCGCCCGTGGCATCCAACTGGAACGTGTCATTGCCATCGCCCAGACTGGCGCTCAGCAGCGCCTGGCCGCTGAGGCCATCGTACTTCAGGAACGCCGCATCATTCCCAGCACCGGTATCAATGCTGACATCACTGAACAGGTCGGTCAGCGTAACCCGGGCAGTGTCGTTGCCGGCGCCGGTGTCCAGCTTAAGGAAGATCTTCCCAGTCTGGGCATCGGGGTTGGCCGGATCTCCCGTCCCTGTGCCGGTGAGCTGGAACTGGTCAATCCCGCCGCCAAGGTCGGCGCTGATGGCGGCCTCGCGGACCTTCTGGACCGCCGGCAGCAGCAACCCGATCAGCACGCTGTCCGCACCATCGCCCGCCGCGATGCTGGCATTGATATCAGCACTCATGTCGGCCGGCCGATTGCCCATCTCTCCCTTAATCTCATACTTGAGCGCCAGCCTGTTGCTGCCCTGGCCCAGATCGACCGAGACATCTGTGAAGACATCAAAGAACGACATGGCAGCCGCGTCACTCCCATCCACTCCGTCGAACTTGATGAACAGCGCCTCGGCAACCGCGGGCGGCGAAGCAGGATCAATCGTGTTGGTCGCCGACAACGTGGCGGTATCGTTGCCCGCCCCCATATCGGCCGCCAGTAATGATTCATCCTGAATGCCCTTGTACTTGATGTTCAGGGCGTCATTGCCTGCGCCCATGTCCAGCCCCACATCCGTGAAGACATCAAAGAACGACAGCTTCGCCGAATCATTGCCTGCGCCGCTGGCCAGCTTCAGGTCGATCCAATCCTTGTGGATGGTCCGAGCGGCCGCGTCCGGGCTGCCGGTGGCGTCCATCTGGAAGCTGTTGCTTCCCTCGCCCATGTCGGCTGTGACAAGAACATGTGGAGACCTTTGGACCGCGGGCAAGAGCAGCGAGATCAGGGCGCTATCGATGCCGTCGCCGCCCAGGATGTTCACTTTGGCATCGGCCTGCATGTCGCTCGGAACATCGCCGATCGCACTGTCGTCAAACTGTCCCTTGATCGTAAAGCTGTCATTGCCGGCCCCACCATCGAGCGACATTTCGGTGAAGACGTCGAAGAATGACGCCTTCGCCGAATCATTGCCGACCCCGCTGTCGAGCTTGATGAACAACTCGTCCGGGCTCGCCCCTGTCGGTGGCGCATAGTGCTTGTGATCGACAGAACTATTGGCCGAAAGATCAAACGTATCGTTGCCCGCGCCCATATCCGCACTTACCAGCGAACTGCCCTTGATGCCATCGCACTTGATGGTGAGGGCATCGTTGCCCGCCCCGCCGGCCACAGACAGCTCGGTAAAGACATCGAAGAACGACGCCTTCACCGCGTCATTCCCGTCGCCGCCGTCGAGCTTCAGATAGATCTTGGCAGCCAAGGCACCCGCCACACCGTTGTCCTCACCCGTGCCATCAAGCTGGAAACTATCATTGCCCGCTCCCATGTCGGCGGTGATCGCGGCCTCCCTGGCACGCTCCATGTACGGCAGCAGCACAGCGACGGTGGCGCTGTCGTTGCCCACACCACCCGTGATGCCCACTCTGGCATCGGAGATCATATCGGCCGGGCGGTCGGCCGTATTGGCTGCACTCAGCTCATACTTGAGGAAGATGCTGTCGTTGCCGGTCCCCAGGTCCGCCGCGACATCAAGAAAGACATCGAAGAACGACATCGTCGCGGTATCGTTGCCATCGGAGCCAGTCAGCTTGATAAAGATCGCCTGTGCCTGCGCTGGGGCGCCGGCGGCGTTGCTGCCACCTGTCGCGGCCAGATCAAACGTGTCATTGCCAGCTCCCAGATCGGCAGCCAGGAGTGATTCGCCCTTGAAGCCCCCATACTTCAGGTACAGCGCATCGTTGCCCGCGCCCATTGTTGTCGACACGTCGGTGAACACATCAAAGAAGGAGGCCCGCGCCGTGTCGTTGCCCGCGCCACCGTCCAGTTTCAGCTTCACCGTGAACGCTGTCGTGCCCCCATTAGCAGATGCAGCGCCCGTCACATCCATCTGGAAGGCGTCAGTCCCGTCGCCCAGGCTGGCATTCACGCCAACAGGACCAGCGACGTTACCGTACTTGATGAATACAGAGTCATTCCCTGCCCCCGTGTTCAACGTGACGTCAGCGAACATATCCACCAGGGGGACGCCCACCACACCGCCTCCGCCTCCGCCCCCACCCGTCGCGCTGTAGCGAACCGTGTCGTCACCGGCACCGGTATTGATCACCACATGCGCGACCCCTGTATAGGCCTTCGTCTGCATCTGACCCGAAGCCACAAGATACGACACGCTGATCTTGCCGCTCAGCAGGTCCGTCACCTGCACGACATCATTGGCGCCATCGCCATTGACCGTCAGCGTGTTTCCGCTCTGCGTTATCGTGGCGCTGAGCAGACGCCGTTGCTCCAGAGCCTCACAGACAGCCTTGCTCAGTGACGCTCTGGCGGCGATGGCCTTGGCATTCCCAAACTCAAACCCCTGCGACGTGCGGATCCTGCGACCAACAGACATGATAACCATCCCTTTTCTCTGACTTCGACTCGCGGCACCATCGGGACACGAACCTGGCAACATGGGAGATCACGTTCCCGCGTGCCGCTGCGTCGTTTCGGAACGGAGTATTGTGCCAATGCTATGCATGCGCTCGCTGGCGCACGCACAATCTGAGAAGAATCTTGCAGCTCGCCTCTCTAATCCGGCAGCACTGGCACCTCCCGGACTCTCCCCCAGCGAAGCCAACTCGTCCGTAAACACATTGCCGGAATAGACATGCAGCAAATACATAAACCGCTTAGTGCAGGCAAACGACGCCATTTCCACAAAAGTGAAGCAGCTCACAGATCTACCCATATATCTCGATGCAACGTGCCGCGTAGTACCGGCTATGCGTCTTGCTATACTCTCGCCATCGGCACCGATCGCTCCAACTCGCTGCGCCGTAAAGTATGGGCCTTTGCCCGTTACGCTTGGGCGCTCTTGCGTGAGTTCAAGACTACTTTGATCGCGCTGGGCATCGTGGAGGCGTTGGGGGCAGGCCTTTACCTGATCGCCCCGCCCGAGGTGCTGGAGGGTCATCACATCAACCTTCTCACCGCGGTTTATGCGGCGTGGATGGCGATGCTTGCGCAGCCGCTGGGATCGCCCTCGGAGTGCTGGTACATCACGGTGCTGGCGGCCGTCTATCCGCTCATCGGCTTTATCATCTTTGGCGAAGGCGTGGTTCGCCTCGCCATGCTCATGATCTCGCGCCGACACGGCGAGAAGGAATGGACCCTGGTCATGGCCTCTACCTATCGCGATCACGTCGTCCTCTGTGGACTGGGTCACCTGGGCTATCGCATCCTGCAGCAACTCGTGCAGGCGGGCGTGCCGGTCATCGCCATCGAGAAGGACGGCGACGGCCGGTTTGTCGCGCAGGCCAAGGAGACGGGCGCCCCGATCCTTCTGCGCGACATGAAGGAGGACCAGTCGCTGGTGGATGCGGGAATCGAGCATGCCCGCAGCATCATCATTGCCACCAACGATGACCTGGCGAATCTGGAGGTCGCCCTCGATGCTCGCAGGATGAACCCGCAGATCCATGTCCTGCTGCGCATGTTCGACCAGCAGATCGCCGGCAAGATCTCCGAGGCGATCCATATCGACATGGCGTTTTCCGCCAGCTCGCTGGCGGCCCCGGTCGTGGCCGCGATGAGCCAGCAGGCGCAGATCCTCGGACATTACTCGATCGCGGGCACCCAGTACGTCACCGCGCAACTGGCCGTTGCGCCCGGCAGCCATCTGGCGGGCCACAGCCTCGGTGACCTTGAGCAGCACCACCATGCCCGCGTTCTTGCCCATAACCCCTCCTCAACCAGCGCGGCCGCTCCCGCGCTCAGCGGCATCCTTGCGCCGGGTGATACGCTGGTCCTGCACACACCTGCCGACCGTCTGGCCGCCCTCGCCGCCGCCAGCCAGCATGCGGCGGCGTAGAGCCTGGCCACGGGTGCTCGGGGATCATGCCCCTTCATGGTAAGATGATTCTTGCCATGACCGACTCAAACAATGAGCCTGCGAACCTTGAGTATGCGCGAGTGGATGGCCGCACAGCGCTGCGGCATCGCATCATCGCCGTTGGCGCATTGCTGACCGTCGTGTTTGTCCTTGGCACACTCGCCTGGTACCTGATGAACCGCATTCTGGGCAGCACGGCGATCACGACCAATACCACCGCGTTCATTTCCTCCATTCGCTCCGAGGCGAAGTACGTTGTCGCGAGCCAGTCGCTCACGGTCACCGCGGAACGATCCGAAGAGTATCGCGGCTGGTGGGGATTCTATCTGGGCACGACGGCCGCCCGCATCCGCGTGGATGACTGCCGGGTCCAGTACATTATCCCCACCGAGAAGATCAGCTCCGACGACTTTGTCTTTGACCGCTCACGCAACACGTTAAAGGTGACGCTGCCCCGGCCGGTGCTCGACCAGGACATCGTCGATATCCCCACCGATCCGGCCAAGTGGTGGATCGAATCCACCAACGGCTGGTCGCGATTCAACAAGGCCGATGTGCTCGTCGAAGCACAGAAGGCGATCCGCAACGAAACACTTGTTACCTCTTATCGGCGCGGCTTCGACGAAGCCACGGAGGCTGTGGCGATTAGGCGACTCAAGGATGCCCTGCGCAAGTTCCTTAAGCAACCCGATCTGAGCATTGAGATCATCTTCAGGCCGACGGCGAGGCCGGCTCAGCCCTAATCATGTTCCTGGCGGCGGCTCAGGCCGCGGCGCAAACTCCACGCCCGCATACAGCTCCGAAAGATGCAGTTCCACGTCGATACTGTTTAGGGCAATCTTCGCATCCAGACCTTGTGCCGCCAAGAACAGCCACGTCCCATCATCCCGACGATGAAAGACATTGATCTCCGGCATATCCTGCCGAATCAGCACGTAGTCTTGCAGCGCATCAATCTCGCGGTAGCGCCCAAACTTCTCGCCGCGGTCATAGCCTTCCGTGGTTGGTGAGAGCACCTCGACCACCACGCGCGGGTTTGTGATCGTCCCCCGCCGGCCGTCATTCGGATCGAATTGCGGCGCTCCGCACACGACTGTCACATCGGGATGCACATACCACGCCGCTTTGCCAGTTCTGACCCGCAGGTCAGAACTGGATACACGACAGGGCTTGCCATCGAGCCGCTCCGCTAAACGCCGAGTCACGTTAGCGGTGATCAGTGTATGGCTATAGCTGGCCCCTGCCATGGCGACGATCTCACCATTGCGGTACTCGAGCGTTTCGGGAGTCTGTTCCTCCAGATCGAAGTACTCGCTGATGGTGTACCGCCGGTTTGTCTCAAGGGGCACGCTCATACCATTATTATACCAATGCAGGCCACGGGCTGTAGCTACGCCTGGAACTGCGGCAGATACTGTTTCTGGGCGGCCAGGAGATCATCGGCGAGGCGGTTGGCGGTGTCGATAGAATCAACGGCGCCGTCGAGCAGGAGAGCCTGGACGAATTTCTGGCGGCTGCCTTCCAGGGCGGCTTCGACGATCGTCTCCACCCAGGCAAAGCGGGTGGCGAGAGTGCCGGCGATGGCATTGGGGAGTGAGGGCAGCATGACGGGACGCATGCCAGCGCCATCGGCGACGGCCGGGCATTCGATGACGGCGTCGGCCGGCAGATTGGCGACCTGGCCAGTGTTGGGCAGGTTTGCGGAGTATTGGCGGCCGCGGTTGGTGCGAACACTCTCGATGATGTCGACGACCTGTTCGTGTTCGCCGCCGCCCCGGCCGAGGAAATCGGCCGGCAGTGCATCGGAGGACAGGGCCAGGCGGGTCATCTCGGCATACCAAGTATCGCCGGAGCGGATGGTGCCTTCAAAGGTGTAGGCATCGACGCCCAGCGTCTTGCCGTAGTAGGCGCCTTTGGCGCTGAACAGGCGGCCGAAGAATTCGGTGAGATGGCGGTCGCCGGGCACGGGATAGGCGCCAAACGTGTTGGTCAGTTGCCAGGTGAACGGCGTCTCCTGCGGTTTGGTGACGGTATCGCCAAGCCAGGTCTCCAGGCCAAAGGAATCGGGTGTAAGAGTGATGGCGGCCTTTTCACGGGCGATCTTGAGAAGCTTGGGCATGAGGTCTTCGCCGCTGGCGGTGCGCACGTCGGTGAACCAGGTCATGTGGTTGATGCCGGTTGCGGTATAGGCAAGCTGCCCTGTTTCAAGGCCGAGGATGTGCTCGAGTCTGTGGGAGCAATTGGGGACACCATGACAGAGTCCGATGACTTGCGCGCCGGTTGCCTTGCGGATGCCGCGGCATACGGGGCTCATCGGGTTGCCGTAGTTGATGAACAGCGCCTTGGGGGCGAGCTTCTGCACATCGCGGGCGATGTCCACCATGGCGTGGATCATGCGCAGGGCGCGGCTGCTTCCGCCGGGCATGACGCTGTCGCCGACGGGCTGATAGATGCCATAGCGCCGGGGAATAAAAACATCCTGTTCCCAGGCACGCCGGCCGCCCACGCCGATGGTGCAGATGACGGCGGTTGCGCCGGGCAAGGCGTTGCGGCGATCGGTAGTGGCGGAGACCTTTAGGGCAACGCCGCCCAGCTTGATCATCTTTTGCGCCAGGCCTTCGGCAACCTGCATGGCCTTGGGGTCGGTATCAACAAGGGCAAGTTCGCCGGTCCAGCCGGCGTGAATCATGTCCGCGAGTAGGCCGCGGGTGAACGATGCGCTTCCAGCTCCGATCAGAACGACTGTTTCGTGCATAGTCAGTTACTCCTGCGGGCAGTATAGCTGATCATCGGCGGGTGTCAGTGGTCAGTGTGGTCACTGGTCATCGGTCGTTGGTCCTGGGTCACTTGTCAGGCATAGTCCTTCCAGGTTCCATACACCGAGAGGAACTCCCTCAGGTCATTGCCTCCGATCATCCCGTCGCCATCATAGTCAAATACGCTCCTTAACTTTCTGCCGAACGGCGAAAGAGCGATCTGCAGCTGATTCCTGTCGGCCGCATCCACAACCCTGTCTCCGTTCGCATCGCCAAAGGAACGATGGAACCGCCGGCTGTAATCCCCGCTCAAGGTATGGCCTGCCATATCCCTCACGTGTTCGCCATGGACCACCAAATCATAGAGCCCATCGGCCAGCGATCCGCCGATTACATCGTCACCGCCGAATGTCACGACATACGTCTTCTTGTCACCGGTGGGATTCTTTACGTGCACGACCGTGCCCGTCTCATCTCCTCTGGCGAGCAGAACACTGACTGATCCATCGTCCAGAGTTACCCGCATAGAGAAGACGACCACCACCTGCGTTACCATCGATCGCTGCACCGCCCCTGCATTAATTGAGATCCGTGCAATGGGAAGGCGCTTCTGGAACTCATACGCGCCAATATCGACCCTTCCCGAGGCAATCCGCTTGTTGCCTGCAAGATCGGTCCGCATCTCCTTGAGCACCCGGGAATTGCTACCTTTGTTAAGTGCCGGCGAGGTCGGCCACAACCGAAGGTCCCACTTCGTCCAGTCCGTTCCACTGATGTTCACGAACTGCGGATCCAGTGGTTTGTAATGGGTGCCCACAAGGTTGCCATGAACACCATTACGTGGGCTTGAAGTACTACCATCACCAATCAGGCTGCGGGAGGCGGACACGCCCCCATTCTGCTCACGGATATCTTCTACCATGTTCTGCGCAACAATCGAGTTGAACAGAAACAACTCACCGTCTTCCAAATCCACGCCACCACCGTAGTACACTGCCTTGTTGCGAGCGATCGTCACGTTCGTCAGCGTCGACGTGCCACCGGATTGGTACATCCCGCCGCCGTCATTCGTTGCCCTGTTGCCGTCGATGGTCACATTGGCCAGCGTCGATGTACCATTGTTCAGGTAGATGCCTCCGCCGTAGCTGGCAGCATTTCCACTGATCATCACGTTTGTCAGTTCAGCGGTGCCCGTGGACTGGTACACCCCACCGCCATCGGCGCCGGCGATCGATGCCGTGTTGCCGCTGATGGTCACACTCGTCAGCGTCGAGGTGCAATCGTTAAGACAGATGCCACCACCTTCTTGTGAGGCAGCGTTGTTCGTGATGATGACATGCGTCAATGTCGAGGCAGCACTGGACTGGTATATTCCACCGCCAGACAAGGACGCTGAGTTTGTTCTAACGGTCACGTTCGTCAGCGTCGAAATGCCTTCATTCTGATACAGCCCACCACCATCATCATTGGTCGCTGTATTACCGTCGATGGTCACGTTTGTCAGCGTCGAGGTGCCACCAAACTGGTATATTCCACCGCCGCTGTAGAACGCGGTGTTCTCGCTGATCGTCGTGTCCGTCAGCATTGTCGTGCTATAGCTCAGGTACATTCCAGCGCCGTCACTCGACGCAGTGTTGTTACTGATTGCCACACTCAACAGGGTCGAGGTGCCAGCGGACTGATATATCCCGCCGCCCTCTTCTGCCGTATTGCCGGTAACCAACACATCCGTCAGCATCACAGTGCCGTCGCGCAGGCAGATTCCGCCGCCTGTGCCATAAAACCCCTCAGGCACGTGGGCTGAGTTGCCGCTGATCGTCACGTTCGTCAGCGTCGAATCGCCGTTGTCCTCATACATCCCACCGCCGTAGGCTGACTGATTCCCGCTGATGGTTGAATCCGTCAGGGTCGAACCTCCACTGCACTGGTATATTCCACCGCCGTACACTGATGCGTTCCCAGCTATGGTGACGTTCGTCAGTGTCGAAGTTCCCTGATACTGATTCACCCCGCCACCGTAGTCGGATGCCGTGTTCTCGCTGATCGTAACGTCGCTTAGCGTGAGGGTCATGTCGCGCACGTGAATCCCGCCGCCAAATCGTGCTGTATTGCCGTTAATGGCCACATTCATCAGCGTAGAAGCACCGTACCACTGCCATATCCCGCCGCCGGCGTCCGATGCCGTGTTCTCAAAAATCGTCACATTGGTCAGTGTAGAGGTCCCCTCGTACTGGTACTGGTACATCCCCCCGCCGTCCGTTGCCGAGTTTCCGCGGATGGTTACATTCGTCAACGTCGAGGTGCTGTCATACTGGTACACTCCGCCGCCCTCGAAAGCTGTATTTCCACTAATCGTCACGTTCGTCAGTGTCGAGTTGGCCTCGTGCAGGTACACTCCGCCGCCGCCACGACCGTAGGGCCAGTCGGGCGAGTGCGACGAGTTCTGGCTGATCGTCACATTCGTCAGGGTCGAGGTGCCGTTGTCCTGGTACATCCCGCCGCCATCTTCCGACGCCGAGTTTTCGACAATGGTCACGTTCGTTAGTGTCGAGGTGCCGGCGTCCTGGTAGAGCCCGCCCCCATAGGTCACTGCCGTGTTCCCTCTGATCGTCACGTTCGTCAGCGTCGACGTGTCCGCAGCCACGACCATTCCTCCGCCGCTTTGCGTCGCCGTGTTGCCACTGATCGTCATGTCTGCCAGACTGAAGTTGCGACCCGACAGATACAGTCCAGCGCCGGCCGGCGCCGAGTTGCCGCTGACGGTCATACTGGTGAGGGCTAGAGCCTCGCCTGGATCATCCCACCACAGATACGCTCCGCCGCCGCCGCCCTCCGATGCGGCGTTCCCGTCCATCGTCACGTCTGCCAGAGCGCAATTGCCACTCAGCAGGTACAGCCCGCCACCACTCCTGCGAGCTGCATTCCCGCGGAATTCGACATGTGTGAATGTTGATGCGCCACCAGACTGGTACATCCCGCCGCCGTCCGCGCCCGACGCCGTGTTCTCGCTGATGGTTACATTTGCCAGCATCAATGCGCCGTCAAACTGGTAGACCCCGCCGCCATAGTCGAACGCTGTGTTCCCGCCAATCGTTACATCCGTCAGTGTCGAGATACCTTGGAACTGATGAAACCCACCGCCGAAACTGGTGGCCGTGTTTCCGCTGATCGTAACGTTTGCCAGCGTTGAAGTGCCATCGCGCTGGGATATGCCGCCTCCTTCGGCCGCGACATTTCCGCCGATCGTCACGCCTGTGAGGATGCAACGACTGTTCCATAGGCCCAGCCCGCCGCCATCAGTGGTCGCCGTGTTCCCACTGATCGCCACGTTTGTCAGCGTTGCGGCGCCTTCATACTCGTATAGCCCACCGCCGTCGGATGCGGAGTTCTCAGTGATCGTCACGTTTGTCAACGTTGAGGCGCCATAGCGCTGCAGCATTCCGCCGCCGTAGCCAAAAGATGATAGAGAGTTGCCGCTGATCTCCACGTCCGTCAGCGTCAAGGCACCATAACACTGATATAGCCCGCCGCCGCCATCAATGGCAATGCCGTGCGTCAGCACCATCCCGCCGAGACCGACAATGGTCGTGCTGCCATCGCTGCCGACGGACACCACCCCACATAGGTTGTTCGCATCGAGGGTCAGCGGTTGGCTGCCATAGCCGACAATATTGATTGCCCCCTGGGTTGAGAGAATGTCGATTGCGATCTGGCCAGAGGGACTGGCGTAGCTGATTGTGTTCTGGGCGTCGGTCGTGCGCACCACGACCAGATCCGGCAGAGTGGTTAAGGCGGCCGCGGCGATGGCGGCCTGGAGGTTGGCGGCACTGAGTTGGTCGGGGGTGATCTCGATCAGGTTTATCTGAGTTGTGTCTTCGGGTAAGGCGAACTGGGGATAGAGGGCGCGGATGTCGGAGTATTCGGCGGGGGTGATGCTTAAGAGCCTTCTGGGCTCAAGGTACTCTGCTGTTGCCCTTGGCCGGCGGCGCACCATCGGCGGCTTGGTCCGTTTGGTGGTTGCCTGCCCCATCCGAGATACCCGATATGTACGTACTGATTCCACGCGTATGCCTCCCATGCCCGTGGTGGTTGGCCGGCTAGCTCGACCGGCCGCGCATGTGCACCCGCCACCACAGGTGCAGCGTATCAGTTGGCAAGAGGGGTCGCAATGCGGTGCTGACCGGATGCCTGCCGTTTATTCAATCCCAGTCCGAAGATTGACCTCACGCGGCCTTCGGCTCTGAGGCTCAGGCTCGAAGAGAGAACGCAGAGAGATTTGCGTCAATTGCTCATGCGGCGATTTCCTCGAGGATGGGGGAAGGTGCGCGAGTTGGTGCTGCGAGGTCGGGCTCTGGCGCGAGTTGGAGGGTGGCCCCGCCCACGCTGTGGGTGGGTTTCTGTGTGGGAATGGGCGAAGGTGCGCAGGTTGTCGGCGCGAGTGCGCCGGGTTGGGATTGGGCAGCGGCGGGGAGTTGCCAGTACCAGCAGTCGGCGTCGCGGAAGATGCGCAGGTTCATTTCTGTAGCGGCGCGACGGATGGTGCCCCAGGAGAGACCGGCGGCGATGACCTGGGCGCGGATGGAGTTGTCGGGTGGCTTTTTGTGGTTGCCGACGGGGAGGGCGCCTTTGCTTAAAAGGTCGGTGAGGAACTTCTGGGCTTGCAGGCGGGCGTGGGGGATGGGGCCGGGACGGCGGCGGATGAGCTGGAGGTAGGCGCTGTAGGTCAGAGGAGAGGAAGAGGATTGGAGATTGGAAATTGGAGATTGGAGATTCAGAAGAGGAGTCGGGCCAGAGGGCTTGAGTTGGAGGGTGGGGATGGGGGTGGGGAGGGTGTTTTTGAGGCAGAAGAGGTAGCGGTGGTCTTGGGATTGGGGGTCGGGGGCGAGGAGGAAGACTCGGCGGCAGACTTCGTTGAGGGTGCCTAAGAGGGCGGTGCGGAAGGGGTTAAGGCCGATCCTGGGGATGGGGGTGATCAGGACGATGGCGACTTCGCGCTGGCGAGCCACCTGCAGGAGGTTGTAGAGCTGACGCTGGAGAGTGCTGCGGGTCGGCCGGGCTTCGTAGGTGTAGAGCATCTCGGCACTGTCGATGATGACCAGGCGGATGCTTTTGTGTTCGTGGAGCATGCGGTCGAGGAAGCCACAGTCTTTGAGGGTGAATGGCCGGCGGATGGGGGAAGGATCGGCGGGATCATCGTCGGGGACGATCATCTCGGAGAGGACGAGGATGCGGTTGGGGTCAGCGCCGGCCGAGAGAAGACGGGGACGCAGGACGTCGCCTTCATCGCGGGCGGAGATCAGGAGGGCGGTGGGGAGGACGGGGTCGACGGGGGAGGGTTCGGGGACGAGGGGGAGGTTGGGGTCCCAGTCGGGGTCGTCGGGGTCGGGGATTAGTTCTTCGGGGAGGAAGTCAGAAGAAGAGGGGGAGACAAGGGGAGTGGGAGAGGGGGAGAGAGAAGAAGAGGGCGAGAGGGTGGGAGTGGGAGAGGGCGGGACCGCGAGAGCGGCGGCGTCCGGTGCTCCCGGCGGCGGGGGCAACGGGGTTACGTCCAGGAGGTGGTTGAGGGGGGCGGTTTGGGCGAGGAGACGGCAGGCGAGGTCGGTGAGGCCGACGCCGGAGGGGCCGGTGATGAGGGTGAGGCGATGGCAGGGAATGAGGTCGGGGACGGCCCAGAGGATGGGGAGTTTGGAGAGGTCGGCGACGGTGTCGAGTTCGGCGTGAACGTCTTCCTTGATCAGGAATGGATGGTAGCGCATAGAGAGAAGCCCCTTTCGTGAAAAGAGAGTTAGTGCGTTCGAGAGATACCCCAGTTGTCAGGTTGGGTATTATACTTGTGTTCGGTATATAATCAAGCCGAAGTTCGGTAGTTTTGCGGGAGCGGTATAAGTTCGGGTTGGATAAGGAGTTAGGAAGAAGATTGGCTACAGAAAGCACAAAAGGCACAAGGAGTAGAAGTGGTGCGAGGGGCCAGATACGGGCGAGCACGCAGGAGACCAGGACCTCACGCCAACACAGAACCGTCGATTCCCGAGTTGCTGATTTGAAAGCCGGCGAGCGCCGTCGGCGACTAAAGCGCATGGTGGGCAGAGATGGCAGCGTATTTCAAGCGGGCGGGAGGGGCTGATGCCAGGCTCTGTACCCGTGCGTTTGCGGCAGATGGTCGTCGCCGATCAGGGATTCGAACCTTGGGTGGGTCGGCCGGCTTTCTGCCAGGCCAGAATGCCGCCCTGAAGGTCGAAGAGGCCGGGAAAGCCGAGTTCCCGCATTTGATCGCATGCGTTCTTGCTGCGACGGCCACTGCGACAGTACACGAGATAGGTCTTATCCTTAGGCAAAGCGCGGATCTTCTGCTGGAAATCGGGGGCGTTGAAGTCGATCAGGGTCGCGCCGGCGAGATGGCCGGCAGCAAATTCCTCATTGGTGCGGACGTCGAGGAGGACGTGGCCAGGCTTGCCAATGAGCGAGGCAAACTCGCTGGGGGAGATGGCGGCGCCGATCTGCCGGGTGGTGGGCTGCGTGGCCGGTGCGGCGGGGGTTTGGGCGAAAGAGATTGCGGTCAGCAGGCAGGCGGCGAGGATTGCACAGATTCGAGCAGTTTTCATGGTTGTTTTCACTCCTGGTTAAGCTCTCCTGGTCCGTAGAGCACATCTCCTGTTGCGTAGCAGTATAATGGCGGGCAAGGAGAATCGCATGATCCGCAGTGGCTTTAAGGCTTTGGTTTGCATGCTGGCGGTGTTGGTGGCCGGGGCGCGGGCGTCGGGACAGGCGCAGACGGCGGCGGTGCCGGTGAAGGTGACGGAGAAGTGGGTTTTCGTGTGGAACAAGGCGGTTGGTGACGAGCAGTGGGACAAGACGGCGGCACTCATCGAGCGGATCGCCAAGGCGGGGTACACGACGGCGTTCCTGTCCGATGGAATGGTGTACAAGCCGGACATCGCCAGCGATATGGAGAGCCAGAAGCGTGTGCAGCGGCTGATCAAAGCGTGCCGAGAGCAGAACCTGAAGGTGGTGATGGCCTCGGCGTCCAGTCCACTGGCATATGACCCGACCCTGGCGGAAGGGATGCCGGTGGTGGATGCGCCGTTTGTGGTGAAGGATGGGAAAGTGGTTCCGGGCGAGCTGGAGATGTCCGTGGATAACCCGTCGTTCGAGACGGCCGGGAAGGATGGCGTGCCCGAGAGATGGTTCATGGAGTTTGCGCCCAAGGCGTTTGCGGTGGACAACCAGGGAGCATTCGATGGCAAGACCTGCATTCGCATGACCGACATCAAAGGTGTCGTGCCCGAGGATGCCTGCGTGATCACGCAGACGATCAAGGTGAAGAAGCACCGGTACTATCACATGACAGCGCAGATCAAGACGAAGGATTTCGAGAATCCCGGCTCGGTCATGTTTGGGCCGACGGTCGGGCCTCCGGGCGACCGCTATGGCCTGAATCACAACATCTTCGACGTGGCCAAGACGCAGGACTGGAAGAAGTACGAGATCATCTTCGACACGATGGACCGGGAAGAGATCGATTTGCACCTGGGCGCGTGGGGCGCGGGCAAAGGAACGATCTGGTTCGACGATGTGCGGATCGAGCCCGGCGGGCTGGTGAATCTGATTCGGCGCGACAGCCTGCCCCTGAGGGTGACCAGCGATGATGGATCGGTTACCTACGAAGAAGGGAAGGATTTTAGCGCGGTACATGATGAGAAAACGGGACATGTTGGCCCGCTGGGTAATTTTAACCGCTGGCATGAGGCGCCGGTGATTAGCATTGTAGAAGGCGGGAAGATTAGGCCGGGACAGACGCTGCGGCTGAGCTATTATCATTCGGTGATGACGTATGACTGGGGAGTCATGCACTGCCTGAATGAGCCCAAGACGCGGGAGATCGCACAGCAGCAGCTCCATCTCATCCACACGCTCTTTGGCCCGGATGGGTATTTCATGCCCTACGATGAGATGCGCTTCCAGGGGTGGGACCGGGGATGCCAGCAATCGAACAAGACACCGGGACAGGCATTGGCGGAAGATGTGAAGTTCCATACGGCCGCGATCCGCAAGGAAGGTCCGGGCAAGCCGATCTATGTGTGGAATGACATGTTCGACCCCAATCACAATGCGGGGAAGGCGAAGCATTACTACCTGGTGAAGGGGAATGATCCGTGGTGGGGATCGTGGGAGGGGCTGGACAAGGATGTGATCATCATAAACTGGATGAGCGAGGCGGCGGCCCGGCGCAAGAGCCTGGAGTTCTTCGCGGGGCGCGGGAACAAGCAGATCCTGGCCGGGTTTTATGATGCGCCGATCGAGAACATCGTGCCCTGGCTGGAAGATGCATCGCATGTGGAGGGCGTGCAGGGAGTTATGTACACGACCTGGGCGGATGATTTTTCCAAGCTGGAGGCTTGGATGGGGAAGGTGATGGAGGCCAGCGCGAAGTAAGCCGGCAGGCGCATCAGCCGCGGGCAGCGCGATAGGCGCCGATGTCGGCGGTGGTTCTGTGTTCGTGCTGGAGATCCAGGGGCGCGAGTTCGCTGGGATCGCCGCAGCGACAGAGCATGGTTGATCCGGCTCTCGGGTGGAAATCGGGACGGTTTGGATTCAGTTTCCACCAGTTGCCCTCGATGAGGATCCAGGGCTCGTTGCTGGGACGGACGAAATGGGTGGCGATCGCATCAAGGGTCACGCCCAGTTTGCTGTGGTTCTCTTCGTCGCGATGTTTGGCCAGGGCGGCGAAATCCGCGGACAACTCTGGCGGATCGGACCAGGCGCTGCCTGGGGAATCCTTGGCGAAGGCGCGGTAGGCGGTGGCGTTGGCTACGTTGTAACCGGAGTCGAGGTCGCGCAGGCTTTGCGCGGTGACCTCGATCGAGGCGCCGCGATTGTTGATGAGGATGTTGTTGCGGAGGCGATTGCCCCAGGCGCCGTTGACCAGCCCCACGGCGTAGCGGCCGGGCGTGTCCATCAACACGGTGTTGTGACGCACGAGGTTGCGATAGGTACCAAAGAGGATCCTTTCGGGGGCGGCGGCGGCATCCTGGACGGAGCGAGCGCCTTGCATGATGGCGGCGTAATCGACGTGAGGGGCGCTGTCGTTGTACTGGGCGATGCCATGGGCGGTGTTGTTGTAGATCAGGTTGTTCTGGATCACCGAGTCGTGCACGCCGGCGAGGTTAATGGCGCCGCCGCCGTTGACGCCGTTGCCGGTGAAGACGTTCTCTTCGATGATGAAGTTGGGCCCGCGGCCGTCGGGGAAGTTGTTCTGGCCGTAGATCTCGGTGGCGGCCGCGAGCAGCCTGGCGACGTAATCGTGGGTTGGCTGGTACGGGGGATAATCCTTCATGGCGGAATGGCGCATCAGGATCGTGTGCAGCGAACAGAAACTGTCGAGGTTGCAGTGCAGGCCGCAGCCGCTGCTGGCGAAGAAGATGTTGCGGCGGACGCAGTAGTTGTCGGAGCCGTTGGAGATGTAGGCGCAATGCTCGCGGTTGGAGAGGGCAAAACAATTGTCCTGCATGAGCACGGTGTGCGAGTCGGTCGAGTGCATTCCCCAGACGCGGTGATTGTGGGAGAAGTTCTCCAAGAAGGCGACGTGATGGGTCATCTTGCCGGTGGAGCCGAAAGCGCCGCCGATGAGCATGCCGCTGGTGGTGCCGGACTGCGGCAAGCCCGGGCCGGTTGATCCGGCGATGTTGAAGCCCTGAATGACGGTGTAGCTTCCGCCGGGGATCCAGATGTGGTGATGACGCTGGCCGCGCTGCGAGGCATCGCTGATAGTGACCTCGCCCGGTGCGCCGATGGCCTTGATGTGGATGTACTTTCCGTCGCCGGTATCGGGGCGCTGGTGGATCTCGAAGCCGGGGTAGGTTCCGGGCATGACGGCGATCAGGTCACCGCCGCGAGATTCATCCACAGCATCCTGGATGGTTCGGAATAATCGCGCTACGGGATACTGGGCTTTGTCACCCGATGAGGCCGGCCGGGCGTTGAGATCCAAAGACTCCACAATGAGGGATTCCGGGCCGGCGGCGGTGGCGCTGACCAGCAGCAGGCGAGAATAGCGCTGCTGCACGTGGAAGCTTTGCCTGACCCACTCGTCGGAGTCGGTGGTGCGAAAGAATTGCGGAGAGGGGTCACGCACGAATGGAACCTGATCTTGCACGGTCATATGTCCTCGGCAAACTTGGAACAACTGGTACTGCGGCCGCTGGTTTCGGATCGTACACGAACTTCCGCGGGCAGACATCCCCAGGCTTGCGGAGTTGACGTCGGCAGCAAACACGGAACAATGGGCAGGTTCAACGAAAGGACCTTTACGATGAAGTTGGCATTGATGCTATTGGGAGGGTTGATCATGGCAACGGTGGCACAGGCGGGCGTCGGCCGGGTCTGGGCGGTGAACGACGGCGAGAAGGTCGACCGCGATGACCTGAAGAACGTGAACAGGGACAAGAATTCGGCATGGGATGGCACAACGGTGCGCATCTTCGGGGCGCAGAACGAAGTGATCGCATTCCAGGTGATCGTCGAGAGCGATGACAAGGGCATTGAGGGGCTGTCGGTGAGCCTGCCGGAGGTGACAGGGCCAAATGGCAGGAAGATCAGCTATGCGCCGCCGCGCCAGGACCCGACCGATTTTGCCGGCCGGCAAATCCAGTTGTTCAGCGCTCATTATCTAAACGTGAAGGAAGTGACGACGTGCGGCTGGATCTTTGACCGCAAGTCGCCGGCGGCGCCGGCGAACCCGACGGGGTGGAAACCGGTCATCCTCGTGCCGGAAAACGCGGCGGCGGGCAAAGGCGGGTTCCCGCTGAGCGTGGCGGCGAACAACACCCAGGCGTTCTGGATTGAGATCTACACTCCGCGCGATCTGCCGGCGGGGACCTATAAGGGGACGGTGTCGGTCAAGGCGGGAACGCAAACGACGAACCTGCCGGTGGAACTGGAGGTATTCCCCTTTGCGCTGCCGGACCAGAACAGCATGAAGGCAATGATCTATTTCGAGACCAGCCAGTTGGACCTGTACCACGGGGCAGCGTTGGAGGATCGGTATCAGCGGTTTGGACATCGCCAGCGCGTGGAGCTGGTGCACGCCTACAACCAGGCAAGCGTTACGCGGAATATCGGCTGGTTCAACGGCAAGGCCTTTACGAAAGAGAACGGCTACGAAGGCCCCGGCGAGGGCGTGGGCAATGTGATCGTGCCGGCGACGTTCTACGGGCCGGGCAGCCAATTCGACGATGAAGCGTCAGCGCACAAGGCTTCGGATGCGTGGATGGAGTTCCTGAATAAGACGGTACCGGGAGCGATGACATTCCTGTATCTGCCGGATGAGCCGTCGAAGCAGGTCTATCCGCGCATTCTCAAGATCGGGGAAAACATCCACAAGAACCCCGGCCCGGGGAGTAAGCTGCCACTGTTCGTCACGCATGAATGCAATGATGCGCTGGCGCCGGCAATCGACATGTGGTGCTCGCCAACCGAAGCATACAAGGCCGACCGGGCGACCAAGGAAATGCAGGCCGGCAAACAGGTCTCGGTGTATAACGGCCATCGCCCGCATGCGGGATCGTTCGACTACTCGGTGCCGGCGACCGACCCGCGGGCAACGATGTGGGGCTGCTTCAAGTTCGGTATCCCGCTGTACTTTTATTGGCACGCGGATCACTGGGAGCATAACGGGCAGAAGCCGACCGACCGCGAACAGAACATCTGGGCTAACTCGATCACCTTCGATAACCGCAAGCAGGCGGGCAAGCCCGGCGGCGGGTTCGCCAACGGCGACGGCGTGGTGCTGTATCCGGGTCAGGAGAAGGTGCACCCCGAGGAAGACCGCGGCATCGTCGGCCCATGCGGCAGCTATCAACTGGCGAACCTGCGCCGCGGGCTGCAGGATCATCTGTATCTGACCATGGCGCGGGAGCTGGGGCTTAAGGATGTTGTGGAGCAGACGACCGGCGCGGTGGCCGGGAAGATGTTCTCCGAGGCGGAAAAGACGGTCGGGTTTGCCCAGACGGGCAATGAGTTCGAGGCGGCACGGCTGAAGCTGGCGCAGGCGATTGTGGCGGCGAAGAAGTAGGCCAAAAGGTAGAAGAACCTGATGCAAGTCGATTCGCCCCGGGACCCCCGGGGCGAATCTTTATTTGATGCCTACCTGAACCAGCGTCACATTGTTCGGTGAATCCATTGCTTCCCAGTAGAGATACATCTCACGGGTTTCATCGGCGGGCTGCACTCCGGCCGCTTCGCACTGGGCGATCAGTTGGCCGTAGGCTTCGCCGACGCGGTACACAGGACCGCAATAGACGGTCGACACGCAGTTGAATGCCGGCAGTTGTTTCACTTTGAAGTCGCCGGCGGGTTTGGCATCGGCAATCACCACCGCGGCCACGTCCAGATCGAATGGCTTAGTGGGATCGGGCGAAGCGCCGTGGTAGATGAACATGATCGAACCTTCGATCTGCACTCCGGATTCGCGAGCGGTCTTCATGAGTGAGGCCATCATAGGGCCGGCCACCTTGCTCATTTCTGAAATCGTTGTGCGGGTGGATTTGTAGAAGACCGTCATCGCCGGGAACCGCTGCACACGTGGGGGTGCCACCTGCACCACATCCTGCGAGGCGATAGCAGCGGCAACTTTGTCGGCGGGCGCGGGCACCGGGGCGGTGGCCGGTTTGTCGGCCGCCATTAACAGGGAAGTGGTCAGGGTGAAGCCGAGAAGCACAAACCGGAACTGAAGGTGGTTACGGTAAGTCATGGTGGTCATTCTAAGACATGCGTGTTGCAGACTCCAGCCTATCTTTCTGTAGGAAAATAATGGCGCAACTGTCGAATGGCTGAGCAGGAATACCCGGGGGTTTTGGTGCGTTGAGATGGGGCAAGGAGCGGGTATATTGCCGGTCCGAGATAGGGGAAGGATTGACGGCGTGGCGGTCGAACGATGTGGCCTTGCAGAAGGGTCGTGATGCAGGACGACAATGAAGTAAATTCTGTGGTGGCAGAGGAAGGAGGCGCGCGGGCGGCCGTCAGCGCGAAAGAGGCGAAATTGAGCCTGAGGACCCGGTGGCACAACTGGCTCAACAGCAGCGGGCCGGACTTTTCGGTGGGGACACTGAAGTACACCGGGTGGGGAATGGTGGTGGTGTTCCTGTGGCTGTTCTGGGGCGACATGGTATTCCAGCTTTCCGAGTCGGTGTTCCCCAACTCGATCGGGTTGCAGTTGGATCGACTGGACGTTCCCAAGGAGTGGATCGGGTATCTCACGAGGACGGCGGGGGCGATGATCGGCATGGTAATGGTGCCGGTGATCGGGTTCCGCTCGGATCGGACGCGAAGCCGATGGGGCAGGCGCATACCGTATATCTGGTGGACGATCATCCCGGTGAGCGTGTCGCTGGCGGCGCTGGGATTCACCGATGATATCGGGGCGTGGATCCGGGCATCGGACTGGCCGGCCCGGCTGGGCATCAAGCCGATCACGATGATCATCGCCGTGGTGGGAACGATGATCCTGCTGTTTACTGTGTCGAACATGTTCGTCAGCCAGGTGTGGTTTCTCCTGCTGCGGGATGTGGTGCCCAATACATATATCGTCCGCTTCATGTCGCTGTTCGGCATGGTGGCGACGACGATGAACATCACGTGGAACGCGTACTTTGCCGAGAGAGTGGAGACGCATACGCGGTGGCTCTATCTGGGGGCGGCGGGGCTTTACCTGCTCGGGTTCACGATCATTTGCCTGATGGTAAAGGAGGGAGAGTACCCGCCACCGGAGAAGGTGGACCAGCGGGAATCGCTGCTGAAGCGGCTCGGGAAAGCGACGAAACTGTACTTCACGCAGAGCTTTGAGCACCCGCTGATCCTGATGGTCTATGCGGGTCAGGCGATCTTCGTAATCTCGCTCGCATGCCAGGCGTACCAACAGTTGTATCTGGTGCGGTATCTCAACTTCTCGCTCAAGGCGCAGGCGCAGTACTGGATGTGGCAGTGCGTAGGTGTGCTGATCATCAAGTTCCCCATCGGATGGACGATCGAAAAGCTGATTCATCCGATGCGAAGCACGTTGTACTCGTCGCTGCTGCTGTTGCCGGTGCCGTGGCTCTATTTCTTCGTGGCCGATTACAAGTTCGCAGGGTTTTTCCTTCCGGCGTATGCGGTGTGGGTGCTGATCAACATTTACCAGTGTCCGCTGACGCAGTATTACTACCTTTCGATCTATCCGCTGCAGACGAAGCTTTTTCCGGCACAGCAGTTCGGGCAGTTCATGTCGGCGTATTCCATGGTCGGGAGTCTTATCGGGATCTTCGCCGGAGTGGCCGGGGCAACCTTCATGGGGTGGACGAATCGGAAGTTCGGGCAGTATGGCAATGGGCTTAACCTGGTGTGGCAGGGAGTCTTCGCCCTGATCGCGTTTGTAGTGACGTGGGTGACGTACCGGTACTGGAAGCTCTATGGCGCGGAGAACTTCAAGCTCGATTTGCACGCCGGGCCAAGCGGCGTTTCGAAGGCGGAGTTGTGGCGGCCGGTGAAGATCGGGGCGGCGGTGTCGGCCGTGATCATGGCGCTGGGCGTGGTCGGGGTGGTGGCGGTCGCGCATCGGCCGAGCTTTGGGTATGAGGTGAATGTCGACAAGGAGCTGGAATACAGCAAGAGCGTGGAGGTTTTGCGGGAGAACGTGGTGAAGGAGCGGGCGGGTTTCGAGGCACGGCATGCGGAGAACCTGGCCGTATTGGCGAAGAAGCATTGGTTCTATGAAGGCGATACGGTGACGGAAGCGAAGAATTACGAGGCGGCCCTGGTGGGGTTGGAGACAATGGAGCGGAAGATGATGGCGAAGCTGACGGCGGCGACCAAGCCGGCGACGCCGGAACGCTAAAGAGTTGTGACAGGTAGTTACAGCCTGTGGCGCCTACAGGGCGATGGCCTTCCCGCCGGACCTGGCGGACTTGATCACGGAGAGGACGAGGTTGAGGGTGAGCGCGCCCTGGGCAATGTCGGCGGATGGTTTTGCTCCGTTGGCGATGGCGTGAAGAAAGGCCTTGGTCTGCTCGAGTTGGGCGTCGGTGTCGAATTTCATTTCCTGGGGCTTGGGGCGCTGCCGGTTGGCCCACTGTTCGGCGGGCTTGCCGTCGTGGCAGGTGAAGATTGCGTTGTTGGCATTGGTGAATTCGGCCATCACTTTCTCGCAGATGACCGTGAAGGAATGACTCCAGCGCGTCGGGACCGCGCAATCGCTGGTTGTGATCGAAGCCATAGCGCCGCTAGCGAAGCCGATGATGGCAGCGCTGGTGTCATCGGAAGTAAAACCTTTGACCTTCTTGTGACACAAGTTGCCGGCCAGCCCGGAGACGACGGTGGGTTTGCCGAGGAAGAAGGTAGCCAGGTCATAGAGATGGATGGACTGTTCGACGACCTGGCCGCCGCTCAGTTTGGCATCGGGCCACCAGGAGGTGTGCAGCGCATTGCATTGAAAGCTGCCGTGGAAGAGGGTGGGTTTGCCGGCGGATCCATCCTCGATCATCGCCTTGAGTTTCTGGACTGCGCCGCCGAAGCGCATGTTGAATCCCATCTGGCCTACGATGCGATTCTTCTTTGCGAGGGCGGCCATTTCGTTGGCCTTAGCGCCGTCAATCCCAAGCGGCTTCTCGACGAAGAGATGTTTCCTGGCCTTGGCAGCCTTCTGGATCTGGCCGGTGTGGGCGAATGGCGGAAGGCAGACATACAGGGCGTCGAAGTCTGCCTGCTCGAGCATGGCATCAAAATCGTCGAAGCACAGGGCTTTGCCGGCGAGGATCGAATCATTGAGCCTGTTGGCCGATGCAAGCGTTCGAGAGCAGATGGCCGTCACCTGGGCGTTGCCGACTTTGAGAACATTGCGGGCGTGGACGTGGCCCATGCCACCAGCGCCGAGTATCGCGACTTTGATCATAGGTTTCCTTTGCACAGGCTTTGCCTTTGGCCAGGCAGAGGCCGGTGGTATATATTGCGTCACGCAATTTACCATGCGTCTTAGCATTGTACTCATCGCAGTCTTGATCCTGACATCCTGCCGATGTCCGAGCAAGGAGCCGTACGTAATGAGTTCCAAGCCGCCTGCTTCGCGACAGCATCCGCATCTGTACTTCGGCGCCGACGACCTGGCATCGCTGCGCCAGAAGACCACGAATCCCGCGTATGCGGCGGATTGGCAATCCATCCAGCGGAGCGCCCAGCGGGCACTATCCGGCCCGGCGATACCCGAGGGCAAGGCCGATGAAGCAGTTTCCCGGGCCTCCTCGGCGGCCGCCAACTGCGCCCTGGTTTATCGCCTTACCGGCGATGCTGAGTTTGGCCGGCGAGCCAGAGAGATCACCGACGCCATCCTTGCCACCGACGGCTGGACGGGCAACTGGGTCGGTAAGAAAGATAGCATTCAGTTCCACCTTCGCAGCGCGTTCATTTGCCAGAACCTCGCCCTCGCTTACGACATGCTGGCACCCGATATGACGGCGGACCACAAGAAGCATTTTGCGGAGGTGTGCTGGCAGAAGGCTCTGCGCCAATACATCGCGGACTGCAAAGACCCCCGCAACTCATACTTGTGCGGCGGACGGACCACGAACTGGCTCGCTGTTCTCTCGGCGGGCGCGGGGGCGCTCTTTGTCGCTCTCGATGGCGATGGGATGGATTTCACTGACCAGATCGAGATTGCCCGAGCCCATACGCTGCGCTTTATCGAATGGGCGGATGATGATGGATCGGCCCTAGAACACGGAGGCTACTGGAACTATGGAATGGGAAACGCGCTGCACCTGATGGCGGCACTGCAGCGCAATGGCTGGCCGAAGATCATGCACCAGGCGAGCCAGAAGCTGGAGCGATCGGCGTACCCGATCATGTATGGGTGCATCGGCGGGAAGAACGTCGCGAACTTCGGCGATGACTCTTATGGGCCGCTCGTCGGCGCGCGAGACAATGCTCTATTGCTTGCCGCGACATTTCACGACTCGACGATCCAGTGGTTTGCGAACCAGTTGCCCCCGGCAGGTCCACTGGGATTCATCACGGCCGACCCGGAATTGGTGGCGACACCGCCGGATGGGCTGCCGACGTGCATGATGTTCCCTCGCACGGGCATTGCGGTACTGCGGGACTCTATGAGCGACCCTGATGCGCGGTTCCTGGCGCTCAAGTCTGGACGGGGCCTGGGCATGATCTCCGATGACCCGCACTGTCAGTACGACCTGAATTCCATTGTGCTCGATGCCTTTGGCACGACGCTGATAGCCGATCCCGGCTATGGGCATAACTGGCTGGGGCCGATCTCGACCAATGACCCAACGCATCCTTACAACTCGACGGCACCGCACAATTCACTGCTGATTGATGGCAAGGGGCAAGTCGACCAATTCAGCCCGCTGGCGCATCTGAGCGATCTGTCGCCCTCGCCGGAGATCGACTACGTGGTGTCGCGTCTTGAGCAGGGATATGGGCCGCAGCTCAAGCGTTTTGATCGGCACGTATATTTCGTCGACAAGAAGTACTTCGTCGTTCTAGATGACGTAGAACTGGCATCGCCAGCGACGCTCACCTGGAACTTCCATGCGCCCAAGGATGCCACGCTGGCGGCGAGTCCGGCAATGATCACGCATGGTCAGGCGCAGTTACAACTGCTGCCGTACTCCCCTGCCGCTCTTGCCTGTTCCGTGGAGAGCGACCATGTACTGCCTCGCCTGCAATGGCAGACGACTGCTCCGGTGACATCAGCGCGGGTGGCGTTCCTGCTGGTTCCTCAGCGGATCTCGTCGCCGCTTACTGCTCCGAGCATCGTCATGAGCGCCGATTCGCTCGATCTAAGCGACGGCGGGCGGCAGTACCATCTGCCGATCGTCGCGCACCGAGCATCTTTGAATTCATCCATGACGATTCGACAATACGGCGGCGCGCGCTAGGGACGAACGAGGGATCTGAAATGAAACGCTGGACACGGTTCATGTGCGTCGCGTTACTGCTGGCCGGCACTTCGTACGCTCAGCAGGCAAGCACAGCCCCGTCGCAGGGCCAGGCGTTCAACCGCGGGGAGTTGTTTGAGGATCCTGTTGCGCTGAAGGATACGGATGGGAACGATCTGATTACGGGGCTGGCAATGGCCTCGCCATACGCGGCCGACTACGACGGTGATGGCGTGAATGATCTGATCCTCGGCGCTCACTCCAGCATGGACAGCGAGATGGGCAGCATCTGGCTGATCCGCAACGCCGGGACCAATGCGCAACCTCGTTTTGACTGGAAGAACGTGTGTCCGGTCGAGTTGGACGATGGCCAGCCGACCAAGGTGGATTGCGGCTGCAAGGAAGCGGGGTTTGTGCCAGCGCTGAGCGTCGACTGGAAGGGCGACGGATGGATGGACCTCATCTACACGGACAGTTTTCGCCGGGCATATCTGCTGACCAATACCAGAACATCGCGCCGCGAGCCGACTTTCACGCAGAGCCTGTACTTTGACTTCGGCCGGGCCAACCACGCGATGAACTCCGGTGGAGGCGATTGGAATGGCGACGGCATTGCGGACTTCCTGTTCATGCCATTTGGCGGGCAGAGTTACGTGCTGTTTCCTGGAACCAGGGTGAACGGCAAGGGACTGAAGTTCGCCGATGGGCCAGTGGACAATGGACGGGATCTGAAGATCACCGGCCAGAAGGCCAGCAATTGCGCCTGGGCGTGGAACTTCTCGGGCAAATGCAAATCAGGCGAGATCGAGTACGTCGGCGTCGAGGGCGATTCGCGCGAGATCGGGTTCTACAAGGTTGAGGCGGGGGTGAGCCGCCGGCTGGCTACGCTGGCGGTATCGGATGGGCAGTTGCCCAAAGTGACGGCGTGCGACCTGAACGGCGACGGCTGCATGGACATCCTCTACTCCAGCGGAGTCTTCGAGAAGCCCGAGGTAACCAAGGTGTATGTGATGTATGGGAAGGTGAAGAACATCGCGGCGCGACGGACGCCTGCGTCGCGCCCGGCAGCCCAGGACTGATCTGCTTTAGGATATCGCTGGAACCAGTGGCTCGCGCGGTTACACTTCAGAAGCGCATCGGTCCGCGAGAGGCGCGGCCGTATGTACGGAGCACTTATCTCATGCGCCATGTTGTTCTGCTGTTTGCCGTTCTAATTCTGGCATCGTGCCAGTGCCCCAAGAAGGAATCTTCTGTCATGAGCCCCAAGCCCCCTGCTGAGCGGCAGCATCCGCATCTTTACTTCGGAAGCGAGGATATGGCAGCGCTGCGGGAGAAGATGAACAATCCGCTGTACGCGGCCGACTGGCAGTCCATCCGCAGGCAGGCGGAGGCGGCGATGTCGGGACCGACGATTCCGGCGGGCAATCGCGATGATGCTTTGGCGCAGGCATCATCGGCGGCCGCCCATTGTGCTCTGGTGTACCGCCTGACCGGCGAGGCGGCGTTTGGCCGGCGAGCCAGGGAGATTATCGATGCGATCCTGGCGACGGATGGCTGGACGGGCGGGTTCCTGGGGCAAAAAGGCGGGGTGGCGTTTCACTTGCGCACGGCGGGGCTCTGCCAGAATCTGGCGCTGGCCTATGACATGCTGGCGCCGGACATGACAGCGCAGCAGAAGAAACACTTCGCGGATGTGTGTTGGGAGAAGGCGTTGCGGTCGTACATCGCCGAGTGCAAGGATTCGCGCAACCCCTATCTGTATGGCACGCGAACGATGAACTGGCTGGCGGTGCTGTCGGCCGGCGCGGGAACCTTGTTCATCGCGCTGGATGGCGATGCGCGAGACTTCTCAGCAGACATCGAGATCGCCCGCGCTCATACGCTGCGCTTTATCGAATGGGCGGATGATGATGGCTCAGCGCTGGAACATGGGGGCTACTGGACCTATGGGATGGGCAATGCGCTGCATTTGATGGCGGCGCTTGAGCGCAATGGCTGGCCCAGGATCATGCACCAGGCGAGCCAGAAGCTGGAGCGGTCGGCATACCCGATCATGTACGGCTGCATCGGCGGCAAAAACATCGCGAACTTCTGTGATGATTCCTATGGGCCGCTCGGAGGGGCTCGCGACAATGCACTGTTCCTGGCGGCGAGGTTCCACGATTCGACGATCCAGTGGTTCGCGAACCAGTTGCCGCCGGCGGGGCCGCTGGGGTTTGTCACGGGCGACCCCGGGCTGGCCGCCACGCCGCCGGATGGGCTGCCCACGTGCATGATGTTCGCTCGTACTGGGATCGCCATCTTCCGCGATTCGATGACCGACCCTGATGCGCGGTTCCTGGGCCTGAAGGCCGGCCGGGGGCGCGGAATGATCTATGATGATCCGCACTGCCAGTTCGACCTGAACTCCATCTTGCTCGATGCGTTCGGCACGACGCTGCTGGCGGATCCTGGCTACGGCCACGACTGGACGGGGCCGCTTTCCACCAATGACCCTAAGCATCCGTACAACTCGACGCCGCCGCACAACACGCTATTGGTCAACGGCGAAGGCCAGCTCGACAAGTACAGCCCGCTGGCGCACTTGAGCGACCTGTCACCCTCCGCGGACATTGACTACGTGGTATCGCGTCTGGAGCAGGGATATGGTCCGCAGCTCAAGCGTTTTGACCGACACGTATATTTCGTCGGCAATAAGTACTTTGTCGTGCTGGATGACATCGAGCTGACTTCGCCGGCGACGCTTACTTGGAACTTCCATGCGCTTAAGGATGCAACGCTGGCCGCCAGCCCGGCGATGATCACGCATGGCCAGGCGCAACTGCAACTTCTGCCGCAGTCTTCCACGGCCCTGAGTTGTTCGGTACAGAGCGACCACGTGCTGCCGCGGCTGCAATGGCAGACCACTGCGCCCGTTGCCGCAGCGCGCGTGGCATTCCTACTGGTTCCTCAGCGGATCGCATCGCCGTTGAAGGCGCCGAGCCTGACCATAAACTCCGACGCGATGGAACTGAACGACGGTCAACGCACGTATCGGCTGCCCATCGTGGCGCACCGTTCGCCGCTGAATTCATCCATGACGATTCGGCGGCAGAAGGTCGCGCAGTAGCTACAGCACACTAGCGCATCTTTTTCGGGTCGTGGGCCTCGGCCTCAAAGCGAGCGCTGCGCTGGGCGACCTTCTTGTCGGCTTTGATCTTACCGATCGTCTCGACGAGCCGCGCAATGATGAGCTTGGAGATTGTTTCGCCGCGCTGGGCGGAGGGGAAACGCGGATCGCCGGAAAGCGAGTCGGGATACTCAGAGTACCACCACACGTGGGGCTGGGCGTTGCCGAGGTCAAAATCTTTCTCACTGGTGCCTGCCTTGGGGTCTTTGGAGATGGCTTTGCGGTCGACCAGATCGGGGTAATGGGCCAGCGTGACATCGGTCTCGACATCGTCGGCATGCCCGCCGGGGTGGGAGGCTTTGCTCGATGACCTAATCAGCTCGCGATCCTTGGCGCTCAGGCAGGAGGTGAGGAAGAGATAGTAGGCCACGTAGTCCTTGTTCTTGCCGGGCAGGTCCTGAAGAAACGTCATGCTGATGTGGCCGTTGCCGCCGTGGCCGTTAAGCAGAAGAATCTTCTTGACGCCGTTGCGCGAGACATCATCGCAGACCTCTTCAAGAACCTTGAGGAAGGTGGCGGCGGAAAGGCTGATAGCGCCGAGCGAGGCTTTCATCTCGTGGACCATCGTGTAGGCCATCGGCGGGAGCATGATGGCGCCGGCCTGGCGGCAGGCCTCGCGGGCGATGTACTCGACATTGAGCGTGTCGGTGCCGGTGGGCAGATGCTCGCCGTGCTTTTCGATGCTGCCCAGGGGCAACACCGCGACAGCTTTACCGGTCTTGACCTGTTCTCGAAGTGCGGGGGCAGTGAGCTTGAGCCATTCCATGGACATCTCCTTCAGGTGAATTCCGACGGTGGTTACACGTTACAACCTGAACACACATGTCTGCGAACGATCGGCTCGATGGCCTGGGCCCAGATGCGGTAGCCGGCCGCGGTGGGGTGACACAGATCATCCATCAGCGCGAGCGGGATGTTTCCTGAGGGGTCCAGGAAGCGCGGGCCGATGTCCAGGTAGGTCATCTGTGTAGCGGCACGGGCAAAGGCCTCAAGCTGCTGGTTGATCCGACGGATATCAGGGCGGGCCTGTTCCTGCGGCGTACCTCGTGGGAGCACTGCCATCAGCAGAATGTGAGCGACCGGCGCGGCCGCGGCGATGGTTGTACATACCATCTGGATGCCCTCGACAGTCTGCTCAGGCGTACTGGCTATGCAATTAGGCGTGCCGGCCAGGTTATTGGTGCCGATCAGGAGCACGACCAGGCGGGGCGCCTGGTTGGCGAATTCGCCGTGAGCAAGCCGCCACAGGACGTTCTGCGTCCGGTCCCAGCCATATCCGAGATTGAGCACCTTGTGATGACCGTAGAACTCGGCCCAGACCTGCTCACCACGGCCGGGCCATGCCGGGTCGCCCTCGAAAAGGTGCGTGATCGAGTCGCCGATGAAGACCAGATCGTGATTGCCAGCGGCGGCCGCGCGACATTTGGCCGCATGCCGGGCATCCCAGTCGTAAAAGTCGTTCTCCAGCCTGGGCACGGGCACAACAGCGGCGTGCGGCGGCGACACGGTCGGCGAGTTGGACATGCATGCAGTGTACGACATGTCGCACGCCTGAAAAGGGCCGGCACCGGGTGCAATGGGAGCGATTAATCGACTATCATCCACGCCGGCCAGCGCAGTAACAGGATCCACAACGCATGAGTACATGTGCTATCGCCCCTCTCACCTCCGGCCGGATGCGTCTGGCGCCGCGGAACGGGATTTCGTATCACTGTGCCATTGGAGATATACAGTCGCCCCAGGAGTAGACGCCATGACCAGGTTTATCTCCGGACTGCAGTTGAATCGCCTGTTCTTCCGCGAAGTGCTGCGGCCGATCCTGCAATCGCAGTGGCCGAGGCTACGGTATTCGGCGGGACTGCTCGGCTGGGGCTCAGACGTCCTGGGCCTGGACACGCCGCGCTCGACCGACCATATGTGGGGGCCGCGAACGCTGCTGTTCCTGAGCGACGATGATCACGCCAGCCACGCCACGGAGATCGCCGAGCACCTGCGGCACACGTTGCCGCACACCTTCAGAGGCCATTGGGTTCACTTCGGCAAGCCTGATGCGGTTGGCGTTCGCCGAGGCGAGCGATCCGCAACTGGCCCTGTCGAGCACATGGTTGAGGTCTTCACACCGACATCCTTCCTGCGGCGATACCTGCAGGTTGATGCAGAGCGCGACCTTGTGCCGGCCGATTGGCTGGCATTCTCCGAGCAATCGCTCCTGGAAGTCAGCAGCGGCGAGATCTTCCATGATGGCCTTGGCCAGGTGTGTCGACTGCGCGAGCGTCTTGCCTACTACCCCCATGACGTCTGGCTGCATAAGCTCGCCCGCGCCTGGCAGGACCTGAGCGACGAGGAGGCATTCCCCGGCCGCTGTCACGAGCTGGGAGATGAAACCGGCCGGCGAATCCTGGTCGCTCGGCAGGTGCGAAAAGCCATGTACCTGTGCTTCCTGTTGGAGCGCCGCTACGCGCCCTATAGCAAGTGGTTCGGGACCGCCTTCCAACGGTTGCGGTCCGGTCGGCAGATCGGCCCCACGCTCAACGCCGCACTGACTGCCAGTTCGTGGCCGGCATGCGAAAGACACCTGATAGCGGCCTATGAGTACGTCGCCCGCAAGCACAATCGGCTGGGCATAACTGCAAATCAGCCAGCCAAAGCCACGTTCTACTTCGGCCGGCCATATCGAGTCATCTGGGGTGATCGGTTCGCCGAGGCATCGCGCGATGCGATCCGCGACCCGCAAGTGCGCGAGCACACCCATACCAAACGCCATTGAGCCCAGGCACGCGGCAACGACGCACCCGAGCAACCAAACTTGGGCTACAGGTTCTTTGAATCACTTATCCGTTTAACCCAACTCGATTGGCTGCAGCTTCCCGTCGAGGAACTCCTGGAGGAATACGGCGGCCGCCTGGGCATCCAGGCGATCTTTCTTCATCCCCCGCGTCAGGTGCTGCCCGGCACGTTGCTGATCGATCAGGTCCTGCTCGGCCTGGAAACTACTGAGCCGTTCATCGATGTAGAGGATCGGAATCACGACCTTCATCGCCAGGCGGCCACTCCAGAGCACCACGCTCCTGGCGGCCGGCCCGATGGACCCATCGTCCATATTCAGCGGCAATCCGATGATCACCCGCTGCACGGCTTCTTTGCGGAGCAGAGCTACGATGGGATCGATAGCCTGCTGCGGGTCCGTCACGTCGAGCACATCAAAGGGCATGGCAAACCGGCCACCCTCATCGCTCATGGCCAGTCCTACGCGTCGTGTTCCCAGATCGATCGCAAGAGTTCTCATGCTCAACCAACGTCAGTGTAGCCTCAGATGCAGTTCATGCGAATGGGTAGTACCGCCCGTAGTCGGTCACTAGCAGGTGCAGCGGCGGCTGGTCTTCCTGGATCGCAGGGAAGCGCCCGATGTTTTCATAGAAGCGGTTGTCGGTGCGGTCATCGTTCACGCGGCTGACCTCGCCAACCAAGACCACCCCCCTGCCCGCCTGTCCCCAGAACTTGTGGTATAGCCGCGGTGGCAAGGTAATCGACTCGCCAACGCGCAGAGACACGGTTCCGCCGGAGGGCACGCGCTGCTGAATTCCATCGAGACTCACCACCACATCGCTGGCATCGAGCTTGTCGTCGGCCGTTGCATTCCAGAGTTGGATTACCAGCACGCCGCCGCCGCGATTGATGATGTCTTCCATCTTCTGATGGTGAAAGTGGCAAGGGGTGACCTGAGCTTCACGCACGACCATGATCTTCTCGGCATAGGTCTTGGCGAGGCGAGTGCCCGGGGCGAGCGTGCCGTTGCGGATGGTGAACAGAAGCAGGCCGACATTGGCGAAATCGTCGCTGCCGAAATCGGTGATATCCCAGCCAAGCTGGTTTTGGGCGATCTCGCGGCAATCAGCGCCCCTGGCTTTCCAGTCGTCGGCTGACCAGAAGGCGAAGGGCGGGAGGGCAAAATGGTGTTCCGCCATGAATGACTTGGCCTGGAGGATCAGTGCGTTGATCTCAGAGCGTTTCATGGGCTAGTACCCTTCCGGCCGGACCGGCTCGAGTTTGCCATTCACCATTCTGTACTCGCCAAGGTTGTCGTTCATCCAATCGACGGTCTTGTACTGGCTTACGATACCCTCGGCGGACTGCACGACCACGGTGTCGATGCCGGCGTTGATAATCATGCGTTTGCACATGCGGCAGGGCTCGGCATCCTTCACGATCTCGCCGGATTCCGATTCCAGGCCCACGAGATAGAGCGTGGCGCCGATCATGTCGAAGCGCGAGGCGTGGATGATCGCATTGGCCTCACCGTGCACCGAGCGGCACCACTCGTAGTGCTCGCCCTTCTTCGCGCCCAGCTCGTTGCGGAGACAGAAGCCGGCATCGGAGCAGTTCACGGTGCCGCGCGGGGCGCCGTTGTAGCCGGTGGAGACGATCTGTTTGCTCTTGACGATGACCGCGCCGAACTTCCGGCGGATGCAGGTGGCCCGGCCGGCGACCTCGCGGGCGATGTTGAGGTAATACTGATCCTCGGAGACGCGGCCGCTATTGGTGTTCGTGTTTGCCATACTTCTTAGCCTTCATTTGCAGCGGGTGTCTTACGCCGGAGCACGGGGCTTCGCAAGCACCCCACACTCCATCCTGTTGTGCGCGAGTAGAACTGTCATGGCATAGCTCAAATAGAAGTGTCACCCTTGAGGCCGGGGTATACCGGCCGGATGGATGAGCTTCGTATGTCAAGAACAGAGCGTAATCGTTTGGAAGTGTTT
>Ga0209083_1000197_pt1 | contig 94210 bp, 85 predicted proteins | sample AM7aDNAmetaG_FD_184132 | JGI IMG/M metagenome (GOLD analysis project Ga0209083, IMG submission 184132) | Freshwater microbial communities from Finland to study Microbial Dark Matter (Phase II) - AM7a DNA metaG (SPAdes) (version 3) | ecosystem: Environmental > Aquatic > Freshwater > Lake ...
AGGTCTGGCTGATATCCTGACCCAGTAAAGTGAAGCGGCCGCTTGTGGGCCGGTCCAGGCACCCCACGATGTTCAGGAGCGTGGACTTGCCACTGCCGGAAGGGCCCATGAGGGCTATGAACTCGCCCGACTCTATTTTCAGGTCTATGCCCTTCAAAACGGGATATTCGCTGTCTCCGATGCGATAGGTCTTCTGGATTGCATCCAGCTCAATAACATTTGATATGTCAATTCACCTCGGTAGTATCAAATAAGTATGCTCCCAGGGATAGCAGAGCTATGCAGCTTGACCCCAGAATGACGAAATCCACTGCAGGAGAAAAGGCGCTCGCGCCTATTAAGCTGTACCTCAGGCCGTCAACTCCGTAAGTGAGGGGATTGAGATACGCCAGAACCTTGACGACTGGAGGGAAGCGGTCCAGAGGGAAGAGAGCCCCGGATAAGAAGAACAGGGGGAAGATGAGGAAGTTCATGATCAGGCTGAATCCCGACATATCCTCCATCTTAGAGGCAAACGCAAGGCCAAGGCCTATAAATGTTGTCGCTATTAGGACCATGAAGACCAGAGAGAGTAAGAAACCCTGGAGGCTTGGCACCTTCATGCCCAGGAGTATTCCCGAGAGCATTATTATGATCGCCTGGAGGATGCCGGTTGTCAGGCCGCCGGCGGTGCGTCCCAGGACGATAGCAATTCTGCTCACGGGAGAGACCATTATCTCCTTCAGGAAGCCGAACTCACGGTCCCAGAGGACGGACAGGCCTGCGAAGGTGGCTGAGAAGAGCAGAGTCATGCCTATAATACCGGGCGTGAGGAAGCTAACGTAGCCTATGCCAGGGGGAATCCCGGGAAGGCTCGCACCATTGCCAAATCCCATGCCCAGAAACGCCAGGAAGAAGAAGGGCGAGGCAATGGAACCGAAGAGGCGGCTCTTCAGCCGGAAGAAGCGCAGCATCTCACGGAGCCAGATACTGTAAATGGCATAAAGGTCCTTTATCATCTATCCTCGCCCCCTGAACATCATATTCGCCATCGAACTGCCGCTGCCGGGCAAATCTCTTATCTTCCTGCCTGTATACTTGAGAAACACGTCCTCCAATGTGGGTTTATGCAGACTCACGGAAGTTATTACGGCAGAATTTCTATTTGCTTCGAGCATGATCTCCGGTATTCTGGATTGAGCATGATCCACCTGAAGCTCGATGGTTCCATTGCTGGCGTTTATCGACTTGATCCAGGGGAACGACTGCAAGATCTGCATCAATGCATCTTTCCCCTCAACAGTCTCCAGGGTAATCGTCTCAGAACCGATCAAATCTTTGAGGTGCTCTGGAGTGTCCAGGGCAACGATCTTGCCGTTGTCCATTATGGCCACTCGATCGCATAGAAAATCCGCTTCCTCCATATAATGAGTTGTGAGAATGATGGTAACCCCTAGCTCTTTGTTCATATTGCGGATGTACTGCCAGATGTACCGCCTGGTTTGAGCATCCAGGCCTATGGTGGGCTCGTCCAGGAAGAGCACATGAGGGTAGTGCATCAGCCCCCGGGCGATCTCGAGCCGGCGCTTCATGCCTCCGGAATAGTCCTGCATCCTTACCTCAGCTTTTTCAGTCAGGTCCACAAGATCGAGAACCTCTGCGATTCGCGCTTTGCGACAGGAGGCGTCCATTCCATACATTCTGCCATGAAAGTCCAGGTTCTCACGGCCCGTAAGCATGCCGTCCACAGCCGGATCCTGGAAGACCACGCCTATTGAGGATCGTACTTCCTTTCTCTCTTTTGCTACATCATAACCCCATACCCGTGCCTCACCTGAGGTAGGAGTGATCATGGTGGTAAGCATCTTGATAATTGTGCTCTTGCCGGCTCCATTGGCTCCGAGAAGACCAAAGAGCTCGCCCTTTTTTATGTCCAGATCGATTTGGTTTACGGCAATCATTTCGCCAAACTCTTTAGTAAGCCCGCGCATGGAGATTGCAGCATCCTTGATGACCTCCGTAGGCTTAACTTCATCTGTTATATCGTTCACCTTCTATATTTCCATAATTACAAATTTGTAATCGTTAACTCCGAGCGCTCTGCCTATGAGATCTTCCATGGCACCACGCATGCTTTCTTGAAACTCTCTATTCTTCCGATCGATATCATTCGATTCGCGAAAAGCCTCATTCTGATAGAACATATGATAGGCATATCCGATCATCATGAGCAGGAGGTAAGAGGTCTCTAGAGGGCGAAGCACATCGAAGCGACCCTTTTTGCATCCGCTGAAGATTACCCTGGCCATTATCGGAGCAATCCTCGCAAAAGGCCTCGCCCTCATCAGCTTTTTTTGCAATGCAGAATTCTTTGCCTGATGTATATAGCCATGAATCGCTTTTCCTGATGTAGAGATGCATATGAAGCTATTGATCATGGAGTTAAGCTTTGCCGCTTCATCCAGGTCGCTCCTTTCTGCAATCAGTTGAAAATCATTCTCCATCAGGGCTATCTTCTTCTCTATTACTGCTACCAAAACGTCTTCTTTTGATTCGAAGTAGTAGTAAAAAGCACCCTGAGATACATTAGCCTCTCTTACTATGTCGCTAATGGCTGTCTGCTCATAGCCGTGTGCTATGAACAACTGCTCTGCTATATCGATCAGTTCATTCTTTCTCTCTTCCGGCTCTTTTACTATCCTCGTCATCTTATCGCCTAATGACTGATTGCAAGTCAGTGACTTGACCTAAGTCAGTAGCCTGATATAAATAGCCTTCGGACTCAATCGAAACGCACCACAAGATTTAAGTGTGGTTTTGCAGTTCAGTTCGTTCGGTTAAATTCGAACGACGAAGGCAACGAGTCGACAATGCTTGAGGATTGGATGTGTAATGCCCTTAGATTGAACCCCGGACATGACCTTTTTGTGATCAAATTTATAAACGTAAAGTACATCCATGAAGGATAAGGTAAATGAGATAAGAATGCTATAAATATGGATTCATAAGGTGCTGAGAATATATGGCAATTCAAGAAACAAAAATATAAATATGAATGATTTGATTAATTAGCTTATTAGGTTCAGTTATAGGAGGAGTTCTATGGATTACGTCAGGATCGGTGGAGTGTGTCTGCTTCTCATGGTGATAGCCGCGGCTCTACCAGTAAATGTATTGGCGCAAACCCCACAGACATCAGCAAATGGGGCGGCCCCAATCATAAGCCAGAGCCTGCTTTCGGAAAGCAAAGCACAGGGAGAGACGATTTCAGCTGAAACACTGGCAAAACGAAACAGTGGGCTGAAGCCTCTCGGGACAAAGAGCAGCAGTAAAGCTTCTGGAGTACAGACATCCGCGCAGGCTCAAACCCCGATCTCAACCTCTCCGGCGGCAGCGGCGACGGTAACCTCTACGCCATCCACAGTCAGCTCTGCCACAACAGGCTCTTCCATGGCAACTCAGACGCAATCCAGCTCGCAGGCAGCATCCGTTCCAGCGGGAACCAGCAGCACTACTGCCGCCGCGGCCTCAGTGACCCCGGTCCAGACCACCCAGGAGACTGGAGCTGCCCAGTCAAGCTCAGGGAGCGCAGCCGGAAGTCAAAATGTTGCTATTGCGAGCGCGACTGTTACGCCTCCGGATAATGTATCTCCGGGGACGGTCGTCTCCAATAACGTAACGACCGGCAATGCACCGACTTCAGGGAATGTCTCTCCGAATGAATATGCGTCCTCACCAGAAAACGCCTCTGAAAATGCAACCGAAAAACAGTCCAGCGAAGCGACCCCTGAAGAGACTGAGGCCGGGACGGATAGAATTTGGAGAGAAGGAGTAAATCCGCGTGGATCCTACACCTGGACTCCTCAGACCTTCTCAGGATTCTTCTATGACCTGAAAAATAATGTGGGCACTGAAAGGCTTACGATCGACCTTCCATCGTCTGGGAGATCCATTGATTCCAATGGCTTGACGTATAGCACAAACGCTCAGGATACGGACTTTCAATTCGGCGACTGGGGAAGCTACCAGGTCATCGGCTTCATGGCCGATAAGTACTTTGCAGGCTATAATGCAGGCGTTGTCTCCAGCACGAACAGAAGCCTGATAACTGACGGCCAGCTGAGAAAAGTTCTCGTCGACAGCGATAATGAGAGCACCTTAACCACAGGATCGGCTTTGCCGCTGGAGGAAGGCTACGAGCTGCGCATTAAGCAGATAGACATTAACGGAAATAAAGTATTCCTCTCCCTGGCAAAAGACGGAGAAGAGGTGGACAGCAAGGTAGTCTCACCGGAATCAGGCGATGCCAAGAGCTCGACCTACAAGTATGAGGTGGACGTCACCGGAGAAAAAACCCCCATTGTCCTGGCCCATATCTCTAATGTCTTTGCCAGCACGGAATCGGATCTCGTTACCGTGGATGGCCTCTTCCAGATATCAGACAGCTATACCTCCGTCGAGGATGGCGACAAATACGGTAAAATGAAAGTCAGCATCTCCGATCAGGGAGTAGAGATGAAAAACGAAGATTCATTCTCACTTCGGAGAGACAGCACTGTCAATATCTTCGGAAATGTTGGATTCCAGGTGGCAGATGCCGATGCATTGCGCTTTGCTCCCATTGTAGAGAGAACTGGAATCTACGATGTAAGGGGCACGGTGATAGACCCATCCACTACCAATGAATTCACCTGGACTCCCTACAACTTCGAAGGCTTCTACTATGACATAGACAACGATGTCGGTACAGAGAGTCTGAAGGCGACTATTAGCGGCGGCAATAAGATCGAAGAGAAGGATCTGATCTACACCACCAGCCCCCAACCTGTGAAGTTCAAGTTCACGGACTGGGGCAAGTACGATGTCATAGGCTTCATGGCTGACAAGTACTTCGCAGGCTATGACAACCAGACAGCGTTTACGGATGAGGCCAGCGTCATCAATGAAGGCCAGCTGAGAAAGGTTTTGCTGGATAGCGATGACAGCCAGACCATTGCCAGCGGATCGGCTCTACCTCTGCAAGAAGGCTATGAGCTGCGCATCAAGCAGGTGGATCTGAATGGAAATAAGGTCTACCTGTCGCTCGCGAGGGATGGAAAAGAGGTGGACAGCAAGGTCGTTACTCCTTCCGGCGATCCGAAGGACAGGGCATCCAACTACATGTACAAGGTGGATATGGGTTCACAAAAAGATGTACCCATGATCGCAGCCCATATTCAAAGCGTCTTCACCAGCACCGAATCGAATCTGGCCACAGTGGACGCAGTCTTCCAGGTCTCAGATAGCCCCGAGTCCGTGGAAGAAGGCGAGGTTCACGGCAAGATGAAGGTCGAGACTCTGGGTACGGATGGTATCACCATGCGAAATTCCGACTCCACCATCAGCCTCAGCCGGGACCGCGTGGTCGATATCATGGAGAACCTGAGGCTCGAAGTTGCAGATAATGCCAAGAGGCTGACTGCGCCCATTGCCACCAAGACGGGAGAGGGGAGCACAATAGCTTTGACTGTTCCCGTTGCTGTATTGAACAGGCCGGTCGCAATAAGCACCAAATCGGGAAGCCAGGCTTTGACAGGGGTTCAGATCTCAGTCAATGGAAGCAACATCGGAACCACGGACATCACCGGATCGATCAGCTACACGCCTGATAGTACCGGTACTTTCTCAATAATTGCCAGGAAGAGCGGCTACCTTGACGGCACAGCCAGCATGACCGTAACAACGGCGGCTGAAGCTTCGACCCTGGCTGCAATCCAGGAGGCAAATGCAACATTATCCTACCGTCTGACCCTCAATGCACCCTCAGAGGTTGTCAAAGGTGAAAACTTCTTGATAACCGTTGTTGAAGGCATAAACCAGACTCCTGTGGACAAGGCTTTGATCTCACTGGATGCAGAGAACATAGGAGACACAAATGCCGAAGGGACGATGACCTATTCTGCCAATGCCACCGGCGAGCATACCTTGAAGGCGGAAAAGAAGGGCTTCAACTCCACCACCAGGAAGATTACAGTGACATCTTCTTTGAAGGTGGTGAACCTGACGGTTCCAGAAATTGCATATGTCTCACAGGCGATGAAGATCTCGGCCGTAGTACAGAATGTCGGGAACGTGAACGACTCCCGCATGCTGGAGCTCAAAGTGAATGACACGGCTGCAGACAGCAAGAATGTGACTGTCGATGCCGGTAAGAATACTACAGTCAACTTCAGCTATAAGCCAAAGGACCCGGGATTGTGCAGACTCAGCGTGGATGACATCACAAGGACGGTTAATGTGGAGAAAGCACAGAACAGCAACTGGCTGATTGTCCTAATCCTCGTGCTGCTCATCGCAGGCGGAGCTGGATTCTATCTGCATAAGACAGGAGAGCTGGACAAACTCCAAAAGCAGGTAAAAAAAATGATGCAAGGGCGATGAACTCGCTCTATGCATTTCTTTTTTTTAGAAACATACATTTAGATGTTAGCGATTTGGCGTTAAGAGATTTCCGGATTCAAACCGGTTCCTATCCGAAATCTAATTAAGCAGCAATGCGCATCAATGCCGAAAGGAGGGAATCGAATGATAAAGCGGTTAATCGTTTTGGCGGTATTGGCCATAGCCCTGGTGGGCATGGCGGGAGCTGCCAATTATATGTACGAGAAAGCCTCGGTTAAAGGAGTCGGATATAAGAATGTGGAGATGATCGTCTCGACTCAAACCGGCTTTAACGGGGACAAGCTTGTAGAAAAGGAGTCAGGCTCGGGTAACGTCATCACTGAGAAGACCGAACTGGAGACGGAGAGGCAAATAGGTAGCCACTGCGGATACTGCCCAGGCTGCCTTGAACCTTGGTTTCAAAAACTATATGGAAACTTTTTCAATAATTTCGGGCCGGTCAGCGAAACTCAATTGGGGTGGTCTACTGGATTCGGGCCGATGGACTATATAAATTTTACGAAAGAGGCCGAGTTTGAGTACATGCCGGTGAGCTACCAGACCGGAACCTACGACCAGAAATGGATCGAGAAACTGTGTGTGCAGAATTACGTGATTGGAGCCGTACTTACAGAAATGTACACTCATGCCGAGCATCTACAGAAGAGCACTGAGGTCAAGACAAGATCCTATGACCCCAATATCATACCTGGAGAATACTCTGGGAGTGCACCATGTAAGGCTGACCCATATCGTGAATTTGATGGGCTATACCCGCCGCAACCTTGCTGCACAGGTGTCCTGGAAGCCAATCTGAACAGTAATGTTATCGGCGTTGCCCATATCGGATGGATCTCCAGAAACCCCTCCGCTGACGCGCAGCTGAAAGGCCGTCATGCCGAATATGGCCGCAGCGTGGAAGACCTTACCGGCGTCTTTTCCATTGAGAAGTTCATCCAGCTCTGGGGTAACTCTACCTGCGGAGCCATCAGCGTCGATTGGTTGCCCTGCGTGTAGAATAGACTCTCCCAATTGCTTTTTTTTTCGGAATCCTGACTCCATTGAACTCCGATTCCACTCGATCTTGGATCTCAAACGGGGATTTTTTCGCGATCAGAAAAATCATGGTTGTTAATAGCCACGGAGTTTGGGTTGAATACGGCCGGAACTCCAGGGTCGTTCTGCTTGCTTAAGGCGATTTCGTTCTGAGAGGTCTTGCGGCAGAATGCCATTCGAGGATCTGGTTGAAAGGGCAGCCATATAGCGTGACTCCATGAGGCCGCGGCTCTCCTTGCGTTGAGCCTTGCCCCGGGCGAGCGCAGCGCCCGGAGCACCTGCGGCAAGGTCACTGAACCGAGCCGACAGCAGAGCGCTGCAATATCTTTCCTTCTTAGATATGTCAACTATCGCGGCGTCAATTAGTATCGCCTATCTTTACAGCATTTTTTAATTGCTGCAGTAAGTATCTCGCCATCAGAGAGATTCCCGGAGGATTTCATCCTATCAACCTCGATGAGCAAGCTCTCAATGGTTTCAATGCTCATTTTATTTTTCTCTGCAAACCTCATGGCGATGCTCTTCAGTTCAATCTTTGAAGAATATCGCTTGGGCATCTTTCCGTCGACGAAGTTGAATATGTTTCCGCATTTTTGGTGTCCTATGGTCGGTGTTGATGGATTTGCAGATGTTTTTATATAATCTTTAAACGTACCACCGTCTACAATCTCACCACATTCGCACAAAAGCATTGAACCCCTCCTGGTTAGTATCGAAAGAAACCTCTAAATTAATGAAGGACCAGATCCAGCACACTCTTCTATAATGCAGTAACTTCTTAGCCTTATGCTAATAACCAATATATTCGTATTTATCTATTACGCTGAAGAGAGCGGTCTTCTTCTTCTAAAATTACTATTTAAGTGGTGAGATAATGAATTGATTCCAAGGAAACTCTCCAAAACGGATGAATTCTTCCTGTCAAAGACATAAAAAGTCCATGTTTCGTGATCAAAAATCTATTTACAGAAATAGGGTAATTTGGAAGGAAAATATCGGTTTTTGCTGCAAATGAGAGATTATGAAGAGATTGATTCATTTGATTCCTGATGTTAGGATTCCAAAAAGGCAATGTCTTCAAATGTTTGCAATTGCTGTCTAGCAAAAAAGTAAGGAATATCGCGAGCAAGGTGAAATCATTCGAATAGCTCTAATTCGAAAAGAGAATACACGGCACGTCAGCCAAGTGAAAAATAGGGCCTATACGATACCAATGATCTTGCAGCTGGCAATACGCATAGCCGCCACCTAGCAGGCCAATCAAGGAAGCCTTCGCTCTCGATAAGTGTGCAGGCGTGACCAGGAGTCGAACCCTGCGGTAGATCAAGTTTTACGCTTTACCTTGCGAAGTTTTGGGGAACGCAATCTCAAACGCTACTCCTAAACACCCCGCTCATACCACGTCTCGGCAGAAAGCCGTGTCACGCCACTCTTAAATTGGCTTCAATGATATTTAAAATTTTTGGTCAAGAGGACTATTCTTCTGCCCAATTCCTCCTTAGGCTTTTGTAGCCGTTAATCTCTTTGGGTTATTGGGATAATTGTTCTCAATTTTTATCAGAGCATAGAGGGCATCCGGCACTTTGGCAGGTATCAGGATTGCATTAACCGATCCGGATATCATATTTTCCGCGACAACCCATTGAGGCGGCAGCGTTTCTACGAAGATCTTTCTTATTGGAGCAAAATTGACGCCGACAGAAGCTTTCTCAATATAATTCTGTCTAACTATAGCCCTCCTGCCTATATGACCGTAGATCCTTATGCCATCAATAGATTCTTCTTTGGTCGGGCCAGATTTTCTTACCTCTATATGATTGTCTTTGATATGCAAAGCCTGGCAATTTCCCACAAATATGCCATGCCGCTCCCTTGCTCCCGGGACCAGGTTTATCTTCACCTCATTGCCCGCGATCCAGACATCTCCAGCAAAATCAAAATCCAGAGGATTGGCAGTGCGTTTTCTCATGCCGATATGAACTCCTTGGATTACTCCGAGTATGCTGTTATTTATGATGCGAACCTCAGAGGCTGTACTTCCGCCAATTACCACTCCCTGCGCTGCTGTAACTGGAACGTCTTTTGCCAGGTCATCGTTCCAACCCTTGAATGGAGAGAACTCAGGGCTCGATGGAGATAGAAGGATATTATCAGCCAAATTTTTAACATAGGACAGAAGATCTGCATTGCTCTGGATGCCGTTGGAGGGAGGATTGTTCTTAAACCATGCGTTCCATGCCCCAGCGAGCTTAGGATGGGTTCCAAAGCGGATAGAGAAATTGCCGGATGCGACCGTGATAACATTGACGTCCTCTGTCTTATCCTTAGGCTTCCCAAGGACCGCAGAGCTTATCATCTGAGATCGAATTCCACCTCTGTATACCTTATTCTGTAGCATTGTCGCCTTATCAGAGACACCTGGTATCACTTTTATGATGTTCCTCTCCAGACAGATGAAAGCGGCATCAACCATCAAAACTCCAACCTGCATACTCCCAGGCATTATATCGCAATCAAGAATACGGACGGATTCGGCCTCTCCAATCTTGATGCACGCCGAAGCCCTGGCAGTCCCAGATCCGCAAACCAGTTCTAAATCCCTCAGCCTCACCCGATTGCATTTGGAGAATGTCAGAGTCCCATTTAGATGCGTGGGTCCCGTCCCTTTGGGGCCCATAGGACCCAGGGCCGACTCCATATGGAGGCTCTCAACATCCACGCTCTCGCATTCCTCGAAGCTGAATGCTGTCTCTGCCTTGGAGGCTATTATCTTTGTACCGGGACCGCACCCACAGATCTTGACGCTCTTTTTCTTCAAAGATATGGGCAAATCCACATTGAAGGTTCCGACCTGGAAGAATATGTAAATGTCAGTGCAGTCCCCAATTGTATTAAATATATCCGCCCATTTATTCCCGGGCCATATGGTCAGAGTACACTTGCTCTTCTCTTTCAGGCATATGCAGTCTAGAGCTTGCTGGACGGTCGTAGCATTGGGGAATTTGCAGGTGCTGTCGCCTGGGTTCAGAAACACATCGCTCGCTGTGATATTCGTGAGCGATGGGAATTTGGGCCTGCAATCACTGAGCAAAGCCAGTAATCCCTGGTTGAAGCTCACCAGTGCTAGAGGGCAATAGTGGTGATATGTACCATGTCGAGGCTGAGACAAGGCCTTAGGTGGAGTATTCTCATCCATGGGCCACTCTATTTCCCCAATCTCATCACCAATAGCAGTCCTGGCAGGAATCAGCCAGTAGTCTCCTGGATAATAGGTGCCCTCAGAGAAGCTGACCTGGATCTCCCCCTCCAATTCTATCAAAACTTCCGAATCCAGGCGGATTCCGTCAGAATCCGGACTCTCATGATCCCAGCGACGGAGCCTGGGGTGAAGCTTCATATCCGCCATTTTCTTGTCGATATCTATCGAGATCCCAGAGTCTGATGCTAGAGTGATTTCAGGCTTGGACTCGTGCACAGTATATGATTTGACCATCACCCCTTGAGGCTTAGTGGTGTCGTCAGGAAGAGTCAGGACTCCTTTTCCGAGCTCCCTGTCGTCTGTCACTATCTCCATCCACTGGTTATTGCCAAATCCAAGTGCTTCGTCGCGGCTCATTTTCTCCAGGGTAATCGTTTTACCGGAGACGCTCCTGATTGGAGCCTCTATTGATCCATTCTCCCTTGACCATTTGAACGTGGCCTGGCTCCTCTCCCCGCCTTTATGAATCTCCACCCTGTAGAGCTGGTTCTCCAACCTTCTGTAGCCAGATGTGGGTGGAATCGGTGTGCACAAATTCGATGCATCTGAGACATCCTTCAACCCTGCCGCCATCATTCCAGTTGGGGAATCGAGTGGCTGCCAGGAGGGAGATGAGAAGTTGCTGCAAACATCTTCGCTCTTGACTTGCTTGAGCTTCACCTGCCAGACGATCTTCTCTCGCACAGATGTATCCGCGCCCCCAAGGGCCTTCTCCCTGATTATGGGATCATCTATAGCTGTGATGGTCCTGGAAAATACATCCAGGTAAACGAGATATTTGCCCTGATTGGTGGGCAAAGAAGCGCCCGGTAGGTCATCCTGATTCAGGTAGGTCGCTGTCTTTTTGCTGCGAGTCAGGATGCCGGCGATATAGACATCCTTTGTCTTTTCATTCTGGCATAGGATGCCGTCGACGTAGATATTCCCTATGCCGATGGCTAAATCAGTACCGTTCGCATCCAGGCTGATCTCAAATCCACCGCCCGTCTTGGGAATCCCTCTGGTTCCTATAATGTCACTGGTCCTGTCTTCTATCTGTTGATGAACTATCGCCTGCTGCTCATTGATATCGGCATCGAGCTGGACCCGTCCTTGCTGCATCAGAACGCGCTTATAATGTTTCCCCTTATTGAAGGTGAAACGACTGAAATCCCCTTTCATTGTATGCCTCCACAACTGCCTAAGAAATATGAGATCAATTTACGTAAATTATTCCGGCCCCCAGGCCGAAACGAAGATGCTCTCTTAGCCGCTCACAAAGATTGGCCTCGCGCCTCGGCTGCTGGAGATCATGGAAAGCTCCCATCTCTGCCCCGTCGTCAGCGCCGGTGCGAATCTCCAAAGGACAAGAGGCCTGAAGCTGGGCATATCCAGGCCTTGTGCGGTCGAGATCGGTAAAAATTGGCTTCAGCCAGATCTCTATCTTCTTCACTATCTCTTCCTGTTCTGCCTGGCTGATAGACTGTACCTTCTCTGCCTTCGCCGCATCGTCAATGGCATGCCTGATGGTCATATCAGGCTGGCAGGAGCATCTGCGGGGGACCTCGGATTCCCGAGGGAGATAGCAAAAACGGATGCACCTGTTCTGCCTCCGCTTGCTTCTGACAATTCCTGTGAAGATACTGTTAGTAGCATCTATCTCTCTGACATCAACCCTGCCGATGATGGTGCTATCTGAGAAGCTTGCTATAACTGTCTCTTCACCGTCAATGGCCAATAGGGAATCGTTCAGGGCATCGATTATGCAGCCGCTGATCTCCAAATCAATTTCCTTTCCCAGCAACATTCTGCCACTGATAGTCCTCTCCAGAGATAGGGCACTGCCTATCTCCGGTTTTTCCCATATTATTGAAACCTTTTGTAATGTATGATTTCCCTCCACGTCCATAGCCTGCCCTGGGTCAAGGGTACAATGGCTGATCTTTAGCGTCATGGCTGCGCCGTCCTCTACGCGAATATTTCCCGATATCAAGAGACCCTTCAGAGTGAGCTCTGCGCCTGTTGCCGGAGTTACAACTATCGATCCGTCTATAACTGGTCTCTTTTTGATCACGCCCTGGATCGTCAATTTCTGACCCGGTTTCATCTTGATATTCAGTCCTTTTGATGAAGTCGAGCTGTCATCTGCAATATTCGTGATCTTGGCATCGACATCGATTTCCGGAAGCTCCAATCGATCATAGCCGCCACCGCCCATCGGGAAAGAAAATCCGTACGAGTAATCGACTGTAACCTTATCGGGATTTATTCCCGTAGGAAAGGCAACCCTGCCGAGGACTGGGTCCACTACAACCTTGAAGGGATAGTCTAGGGGGTTTGAGGCATCCTCAGGACTCAATTTAGGCCGGGTCCATTCAGAGAGATTGCCTACGAAGACTTTCCATGATGCTACTGGCTTGACTTCGCCATTGACGTAGATGTTTAACACCGGATCGTCTCCAAAGTAAAGGCTTCCCTTTTTAGCTTCTGAGGAAGCGTAATCAATCTGATAACCTTCTGCTATTGCCTCAGTCCTCTTTTTTCGTAGCTCCTCAAGATCTTCATAAAGAGGCCTCCGGTTTAAGGGCTCGGGGACGTTGAAATGCTCTGCAATGTGAGTAATCTCCGCCTCCTCCCGAGGAGAGTTGAAAAGGGGTATGTCTACGCCCAGAGGATGGAAGGTGTAGCACCCATCTTTGATCTTCCTGGCAGTACCTCCTTCTATACGAAAGGATTGGAGCCGCCAGAGGAAGATTCCAACATTGGGGATGTTGTACCTTCCTCTGCGCATGGTGATGCTTCTAATATCTGCGAAATGAGCCGTATCATCGAAGGGGGTGGCCAGATCCTCAAGGGCCCGCCAGCTCCTGAGGCTTGTCAGAGATGTATTTTCCGGGCGGATGTGGTTGATATGCTGGGTCGTGGCCAGGAGCCGGAAGTACTCTACCACGCGAGCAGGCCAGCCGGTTGATGAACGGGCCAGCTCTTCCAGTGCAGAAGCCGTTCCCTTTCGCCGTCTCAGGGATATGGCGTTGGCTACCTCGGATCTTGGGATTGCGGAATCAGGTGAAAAGCCCTCAGCAGATCTGAGCCCAACCAGATCTCCGATATATGGAATTGCCCAGTCGGCACAGGTCTCAATGAACTGGTCGTCGTAGAGCTGAGATAGATCTTCTTCAACGACTTCAACCTGCTCTGCTATTACCGAGATGATCGCCTTGAGAGGCTCTCCCTTCTGGGCATCGCGTAGTCTGTATATGGCAGGCAAGAGATTGTAAAGCCCTTCCAGGTCGAAGCTCACGGGATCACCTTTATGTCCGCAAGGGGAGCCGGGTCCAGAGTTATCAGCTCAGCTGGCATCACATTGCTTTTCGATCCCGCCTTAGGAACACATGCCACCAGATCTTCAGGCTGAAGTGAACCTTCACCGGGTCCTTCCTCACTTCTATAAAGCTTGGTGACGCTCACTGCAGCCACTCCCAAGACGCTCTGAATCGTTGCTACCACCTCACTCAGAGCCACACTCTGTCCCAAAGAGCGGGCCTCGAAAGAGAACCTCGACCTGAGAGCGTTCTCCACATCTCTCTGAACAGCCTCCATCAGATGGTCCTTCTCTACCCATATGCTGGCAGTTATCTTGAAGAACGACTTGGTATAGGACTGGATGTTGAGAGGAACTGTGGGATCGCCAGTACTCAATATGGCGCTTCTGAGGTTAATGTGGACCTGACTGCTCTCACCAACCTCTATCCCTTTTGGCCCTGCCACCGATATGAGGATCTCCCTGCCACGATCTGTACTGGTCCAGGTGGCATGGGCTTTGGCGATGCCGGCAAAGGACCTGGCGAAGTCCTCGTAGTCCTGCAGGGAGACTATTCTGTCCAGTGTCATCACCCGGAAGGGAGCATTTGATCTGGCCTCCTCTATGCTCTCTGGATCAGCTCCTCCCTCTGTTGCCAGAGGGTTAGTGGCTTCTTTGACTCCCAGGGGACGGGAGAGAAGCAGGCTCAGCTTATTTTCGCCTACCAATCCATCTGTCCCAATGCCGCTCCTGTATTTGGCCCGAATATTCTCTTTGCCTGTCGGTACCCTGGAACCAGTCCTCCCATCGCCAAACTGAACTATGGTCCTTCCATCATCTCCCTCGCGGGTGATATAGACTCTATCATTTTGACCCTGATCGAAGAGGGATTCGACCTCTTGCCAGAGCACCTCGTTCACCCTCACTTCAAGCGTGGAGCTGAGGCCCGAAGGGCTCGGGGAGCTTAGATAGGTAAGAGGCGGTTGGCGGAGGGCGAACCTCTGGTAAGTCAGTCCTGCATCCCCGCTCCCCAGGATCTCTTGCTTGGTCTCTCCATGGCTTGCGCTAGATATATTAGCCATTATAGAGACAGTAGACCTGACATAGGTGTGCTTTAAACCTGGGATAGAGATCCTGGTGCAGCCATTGTCGGTCAGAAAGTGATCGACCTTGTCGATCAGAACGACCTCAGATACCTTCGTCCCTCTGGCGAGGTAATCCTCACCAGAAACCAGGATCTTCTGATTTGGTCTGAGGCCTTCTATCCAGTCGTCCAGCTCTATCATGTTATCCTCAGGCGGCTCCTTCTGGAGAACGGGCAGGTCCTCTTCTTTGCTGGCTAGTGGCAGAAGTTCGCTCTGGGCATAGACCATTGTGGTCCTTATTATAATCTTGTCGAAGTGCTCACTGCTTTCTAAATTGAGCACGGTCACCTTGGAAGTGAGCGTGAAATCCGAAATGGAGGTATCCTTAACTCCGTTGACCCGATAGCCTGCCAGTATACCATTATCATCGTCTCTGAGCACAATGGTGCTTCCCTTTACAAGTCCTGGGTAGACATTATCTAGGTAGATATCGCTGGGATCTGGCGGACATATATTAGGATTCTCTTGCATCTTGCCTCTTTTCTGAATCCCTGCCGTCCTGGCTTCAGCGAGTCTGACTGCATTATTGGAGGCTTTCGGCAAATCGTCCTTAAGAGAATAGGTCTTCTTTGGCAGATAATTCAAGAAATTCAGATAGGTTTGAAGGCTTCCATCAGTCCATGTATGTTGTCGATTCTTATAGGGACCTGGATATATATTTGATACGCTGATCCTCCCGCTGTCATCCGTAGCATAAACAGGCTCGAAGTATCTCAGCATCGAGGGCAAAGACTCCCATGCGGGTGCATTATGTCCAAAGACCGCAGCGTGGGCCCGGAAGACCATGACCACATCCGGCCCGGCCTTGCAGGTTCTCAGGTTCTCGAAGATATCCTTGACTCTGAGTCCTGCTTTTGTGGCCTTGACCTGAAGATCAAGCTCAGTGATAGGGTCAATAGGGTCATCATTGCCGATCTTCTCATTCAGACGTGTCTCGCATGGTGAATCGCGGGAGGGGATATTGACATTGCCAGAAAAGAGTGGCAAGATCTGAATTTGGACCTCTGTCATCATCTTCTCAGAAAGAGGCTTGACATCAGATACCGTCCCGAAGATGCTCTTTCCGTTCTCTTTGAAGAGCACGCCGTCGCCCGACTTGAGCCCGGTTGAAGTTCCCTGGAAGAAGAGTTTGTCTTCACTCCCTATTGGCTTCTGTGGCCTGGTCAGCCTAGGCTTTATGTTATTCCACTCTACCCGGGCCTGGATACGTTCATCGGTCTCAAATGTCTGAGCCTTCTCTCCAGGCCCTGGTATGCTCTGGACCTTTAACCCGAGCTCTATCTCCGAGACCTCCGGGATGTTGGTGCTAGGCAATATGGGCACAGGAATAGAAGTCGCCTGGAGGCCTGGCAGCGAAGGGATCTTCGGCGGCTCATCCAAAGTGAAAGCCAGATAAGTGCTGGCAGCCACCCCAGGCCGAAGCCTGTAGCCTATTAGTCGGGCCATCTGCATAAGGGATATCCTCTCTTTGGCAGTTCGAATATAAGACTCATTAGCTATCCTCTCCTGATAGAAGGTGAGGATGTCGGCTATGATCGCCCAGCAGTCCAGCAGAGCAATGGTCAGGTCGTCGTCCTCTCTGGTCTTTAGATCGAGCAGGGCAGAACAGAATTCGGTTCTATCTTGACCTGGACAGGATAGCCTGGCAAGCATGGACTGCTTGAATCGGTAGTAGTCTCCAGCCCTGTAGCTTATATCATCAAGGCCAGGCCTGTTGTAGATCTCCAGAGGCGTCTTGGCATCAAGACCCTGACAGCACTCACATCTATCCCGGATGTTCGCAGCTACCATCTTCCTCCCTCCATTATGATGCTCAATAACCCTCGATCAGGAAAGTTGGGATCGTTGTCCAGGCGGGCGATCTCCAGCCTATTCATCTTCAGCTCGCCGTTATTGAGAGGCTCATCGCTCGACATGTCCTGCCGCTGGAACTTAGTTATGCGCACGGAAGCCACACCTGACAGAGCCTGAGCCTCTTTATAAAGTGGGCTCAAAAATACCGACTGGCCGAAGGTGAACCTGTCCGGATGGAAGAGTCCCTGCCTGCCGTCGGAAAGATTGCGATTGCTGAATATTTCCAGGAGTTCCGCTTTCACTGAGCTTCGGGAGTAGCCTGATTCGACCGTGACGTGCATCTCGATCTCCAGTGGAACGGGCCATGGGTTATCTATTTCCAGGTCGTGGCCAATAAGCCTGTACCTCTCCAGGTAGATCCTGAGGTCTGCCTCAAACTCGGGGTCAACCCTCTTGCCATCCAACCTGTCCACCGTCAGAAAGACGGTGTTCCAACTCCCAGTCCAGCGGAAGGTGGCAGCAGCCTTCTGGACCCCAGGATACATCTGGGTCCTAACTTCATAGTCCTCGGGGGTGACTGCCCTCTCCTGAGACCGGAAGGCAAAGGGCGCTCTCTGCCGGACGTCCTCGATTCCCTCCGGTTCTCTTCCACCGCGAGCCGGCAAGGGATTGGACACGGCCTTTATTCCCTGAACCTCTGTGATTACATAAGCCAGTGAATCTGCACCGATGTTGCCGCTGGTACCATTTCCAATGCGATAGGATGCATAGAGATTGGTGCCTTCGAGCGGCCTTGGGCCAAATACGCCATCTCCAAACCTGATAACCGCAGTTCCATCGTCTTCCACCTCTGTCACAAAGATATTCCCTCCCCCTGAGAACAGGTCCCGCCGTGGGCTCCATATCGTGCCCTCGCTATCCAGGATGGTGACGACAGGAATGAGGTCTTTCATCTCCCAGAAAATGGCTAAAGATGCTGGTCCCTGAGGGTTAAATGCCTCTATTAGTCCTTCTGTTGTAATCTTCCCGGCTGCCTGGGTCAAAGGGCCCTTCTTCAATCTGGGCCTGAACCTGGGAGGAGCTGCTATGCGACCGGACCTGTTACAGATTCCAGCTTCCTTCAATGGAATCTTGAAGATCCTTGGGCCTGGCACTGTGCCGAGGTACTCCAGGTTCTCCCTTATCAGACCGAGCTTTTGAAGTGAATCCCGCATCCTCGGTTTGATCTCTTCTTCAGTCGGTGGCAGATCTGAGCGGATCGTTTGCCCGTGATCGACCAGGAGATTGTTTCCCAAAGCAACACTCGATTCTTCGCACTGAGGCGTCGATATGCATAATGGAAAAGGCAGTGCATCCGACTCATTCCATTCTATCTCGGTAATCAATACTTCTTTGCCCTCGTCATTTTTAACCGGGTCTTTAAGAGGTATGGAATTGCCTTGATCGTCCGTTTCATCGAACCTGATCTTCGTCAACCGGACTGCATGACGGTGTTTTGGATCAGCGTCCGCCTCCCTGCCGCTCCTGGGTCCCCGCACCTCCTTGAAGATAAGAACATCCCCTTCCTTCAGATGGACATATCTCCCATTCAGCGTGGCTTTAGTCGAGCCCACGGCAAGACAGCAGCGACTGGATCCCCAGGTGTAGAAGGGCATCCCATTGTGTTTCTCGAAGAGTGTTATGTCATGCATGGGTTCGAAGACCTCAAAATGGAGATCCGCAGCACTCTGAAGCTCCTCCTGAGATATGTACGGAGGATACGGAGGAAAACCTGGTAGTCGGGAGAGAAATCTAATCTGTCCCCTATCCAGGTGGAGACTATCCTGTTCCTTTTTGAGGTCAATGTGAGCCCATGTTCGAGAATTGCTCCCATCATGCATGAAGTAGTCCACCAGCCTGGCATGACGGCGGACTGAGATCCTGCGCCTGGCAGTGCCAAGATATGCTTCTGTTGCAATGGCATCCTGAGAATAGCTAAGATAATCTCCCACGTAGGCCAGGATCTCAACCAGGGCTACGCCCAGATCAGAAGCATTCCGCTCCTTCCATTCAGGGACGAGGCAAGAGATGCGATCCAGGAGGATCTGGCGGAAGCTTGCATAATCCTTGGCCAGGTAGTTGATATCCAGCCCATTACCGACCTCTCTCGGGCATGCAACATCTCGCTGGCAGTCCAAATCGCTGGGACACCCTGCCTTGAATGAAAATTTGATCTGGGATAAGATAGGATCGAAACCGGCTATCGGCCTGAGATCCTCATTGCTTCTCACCAACCTGAGCGTGTATGTCGAGAAATCTCCAGGCCTGTCCACCTCTATTATTCTAGTATCAGGGGATGTTTTCTGGACGTCCAATACATCCAGGTCCCTTATCCTATCGCCCCCTTCAATCTGTACGTTCTCTTTGGACATAGAGATGGAATCATCTAATGACTTGAGGAAGTGAACCTCCAGAAATCTCTGGGCGTCCTCATTGGGCACTGCAGGGAAAGTTTGGACCTCAATGAAATCTATACCATTGAGGCTGCTTCGGTTAATTAGCTCCCGACGTGCCCCCTCATTGCAACAGAAGTACGTCATAGACCTCCCGGTCCAAACTGGGCGACCTGGCGCTGCTGCGTTCGTCTGACGGTATACTGAACTGTGACCTGGAATGTCGATTCATGGCTCTCAACGTTCACTCCCTCTACCAGGATCAAGTCGCCGAGCCACTGTTGAAGAGATCCTTGAACCAAGAACTGAGCGGTTGCCGCCAGTTCGTCGCTGTTGGGAGCGAAGACGAGTTGCAGAAGACCGCTGCCAAAGTCGGGTCTATTTACCCTCTCCCCGGGCCTGGTAAATAGGAGTTGCTCTATGAGATCTCTAACATGGTCGTCATCGTTTGTCGAGGCTGTTCGCCCACATCCATCGAAATGGAAAGGATAGTCTGGATTCATCCGTCCTCCTAGATCCCGCTAACGCGGGGCTGAGTTACAGAGACAATGGGCGGCCCCTGGGGCGCCTGCTCCGGGCTGAGGCAGAGAGCTGCGCTGGTATTCAGTATGGCTGGCTGGCCGTTGACCAGGACCCGGACAGCGGGAGCCAGCCACTGAACCTTGAGACAGGGCTGGGGCTTGCCTGGAGGCACAGTGAAGACGCAGCCTGCCACAGTGCACTGATCGGCAAGGGTCGCCACCGGCTGGCCGCTGACGAGAACGCGAACGTTGGAGGTGATGACATTGACCATGCCGCCGTGCGGACAGGTGGCAGCCGCACCGAGATGGAATAAAAATCCAGGCATCGATATCCTCCTCAAATTATGGTGAGAGCTCCCTGGTTTATGTCCACAACTTTGCCGAGCATGATGATGCTGGCACCTTTGCCGTTCTGTATATAGATCCCGGTGTCGTTTACAATCAGAGTGGCCCCGGTGGTACTCTTTAGGACTATTCCACCTGTGGGTCCAGGGACATCGCTTATGACCATTCCATTCTGCAGGACGGTCTGCATAGTGATGCCTGGAACTGCCGGCGGCACCAACCTGGCCATTGCCGGAACCTCAGCCATGCTTCCATAAAAGCATCCAGTCCATATCGGATAGTCCGGGTCTCCCTGCTCGAACTCAACCCATACTCCAGCACCTATGGGCGGAACAGAGAAAATGCCCATTTGTATGCCGCCCACAGGCAGGCAGGGCATCGCCCAGCTCGACAGCATGATGTTTAAAACATCAGGCACCATGACGGTTAGCCTCCCAATCTGCATAGGATCTATATTGTTGACTACTGTGCCTCGATACTTGCCATAGTACTTCTTCTTCTCGATATCACTCTCGGTTGCAGCGTTCTGACTCATACTGGCACCTTCTGGAATGTGGATATCAAGCCGTTGCGGCTGAGGGTGAAGCTCTGCTTGTACTCGCCACGCTTGATATTGTGGGTCACGCTTTTTACATAGTATAATCCATCAAAGGCATTTCCGGCACCCCTTACGCTCACGAGCTTGCGTGCCTTCAGGACATGACCGTATCTCAGGACATCCAGGTTTCCTGAGGCAGAGACCGCATCAGCGCTCTTAGCAGCCTTGGATAGTCCTATTACAGCAGCCCGGATCGGAGAAAGCTTTGCAGTCCCAGTAATCCACTCTATATCCTTGGGAATCGGTGGAATCAGTCCCAGAGGAGGGCTGAGGGGAGTTATATCCGGTACCGGAATCGGGATCAAGAGCTTCGATATACTCTCCTGGATCAGTATCACGGGAAGCTTCTTGGACTCGGTGTCGAAGCTGAAGCTCAGAGACTCTACGTTGGTGTGTGCATCCATGTCCACGTTAAGAGGAGGCTGGGGTGGTCCAACCTTGATCTCGGGACCCCAGTAGGCTATGCTCATTCCAGGTACGGGTCCAGGATCGATATAGAAGACATAGCCCACCTCATCCGCCAGGCTCTTGATATATTGTAGATCTGTCCCCTGATGAGTGGGAATTCTGTCCAGGGGAATGGGCAGGTCTATCAGAACGCTCGGGATTACCAGGGGCACTATGCCCAGGAAAGCGTACTTGGCGACAGCCAGAGCGACCCTGGCCTCTGCAGGCATGGCTGGATATGGCAGGCCGCTAAGATCGATGTAGTCCATTACAACCGATAGATCTTTGCCCTTGATAGTCAGAGTTGAGTTCCCGCCATCAGCTCCTGGGGAGAGTGCATATTCTGTCATGACTCCATCCATCAGTACGTCGGGAGTCCCATTGACGGTTACGATGATCACTACCCTCACAATTGGCAAGATTGATCCTCCGGATAGGAGAAATAGAGTTATGAGCGGAGAGTTCTTCTGGATGTTAAATGTCAGCTCAAAGCCGTTGGTGCTGGTTCCGGCAGTGACCATCACTTGAACGCTTGCCAGCGCATCCAGAACATCCTTGGAGACGGGAATGGGCACTGCAGGTCCTATCATCAGGGAGAGATAGAATCCGCTAGACATAGTTGACACCGGTCATGCCTTCAGGCAGGGTTATACGAAGCCTGCGGCCAATAACATCCGTCATATCATTCGGGTCAATTACCCGGTTGGCATCGCACAGTCTCCAGAACTGCTCAGGATCACCCAGGTATTTGGCTGCCAGGATATCAGGCCTATCCCCCTGGACTACAGTATGCTCCTGGATGAGTACAAACCTCTCTGGCTCCGGGACGAACCTGCGCCTCAGGTAGATTATCTCCCTTCCGTCACATATCTCCATGCTTGCTGTATCAATGCCATGGTACCTGCTGTTTGGCGGAAACATGCTGGCCTTAGCATTGAGACCCAGGATGGTTTGCAATGGATCGTTCATAGCATTCCGCCTGTGATCCCACTTATGCCCTGAAAGCCGAAGCTTCCACCTTTACTCATGGATGCAAGACGCTCTTTTTGCTGATGATATGTCATGTAAAGGCTGCCTCCTTTGTGATCGAATCCAAGATCATTGACGCTCAGAACGCGCATCCCCAGGCTGACTTTGGCACGCAGGGGATTGAGAGAAGGATCGAAGGCCTCCTCAGTGACGCTGAAGTCGGTAAGCCGCACTGGAACTATGCGGTTCCTGGACCAGATGAACAAGGTAAGGGGCGCCTCCATGGGTGCTATCTCGAGGGTCCCTGATTTTGCCAGGTTGTTGGTGGCAATGAGCTGGTCGCTTCTGGGATAAATGATGGTTTCCAGGGCAGCGAGCTGGGCGTGAATGCCCATCTCGGCCACTGTCGGGTTCTGGTCGGGAAACTCCATCTGGTCAGCTGCGTCTATCTCTGCATCGAGCTTAATGGTCTCCACTGGAGGGCCCTTGAGGCGCAGGGCTTGAGAGCGATCTCCTCCGTCGCCGATAGCCTGGACCTGGAGGGTGCGGCTGAGGGTGTCCGGGTTGTACTGCAGGGTGATTATCCTTTGGACCGCCGAAGTGTCGGGGTCTATTAGGACTAAGCCTCCTTTAAGGAGACGAGGGGAACCGGGGAAGGTAGTCATGAATTCAATCATCTCATATTCTTTTGGTCATATGTTGAGGTGCATATTGCCGTTGCTTATTGTTAATGTGATTCTGAGTCTAATGCCTACTTTTGGGGCGCTTACAGATTCATACCAAAAACTTGCCACCTCACTACGAGGATAATCCTCACTTAGCCCCGCTCATTTTAGTTGAGCTGGATCGGACCTTTCAAAGCCAGAAGAATTCGGGGCCGGGCTAAATTCCGGCAAAGGACCAACCAATTCGCCATCTATGCGATCATATAAACGCTGGATTGCTTGTGCTAAATTTGAGAATCGCGGATGCGATTCTCCGATGACGTCTTTAGCGACAACAGATGCAATTTTATAGTTGTGTACATTCCTATCGAAGACCGCAAGTTCTCGCTGATAAACAGCTTTCTCCTCCAGGACAATCTGATATTTCCTTTCAATTTCATCGCCGACCGCCATTTTCACGTCGTTCCTTTCCTTTATGAGCTGAGGCGAATTGGCAACTTTTTCTATCTGGCTGTATGTTGCTTGCATGGGCGACATGCCCTGCTGCTGCGCAGCCTCACCAGGCGTAGCGCGATTTATATAGAGATGTGCATGGAGCAGCTCATGATACAAAATTTCTGCATACTTCTTATCTGCAGCTTCTTGTGGATTTCTTGACTTTGCTAGTTCCTCAGGTTCAGGACGCTTTATTTCCGTATTTAAGATTATTTGCATATAATGCTCATCTTTATCTTTTGATGACCTTACTATTGGCGGGCGGAACTGATTAGGCACATTTTGTAAAGAGATGCTTAAGAGGAAAACAATAGGCTTACCATTGACTACTGAACGAGCTACTTCGCGGTCTTCTCCCTTCAAAAGATTTTTATCAATGAGCGCATATAATTTAGAATCTTTATCCTTGATAATTCTGTATATCTCCCTTCCGCGAAAAAGCACCGCTGTGCGATCTATGCTTGTAGGGGGAGAATTACCTAATCCCTTGCGCACCTGACGTGAGATTATAGACCCCGGTAAGTATTCCAATGAGGATACACCATGCGTCAAAAAATCACTTGAAGCATCGTCTGCCTCTCTATCAGCAGACTCTTGCGGATAGGTTGTACGTGAAGGCTTGTTTAAGACCGTCGAACTAGGTCCCTGCTGGACTGTATGTGCCAGCTCATGCGCCATCAACTTCATGCCTTCAGCCGTACCAGGACGGTATTGAGAATCCCTGAATACTATATCTTTTCCAATCGTGTATGCTAAAGCATTTATCGCCCATGTCGATTCCGCAGCTTTTCCGTTAGTATGTACCCTCACCCTGCTGAAATCGTACCCAAAGCGCGCCTCCATAAAGGCCCGCGCACCAGGCTCCAGGGGCTGCCCAGGCGACCTTATAACCTCGTGAACAATGGGCGGAATGCCAGCCAGAGGCTTGGATCCTATCGCCTTCCTCTGCAGTCCCTCTTCCTCTCGCTTGGGCCTGACATCTCTCATCTCAAGCGACGGCTTCGTTCCTTCGTTAACCAGGCCCGGAATTCTGATGGGATCTAACCCCAACCGATTCTTCCTTCCCCAGTAGGCGTTCATGAACTGATCGTGCTCCGCCGCCTTCTGCTCAGGGGTCTTCAACCCTTCTCGGAACTTGGCCTGATCCTCGGCTATGCGAGCTGTCTCAGCCCTGAACTTCTCCCGTTCGGTAAGTTCACCCTTCTTTTCCTTCTTCTCCACCTGCTCCACGTAGGTGAAAGCCAGAGATGCAGAGGTAGGATTTCGCACAGGCCCCTCATAATTGAGCTTCACCTTGAGACCGGGAGTGATGAAGTCCAGGGGAATCTCCGGCACCTGCATGGGAAGCTTGGAGTTCGTGGCGGCAAGCGTTGATACCACACCGGCTGCGGCTGCGCCTGTTACGATCTTCCCCCGCAATGTGGATATGAAATCCTTGCCCAGCTTCAATGCTTTATCCTTTACATCCCTACCCAGATCAGTCTTGAGAAAGGCCTCTCCTGCCGTCTCAGCCGCATTCTTATACTGCTCCTCCTGAGAAGGCTGAGGGCTGCTTTTCTCCTGGCGCTGTAATAGAGGCAAACCACTGTGATGGATGAGAGATGCGTTCCTGGCTCTGTCCAGGTTAACCACTTCATCTGCAATCCTATCCGCCTCCATCTCGTATTGATCGCCTGGCTCGCTGATGGCGGATTTTCTCTGCATCCCGGAAAACCCGATACCATCATCTGACCGACTGCAGATCGTCTGGGAATGAGGACAGATCGCTCTATGTTCAAGCATCTGGTTTTTCTTGTTAAGTTCATCACGATCGCCAATTGCTGTTCGATCACGATTACAGCATGCTCGTTGTAGGGTCCCAGTAACAACAGGCGTGAAGGATATCGCCGGTTTAAGGCTTATGTGAGTCTGCTGTGAAATTGACATGCTAACTCTCCTAAAGCATCAGAAATTAGGCCTTCGTTGAAGGACATCGCCATGCTTGTTTGGGAATCTCACGCTCTTTGATCAACCTTGGTGGTTTGGCCAGATATACGTCCTTATTTTCTATGGGTTCACGGGAATAAGTCGAGCCATCTTGACGCTTGACTACCGATTCTCCTTTCTCATTGTGGCCTACGAGTTCATCGCCGGGCGTTGCCTCAGATGATCCATACTTCTGTCGAACATTGCGATCGATCCCGGCAGGATCAGGAACTACCTGCTTGCCCTGCATCTTGCGCAAGTTCGCTTGCCCTGGAAGTCCGCGAGCGATAGCCCAATTTTCTGCGTAAGTATAGGCATCCATCTCCTTATTATACGTTGTCTGGCCAGATGGCTGGCCTAGATGTCGCACTTCGTGGATAAAGGTCTGTGCGACATTCTCGCACGATTTATCTCGTGTTATGCCGATCAGTTTATTCTCCCCTTTGCGGGCAAGCCCATCAGGATGCACAACTTCCGATCGCCATTGTCCGCCGGTGAAGGCCCATCTGTCCACATCAATATCATCAAAGGTCTTAACGATGAATTCGGGAAGCTGGCTCACCACATCTCGATCTTTAGAACAGAGAATTCCCAGAATACATCCTTCGTTCCAGCCTTCAGCCGCACCTGGTAATGGTATGCCTTCTTTGAGATCGACTCCCAAAGGCGCGGCTTCCCCTACCGGATGGACTTCGCCTTTTCGTAGTGCCTCCATCCCTCCCTCGAAACGACGTTGAAAGAAATCCACTAAGAGATCCAGCTCATGCCCATCGAAGTCTGAATAGAGCTTCTTTGCACTCACACCACCCGCGCCGAAGATATGAGACAGCTCGTAGTTATGGGATCGCTCCAATATCTCCAGGATAGCATTTTCATCGTCATCCCCGCAAGCGCCTGACTGCATTTCTCTGATCAAGAGAGCTTTTCGTTGATCAGTTAAGATGTACTTGCCTCCACCAAGACGCCAGACTTTGACAATAGCCCGTGCTTTATTATCGCTATCTGTATTGTCCTCAATCTGGCCCTTGTCAAGAAACTCCAGGTAATCTTGTAGCTCCCTTTCAGGGATATCGTCACCGCGAAACAATCCCAGAAAACCCTCGATTATGCTTCGCCGCTGCAGTCGCGGACCGGAAGCTTCCTGCTGGACGATATGCTCCAATTCATGGGCCAGCAATTCATTTCCGGTCGTTTCATGCGGGACATATTTCCCAGCCCCGAAGACGACGCTCTCACCCATCGCATAGGCCTGAGCTTTCAATGCCCTGGCCGACGTTGCGGCCTTCGCATCTGTATGAACTCGAACCCGGCTGAAGTCATGTCTGAAGCGCGGCTCCATGAATGCCCTCGTATCAGAATCGAGAGGCTGGCCTGTCGAGCGTAACACCTCGTGGACGATAGGAGGGATAGCATTATGCCATTCGTGATCGTCTTTCCCGAGCATCTTCCTGCATGATCGACATTTATGCTGCCGTGCTGCAATTGGCCGCGATTCAGCCTTTGGTCCTTGATTCACTAGAACCTGCTGCTTCATCTCGCACCTCAATACTTAACGCTGAAAGAGAGACCGCCCCCGCTGAAATCAGTCAGGATGACCAGATCCAACTGGTAAGAGGCTCCTGGGCGGCCAGCCGGCGTCGTGAGCCTGCTGGTGATGTTCCTTGCCAAATCGGGCGCAATTCTGGTGGAGAAGATACCCCACAACGCTCCTGCCAATTGGGCTTTGTCGATTGCCTCCCAGGTGGAGGGAAGTCTCCCCGTGAGCATCTGATTCATCATCTCACCCCGGCGAAGTGTGGATGCCAGTGCAGACTCGGGCATGCCAGGGATCTCCTTCACCTCGGCAGAAGAAAATCCCAGAGTTACGCCTAGGCTGAAGCTGCCACTGCTTGCAAGGGAAAGCCGTGAAGGCATCTGGGGAGTCGGTTCTTCTTGCTGCTTAGACGGACCTGCAGGCGGGAGCGTTGGACCAGGACTCTTTGAGGAAGGACCCAGGGGAGAGGCCAATGTGATCTGGGAAGGGGGTAACGGTGGAATCAGCGATGGCGGCGTCAGAGCAGGAGCTCCAAAAGAAGGCGCTCTCAGTTGGAAGACTCCGGGTTGAGCCATGGCATCCCAGCTCAGGCCGAAAGCTGGCCTGGTAGTAGGGGCGCTTCGCTCCTTGCGCTCCTCATTCCCCTGAGGATATAGCCCGATAGGAGCGCTGCCGATCATCTCGGGGGTCACATAGCCACCAGATGCTATCCTCCCTGCCGCCCTTTCTGCGGATAATTCAGGATCTGAGCCGATAGATCCGCGGCTCTGCTGAACGACATGGGTCAGCTCGTGAGCAATAAGCCTTTGTCCATTCTCGGAATCAGGGACATAACGGCCCCCTGCAAAAGCTATATTATCTCCAACAGTGAAGGCCAAGGCGTTTACCATCCTGGCAGACTCATCTGCTTTTTCGTCATTATGGATTCTCACTTCGCTGAAGTCGTGGCCGAAGCGGGGTTCCATTAAGGTGCGGACATTTGCGTCAAGGGGCTTGCCTGGAGAGCGAAGCGCTTCATGAACAATAGGCGATGCGATCTCAGGTTTATTCTGCAAAGCAGAACGCTGCAGAATTCGCTTCTTATGACAACTACTGCAATTGCGCTGCAATAAGCCGGAGCTTACAGCCGTAAAAGACGCCTTGGGCTTGGCTTCCATCTGGTTTTCCATGCTCATCGATTCAGCCCTCCATACACCGCCCCTGCGATCTGTCTTCCGAGGTTTCGAGGATGGCTTTTCTCTCCGATCTCGATGCTTCCTCCAGGCACCGACGGCACAGCGCCGCCGCTCGCCAGCTCGTGCCCTATGCCACCATCGACAAGGAGCCTGGAAAGCTCGGCCTCTACCGCCTTCCGAACGGCGTTCCCCTGTCCAGGCTCTATCGGAAGGCCATCCAGGACCAGTCGCTCTATGCTCACATTTATCCTGGCTCTTTTCATGGCTCACTCCACCGGAAATCGGCCTCGTTTATGGGCCTCTCCAGCTTCCTGAACTCCGTCCTGACCGAATCCAGGACCAGAGGCATGGTCACGACCCCTCCATTCCCAGCGGCCATGAAGGCAGAGCTCAGTGCTATGCTGTGAATGCTTCCTCCGGTCAGGTTGAACCCAGACAGCTTACCTAAGTCCAATTCAGATCTGGGTACATCCTGAGGGAAAGCCCTATCCCAGATCTTCCTCCTCTCGGAAGCATCTGGAAAGGGAAAGTTGACTATAAAGCGCAATCTCCTCAAAAAAGCCTTATCCAGGGACCCTTTCATATTCGTGGCCAGGATGGCGAGGCCCCTGTAAGCCTCTATCCTCTGGAGAAGATAGTTGATCTCAATGTTCGCATACCTGTCGTGGCTATCCTTTACCTCGCTTCGCCTGCCGAAGAGAGCATCGGCCTCATCGAAGAAGAGAATGGCGCCACCGTCCTCTGCAGCATCGAATACCCGTCGAAGATTCTTCTCAGTCTCTCCTATGTACTTGCTAACCACCGCGGAAAGATCAATCCTGAAAAGGTTCAGATCCAGATCGTTGGCTATGACCTCTGCAGCCATGGTCTTTCCAGTCCCGCTGTCACCTGCAAATAGGGCGCTTATTCCGAGGCCCCTGTTCATCTTCCTGCCAAATCCCCAGTCGCCATAGACCTTGCTTCTCTGGCTCACCTGGTCCACTATCTGCCTGAGGATTCTCTCTTCCGCCTCGTGAAGAATCAGGTCATCCCATGTCGCCTTGGCATCGATTCTATGCGCCAGGGCATCCAGGCCCGGCCTGGTGCTTGCCAGGCACTCACCCCATATTCTGCGGTGAAGGCCTTCGCAGGAATCACCCGAAAGTGCATTCTTCGATGTTTCTTGGATCGCGGAAAGGCTGAGGTTGAACTGACCTGCCATGAGAGAAGGAATACCTCCGGCATCCTGCCCAAGAGCTGATGCCCAGGCCTCCTTCTGTTCTGCTTCAGTCGGCTTGGAAACCTCACTGGCAAAGCTCTCCCTTCCTGGAACATTCCAGACGTCGCTGACGTCAAGGAAGGTCACGCAGTTAAGGCGGGAGAGGAGCCTTCTGGCCAGGGATGCAGGCACTTCTGTCGGCCCTATATCATGGGCATCAATGTAAAGGGCTATGGGAATGAGCAAGCTCTCCCTTTGCCATAGCCTTGCCAATGTCTCTATCTCCGACGGCTGGGATGGAAGAATCTCGACTGGTAATCTGCATAGATCCAGGCCAAGATCTGCGGCAGCTTGTTGAGCTATAATCTGCTTACTTAAGCAATCTCTTCCCAGAAGCTGAACCACTGGCAGAACCCATGCCTTTGAGCCCTGCCTCAGGCGATGGACTATAGCATCCACTGCAGAACGCTGGGATGAAGGAATAGACTCATAGCCACAAGTCACATCAATAGGCATCAGGAGAGGCGTCAGCCTATCGTCAAGATAGTTTAAACCCTTTATATAATTAACGATTCTCTCATCAGCTCTAAGAGGGCTCGAGATTAGAGGCTGAGTGGCATTCTGGTGGATCTCGATGAGATGCCATTGGCGTAACGGTCTCTCTGGGGATAGGACATCCCAAGCAGGATTGTCGAAAAGAGCCATAGCTAGTGCGAAGGTTGGATAGCTTTTGGCCGAATCTCCCTGAGCTTTGGCACAGAGGAATGGCATGATCGTATCCTGCTCCATGGCAGTGCATAGCATTATCACCTCCATCTCAAAGCGGGAAAGCCCCAGGCGTTGGCTCATAAATATCAAAGCAGGGGGAGGTATTTCTGCTTCTGCAGCCGCCATGGCCTTAGATGCTTTTTGGACATATTCATCCATAGAACCCACATCTGAAGGCGATCTTAAGGAAAGCGGAACCTGCGGATCAAGCGTTATCTCTCGTACACCAGCTGAACATTCCTCAATTCCTGCCAGCCGCTCCAGCCTCAGACGCAGCCAATTTATGGTCTGAGACAGGTAGGAACTGTTGAACTCCTGCCAGGCATTGGCCTCTCTCATGGAGTTGTTCCCACCTTGACTATCAACTTCTGATCGGGATCGAACTCAACTTCGGCTGTCGATGCACTGCGTATAATAGGAAGGCTGTCTATGCCATCCACCCTGAGACGGACTATGTACTCACCCTCGTCAACTTGGGGGATGAAAAATTCGAGGGTTGTAGCTTGCGAGAGTGCAACGGGATTGACAATACTAATCGGCTTAATCTGGCGGTCGCCAAGGAGAAGATACGCCTTCTGACCGTCTCTCAACCTGGGAGTGCAACTTATGGAGAGGTTGATGCTTCCGGGAGCCGCCGTTTGGGGATTCAATTTTATAGTGGGCGAAAGTGCGAAGGGCAGCTCGTTCGTAACCCAGGAAGGAAGGTCGGGATGATTGACGACTGCAGAGATTGTATAGAAACCCGGTGACCAATCCGACATAACGCCTGAATCAGAAGGACCCGGCAGATCAACCCCGATCGCACCCTTCTGATCTACTGATGAGGTTTTCATCGATATGGGTTTAGGAAGATACTGGCTGTTTACTATCAAGGATAGACCCTCTGCATTCAGACCGGATCCAGTGATCAACAGTTGATCCCCGAGCCTGGCGCTTGGTTGGGGCTCCGGAGGCTTCACGCTGTATAGAACTGGTGTGAGAGAGGTCGACGAGAATACTCCTCTATCGCCTTTTCCGCGCATTAATACCGGCAGTGCAGCCGTGCGTTCATGGCTGCTCTCTATCAGCAGAACCGATACTTCATAGGCTGCGGAGGTCCTGTAGTTGGTTTGGAAGGTTGTCCATAGCTTGGATAGCTCCTCCAATGATAGCGGCTGAAGAGTTATACGCACCCTCTCGATCTGGTCGAAGGGATGTTCGGTCCTATCAGTCTCAGGAAGCATGTCATTGATTGTATCAGCATTAAGAAGGGGATGATCGTGAAAGATGCTCATACCTCGACCAAGGAGCCTCTGGCTTCCAACCAGATGCTTATCAACAGTTGTGCTGTCAATACCGTCCTCAGACCCACCTGAATAGGCAGTCATAAGATAATACAGTTTCAATGGAAGAAGGGGATAGCTTCTCTCTCCTGATCTGCTCTTCACAGGATTATCCATATTTCTCCAGGCTGCGTCAGGAGTCATGTGATATAGGAAGAGGTTGATCTGGGATTTGCTAGTCATATTCTCCCTGACTTTATCAGGAGGCCTCGATGTGATATCTATGCCAGAGGCATCGTCTCCCAGATTACTGTGAAGCAGGCCGCATAGGCCTGATGTGATAGAAGCTATTGCCAGAAAGTCCGTCATCCTCTACCTCTCGGTCTTCTAAGGTATTCCTCAAGGCTCAGGATATTCCGGACCTCATTCCTCTTTTCCTGAATAGGCGGCTTTTGGCTGGCTTTCACTTCAACCCGGCCTATAGTGACATGAATGACAGGATCCGATTCCGGGGAGGATGGACTATTAGCGAACGCCTGCGGCCTGAAGGGATCCTCCTTGCTGGACTGAATCGATGTAGTCCTCATCATTGCGGAAATCTTTCTCCTTCCTGGCTCAACATCGGGGGAAATTGACTCATTGCGCTCATCATGGACTGGGAGTTGTGATGCGAATGGACGAAAAGCATGCCTTGATTGAGCGGTCTCTTCAAAGATTGATTCCGCTTTCGCTTGTGGCACGACCTCCGGTACAGCCTCCTGCACACCCCTATGGTTACCCTCATGATCCTCGCGAATCGGTTTCCAGAGGGGATCGCCTCCAGACAGATGCCCATCTCTCACATCTTCAGGCATCGTTGCAGGCTTAATATCCAGCTTAAAATTTGAATGTGATCTGAGGGTCCTAGTGGAAGGCTCGTTGGATCTCTCCTCCAGGGCATTAGCGCTTGATTCTCGAATCGGTTTCCAGAGGGGATCGCCTCCAGACGGATGCCCATCTCTCACATCTTCAGGCATCGTTGCAGGCTTAACATCCAGCTTAAAGTTTGAGTGCAATCGGAGAGTCCTGATGGAATAATCGTCGGATTTCTCATCCAAAGATGAATCTGCAGAAGTTTGAGAGAGGGACCTTTCAGAAGAATTCTCCCGAGATTCGTATTCATCCCCAGCTGGCTTCACAAACGCATCCTGTGGCGGTCTCGACCCTCTCCTCAAAAATGATCTTCGAGGAGTGATCATCGACCTTTCTTCCTTTGCCCCAGGGATAAAGGCTTCTGCACCAGCTTCATCAACAACGCCTCGTCCCGAGATGAATCCCTCAACAGAGCGTTGAGGTTCAAAAATAGATACAGTCCTCGGCCTGACCACATCTGCCTTATTCATGCTTCTGGCTGCCAGCCGGCCGACGTAGCCCATCATCTGCTCACTATTTCCAGATAGCATCTTCGCCTCCAGGAACTCATGCCAAGGATGCTTTCCTCGCTCCAGCCATAGGCTGCGGCCAATGTATGAACATCCTGTATTGTGCGGCGTGCCCAGGAATCGATCTCTCTCCAGAGGAAGGAAGGGATATCGAAGACCGCATCCCACTCGTGTCTGCATGAATCGCAGACTGCTCTGAGAAGCACATCCGCCTGGGGGTCAGCACCCGCCATTCTCTCTTCTATGGAATCGAGTAAGTTTGGCGGGAGATCTTCTATTGAAGCGTCCATCCCCTGGTAGAGAATTCTCTGAATGCAGCGCCTAAGTATCAGATAGCGCGCCTCAGATACATCCTCACAGACGGAGATGGCCCCCAGATCGGCGCAATCCGGTAGCCTAAAGCTTATCTCATAGCCCTCAGAGACCAGGTGCAGGCATCCTTCTGCATCTGATGGTTCGATACTTGATTCGATCCTTATATCGGATACATCGAAGGATACCTCCAGGAGCTCGCTGCATTCAGGACATCTGATCAGCCCAGTGATACACGGGCCGAAGATTCCCTCCCTGAGCTGAAGCAGAAGCCTGTCCCTCTCGCCTATGCTGAGATTGGATAGCTCCTCATAAGAGACATCATGAGAGGTGGCAGACAGAAGTGAGAGCCCAATCTGAGCCGGTCTCAGAATCATTTCCCTCTCCCAGGCATCCAGGAGATCCGGGTCAGATATCGATCTCATGCTTATATTGGCACCTCAACAGGTTCTGCGACCTCAATATCCCTCTCCCAACCCTCGTTCTCCAGCTTGATGTGCTGGATGGCAACGGCATTGGCATTGGCATCCAGATCGGGCAGGGCCTGGTACTCAGAGACCCAGCAGCGATATATCTTATAGGCAAGGGCCACCTGACCTGCCTCATTGTAGACCTCGATTATTATGTCCTTACGAAAGTCCTTCAATGAGACCTCGCTTCCCAGGCCGGCCTTAAAATTCCAGACCTTCTTGGCCCAGTTTTCGAAGTCAGGATCGTGGGTGACGCCTCTCTCCAGAGTGATGGCCTCATATTCAGTCCTTCCAGGCGACTTTCGGCTGCTGCTCGGATCTCCACCTTCCCTGTGCTTGACCACCTCAGTGGTCCTCTTCAATGATCCCACCTTGCTAATTCCTGCCACATAACGCCCATCCCACTTGACCTTGAACTTGAAGTTCTTATATGGATCGAACCTATCAGTATTGACGTTGAACTGCACTATCTCTACCTCCTTTTATGTCTGGATCTGCCCAGCCATCTGTTGTATCTTTATCACAACGAACTCAGCCGGCTTGAGTGGAGCAAACCCCACCATGACATTCACGATGCCGAGGTTGACCTCAGTTTGAGTCGTGGTCTCTTTATCGCACTTGACGAAATAGGCATCATGCGGCGTCTTGCCCTGAAAAGCTCCCTGGCGGAACAGGTTCTGCATGAAGGCCCCCACATTCAGCCTAATCTGAGACCAGAGTGGCTCATCGTTTGGCTCGAAGACTACCCACTTGAGCCCGCGGTAAAGACTCTCCTCCAGGTAAAGCGCTAGACGCCGGATCGGTATGTACTTGTATTCATCTGCCATCTCATCCGCTCCGCTTCTAGTCCTCGCTCCCCAGGCAATTATTCCATAGACGGGGAAGCTGCGGATGCAATTCACTCCCTTCTGGTTCAGGGGGCCATTCTCCATATCAGTGAGATTTTGAGAGAGATCCTGAGCACCGTTCACAACTGCCTCTGTACCAGCCGGAGCCTTCCATATCCCACGCTGGCTGTCGGTGCGGGCAAATATTCCTGCTATCGCCCCCGAGGGTGGCATATCCCTGAACCTGTATTCATTGAGGGGGTCTGATATCCGAATCTGAGGGAAGAAGACCGCAGCATTTCTGCTCACGCTAGCCTTTTCGGACCAAACTGCTATGTCTGTTTTGCTCTTCCTTGGATTGGGATCTATAATGAAAAAGGCTCTCCTTTGTTCGCAGAAGGCCGTCGCTTCTGATATGATGGCAATGTCCGGATCCCCAGGACCCAATATAATGCTCGTCTCTGGTATGCAAAGGATATTGAAGAGATCTACATCCTCTAAGGCGTAGATTCCAGTTTTGTCGATTGGTTTTCCGAGAATTTCTGTAGCAGTTGGCAGTCCTCCGTCCAAGCCTCTGACAGCCTCTATCTGGGCTCCGTAGCTTATCCCGGTCCCAAGGCGATATTGCTGGACATTGAGATAGGCATTGGTTCCAAACAGTAGATTCAGGGGATCGACGATGGAAATGACTGCATTTGGAGTATCTGCACTGGTCACAATCCTAAGGAACGGCCCAGAAAGCTGAACTATGGCTCCTTTGGTAGAGGGATTTTTTACGTCCCTGATAGCCTCTTGCAGCTTCATTGGAAGATCGGGACCTGGATTGATGCTTTCTATGGAAATGATTGTAGAAGATAGAATTTCTGACAACGATCCTTTATTCATGACAGAAATCGAGATACTTCCACTAATTTGAGCATTCAAGTCCAAAATGTCGGATAGATCCCCACTGGATGTTCCTGTGACAACTGGCCTATGAAGGCTCGAACCATCTCTTTCTCTGCCTCCATTGGCGAGGCCTAGTTTTATCTTATTGGCAACCGTTTTGGACGGAGATTTGAAGATCTCGATGGATGAGCGCTCGTTAGAGGCTGGATCGCCATTGGCAACGAGCTTTATGAAATTGCCATTTTGTGAGTCTTCGCCTCTGGCGTTAGCTCGGTTAACAATGATCTGGTTTGCCAGGCCGGCCACTGTTATGGCATCATTCAGAACGCTAAATAGCGCGGATATATCTACAGGTATACTGGCGAGGCGAATGGTAAAGGGTTTATCTCCATTCAATACACCGCTTATATTCTCATCGCATTCACTCATATCAGGCAACGTAGAGAGATTTCCACTGAGGCACCATCCTTTTTCAACAAAATTGAGGCCATCTATACGCTCTAGATTTATAAGCTTAGATGAGGTTTTTACAACATCCACTGCGTATGTTGGGGAACTCGCATTCATGCTGAGATTGATGTGTCTCTCTACCTCTGCAGGAACTGATTCGTTGTTTCTCGTCTCATAGCGGGTCACGATGAGGTTGAATTCGCTCTCAGGATTTCTTGTATTGTAATCCACGTCAAGGCCGATTTCGTTTCCCCATATGCCAGGACTATAGGCCATTACGTGCAGAACCGGAGTGCCTGAGTGGTCTTTTAGTGTGATCTTGGCTATCTCTGAACCTTTGGAGACTCTCACAACGTAAGCATCCGAACCTCCATTGAGGAAGAACTGCTTGACGGAATAGCTTACCAAGCTATCCCTATTAAGGCCTCCATACTGGCGCTCAAAGTCTCCAAAGTTTTGAATTCGCACCGCTTTGTTCAGATCGCCTCTCATGGTATAGCCCACAAAAGCAGTAATGGATGACGCCACCCCTGTGACAGTTCGCACGCCACTAGGGATCTCTTCTATATACACACCAGGATATGTTAATGTAGCCGGCATTAATGTACCTCCTTAAGATCGCCTTCTCATCTTCCTTACAGATGTCGATTCTCTTAAACTAATCACTCTTCTTTTCATGCAACCTATCTCCGTAAACTGGTTCTAAGGTTCATCAATAACTGACATAACTAAGTATTTTATTGAGCCTGTCGTGCTTTTCATGATATCCCATTAATCATTTTACTTTTATAATTTTTATCTGATGCCCCGATTGAAAATTGGGTTTACATTATTAAAATTCTATGTATTGATTATATGTAGCTCTGACAGGAATTTCGATCCAAGGATATCAAATGGCAGTGCTTATCTGGAACATTCAATTATTGTCGAGTCTATTTTGACCATGATTTTTTTATAAATCTCAAGAAATCATCTTTCCAAAATTGAACATTTAATGGACAAAATTAGAACGCCACGTTTCCAATGCTTTGTGATACGGAGCTCAGGCTGTCTGGAAGGAGTTTCATCGCCCATGCGCTCGCTCCAGTAATACGACTGATTGAATAGCTAAAAAGCCAAATGATTACTATTACTATTTATTAGTTTTGATCTACTATTCAAAGGTAAATAAGCATAATTCGTTCGTACTATTAATTCGTATTAATCTCACTAGTAGACTTACAATAGATTAACCCACACCGATCGATTTAAGGCTGTAAGAAAACATGCATACCAATCGTGAAGATCGTATACAGCAAGCATTTTGAAGCCAAATACCCCACCAACCCCGTAGAAAATCCCGACCGTGTCAGGCTCCCCGCCCAGGAGCTATTAGAAGCAGGTTACGAGTTCGTAGAGCCGTCACCTGCGAGCCAGAAGGACATCCAAAAGGTTCACGGCCTGCAACACATCGAGCTTGTCAGATCGAGAGGCCTATACGATGCCGCAGCTCTTGCCGCCGGCGGTGCAGCATGTGCCGCAAAGCTGGCACTGCAGGGCGAGCCCGCCTTCGCACTCGTGCGCCCGCCCGGGCATCATGCAGCGGCCAACCGGGCCTGGGGAATGTGCTACTTCAACAATATGGCAATAGCTGTGCAGAAGATCAGGCCAAAGGCAAAACATGTTCTGATCATTGACATCGATCTTCATTATGGCGACGGCACAGCAACCATCTTTCGAGGAGACCCGGATGTCAAGATCGTCAACCCGTGGTCGGTTGATGAGAACTTTGAGTATCTTAACATGGATGAGAGCCGCTATTCAAGCCAGGTGAAGGAAGCCTTCAAGGGATTTGATTTCGATATTGTGGGCGTCTCAGCAGGTTTTGACACTTACCTCGAGGACTGGGGCAAGCTGTTGAAGATGGAGGATTACCAGAAGATCGGCAAAGCCATCCGGGAGGGGTCGGAGCGATGCGGTGGCCACAGATTTGCCGTGCTGGAGGGCGGATATCACCCCAATTTAAAGTATTGCATAAAGAGCTTTATTGTTGGCTTTGAGTGAGCTGTAAGGATACCCGTGTCCGGCTTCCGCTTCTTCTGCCTTTCCTAAAGCCATGAAATTTTCGTGGAATTTCCTCTTGGACTGCGGTCCTTAAGGCTTGCCGGATCTCAGGACATGCCCAAGCGTTCTTTTATCGCCTTGACATCCGCCTGCACCTGCCTGAAATGGGTTGCATTTCAAGGCCAGATGTCTTCTCTCATGCCTTTGGTTTCTTCCAGGGTTGCTTCGGTGATCTTCCGCACTGCTTTCATATCGCCCTTCATTTCTTTCAGATCAGCCCTCATATCCAACAGAAGAGGTATAGCCTTATCTAGTTGAACGAAAGAGCAAAACGTGGCGACTTCACTGGTCAGACCAACTTAGCCGCTGTAATCCTCGAAAGTTATGTTGGATACTTCCGCAAACTCCAGTTTATTCTTTTCAACTGTTTGCCGGAGGACTGCAATCCTTGCTTCATCTCCCTCCACCAAGATGATAACCTCTTGTCGTCCGTTCTCTTCCCAGTTGTAGCTAGACAATCCTGGCAGGGCAAGGTTCATAGCGTGTTTCATCAGAAATACGCGATAGCCCACGTTATGCACATTGGGACCTGTAATCTTGATTTTTGTTTCAAGCCTGACCATGATACGTCTGAAAAATTATTTGGTTGTTTCCGTTTCAGGTTCCAATCCTTATTTTCGTAAACTTGCCCCTGGACACCTGGTGTTTCATAGGGTATCCAATATCGAATCTATCTCATCAATTACATGGTCCCTTGTCATTGTCGGATTTTCAACGGATTTCATAAGCAACATAAGTATAGCTTCTCTTGCTATCCTTTTTCTCCTTACAATGTCGAAATCAGCTACTATTACCATATCGTCATCCATACCGGCCCATCTCCTGTTTCAATCATTACTTTCCTGGAACTCGCTCCAGGACAAATACATTTTGCTTTTTACCGTTCACTACCTTGGAGTACCGCGCGCGAGTGTTGCACACGGGGGAAAGGGGACGCCTTCAACGCCGGGCAGGTTTGGTGAAAACGATAGAAAGGGTGTCAATGGCAATCTCAAATTCCTCAATAGTGGCAAAATCTAACTGCGTACGGCGCACCCCGCTGCAAGCAGGCGGGGCATGCGAGGCGCCACCGTTTGACCCCGATCAAATTTTCCCAGCTCGATGATTGCCTTGGGTGCCACCAATTGCAATCCTCTCCCGGAGACCTTCTATCGTGTCCTAAAAGCTTTGCGGTATGCAATTGGATAATATATCAGAAGAGGAAATAAATGCGGGAGACGGGATTCGAACCCGCGAACGCCTGCGCGACAAGGCCCTCAACCTTGCTCCTTTGACCTGGCTTGGAAACCCCCGCTCGAAATATGGGTTTGATCGGCTTGAAGCCGATCCTAATTCTAAGATAACTCTGCTAGCTTCGCGTCTAAGTCCAGAGCTCGCTTACGAATCTCTGAAGCTGCCTTTGCCACCATATCTTTGGCCACAATGCATCCACTGCCCTCAATGGAGACCACGAAGGAATCCAAGACAGGCGAGAGCGTTATGGCTGCGGCCTCACACGCCCCTATACAGAGCTTGCACAGAGAGCATTCCAGGATATTTGTAGCTTTCGCTCTGCCCTCTTCTATGACTAGAATATTGCGGGGACAGACCTCGACGCACTTTCCGCATCCGTCACAGGCTTCACTTATGGCGAAGCTCGGCTGATTCTTGTAGCCGCACAACGTTCCAGCCTGCCACTTGGTATGATCTTTGCCCACGCGTTTTGTAGCAAAGCCTTCCATGACCAGCTTCTCTCCATCACCTAAGATGACGATGGGAATCTTCTTGAAGGCGGACTTCACACCCGGATCGGTGAACTGAATGTCCTCGGAGTAGACCATGCCCGGCCCTTCCTTTGAGAGCATAAAATCCACTCTGCATCCCGGACAGCCTGTGCCGCCACACTGGCATTCCTCCGGCTGGGAGAACACATCCAAGTCCTCTGCACGCAAGGGGATCTCTCCGATTCTTAGAGAGAGCTGCTCATCGAAAAGCACCGAAGTGTTGTCATAGAGGTTGATCTCATCTATGGCCAGCACCGGCACCTCACTCATGCATGCCCGACGGATGCCATTGGCGAAAGCGGCTGTAACGCCGCTGAGGAGGTACCGGATGCGGTCCTCCCTCAGCTCAAGCAATTCGAACTTCAAGCTTTACACCCTTCGACCCCTCTTTCCTCCCTTGGGCTTCGTTCCATCGTGAGGTATGGGGGTCGCATCTTCAATCCTGCCTATCCTCAGTCCCGCTCGCGCCAGAGCGCGTATGGCTGCCTGAGCGCCCGGTCCTGGAGACCTCTGCTTGTTACCGCCGGGTGCGCGCACTTTAACGTGAACCCCGACAATTCCCTTATCCTTCACAGCATCAGCGACCTGCATGGCCATCTGCATGGCTGTGTAGGGAGAACTCTCGTCCCTGGCTGCCTTTACCACCATGCCGCCCGAGATCTTCGCCAATGTTTCGGCTCCGGTCTGGTCGGTAATAGTAATAATCGTGTTGTTAAAGGACGAGAAAATATGGGCAATGCCCCATTTTCCTTCTGCCATTTATCCTTCCACCCTGGGTGTTCTGGATGCCCTTTCCGGATGGCCTTCCTTGGCCATGGGGGAACCCATGTAATAGTCAATGCTCATTTCCTCGCCCCGCTTTACCAGATAGCCCGGCACATCTACTCTGCGCCCGGATACCTGGACATGGCCGTGAACGATGAACTGCCTGGCCTGCTTCAAAGAATTGGCGAGCCCCTGACGGTAGACTTGCGTCTGCAGTCTCCTCTCCAAAACGTCGTTGACCTTCATGGAGAGAATGGCGTCAATATCTCCTTCCTCTTTCAGCATACCCAGCTTCTTGAGACGGTTGAGAATGGCTTCCGCTTCGGGAGGCGCCTGTCCCATAGATACTGCAGCGAGCATATTACGGCTGGCCTGTCTGTACTTCCTGAGCACAGCCTGAGCCTTCCAGAGCTCTCTCTTGTTGCGCAGTCCATAGGCCTTGACGATCTCTACTTCACCAGCGATGCGTTCCGCTTGCCAGGGAGTGCGTGGCCTGGCATACATCTTACGATTCTTGCCTGGATATCCCATCTTTTACCACCTACTCCTTGGTTGCTGCGGGTGCAGCTGCTGGTGCTACTGCCTTTCGGCTAACGCCTACGATGGCGCCTGTTCTTCCACTGGATCTGGTTCTCTGGCCCCTTACACGCAGGCCGCGTTCATGCCTGATGCCCTTGTAGCTCCTCATCTTCTTCATGAGGTCCAGGTCTTCGCGAAGGGTCATATTGAGGTCCAGGCCCATGACGTGGATATCGGTGCCGGTTTCAATATCGCCGCGCCGGTTGACCATCCAGGGGGGCAGAATCTTGGTGGCGTCCTCTTCGATGACCTTCTTCAGCTTATCAATCTCCGTATCGGGAAGCAAGCCGAGGGTTGCGAAGGGATCTACACCTGCTCTATCGGTAAACAGCTTGGCGCATCTGCGGCCCACACCCTTGATGCCCGTCAGGGCCATGTGGACCTGCTTCTTTCCGGCCAGGTCTGTATTAAGAATACGAACTATATGCCTGAGATCTTCATCTACGGCCTTTTTAACAGGCTTATCATCGCCCTTTTTGGGCTTGGCCGCTTTCTCTTTTGTTACTTTCTCTTTTGGATCCTTATCTTTTGTTTCTTTCTCTTTTGTCTCTTTCTCTTTTGCCAAGTTAGTCCTCCAGAAGTTTAGTACTTTCTGGATCAGCCCCGGGTCAGAGCCCGACGCCGCCCGCTTACCACGTTGTGGGGCGAATTAAATCCATTGAGCCAAAGTGAAGTTATGCTTCTCGTATAAAAGACTTATGAGGTTTTCAGCTCGATCTTGTTATCCTGGGCCCACTCACGCAGGGCCTCTTCTTCTCTTTGGCTCTCGAAATCGTACCAGTCCTGAAGGAGGTTCTTCTGCTCCAGGAAGTCTTTGAACCTTCTGTAGGCTCCCCTTCTGCTGAAGATCTGCCGGACGCGGTCAAGTTCGTCAGCCAAATGCTGCTCAGCAAAGTCGAAGACAAGCCGCTGGCCCAAATCGAGATCGTTCTTATGGGGGATCACAACGAAGTTATCGCAATCAAACTTGTCTTCATCAAGTTCATCGAAGGTCCCCATCTCGGAATGGAAATATATTTCACCATTATCCAGACAGAGAACCGCTCTATTCATCCCGTATGCGTCTGAGCTTACGAAGGAGAATGCATTCTGGATTTCGTCTAATGTGACCATATTTTTCCCTCTGATCTACTTATCTTTTTCTATAATTTTTTCCAGCTCAGCCTTCCTGGCTTGAAGCACGCTTATTTTTTGTTTGATTTCAGCTATCTCTTTCTTGATCTTCCGCAGCTCGTTCTTGCCCTTGGCTTTCTCCAGGTATTCCGATCCCAGCTCCGCCGTAATATACTCTTCGAGCTGGCGCCTTAGAACCCTGACAAAAGGGCTTCCCCATACGCAAGCGTACCGGCATTCAAGTTTGCCTGCCTCTATGCCTTTGATGATGAATTCCTGATCAACCTTGTACTCTTTTCTTGCCGTTTTATCGCTGAGCGTCGCGCCCTTCCGATTCCATTCGCCATATTCAGCCATTGTCCTCTTTCAGCATACCTTCATGCAATGATGGAAGTTCCAGGATCAAAGGGCCTGCCCATGCAGAAAACATGTAATCAGGTTCTCGACCTTGCCAGCTCTCTTATCCTTTTGGAATCAGCTTCAAGCTTACCCAATAATGGATCGTCCTTGAGAACTCCAAAGTATTTGGACAAATCCGTTCCGTCTTCAGAAGCCTTCTTATACAGATCAGCTGCCGAATGCATGTTTCATTCACTCAGTAATTCTTGGTTTTGGCATATCATTTGCCGCATGAACCAGTCAGTAATTTCTGTCATCGGAGCCAAACCCCTGAAGATCTAGCTGGCTGAATAGTACAACCTGAATCCGGCATAAAGTTTTCGGCGCTTCATATTGGATTACGAATCTGCCTCTACCACCCTAATCTATGCCCCAGCACCACCAGGCCAAGACTGCCGTTGGCTATGTTGAAGCAAGCCTTTCGGGGCGAGCTTTGAATCGAGCAAATCGATTTTGATCTCTCGAAAGCTTTTTTAGCTTCAGGCAGCAATCTACTATCATGAATCTCAAGGTTGTTCTTCAGGAGGCCGAAGAGGGCGGCTACATTGTGAGCTGTCCAGCACTTCCCGGATGTCACTCCCAGGGCGATAATGCTGAAGAGGCTCTGAAGAACATCAAAGAAGCAATAGTGGGCTGCCTGGAGTCCCTGGCAGAAGAGCGAACAAGGTTGCCAGGTACTTCCGGACGGATCGTAGAAGTAACTGTCTGACCTCAGATGGCCCCAAAGCTGCCGCTGATTTCCGGCAAAGATGCTATCAAAGCCTTCACCAGAGCAGGCTGGCATCTGGATAGGATCTCGGGAAGTCATGCCATATTGAGGAAAGAAGGATCTGCTGTTACTCTTTCGGTTCCATTACATCCAGAATTGAGAAAGGGTCTGCTCCGCTCTTTAATAAAGGATGCTGCTATTGATTTAGAAGAGTTCCTCGCTTACTTGATCGTTCTAGGACTATGAATTTTCATACTATTATCATTCCTTCCATATAGAGAGCCGCCAGGCCCGATATCTTCACGCGCTCGCCCGCATGGGTGCAGAAGAGTTCGCCGCCCCGTTTCGAGACCTGGAAGGCATGCAAATCGTTCTTGCCCAGCTTTCCCGCCCAATAAGGAGCCAGGACAGAGTGGCTGGAACCCGTCACCGGGTCCTCCGGTATGCCCAGTCGGGGCGCGAAGAAGCGTGATACGAAGTCAAACCAGTCCCCGCGGGCTGTAATGATGATGCCTCGACACCCTATCCGGGCCAGAGCGAGGAAATCGGGCTGCACTTCTCTGACAGTCAAATCGGTGTCCAGCACAACCAGCAGATCCTCTGCGCTGCCGAGCGTTTCTTGAGGCGTGACTCCCAAGGCCTCCTTGAGCCCGGCGGGAGGGCTTATGATATGGGCGGTAATTGCGGGAAAGTCCATTTCGAGGAGATCATTTCGCCTGGTCACGACAAGCTCTCCGCTCCGGCGAGTCTGAAATCGGATGCATTCCCCGGGCCAGTTCTGACAATTGAAGAGAACAAAAGCGCTCGCCAGTGTTGCATGGCCGCAAAGCGCAACCTCTGTGACCGGAGTGAACCATCTGAGATCAAAGCCATCGGCATTGGGGACCAGGAATGTCGTTTCAGAAAGGTTGTTCTCGAAAGCTATGGCCTGAAGGATCGGGTCGTCGAGCCAGCGATCCAGGAGGCATACTGCAGCCGGGTTGCCGGAAAAGATCTCGGATGTGAATGCATCGACCTGGTATATCGGAATTTTCATTGCTTCACGCTTCTTTTCACAAGCTGGATGGTGTTGCCCCAGGGGTCGCTCAGGACTATCAGGTTCTCACCGGGCCTCTTGACTGGACATTTTTCGATGAACTTTGCACCCTTTGACACCAGAAATTCGGCATCTTTGTCCGGGTCGTCGCTCTTCAATGCGATATGCAATTGCAGGTGGTGACTCATCACTTTTGTCAGAGGCTGGACATCAGGAACCTTTCCCAGCTCGAGCATAACCCGATCGCTGCCATCCGTGAGAAACGCCACTCCTTTTTCTTCATCCTCTGCTGAGAACTTGATATTGAAACCCAGGGTATCCCTATACCAGTTCGCCATCTCGATGGGCTTCTCTACGGCGATTCCGATGTGCTCGATATCATACTTCTTCATGGTTAACATCTATATTTTAATAACAGAAATCATCGGCACTCAGAGTTCCCTTTTGCCCACAAGCGACTCGCGCAAATCTATGGCGACTGGATCTTGAGGCTGGATCTGGAGAAGGCTCAATAGAAGCTCAAACATCGTGTCAAAGTAGGCTTCTATGTTACGGAAGTCGGCATAGACGCGGCCCTGTAACAGAAGAGGAAAGGCTGACTCATCGGTGCCCTCCAGAAGGACAGGCAGCACGCTTTCCTTCTCCGCCTCAGTACCGATCATCCGTTTGCCGATGAGGTCTCCCTCCGCTGCTACGACGAAGCTTCGCATCGGCTCATTATTATCGTACTTCTTCCGGTAGAGCGGCGTGCCTACTACTACGACTCGGTCTGTCTTTCCTGCACGCTCCACGAATCTCGGCACGTTGGCACCGATGCGCGCATTCTCCCACCGATCCAGTACAACCATGACACCAGCTTTCTGTAAATCCGTTGCCAGCCTCCTCTCCACCCAACGCTCCTGGTCTGGATTGCCCCAGGCATAGCTAATGAAGCATTCCGGCACGGCGATCTTCTGCTCCGTCACATAATTCTTCAAGCGGAAGAGCACCTGCTCGAACCGGGAGCGCTGATCAGCGGCCCGGCGATTCGCCTCCAACTCCTCTGCCTGCTGCTTGCTAAGGTGAATCGGCTGGTCGGCTTTCGGCAGCATGATCTTCTCGCCACATCGGCTACAGAAAGCGAACTCTGCACCACTGGCCATCTGCTCGCGGATCAAAGTACGGTCTAGTGGATGACCCTTCGAGCAGACCACGGGTTCAAAGCGTTGCACTGTGAGGTTGCGTCGGGCCAGGAAGGCCTCGAAGAGAGCCTGAAAAAGCGTTCGAATTGAGGCAGGCGTGCTTGTGCCGAAGTATAGCACGAAATCCAACTCGCCTTCCCGCTCTGCTTCCAGGCGGAAACCGCATACATGACCTTTTCCAACCTCGTAGCGGGCGTGATCGCTCCATTGATTCGTTCGAGTGAAGGTCTGCGTATAACCCATGAGAACCATCAGCGAATCATACACGTTCCCCACTGCACCGCTCATTCTGTAGGCAACACCATCCTCGGTGGGAGCATCGTCTGCGATCAACGGCTTCTTCAAGTTGATGAGTTCAGGGAAGACAATATAGATGCCGCCATTCAGCGGATCCGTTTCGCGGAAGCAGATGTTGTGTTCAAGGAACAGGATAGCTGCGGAGTCAAGCAGGATGTCTTTCTCGGCCTCAGTGAGCTTCTCCAACTCGGGAAACTCGTATCCGCCCGATAGCAGTCGCTGCTCCTCTAGGGAGCCTAGCCCTTTCTGATTGCGTCGGGCTTCCTGCACTAAGGACGCCATTAGGTTGTTGAGAAGTTCCGGTGCGAGCAGTATGCGTGGCTCACCTTTTGATGTCTTTAACAGTGTTACAAAGCCTTGGGTCGCCAGATGTCCGACTGCAGTCAGCATCTCATCGCCACTAAACTTCCAAGTGCGATCCGTCTTTTCCAATCGCTGGCGAAGTTCTTCAGGCGTCAGGACCACCTCAAGACGGCGGCTATCCTCTTTAAGATTGAGGACGAGGTCCCTGATTCGCTTGAGCGTCTCAGTGGTGATAGTTGCCGGTTTTGCGTCCCAGTGAATCAGGATGTTCATTTGCTGAATCAGCTTATCTATTCCTTCGCCAGTTTTCGCACTAGTGGACAGGTAGGCAGCGATGCCGCGTTGTTTGCAGAAAGCATCCAGCTCTTCCTGCGTTAGACGTGGAGTGCCGAGATCAGATCGTGCGGCAATCAAGATCGTCGGCGTTCCACCGGGTGGATGAGCTTCGACCTTCAGTTGCTTAAGCCAGAACTCGACGCCACTCAGCGGTTCGTCATTGCGGGTCGGGTCGAAGAGCACGAGCGCCAGATCAGCGTCATCAAGAAATAGCGCATGGGTGAGACGATAGTCAGGTTGGCCTGCAAGATCCCACAATACTGCCTCACACTGTGCGCCATCGAGCCTTTGCTTGCAGAGTTGTTTTAGCAGCCAGAACTGCTGGCCATGCGTAGAGGAATGCTCCTTGAACTCGCCATGGGCCAGCCGCCAGCCAAGTCCCGTCTTGCCGACCCCGGAGTCGCCCACAAGCACGATCTTCGCGCTGGCATAACGCGTAACCTCTGCGGAAAATAGGTTCGGATCTAGTGAATAGATTTGTCCATCAATAGTTCGAATCCGAATCCTGCTCGATTGTGTTGGAATATCAACGAATTCTCCAGGTGAGATAACTAGCGAACTCGCGGCATCGCTGGAACCATCAGGTTGTAAAATGTCGATCGTGATCGGTTGGATATTGAGAACGCGAATGCCGAATTGGCCTGATCCAGAGAGATAACCTACGCGCAAATCGTCTCCAATTTTTAGCACATCAAGAACCACTGTAGACATGTCTGAAAAATCCAATTCTGCAAGATTCGAAGGACTACTCGATGTTGATGGAAGTGAATTGCGCCGGATTATTCGCCTAGTGGAAAATTTTCGCAGTTGTATCAATAACGGATTCAGATTTGCAGTTTTTGGCAATCGATTCCCCATCTCCACAACCCATTCCTCGAGAGCAGGGCGATCATTCTTGGAAATGGCTTTGACCGCACGCCAGATATTTTGTTCAAATACTTTCTTGCTTTCAGGATCCAGGGTATTTTCGTTCAGGCTCAGGTAGACCAATTCCTCTTCCCAACGAATGATGGGGGAGATTGACTCATGGCAGTTCTTAATCACATTATGAGCCGCTTCGATGAGCTCTTGGTCTTCCCGAAGACATTCACGCAGCAATTGGCTAAATTCAGGGAGTAAGGTTATGTTATCCGGACCACGGCTTTCGACAAAAAAGCTAAACCATAGAGCCGCTTCAGTTGCCACGGTGGGACGATGGTCCGCCGAAAACCTATCACCTAAAGCCAAACGTAACGCACGAAGAAGTTCAGGCTCAATTCTTCTTGCCAGCGATGCAAGCATCCCCAATGAGACAACGTCAGGTCGTATGGAAGAGTATTTTTTCAGATGCTCCCTTGCAGAATTCATCTCCTTGAGGGTCAATAATCCAAATTCCATCGTCTCTCCCATCTCAACGAATCTGGTGCTTGTTTCGCATCACTGTTGCGATTGAAGTATCATAATCCCAAACGAATGAATTGGGAATGCGTCGTTTCAATGCATTAGGCCAATATGAAATAGGAGCAGGGATCAGCGACACCATTGGGCAGTTATTTCTTCGTGCTATATCTATCAAAGGATTCCATGGATCAAGATCGATTCGGCCAAGTGACAGTTCTCCACTAATTCCAAAATCCGAAACTAACAGTAAGGATGCATTCCGTGGAAGTTGAAGTGGGGGTGGGGAAAACCACCTTATTCGCGGTCCATCAATCAACCAGTGATCGACTTCAAACCACCATGCTTCAACCTTGAATCGCCCGATAAGCCTCTGAAGCTTTTCTACGAGTTCCTTTTCATCTCTCCAGAAGGGCTGCAATGATTCGGATCGATCTAAGAATAATAAGATACCACGTTGCAGCGTCGGACGTTTTCGAAAAGGCAGCCGATCCAATAGCTCTCCTCTAATCATTTTTCTTTCGAGCATTTTCCAGTCGATCTTATCTGAAGCGATTAATGTTGACAACATTATGCTCATAAGGCCTCTGAACCATTTATCCTGCAATAATGGCTGATAGCTTGGCCTTCTCATATGCGAGTCTATGTTGGTTGGTTCTAGTGCTTCGGTGGTCGCAAGGATAGGATCGTCAAGGATCTCGAAGGTTTGATCTTCATAGCCAATCGGCTCAAGAATTTTTGCGGGCAAATCTGTCAGGAACTTAGGATCAGGAGATGGCATAGATACATTCAACTCCGGAGCAACATCCGCATCAACTTTTTCCAGTGAATCTTCAATCAACGGCAATTGCCCTTCAACTCCAGAAGGCTGTAGTGCATCGATTCCCCTCCAGTTGAGCCCCAATGACTCAGCAATCAAGGCAAGAGTCTCATTGCTTTCTGGCTTAAGTAATTTCAGAGCCGTCAGTAGTTCCGCAAGGCCGACTTTAGAGCCATTATGACTAGTCAACGCATTCACCATTCAGACACTGTTCTATTCAAACCTTTCACCTATGTACCGAAGTTACAGTATACCTATTCTACTTAATGAACACATTTTGTTCAACTTGATGCCAGAGCTCCGACTCGGGGTCAATCTCGAGTCTAAAGCATACCTTAAGCGCATCTAAGAACTCGGCGGTGCTAGGTTCCCTTCCCAGGCGTCTTTTTTTTGCCTCTTGTCGCAACTTGTAATGAGTTCTTGCCACCTTGCAGACCAGTTTCTCCCCGTCATGATGGGATTCTATTAGAGTGCTCATGTGTAGCTTTGCAATTTCCGTCAAACGTTCAATTTGCTTATTTTCATCTTCTGGTTCTTCAATGATATGAACCACACATCTGCGAACGAAAGCGTCTGGAAGATCGCGTTCTTGATTTGTTGTGATAATAATTAATAAGCCTCCAAAATGATTCGGCGAATTTTTTCTAGGATCAGGTTCGAGAGTTTTTCTCTCTATCAGCAGATCCAATTCGTCAATCCTAAAACGATTTAGGCCGAGGACTTCCAATAGATCGTTGGGCAATTCAGGATCTGCTTTGTCAATCTCGTCTATGAGGACGACCGCACGAAAGGGGTCGCGTTTATAATTGATCTCCGCGAGCGGCTCGTCTTCATTGTCTCTCACAGCGACTTTCCCTTTAGGGAGCGACTTTCTCTGTGATATAAAATCTATCGCATTCTCGCGATTGAACGCCCACCACATAACACCAGGAGTAACGTAACGCCTAGGGTCAATATCGGATTTCGCCTGTGCATCTCGCAAGCGAGCCAATGCGTCGAATTTCCAGAGCAAGTCTTTGGCTTCAGTTCGACCGGTAATGGTTGTTTCATAATAGCGCCAATTGAGGTTCCGAGCGACAAAAGGAGCAAATGATGACTTGCCCGATCCAGGTTGACCGCGAATGAGCAACGGGCGTTGAGTAACAATAGCGATCTCGGCCGCTAATTGTAGATTAGGATCATGCAAGTAAACCATGCCGGAACGATCGTCCGGTCCTACCTCGACTGCTGACGCACCAAGATTATTCTTCCACGGGAGGAATTGGTTATAATCGACAATGGACTTCATTTTCTACCTCGCTAATCTCTCAAATACACTTGCGAAATTGCAGCTTCTAAACGACTTTTCAACTCTGATAATTCATCGCGTTTCTTTTCGTCTAAGGGTGGTAATGGTATCCCACCGATGGCATTAAAACTCTTCAAAACTCGGGCAGAATTCCCAACTTGCACAAGAAAAATGATCCTTGGATATAACTGACGCAATTCCTTGAGAATCGGTTCTCTAGCGTACTCCGGCGGAAGCGCGCAGATTGCGACATCACTCGGTTTGTTCAATCGTTCTGCAATATCCTGGGGAAGATGCGACATATCGCTATCGTCCTCATTTAGAGGCTTAATAATTTTATCTCGAATCGTTCGCTCAATCTGACATCTGATTGCACCGGGACCTTCGCCAGCACCACCTCCTACGGAAAATGCCCATATTGAACCGGTTTTATAGTAAATCTCGATCTTTGCTCTATTCAGATACTCATCTATTATCGCTTGCTCTCTTGCATTAACTATTAAAAGTCCAATTTCCTCGGGCTTGCGGGATGCACACAGAATGATTTCCATCGCCTCATTTGGAACCCATTTGGCTGTTAGACGCTTCTTGAAATAATATGCGTCATCAATATCTAATTCACGTAATAGTTCACGAAATGCTCCAATGCTTTCTATTGAAGATTTGTGATGCATGAGTTCTACTAAGGATCGGCATAAGCAGTTCTGCTTGCGATCTCCAAGTTTATTCCACAAATCCGCTCCGATTGGTGACTCGAACTCCAACTGCTCTGCAGCATCCTGCAGAGCAGTTATATTGACATTTCGCAGTAATCCAACCACTTGTTGAACCCATGGGCTCATTTTTGGTTTCTTAGCTCTATTGCGATCTAGTTTTGATAAAATAAACTCCGCAAACTCTTCAGGTGAACGCGAGTGATCATCCGTGATAACCTGAATCTCCTTCAGTTGAAACGGCTCATATTGCCTAAAACATGTCTCACTAAGGCACTTATCATCCAGCAAAACTGGTATGACCTGGAAATCTGGATCAATAAACTTGTGGAAGCAAAGGATTAATGCCTCATCCCTAACCCATGTAGACTCGGAAACCGCCCTCTTGTTGAAAAGAATGATTCCCGCATGTGCTTCCGCGAGATTATGTAGGATCTCCATTCGCCATTTGACTCCAGGGCTTATGCTGCTATCAATGAACACAAACCACTTCTTTTCTTCTTTGTCTTCTTTAGACAAAGCGGCACATAGGCATTCTTTAAGCCTGACAGAGCGATCCTCAGGAGGCAATCCGTTCGTCGAATGACTTATGAACAATGTTGGATTACTCATGATTCTCTTGCCACCTTTTTATAAGACGACCTTCTTCGCTATCAATACCATCACAAAAAGAGTCGTGTAGAATGGCCAGATTGAAAACGACAACACACTAGCCCAGATAGTCTTGCTCATGCTCCCTGAAGGCACTACCGCATAGAGATCTGATGCGACGATCTTGCCTTGGTGAAGCTTGTCGATGAACTTGTTATACGACAAACGGAACATCTTCTCCAAGGCGAGGTAATAGGCATCGAGAGCAAAGAAAAGGATAATGGGTATGAGGGCAAGCCAAGCATATTCAGGTTTCCCCTTGTCTGCTATGAGAACTAGAATGGCAGACACCAAGGTGATGCACCATGTCTTGCATGATGCACTGTTCGACGCCATGCGCTGGATGACAGTCTGCGTGATTCCCAGGTGGGCATGAACCGCTTGCGAGTTCTCTCGGAACGAATTTTCTTCAGTCATTATCTCATTGCTTCAGTAGTTGCTTCGAATTCTGATCGCTTCTTCTACCCATGCTGCCAAGTTTTGCCTAATATGGTCATAAACAGTTGCGCTCGTATAGCAGGACGGATCGTAAGCCTTGACAATAGAGGATAGTCGCGTGGTTCCATTTCCAAAGGGAATACTGTCAAATGGGTTGCTTCCCCTTGTACACTGTTTCTGATCTCGATCTTTTAAGTTGTGAATGTGCACACCCAACACGCCTTTGCCGCTGTTCCAAGCCTCAACGATTTCATGATTGATCCACTTGCGACCTGCCGTATTCTCGCCGATGAGCACTACTGTACATGATGTTCCATTCATTTGGTCGTTGATCCAGCGTTTGATGGCGAAATCTCCATTACGCGTGATGGTCTCCCAGTCGTTATCAGTAGCAGGACGGTTGCCTTCAATTACGCCCATATTCCTTACCTGCGACGCTCTCCAATTATCTGGTTTATAATGGAAGCTGTAGAATATCCTACGTGCCATAGAATGCCCCTTTCATCTTCTTAGCGATGTTGCGTGATAAAGATCATCTTCGCCATTGCATCAAGCTATTATTCCATAAGAGGTTATAAGGTTACTCCATTCTTTTCTGGCCAAAAGCTTGGAAATTGCTCACAGAAGACTGGCTCCTTTCTTCGATCATCACCGCCTCTGACAGAATGCGACCCATCGGACCGAAGGCGATGATTTTAACTCGCCCTTGTGCCCTTCAAATTTGCGCCTTCACTTGCGGCAGCAATTCCACAGCCGGATCGTCATCTCCTACGATGACAGTGAAACCGGCATCCCCAGAAATGTTCCATATCGATCTGCGGCCATGGATAAGGCATCCTTTTCAGCCCCATCGAGCGGTCTGAATAGCTTTGTCCTGACAACAACCCTATCCGTCTTTCGCTCTCTTCTCCAGCCCCCGACTATGATGCCATCGATAATAATCGTGTGATTAAGGGCGATCCTGCCATAAGCTTGTGGGTCCAACTTTTCAGACAATACCGGGAACATGGCACTCCGATCCTTATAGCCGATCATATATTCGTCATAATTGGGCAGCAAACAGGCGATTGGCGGCTCATCTTCCCCGGCAGGAATAGAAGACGGCTTGAGCCAGTAGTGCTTGCCATCAATTTCCTCCTGCATGAGATCCACCTCCACTATCTCTAAACCCGCCTTCGCTTCGGATGCCGCAAGCCCCGTCCACCAGGTGAAATCCTGCAGCGTCGCCGGACCGTGACTGGCAAAATAGCGTCTGGCAATTTCCGCCAGTGCTTCATCCAGTTCCAGCCTCCGGCTCTCGGCCACCCACTCATCGAACAGCGCAAATGTCTGCTGCTTGTCTTCCCGGGCACCCAGGCAGATGACTCCTTTTTGAGCCAGGTATCCGAGAATATGATAACTGCGCTGACCTTCTGGGTTGATGCCCCCTTTGGCAAGCACATCAGACAATGCCTCGCGCGTCAGCTGCCTGCCGCCAACGAGCGCCTGGGAGATCAGCTCTTCACTTCGTCTAAATATCTCATCATTCAGGCCCAACTCCTTGTAGCGCCTCGCACTCTGTCTGATAACGCGCGGGGTCAGTAGCTCCAGCATCCATCTGGCGTCCCGTGCCGGGACAAGATGCAGTGTGCCTCGCATGGGCCAGGTGCGAATGATCTTTCGCTCTTTCAGTGCCTTCTCGATACCGGCGAGCGTCGAGCCCGGCAGACGGAGCCCAACTCCCCACAGGCCTCCGGAATAGTCCTGCGCCTGCACAGCACCCAAGGCATCGACTATCTCCTCCGGCTTACGAAACTTCGTGCCAGCGATCTGCTGGTTGTGGAGCCGATAGCGAATGATGTCATAGCTCTTCATCATCTTTATCACGTCCGTCCGCTATCTGGTCACTTCCATACATCCTTACCGTAATCATAGCCGCAAGTTATATTTCTTTATCTGCAATTTATGCTTACTATGAGGACTCTTAGTTATCGAATCACTCTTAGAAAAGAACCAGAAGGAGGTTATACCGTGATCGTTCCGTCACTTCCCGGATGCGTCACTTACGGAAAGACCGTGGAAGAAGCCATAGAGATGGCCAGGGACGCTATCACCGGTTATATTGAGAGCCTCGTTGAGGATGGCGAAGCGGTCCCCATAGAGGATGACCTCATCGAGTGTAGAGTGACAGTGGAGGCTCATGCCTAAGCTGCCACCTCTTTCACCTCAAAAAGTAATAGCCATACTGGAAAAGAAAGGCTTCGTACTGAAGAAAGTTACAGGGAGCCATTATATCTTCACGCATGCTGAGACCAAGAGACGAGTGACTGTTCCTTTTCACAGCCAGGATGTGGCCAGAGGGACTCTTCTCCAAATTCTAAAAGATGCCGGAATCAGCAGAGAAGAACTGCAGGATCTTCTCTAATAGTCTGCAGCTTGATCGTCGTCGCTCGGCCGGCCGCGGCCTGGAGCGGCGCCCCCTTCCATCCGCGGGAGGCCCGCAGGGCCGACTCGCGGCACCCCGGAAGAATGCGCTGATGCTCTACTTGTTTGCATCTACGAAGTCCAGTCTGCAGTTGAACGACCTCTAATTAGTCGCAAAGATCATCCACTAAATCTTCCGGTTCCGCGCGGGTGTTACGCGCTTGGTCGACGGGGGGCGCACTCAAGGCCGTGCAGGCCCCCCTGACCCCGCGTCCGCGGGGAACGATCTATGAAGCTTTGCCCTTTTTCCTTTGGCTTGATCAGGAAGGAGTCCCTGGGCAAGGCTGGTGCCAAGAAGAAGATGTGACCATGCCAGTAGGGTTGTCACTTACGGAAAGACCGTGGAAGAGGCCATAGAGATGGCCAGGGACGCAATCACAGGTTATGTTGAGAGCCTCATTGAGGATGGCGAAGCGGTCCCCATAGAGGATGACACTGAAAGTAGCAGCAGAGCCCTAATTCTCATGTATCCTCATATGCACCATTTAAAGGTCTGGATCGTTGTCCTGACGCATTTTTTCGAGATCTTTTTGCAGACCTGCGCTCAATTTGGCCCCCTCAAGATTGGAAACGGCGAAAAAGCCAAGTGCTATTGAATCGTACTTGATCCCCTCGAGATTTGCACCCCTGAAATCAGCGTTTTCGAAGGCTGACGTGTCGAAGATGGCCCCCCTCAGATCTGCACCCGAAAAGTTTGTATTATTCATATAAGTCTGGGCGAAACGGGTATTCCTTAGATCGGCACCACTAAAGTCTACACCCAAGAAGTTCATCAAAATTATTCTGGAACTCCTCAAGTTCGCTTTGTGCCAGACAGTTCTATTTAGGGTCACTCCATACTGATAGGATTCTGCAAGGTTCGCGTTCGAAAGGTCTGCGTCATCCAAATATACGTTCACGAATCTGACGCCAAATAGATCTGCATTTCGCAGATTTGCATCAGTAAGATCCGCATAATCCAATTTAGTATCTTTCAGTGTGCATCCTGTTAGATTAGCCCTCACCAAGTAAGCACGGGTGAAGTCCGAACCTGTCAGGTCGCAATTACTGAGATTGGCACCAAAAAGTTCTGCTCTGGAGAACTGGCAATTTGTGAGCATGCTATCGCCTAGATCCGCCCAATTTAGCTTGGCACCTAACAAGTTGGCTCCGCTCAGATAAACACCCTTCAGAACAGCGAGACTTAGATCAGTTCCCAGGAGCCTGGCTCCTTTTAGATATTCACCGGTAAGGTTGCATCCGCTGAGCAAGGCATTGGTCAGATCGGCCCTTTCTAGATTGGAGTTCGATAGATCTGAGTCATCCAGATGCGCTCCGGAAAGAGTCGCTTTTGTGAGATTGGCCTCAACAAGCCTGACTCGGTGCATTAAGGCATTTTCGAGGTTCGCACCTGTTAGATTCGCTTTTGTGAGATTGGAATATGATAGAAATGAAGCCACAAGATACGAGCCGGATAAGTTCGCCATGCTGAAGTTTGTGCCGGTCAGGTTGGCAGAACCCAAATTTGATTTGACCAGACTGGAGCCAAAGAAATTCGCTCCCGAACAACGCGAATCAGAGAGATCCGCCCCGGAGAGGTCAGCATTAGAGATTGTGGCATCGATCAGGTTCGCTCCAACCAGACCGGCTCCGGCGAGATTGGTCCCATTCAATTGGGAATTCTGGAAGGTGGCACGATCCATGAGGGCTTTTACGAAAGAGGCTCCTGTCAGATTTGCATAGCTAATTTTCACAGCCCACAAGCTGGCGCCATTCAGCTCTGCGCCAACCAGAGTTGAATTATCCATCATGGACTGATCCATAACAGAACCTGATAGATCCGCTTCGGTCAGATTTGAATAGATCAAATAATTAATCGGCAAGTAGGCACCACGAAGATCGGCATGGGAAAGGTCGGAGCCGTGAAGATCAACAGCTGGCATGAAGGCGCCACGGAGATTGGCCCCTTTGAGCTTGGCGTTTGAAATGGTTGCCTGTACCAAAGAAGACCGGCTCAGGTTTGTACCACGGAGATCAGAATCTTGTAGCTCAGAATTATTCAAGTCTGTCCCGGATAAATCCAAGCCGCGGAGGTTACAATCACTGAGATCGGCACGAGGGTGGTATGGCTGATTGATTATCTCACTATCGGGAGGTAAGCCTGTGGTGGGAATGCCGAGACGATTCAGCTCAAATCTATCAAACATGTAATGGTTGAAGTTATCTCTTATTACAGGAAGATTCTTCACGGGTTCGCCCCCTAAGATGCGGAGGGCAAGCTCCGCCGCCTTGCTTCCCTGAGACGATCCCGAGAGCATCTTTCCCCCTACAACTCCATATCCCATGAGGAAATCCCACAATCCATAAATTGGAGCGGAGCTTGCTTCATGAATTAGGCTTGTCGCATCTTCATAAGTCAAAATCTTTCCCGTCCTGTCACGATTGAAGGTCATCTCCAATATGAGGCTGTCATTAGGCAGGGAAGAGACACGCTGCGAGAGCTCCTTTGCCGTGAGGTTGTCAAGGTACTCAAAGGAGATCTTGTTATCGAATTCTGGAATTACCGTATCCATAATCTTTCGATTGGCCTGGCCTGTTGTTGTGTTATCATTTACAATAGCAATAAGCTTTGTATGGGGATGCAATTTGAGCATCAATGAAATGGTATCCCGGATATCGAATGCTTCCATTACGCCCGTAAAATTTCGTTTTCCTCGAAGCATCTTATCTTCGAAGTTGATAACGCCGCAGAAGACTACTGGTGTTCCCGGAAAAATTTCCTCGCTGTTATTGAGCAGGAATTTGAATGCATCGGTATCGGTAGAAATGATTACATCGAAGTGCCTATCTTTGTACTTTTGGAGATACATCGTCTTCAAGTCAGCCAGACGGGCAACATTTGGATCTATTCGCTTTGTGTCCATGAACTCGACATTGATAGCAGCCGAAGGCAAATAAATTGCAAATTGGTGCTTTATCTCGGATATAATACTGTCATCCCATTTCATCCCGAGATTATAGGATGCAAGAATTAGAACTTGCTTTGGTGTCTTATCTTCAGCTGCCGAAGAACCAGCAACAAGAAAAGCTATCAGAAGAAGTCCGACAGTAAATTTTATCATATAGGCCCACAAGCGCATAATTTTAATCTCCTTGTCACGTGGTTATTACGCTAGTTGCTCGGTAATATTTATCATGTCTTCTTATTTTTTAAACTTTATTTGGAGATCCATGTTTTATAACTTATTACTTTAATATACGGTGTTCGTATTAAGAACTATCTGTGAGTATTTAATCTCAATAGAGTCTCGGTGTTTTGACCGGAGTTTAAAAGATCCCTGACTACAAAAACCAAGTTTCTCATATACATATCGGGATCAAAGACCCGATTCAGATTGCCGGTTGTCCTTCGTTGTTATTGCCAACCACCTGGCAAGCAATTCCGTCAGTCCCTTTTGTAGGACCGGTTTGGCAATGAAATCGCTCATTCCGGCCTGAATACACTTGTCTCGATCACCTCGCATAGTAAAGGCAGTCATGGCAATTATGGGAATCTCTGGGTTGAGGGCCTTTGAGCCTCCCTGACGGATGGTGCGAGTTGCCTCGAAACCGTCCATCTCGGGCATCTGGCAGTCCATCAGCACCAGGTCGTAGGGGATGATCCGGAGCGCATTGATGGCTTCTTGACCATTGGCAACCACATCAGCCCGAAGGCCCATCTTTTTCAGCATGGCCTGTGCTACTTTCTGGTTTACTGGATTATCCTCCGCCACCAGGATACGTATCTTGCTCTTGGCAGATTCGGAAATGGAAGGTGCATTGGCAGAGGAGAGGTGCTCTGCCTGTCCCTCTCCATTTATTTCGTGGAGCGACCCACCGATTGCAGGCCCTGCAGGCTGCTTCTCAAAAATGGCAGTGAACCAGAATGTGGATCCCTTGCCCTCCTGACTTTCCATGCCGATCCTCCCCCCCATCAATTCGGCCAGCTGTTTGGAAATAGCCAGTCCTAAACCTGTTCCGCCGTATTTGCGCGTCGTCGAGCCGTCTAATTGAGTGAAAGGCGAGAAAAGAATATCCCGCCGGTTCGCGGGGATGCCGATGCCCGTATCCCTGACCGAGAAGCGAAGCCATACGTTTCTTTCGTCTTCGTTCTCCATAGAGGCTTGAATCGTGATCTTGCCGCTTCTCGTAAATTTCACGGCATTGGTTCCCAGATTGACTAAAATCTGGCGCAGACGTCCTGGATCGCCCCGCAGGAGCAAGGGGACCTCAGGATCCACCTGGCAGACCAGCTCCAGCCCGTTCTCATGAGCTCCAATGGCCAGGAAATCAGATGTGTCCTTCAACGTAGAGCGCAGGTCAAAACTCAGGATTTCCAGCTCCAGTTTGCCGGCCTCGATCTTGGAGGAATCTAGGATGTCGTTTACGAGAGAAAGGAGGGTCTCGCCGCTAATACGAGCGATTTGCGCATATTCACGCGCTTCAGCATTTAGATCCGTATCCATCAGCAGTCCTATCATGCCGATGACTCCGTTCAATGGGGTACGGATCTCATGAGACATGTTGGCCAGGAATTCGCTCTTAGCAGCATTGGCCCCCTGAGCCTGCCTCGCCATCTCGTTGGCTCGTGCCGTCTGCTCAGCGAGACCCTCGTTGAGTCTGGTGGCTTCTATTAGAGACTCAAGCAACTCTTCATCTACGCGGGCCGTCTGGATGACCTGGGTGGTCATATTGCTCAAGTTGTCAAGTTGGGCATCATCCTCGCTGGTAATAGGTTTCTTGCTGAATAGCGCCAGGACGCCTAAAGTTTCTCCACCCGGTGGGCGCAGCTGATAACCGGCAAACGAAACAAGACCCGTCTCCTTTGCCCATTCGCGGTTGTGGACCCTGGGATCATTCTGAACGTCGTTGGAGAGAAATTTGTGTTCCTGCCCCGACGCTACACGCCCGATCTTATAGCAACCGAAAGGCACGCGTCTGTGAACCTCACCGTCCGTATGCGTATACCGTCCCGAACTCGAAATGAGCCGGAGACACATGTCCCGGTGGCGGCAGACGTGCGGCCCCTCTGTCACCTTTGCATGTACGCATCCCGTCTCGCAGAGGTCTCCGGAACCGGCAACCCAAATACGGCAAAAATCGGCCCCGAAGATGTCCACCACATCGTCGGTGATTTTCTTGAGTTTCTGCTGCAATTTTCCAGGGCTCAGCAGAGTCTGTTGAAGCTGATTCAACCGCACCTGGCGCTTCAAGGAATGGTTGCGGCTTAATTCGGCCTGCTTGCGCTTTGTTATATCCAGCATTACGCCGACGATGCCTGCCACCTCACCGACAAAATTTCTAAAGGGCGCTTTGGTGAAGTGGAAATCTCGCAATTCGCCTTCGACGCATTGCACCTGCATTTCGTACACCTGGATGCCCAATTCACGGAACAGTCTCTGGTCCTGCTCGTAATACTTATTCGCCAGGTCGGCGGGGATTTCCTCCGGCAATTCATGGACCGTTTTGCCTATGATATCTTCTTTAGGCATACCAATAATCTGCCTGGCAAATGCATCGTTGCAGCCCAGGTATCGACCATGTATATCTTTGAAGAAGATCGGGCTAGGGATGGTCTCGATCAATGTTTCCAGGAATTTCAGGTTGTTTTGGAGCTCTTCTTGCTCAAGTTTGCGCTCAGTCATATCGCGAATTGATTCTATGGCGCCGATTCTGTTTCCTTGATCATTAAAAATCGCTCCTGCTGTTGCCCAGACATATGCCCCTTTGCCCTGGCGCAATGCCGGTGCAAATGTTTCGGCGTAGAGAATGTCTCCAAACCTCTGCACATATTGATAATTGGAGACGATCTCGTTATCGTCTTTATCCAGGAGATCCAGCAACTGCGGCCTTCGGACACCATAGAAGGGAATTGTGTAGGCATGGTCTTGCTGCCCGATCATGTCGTTCCTGCCCACCCCCGTCATCTCTTCCATTGCCCGGTTCCAGGCGATGACCAAACCAGCTTTATCCACAGCAAATGTGGCATCCGGCAGGAAATCAATGATATCGGCAAGGCGCTGTTCTGATTCCCGCAGTGCATCTTCCGCTTGCTTGCGCATCAGTGCCACTCCGATGTGCGATGCGATTCCTTCCAGGAGTTCAACCATATCGAGGGTGAAACGTCCTTTGCGCCGATCATTGAGCTGGATCAGACCAACAATCCTATCCATGTTCCGAATGGGCACCAGTGCCATGGAGGCATAGCCTTGATGTATGCATTGGTTGCGTGGATGAAGCCGGGAGTCAACGCCCGGCGGGATGTCCAGGAACGGGGATGAATCGTTCGTCCAGGCGCTTCCCCCCGGGGTGAAGAACGAATTGGCCGGGTCGGTCTTGCCGGAAATTATCAGGCCGCAGGTACATTCCAGATTGACGTTGCCGTCTTTATCCCGGCACACCCCACCATCCGCGGCACGCTCGATCAGCGTGTTTTCCGTCACCAGAAAATCCTTGGAAAAGCCCTCCTGGGCTAAATACGGGAAATCATCTCCATCTTGCAGGCGAATGCCCACGGCATCGAACCCGGTCCTCGTCTTCAATTCGACGAGAACGCGCCGTATGGAATCCCGCAGATCTCCCGGCTCGTTTAGTATCTGTAGGACTTCCCTGCCCATTTCTCTATATGCTCCCGCCCACTTGCGCTCGGTGATGTCACTGGTCGTGCCAAAGATGCTAACACTGCCGTCCGGTTGGAAATAAGCCGAACCTCTGGAACTAACCCAAATCGTCGTGCCGTCGGCTTTTCGCAGACGGTATTCGGCGGTCTTGCCCGTCATTTGCATTCTTATGCCTTCGAAAAGTATCCCCTGCACGACCGGCAAGTCTTCCGGATGGACATAGGAGAAGTATTTCTCGAAGCTGTTTCCTATTGTCCCGGCTGGCAAGCCCAGCATCCTGTCCGCAACCGGCGAGATGTAGGTGCCGGCAGGCTCTCCATTGGCTGATACATCATAGCGCCAGATGATATCGGATATCATCGAAATTGCCTGCTCGTATTGGACACTGCGGGCGTTTGCGGCTCGCAAAGCTTCCTGCAACTCTTCCAGAGCCTGGCAGCGGTCGATGGTGTCATTGCCCATTACTCTCACCATTTAATAGTTCTGATTGATAGATCTTATGGAAGATTTGCCAGAGCTTCAAGCTTCATCTCCTTGCCGAACACTACTTGCCTTCTGCCGGATAGCCCGTGAGTCCATCTTCCCTGATATCGACCCTATATGAAGAATAAGACTTTATCCTTATGCAATATACGTACTATAGAATAAGGAAAAAGAATATGAATAATATTTGGAAATCGTTTGTTCTCATCATATTGTTGATGGGATGTGCCTCTGCATTAGATGCAGGCAGCGTAGCGATGCTACCTGGAGAGGCAACGGCAGAAAAGCTGTTTAACAATGGAATCGGTCAGCCATGGGTAGGAGGCAATCCACCGTCGGATAGTGCCTCTAATTCGGTCTATTCTCAATATTCTCAATATTTCTCGATGCACTCAGGGTCTGCACCACAAAAGCATATTGAGGCTCCGAAGAAGAGCGATATAAAGAACAAGACACCAACTACGGTTTACTTCAGCTATCAAATGCAGGCAGTGCCGTACACACAGTTTCAGACTTATGCCACATACACCGGCGGCAATTCACTGTGGATACAGGGCTCTTCCAGCTGGTCCCAGTATGCCAAAGTTCCACAAGGATCAAGCCTGTCGTTAATGGGGACGTCTTCTGCTGGAGGTAATGGCAATCTCTACGAGATAAATCCCGATGGAAAGTTGTATACAAACGCCTACTACTTCTACCCGGGATATAATCAAATAAACTTCTATGCAGACACCATTGGACAGCACATATTGCTCTTCGTTATCGGCGGCCAGGTGAGCAATTCAATAGTCATCGATGTTACGAGCTACTATCCGCCATCAAACCCGCAGCCAGTTCCAACTTATCCACCCATTCAGACTCTGCCTCCGGCAACCACACCATCAACAACCTATGGTGACACGCCGGTCACAATCGTGTCCCAGGGCATGCGCGGATATCAAGTGTTCTTGGATGGCACATTAATCGGAACTGAAGGCACTGCAGGAGATCCTCTGGACGGAAGGTTCAGCTTTAGCGTTGTTGGCAATCAGAACCATGCTGTGAGAGTATACGACGGTCAATTCAATTACCCGAAGACCATGTTCTTCACCACGGGAGTCAAGAAGATAATCAATGTGGAGCCGGGAACTGCGGTCTATATCTAGGCCCCAAAATTTTTATATATTTTTAACATGATCATCCGGCAGATGAAGTTTCATGAGTCTCGATGGCATACGCCAGAGAAAAGGTTGCAGATATGGGTTGCAGATATGAGATTCAAGAATCTTTTCGTGATAACTTCGCTCCTGGTTGCTCTATGCGCCAGCAATGCATACTCGATAGGAGACTCCATAGGCAAGTCAGCGGATCAATTGATCGATGAGAGCAATGGAATCCACAGCCACGATATCTATCACCCTGAAAATCCCCAGGAAGCCAGGACGCTCTGGAGCCTGCAGCACGGGACGAACTTCACGATGCCCGACACGGTATTGGAGAACAGCATCGGTACCAGCACCGGTTTCAGAACCGATACCAGAACCAGTACCAGTCCCGAAGAGCCTCTGTATTCTGCAAATAGCAGCGAAAGTCTGCAAAACCAGATAGCAGGCGCTACAAACGCATCCCAAACCACATTATCTCAGGGAGTTGCGGCATTGAATGCTGCAAACGCCGCTGGAAACTGGTCTTTTCGACTGAGAGATAGCAAAAAGAATAGAGTCTTGGCCCTCACACTTTTCCAATCGTATAATGCCGTCTTCGGAACGGGGAGAATCAATGACGGAGGAGACACGCTGGAGGTTATGGCTTCCGGGTCGGTCGAAGGAGACAAACTGTACCTGGAAGCAACATCTTCAGGAACCATTATCCTTTACAGGCTTGCACTCACAGAGAGCGGCAACACTGCATCTGGTGAATACAGGGCGTTCTCGACGGGCAATGAGACCTGGAAGGGGCTCGCGGATGGTGTGCGAATTCCATCCGGGCAGCCCTTGTCAAGGATAGAGAAGAGTCCGAGAGAATAGACTAGCCCGGGCAGTTCGACCTGGCCAGTTCACCAAAAAAAAAGCAAATTCATTTTTGAGCATGATCTCAATATTGTCCTCCTTACCCAAACGTTTTTCTGCAAATGTTGCAATGGTTGATACGGAGGGAAAATTATTCTGAAGAAGGCGCTTTCATTCATCAATTGGGGAGAGATTCGTTCTGCAAAAATGAAGAGAGAATATGTATATTATATTATTCCACTCATTGCAATTGGTATTGTTCCCCAATTTGATTTCTTATTTCCTTCGATCGATACAGATAGTGCAAGGAATATGATAAGTGCGCTGGTTCAGAGCGAAGCTGCGATTATGGCGATTGTTGTATCACTTAGCCTGGTTGCAGTTCAACTTGCGGCTTCTGTCTATTCGATACGAATAATAAAAATTTTTAAAAGGATGAGTCTCTACTGGTTTCTCATATATTATTATATTCTTTCGATGAGTTACGGCTTGTGGGTAATTATAGGCATCAGAAAAGCAGATTTGGGATCGGACGTACTCGGGTTTCTCAGAGCAGATATCTATCTTTCTTACTTCTTGGGCGCATATGCACTTATATTATTAGCAATATATATCAGGAATGTTCTCGATCTTCTCGATTTAACTAAAATTTTAAGCATATTATCAAGAGACGTGACCAAAGAAGGGATTCTTTTGGTAGAGAGATCAGGAGATACGAATGATCCTTTGAAGCCTATTGTTGATATTGTAATCAGCTCTATGAATAGATTTGATGAGGGTGCGGCAGACGAGGGATTATCTCTAATCGGAGAGATTATTATAAAAGTATTAGATGATCATAATTTCAATGATATGGAGCAAAAAAAGCTTTCAACTATCCTATTTCCTCATGTGGAAATAATTTTTAATTTAGCTCTGAATAAAAGAGATGAAAGCATATGCGATAAGCTGGTTAATGTCATAGAAGCGATAGGGAAAAGATCAGCAGAAAGGGATTGTATTATCGCTTATGAATCGGCCCAATTTTTAGGCAGAGTAGGGAAGAAAGCGGCAGAGATTAGAGACCCATTGTTTGACGACATAATAATAAATATAGTTCTTGCTCTCACATCCATTGGGGAGAAGGCCGCCACTAAGAATTCAGAAACAGTATCTGATGCGTCTATGAGTCTCCTGGGAGCAATAGCTGATATCGCCAAAGATAGACCAAAAATAATTGATATTATTGATAAGGGCCAGAGTTCAATAGGAAATGCCCGAGAAAACGGCACGATCCAGAAAGCCGGACGCCAAGCAAATCAAGCAATAAGCCCATATGGTCAATAAACTGGATTACGCGGGGGGCGGGAGCGGGGGACGGATGGCAGGGATTAGCACCCGCGAACGCGAACCTGCAAAGCTTTGCTGATGCCGAGGCGCTCTCTATTTTATCGAAATCGGCAGGCATGGGAGTTGTCTGGATATGCTATTGCACGCATAATAACTTCGTAGGTTCATATGAATGTTGGATGAATATTGGATGACGTCCACAAGATAAATAGCCTTTAATATTGTGATCAAGGAAGCAGTTTAAGGTGATAAAAATGAAAGCTATCAAATCGATGCTAATGGTATTAATGCTCGGGATTGGTGCGCTCACCATATTGGGCGCAAGTGTGGAATCGAATTTGTGGGATCTTGGTTCTTCCAATGATTGGCTCAGTACCGGTCCAGTAAATCACACGGGCCCATTTTTCTATCCCAATAGCGATCTCGATCTGGGAACCCAGAGATTTCTGAACACCAATCCCAGTTACATGCCGCTCGGCTATTTGAATTATTATCCGGCCTACAAGCCTGTAGCTTTAGGCAACTATACACCAGCGTCCAATTACCTGCAGGGATACAACAATCCTTACTACGCCTACGATCCTCAAGCAGCTCTGGACTACTCTGTCGCAAACCACCAGTACCAAAAATATCTAAACAATTATTATAACAGGTACTACTGGAATTACGGCACGTAATGGGTGGATAAAGAACGGTAAAGCGTTTTATTCATCCAACACTATTTTTTCTGAACTATTTAGATTGATCATTCTGCCATATCTTCAGTATCGAGAGATATTTATATTTCCTATTTCGCATGTAATCGAAATGATGATGTCGATATCTTTCGATTTCCATCTGTTTTCGCAGATCTAAATTTGATGCCCCACGCCGATCCGATTTTGACCCCCCTATTTAAGCTAACCAACCACCTTGTAAATAAAGTTCACGTCTCTCTACCTTCTCCGAAAACTCTGTCCGTTCATGTTTAGAATCATGTAATGATAGTACTCGTCGTCTCGTATCGCGTTGCCAGCAACTGAAAAAGCAGTTCCGCGCCAGCAAGGTCGAGTGTGGCATACCCGAGTTCATCGAGGATCAGGAGATCGATCTTCTTGAATTGCCGGAGATCAAACTGCGTGCGGCCACCCCACCCTAAAGGGCTTAGGCATTTATACCGGTAAAGTTTAAAATGCCTCTGGCACCTATAAGCTCACTAGGTGCTTATTATGGTCGCCCCTGGGCTAAAGACAAGATATATCGATGTGTACCTTCCCACCGAGGCTGCAAAACACGAGTGGGAAGAGGAAGCAAAGAAGGCAAGGCTGCCGATGTCAAAGTTCGTCTTTGTGGAGTAGAAGCCTTTCGAGCTTTAAAAGATGAGACACCCCGGTACGAGATGGTCAAAGAGCTCGCCGAAGCTAAAGAGGAGTCATAAAAGCTTCGCACCGAGCTAAAGATGAAGACCATGCTCCTGGAGAAGCTGGATACTGATGTCTATAAGGCCCGCCATGCCAGCTTCCATGTGGTCGAGATGGCCGAAGGGACCAGACGCCACGACCAGGAACTAATTAAGATTCTGCAACGCGGCAAGGCCCTCGAAGGCTATGCAATATTGAAAGAGCTGGGCATAGATCCCGGCGAAACCGAGGCCGTGAAGCTGGTGAACAATCAGCTTGAATCCCTGCAACGCTTCGGTCTGGTGAAGGAAACCGCCCAGGGCTGGAGGTGGATTAAGTGATCGCCACTTCCAGTGCTGAGAACCACAATGTGAACGATCTCGTCCAGAGATTCCATGATGATTGTGACCTTCGTGGCATGGTCTCGACCATGGAATACATCTATAGAGTAAAGGAGTACTGCGCTTTTCTGGATGCCAGAGGCAAGACGCCCCTAATTGTTGGCAGAGACGATATGATAGCATTTCTGGGTCAGCTTAAGGCCAGGGAGTTGAAGTTTGGGACCATCAAACGGATCTATACGTGTGTGAGCGCTTTTTACGAGTTTCTGATCGCAGAGGAGCTGGTTGAGTACAACCCCATCGTGCCTTTTCGGAAATACTACCTCCGCCGATACAAGAATGGCAGCGATTCCGAGAGCAGGAAACTAATTGAAGTGGAGGATGCCCCAAGGCTAGTTAACTCCATCCTGGAAAGCCGGGATAAGTGCATACTCGTGCTGCTTTTCAAAACTGGCATGCGCGTTGGGGAGCTAACCAGCCTGGATGTGCCTTAACTATGATATATTTACCGCCTGTGCGTTCGACCACCTTGAAGTTGCTCCTTTGTCATCCATGGCCATGGCTTTGACCCGATACACCCCGGCCTTGCTCCATTTATGAAGTACGGGTTCACTTATTCCAGAATTGGTAAATCCTGAACCTGTCCAAGAAGTTGTTCCATCTCCCCAATCGAATACGTATCTCACACGATCTCCATCAGGATCATTAGCAGTTGTCGCATAGTCGTAAGTTGTCGAGCTGCGCCCAGAGGCCGGTCCTGATGGAACGATAGGTGTGTCGGGTGGATCATTATCTGCTATAGTAACATTCAATGGTTTTGAAAATACTGAGGATGCGCCTCTGCTATCGGTTGCGTTTCCTCTGACGTGATATATTCCCGCTTTCCTCCACATATGCGACGCGCTTTCAACAGAGCCCGAATTGACTAGATCCGTCTCAGAGATCGTTCCGTCTCCCCAGTCGAATGTGTACTTGACCTGGTCATTATCGGTGTCCTTTGCAAGAGTAAAATAACTATGAGCTATCCCTACGTAGCCCGAACTCGGACCGAATAGGCTCCTAGGCACATTAGGCTTATTATTTGCGATTACGGTGATCGTCAAAAAGTCTGACCATCCAGAAGTATCCCCAATGCGGTCTAAGGCAATAGTTTTGAGCTGATAGTTGCCTTCATTACTCCACATGTGCAATGCGCTTGCATTGCTGCCGGATTTGACGAAATTCGTCGTGGACGTATTCCCGTCTCCCCAATCGAAGATGTACTCTACCGAATCTTCATCTGGATCTGTCGCGAATGTGGAGTAGCTGTTTGACGCCCAGGCATAGACCGATTTGGATCCGGATGGTGTGGATGGTTTGTTAGGAGGAGCGTTAATGATTACAGTCCAAGACTCTGACCATTCGGAGGTTGCTCCTTTGCAGTCAATAGCATTAGCTTTTACTTGATAGGTTCCAGCCCTCGTCCAAGTATGGTTAATGCTTGCCACTATGCCAGAGTCTACAGGGCCAATGATAGAAGTTGTTCCATCTCCCCAATCGTAGGTATAGTTAATCTGGTCTCCATCAGGATCGAAAGCTGACACGATATAGGTGTAATGGATCCCTGGCTGGCCTGAACTTGAGCCAAATGGGATAGACGGATTATCAGGCGGAGCATTAACAGTTAGGTTAAACGACTCAGACCATCCTGATGCAGCTCCTTGGCTATCAGTAGCTTTAGCTTTAATCTCATACCTTCCGGCCTTAGTCCAGGTATGGTTCGCGCTTGCCTTAGCACCCGAGTCTACCGGACCGATGATCGATGTTGTCCCATCTCCCCAATCGAATAAGTAATGAACTTTGCCTCTATCCGGATCGATCGTGGATATAGAATAGGCATAATTGGCCAGTGGAATGCCTGATGAGGTTCCCAAAGATATAATTGGTGTTCCTGGTGGGTTATTATAAAATATGGCAAACATTAACGGCGAACTTAAAACGATGCAAGCATGGTTGCCAGTCGGTTGAAAATCTCGGCCAACGTCAAGAATTGATCCACTAAAGGTGTTGTTGCATTTTTCGTCAGGGATTGTTCCATGAGCCAGGGCAATGGAGGCCAAAAGCAATCCTAAGATATGCAAAAATTTTATTGGCTGGTCGCCTTTTATTAGGAGCATCCAAATGAGTACTATTAAGATATGTATTTAAATTTTTCTGAAGACATGTTATATTCGGTCGGCTATAAGTAAGAGCAACAGTGATTCCGGGATTTGCCGGCAGATTGGTCGCTATAGGCTATTTGATCCAAGCACTAATAAAGGATTGAATAGTGGATGCATCTCAAGCGCTGGGCCCGCGTAATCCCGGAGCTGATAAGAAGGTGAAGGAGTTCTATCCCATTGTTGCCACCACGGTTTTGTCACTCATCTGCACAGGGCTGAAACGACCATGAGCCTCAGGACAGGGCTCACACGAGGCGGATGGAAATCGAAAGGTATCGACATCATCATCGTGAGATGCATACTGAACGCCCTGATCAGAATGATGAACGAGTTCATGAGTTGATTCTGACCAGCGATTTTCTATTGCCTTGTCCAGAGCATTCATGGCCAGATGGCCGTCTATGTTTCTGCTCATCTCCCAGCCGATGCATTTTCAGCTCTAAAGATCCAAGATCACCGCGAGATAGATGTTCTCATGCGACAACTGGACGTATGCGATTATCAGATGCCCAAACCTGGGTTCAGTCCAGTGATCGCGGCGTTTTTCAGAAGGTTTGAATAAACAGGTAATCTATGACTGGAATCGGTTGTTTTCGGCTTAAATCTCTTCTTTTTGCACAGAAGATTATCTTGTCGCATCAGTCTCAGAACGCACTTGCGGTTAACCTCAAAGCTCGGTTTTGGAGTTCTGCAGTCCTCCTCCTGTAACCATAGCCAGTAAATTCCAGAGCAATCTCTTGAATCTGGTTTCTTAGATCCATATTCACAGATGGGACCATTTCAGGCTGTATCCGCCATTTGTAGTAGCCGCTGCGACTTACTTCAAGTGCCTGGCAGGATTGAGATATTGACAACGCAAAGCCGTCTGAAAGGACATCATGAATAGTCATATACCATCCCTCAGCGTCGGTTTTATTCCCTCCTCCCGAACCTTCTTTTGGGTCATGGCGAAGGTTTTTTTTAAAAGCTCGATCTCGGCATGAGCCTGGCCGAGCAGTCTCTCAAGTTCTGCAATCCTTGCCTGGTCCTTATACTGATTTCCATTACCGCTAAACGCTTTTTCGGGATTCTCGGCCAGCTCTTCTCTCCACCGAGTGGGCAGGCCCGGATGGATGTTATGCTCTCGGGCGATCTGAGCAAGAGGTTTGCCACTCTCAAGTTCGGCTACTACTGATATCTTGAATGCTCTGTCGTAGCGCCGCCTTGTCTTTTTCATGTACTTACCTCCATGAGTTGATGTTGCTTAACTCATTGTCCACTCGGAGGGGTTCACTCCAGGTCCTCATCCACCCCTAAGGTGGATGACTTTGGAGGAGGCCCTTTGACCAGGCTTGGAAACCCCGTGCAATCCGCTGAGTTCTATCAGCAATCTGCCTAAGGATTCAGGTTGGCCCAAATGCTCGGGAATACAGTCGAAACTGCCATTTCTAAAGAGAAACGAAGGACATGCCGATCGTATTGATCAAAATCGATATGGATAAGCTCAGTTACCTAATTTACGCTGTAATCCAAAAAGCAAAAGAAAATTGTAAAAAAAGATGGATTATGCTCGAATCTATCTGCCGAAGGCGTGCATACTATCAAGTTTTTCTTTATTCATTCATACTTACTTGTATGGAGCGGTATGTTACTCGAAATGGCCTCCAGCCAGATATTATCATCATCTGTGATCGCCTCTTCGATTGGTTTTCCGGATTCGTCTATCTCATAGTTCATCGGAATTTTTCCCCAGTTCCAGAGATCTCCCTGTGAAGCTTTGGTTGTTTGGTTTGTCACATTCAGGCTGGCTACTTGCGTCAAAATGGCTTTTCCACTGTCGCCACCTAGCTGCACGGTTTCTATTGCCATGCAATTCAGAGCGAGCAATAGAATGATGAGGCTTAACAGCATCAGTTTTCTCATTTACCTACCCTCGATGATTCCATCCTCGATCGCTGAGATCATGCTATTTCAAAATCGAAATATCCCGAATATGGATATCAAACCTTTTGAGAATTGATAAGATGAATTAACAAATCATAGGAAAAGTTATGCGGCGCAGATCACTTCGTGATCCAAAATTCAATCATATCCTGGGAAAAATTCCTTCTTAATCTGCTCTCCAGGAATGCTCATTTCTTTGAGCTGAGTTTGCATGGAGCCTGACGTTCAATGTAGCTCGTAGATATCATCTTGGGGTCTATACTCTCACCAAATATGATCCTCTTGAACACCTTTTTGAGCCTAACCTCAGCCCTCATCTCAATAACTTGTGCATACTTCAGCAGTTCGTCTATATTAATTTAGGACTTCGAGGCCGTCCTCGCTTACCGGTTGGCGAAAACGGTTTCAGCGTTCCATATTGCTTTCGAAGAGCTACTGTACATAATTTTAAACCATCAGTCACAAATAGTGGTATTGATTTCAGCCTTTTCACTGTATTTGTCACGAGTTGATCTGCTACCTTCTGTGATCGCTCTCTAACAACGTGAGAAAGCACCAACCTGGATTCCGTTGCCATGCTTATCCAGATCCAAGTCCCGTTGTCTTCGAATTCATCTTTCCTGGGAAACGTTTTTTCCCAACGAACGTCCAGAGTTCATCCATCTCAACTTTTGGCGTCTCGACGTCGTTAAAACAACTTTATTGACTTTATCGTAATCAGCTTAACGCTCTGAAAAGGATTTTTATATGGGCAATCATAGGGGCAATGAGGTTAATGAATGGCAAGAGTCTTGATTTACGGCGCAGGAGCGATCGGCTCAATGATCGGATATCTCCTCGGTCAGCCAACGGAGCCCGATGACCGGAAAATAGAAGCTGTGGCACTATTGGGAAGGGCGCCCCATATGCAAAAGATCATCAAATCCGGTCTACGGATAGAGTTTCCGGAGGGAGCACAGCTTTTGCAATTTAAATACTGCTTCAGAAATCTCGATGACCTCAAAGAATCTGATTTTTATCCGGAATTGGTAATAGTTTGCGTCAAAACCTATTCCCTGCAAAGAGTGTGCTTTGAGCTGAATGTGTCGGGATTGCTGCAAGGTAGATTGAGGAATGCCTGTTTTCTTCTATTGATGAACGGCATGGGCAACAAAGAGACTTTTGTTAAGGAGACGGGTCTTGCTTCCGACAGAGTCCTGGAAGGGATCACAACAATTGGTGCCAAATTCTCCGGTGACGGTTTTATTGAGCTAAAAGCGAAGGGGAAGACACTTATTGAAGATAAAATCTGTGAAAAGAAAATATATGAAAAAATAAGACAGTTCCTCGAAAATGGATTCAGGGAATCGGGCTTTGAGATAGAATTCATACCCGATTTCAAGAAACATCAATGGAATAAGCTCTTCGTCAACTCGGTAATAAACCCTATAACCGCATTAATAGGTCAGGAGAATGGGATAGTGCTCTCCGACCAACTAAGTCTCACAGTGCAAAACTTAGTCAGGGAATGCGTAATCGTGGCCCGAAGCGAAGGCCTGGAGACGGATGAGGAGAGCGTCCTGGCAGTCGTCCGCAATGTGGCGAAAGCGACATGTCGCAACACCTCCAGCATGCTCCAGGATGTGCAGAAGAAGAAGATGACCGAGATCGATTCCATTAACGGCTATATTATCCAATTGGCAAGAGAGCATGACATAGAGGTTCCTGTAAACGAGGCTCTGTATGGCCTCATGAAGTCGCTGGCTTGAAGCCCGGACAAATGCGAAAGCTATAACTTTCTCCAAAGTCAGGCTTAATCTGTGGACTGGTTCTTTCTGTCTCTGGTGGGGGCTGCATCTATGGCCGTTACCGGAGTCATAGATAAGTTCGTTATGGGCAAGTATGTCCGAAACCCTCTGGTCTATCTTATTGCCCTGGTGGTCTTGCAGCAGGTCTTTGTCGTGCCCATCCTTGTTTATGCGGGATGGGGGTTCGTCTATCCCCAATCTATCTATGCTATGGTGGCAGGCTTTGCCCAGGTGATCCTCTGGGCCGCATACTTGCGCGCTCTCCAAATTGAAGAGACCAGCCGGGTGGCAGCTCTAGTTTATGTCTTTCCCGTCTTCGTTTTCTTGGGTGCGTTCGTATTCTTGGGTGAGACTTTAACGGCAAAGGATTATGCAGGAGGCGTTCTCCTGGTATCGAGCGCCTTCCTGGTATCTTATCGCCCGGCAAAAAAGGGTGAGAATGTGGTTTTTTCTCCCGCTCTGAAGTACATGGCAGTTTTCTGGGTCTTCACGGCAGCTTTTGCTCTGGCTGCCAAATATCTCCTTGCCTTTATGAACGAATGGCATCTGATATTATGGACATCGCTGGGTGGCTTCATGATGGTCTTGCCGCTGCTGGGAAAATTTGAGATCCGCAAAGAGGTCTCAGAATATCTTCGCATCAGCCCATACATTTTCTCAGTCCTCTTAGCAGACGAACTCTTTGATTTCCTGGGACGGAGCGCCTTCATATTTGCCTATTCCCTGGGATCTGTAGCCCTCGTCTCCAGCGTCTCAGCTCTGCAGCCTTTCATCACACTTTTCTATGTCGTACTCCTGGGCCTGTTTGTTCCTGGAATAATGCCTGAGGAGATGGGCAGAAAGACGATTGCGCTTAAGATTGCAGCAATTCTCTTGATAGTAGCAGGAGTATATCTTGTTTCGTGATTACGCCAGTATCTAGCTTTTATATGATCCAGCCTTACTTTAAAGCCGTGAGCATCCTTGAGAGACTACTCCCGTAACCTTATGCCATACCTCTCGGAGGTGGAGCCTGACGAGGCCGGTCCGGATCTGGCCGTGGTTTGCCAAAGATACGGCATTGCGCCTGAAAGCATGATAATGATGAGCCGCAATGAGAACCCTTACGGCCCGAGTCCACGGGTTAGGGAGATCCTCCGAAACGTTCCTCTGCACAGGTATCCGGATTCCAGCCTCTTTTTGGAGTCTTTAGCAAAGTACACCGGATATCCGGAAGAAAACATAATCATCGGAGCGGGAATGGATGAGATCATCATCACTATTGCCAGGCTTTTCCTGGGACAGGGAGATCGAGCCCTGATTTCCGTTCCCACATACAACGTGTACGGCCTGGCCGCCAGGTTCTGCGGGGCTCTTCCCGTCCATCAGCCGCGCCTTCCCGGCTTTGCGGTCGACCCCAATACTCCGGATGGCATGAAGATGATCTTCCTCTGCTCCCCCAATAATCCGACCGGCAACCTCGTATCCGAAGAGACAGTAAGGTCGATCGCCGAGAGAACTGAAGGCATAATTTTCCTGGACGAGGCCTACGCTGAATTTGCCGAAAAGAGCCTGCTGAAGTTGGTCAAAGATTACGACAACCTGGTAGTAGGAAGGACTCTCTCCAAGGCCTTCGGCTTAGCCGGTTTGCGTCTGGGTTATGCAGTGGCACCGGAATGGATAGCAGAACAGTACCGGCGTATTGCACCGTTGTTCAGCATAAGCAGCCTTTCCCTGGCGGCAGGCGTCGTCTCCCTGAATGATCAGGAGTATATGAGGCAAACGGTTTCAAAAATAATTCTTGAACGGGAGAGACTATTAGACAGCCTGAAGAACGCAAATCCCTCGCAGGGCAACTTCCTATTCATTCACACCCGTGAAAAGTCGGATCTGGTCATGGAGAGACTTCTAAGCAAGGGCGTAGTTATCAGAGACTGCTCATCATATCCAGGATTGGATGGCCACTGCATCCGGGTCACAGTAGGGACTCCAGAGCAGAATGAACGATTTCTGAGGGCTTATCTGGAGTCAGAATAGGTTTATCATCTAGCTAAGACTGCATCCCGGTGCGCATACATACCGGTTAAGTAGGTTCGGGGTCGCATTGCGTTGGCTATTGCCGCTCCAGCACCGCCTGCGGCTGCCCCAGCGAGGCGGCGGTCTTTGGCCTGGTGGCGCTTGAGGGCGTCGGTTATGGGCGCAATTGCCGCTGCTCCTCGGTCGGAGCCCCGTCCGTTAGCCATTGTACTGGTGTCTCGTCTTCATTAGCTGGATTTACCCACAAAATATCCCTCAGCTCTCCGACCCGACTTGAAACTGCAGAAAAAAACTTCCTGGCAGTATCGTCCAGAGAAATGACACGATTGTCTGTTATTCTTGCAGCTTCGATGAGACGGAGGTCCTTCTCCATAGCAACGAGAGCCTTTTCGGTTTGACTTGCTCGTTCAATCTTCAAGCAAAATGCTGCATCATGATCTACGTTCGGCCGGTCTACTCTTCTTTTAGCATTCATGCTCCTTCGCCAGCGGCGAGCAAACTGATGAGAATGTATATCCCATTCAGCTCCGATCTCTCGCGTCATCACCAAGCGATGGTATGTTTCATCAATCATGACCCTTAAGAAGGCCTGGCACCGTTCTCCTCGCTCCCCTCTCTCGCCTGTAGATGTGGCAACCGATGCATCAATGACTAAACGCTTTGATTCTGCGGATGACATCAATCAGACTCCAGTCTTGCTTCAGCGGCATGTATGTAACGAGTATCGGCGTCCATCTCTGCCGAGGAGAAATCTTCCGGCCAATCGCCAAAAGCACCTGCTTTGTCCAAGTCGGCACTGGATACTTCTGTAACGCCGTCCCCGGGCCGCCTCTTGAACCAGTGGAGCTTGACCTTATCTGGGGAGAGCTTGCCTTCGGCAACAAGAGATTGAATGCCCAGCAACAGCAAAGAGCTGTGTGTCTCAGCTACTACCTTTACGCCTCGATTGGCGGCATCTGCAAGAATCTGAGCCATCGCAGTCTGAGCCTTCGGGTGGAGATGAATCTCAGGCTGTTCGATATAGACCAGTTGGCCTGGTTGAGCAGTCAACAGGGCAACGATAACGGGAAGGATTTGAGAAATGCCAAATCCCACATCGGCAATGCTCACCAAATCGTTGGAGTTGCCATTTGTTCCGTGAATGAAACGGCCAACCATTACCTCCACACTGACATCATCAACCTTTTTTGAACTAACTTTCCAGGTTAAGCCCAATTTCTCTAGAGCAGTTCCCAGGTCATTCAGGCGTGTGTCCTCAGTTGCTTGCCAGTGGCTGATTAAACTGGCTGCATAGATCTCAAAGGTTCCTGGAAACATGGGACCCACGGATGTCTTTTTATAATTTCTTTCCGGATTGCCTCGCAGTGCTGGCACATGAATAAGGCTCAGAATGGCATTTGAAAAGGTACTACTCAAGCCGGTTACAATAAATGACGGCTCATCACTATTAACATTAAAAATATTTTTTAATTCTAAAAAACACCTTTTTCGTTCTGTTTTCAGCACATCGTCCAGATTTTTCATTCTCCTCCACCGAGGATAAGCTGCTATTATCTCTTCCCGTTTCATATCGGGCCATAGGATTGCAGCATCCTCTTCATTTTTGTAGGAGATCTCCTCAATCTCCATTCCCGCTTGTGGCTTGTTGATGAAGGTCTCATTGAATGATATCGAGCTTTTCACTTCTAGCCCCATGCTGAACTTGCCCAAGACCTTGCCATCCAACTGGGAGAGGAACTGCTCTGCGGAGGTAAAACGGACATTGGGGCCATCAATTAAAAGAGGACCAGGATCATACGGAGCTTCCAATGTTTGCTTCATCATCAGTATGGGCTGCATTATGCTCGACTTGCCCGAGCTGTTGGCACCGGCTAAGATGGTTAGGGGGCGAATTTCTAGGGAGCACTCATCGGCTATTGACTTGAAGCCTTTTACAGTGATTCGCGTTATTCCTTCGGCCATAACATCCTCGTTATAGTATCACTAAATGTTAGATGTAAGCTTTTTCATCAGAGCTCGCCCCGAAAGGCCCGCTCCAGCACAGCCGGCAGGAGCGCGTAGAGCTCGGCGGCGGTCTCCTCTTGGTGGCGCTTGAGGGCGTCGAGTTTGGACTGTAACCTATCTAAATAGTCAACAATGCGACCTTGGTCCGAGATTGGCGGAACCGGAAATAAAATATTGCACATTCTTGTCAATCCAAGATCTTTATTTGAGGAGCCATGGGTGTATTCAAGTGCCTGTGCTTTGCTAGATGGAGCATTGAGCATATGCTCAACAAAGCCATCACGGACTTTGTCTTTGTCCAACTTCAGCAACGCTACATGAACCCAGATACTGAATTCCTTATCCGTGTCAACACGATGCGCCACGCCGGTGGTTCCACCTTTCGTGTAAAGAACATCTCCACGTTCAACCTTTGCTTTTTGAGAGAAAATTCTATGGTCGGCTTCGCTAACATATTTGGCGGTGGAAAAGTCTAATCCTGATTCACTGATATTTCGGACAGAAATAAATGGTATCCCTTTAGAGACGTAAGAAGGAGAAACATGAGGGCCATCAGTAATTTTCTGGCATACATTACCTAGTCTCGTGTCTGGATAGTGCTTTCGGAGTGCCTCAACAATAGCGTTTCTTGAAGATTTAAGCAACGCCTCGGTTTCCTCCGCCGCCCGCCTTCGCAGCTCCCGTGCCTCCTCGATCCAGGCGGCGAGCTCCTCGATGCGGGCCACGATGCGGCGCTGCTCGTCTAGCGGAGGGAGTGATATATTCATTGCAAGGAGCTTTTCTTGTTTTAGCCGATTACGGCTTGTTGGTGTTCCTCCTGTGCTCAATCCCAGTGCATCATCCCAAATCGAAGCGAGACTAAAGATTCTCCAAAGATATTTCGAATCTAATATATTATTATCAATGGCGAAACTTGGAAATTCATTAGAAACGTAGCAGCCATCATTCTCATCAATCGCCACCGCAAATGATCCTTTCCAGGCAAAGAGCCGATTATAAACGAAATCGCCTTTTTCTATTCTATATATTTTTGAGGCTCGAATCTGAGTACCTTTCATTACATATTTTGTATATAATCCTTGTGCATACCAGTGAGCGCCCAAAATATGATACATTTTCCCTGGATCGACAGACTCAGGCCGACTAACTGGTTTAAGAACTTTTTTCAATGGCACCGTTGGCCATTTTGTGTTCATCGCCAATCCTTTCCGTCAGTATCGACCTGCATTTCCAATGGAATTTCGCAGATATGGTCTGCGAAATCTTTCTTGATCATCTCTTCTCCGCCAGCAGCCCTTTGATCTCGCCCATAATCTCTGCGATTCGTTCTTCCTTGGCCAGTATCGACTCCATCAGTTCCTCAGGCGGCAGTTGCTCCAGATCCTTCTTCCCATTCGGATTCTTGATATCCAGATTGTAATTATTCTTGGCAATCTGCTCTGCCGGAATCTTCCAAGCTCGTTCGCCCTCGGCCCGCTCCTTCCACCAGGCCATGCAGTCCGCAAACTCCTCTAACTGCATGGGCTTGGTCTTGGTGTAGTTCTTGCGTCCCTCGGGCAGCGGCAACTCGTAGTACCAGACCTCTTTGGTCGGCCCGTTTCGGTCGAAGAAAAGCAAGTTGGTGGGAATGCCGGTGTAGGGCGCAAAGACCCCGTTGGGCATTCGCACGATCGTATGCAGATTGAACTCCTTGAGCAGCTCCTCTTTGATGCGTGCCGCCACTCCATCCCCGAAGAGCGCCCCGTTGGGCACGACCACGCCCGCGCGCCCAGGCGCAGGAGTGCGCCGAAGCCTGCGCATGATTAGCTGCAGAAATAAGAGCGTCGTCTCTGAAGTCTGCTTGTCCTCCGGGAAATTCCCCAGGATCCCGCGCTCCTCCTCGCCGCCGAAAGGAGGATTGGTGAGGATTATATCCACTCGCTGAGCGTCGCCTATCTCCCGCAGGGGATTTCGCAGGCTGTTTTCCGGATCGATGTTCGGGTAATCCATGCCGTGCAGAAGCAAGTTCATCTGGCAGAGCATATAGGGCAGCGGCTTGGCCTCGCCGCCCATGATGTCCTTCTGCAGCACATCAAAGTCTTCCACCGTCTTGCACTGCTCATACAGGTGCTTGTAGGACTCCACCAAAAAGCCGCCTGTGCCGCAGGCCGGATCTAAGACAGTCTCGCCTAGCCTCGGATCTGTTACCGCCACCATGAAGCGGATGACTGGACGGGGCGTGTAAAACTCGCCGGAGTCGCCAGCTGCATCCCTCATCTCCTTGAGCATCGACTCGTAAAGGAGGCTGAGGGTATGGATCTCCTCAGAGGAGCTGAAGTGGATGGCGTTGATCTTGTTTATCATATCCCGCAGCAGGTAGCCGCTGATCATGCGGTTGACTGTGCCCCGGAAGATAGCGGCAATCACATCCCGCCGATCGCCTCCGTTCGCACTCTGCAGGCCGCGCAGGTAGGCGAAGAGCCCCTGGCCCTCGCTGCCGTCAGTCCGCACCGCCTTATCCTGGCTGATAAAGGCGATGAGAGAGTCTCCAGTGATGCCGTCCTCTTTCGCGGCCCAATCCCGCCAGCGGTAAGGAGCCTCGATTGCCGGACGGAATCGCTCGCCCTTCAAAATGGCTTCCGATTCTCTGAGCGTCTCCATGTCGTCGATGAATTTAAGGAACATCACCCAGACCAGCATGGGCAGGCGGTCCAGGTCGCCGGAGAGGCCCTTGTCCTTGCGCATGATGTCCCGGCAGGACTTGACGATGCTGCCTAATTGCTGGGCGGTGGTGAGCTGGGCTTCAGAGGAATTGGGTTTGCGAGTTCGAGCCATGGATTACTACTCCTATCATCAAGCAGCGTACAAAAGCACCTGCAACTGGTCCACAGCTTCCTTTAACCTTTCCGCTCCGCCAAAGATGCCGATGATCTCGCCCACGTTTCCATGCTCGGAAATGGGCGGCACCTTCAGCACCTCAGGCATCTCGAACTGCGCCGTCCCGTGCTCTGAGTACTTCTCCAAGAGCTCTTCCAGGATGGTCCTGGCCTCCGGTCCGTATTGCCCGAAGAAGTCCGGCTTCTTCCTCTTGAGCTGTTCCGCCCGCTGCTTGCGCGTCTGTAGGGGCGCATTGAAGGCCAGATGGCACAGGAGGTCGAAGGAATCGGCCTCCGGCTGCTGGGCTTCTCGGGCCAGGCTTTGGAAATCGATACCGCGCTCCTCCAGAGCGGCGATGATCTCCGCCCTCTGCTCCAGGTCGGCCCACTTGGCCCGCAGAGCTGAAGCCGTCGGGTAGAGCGTTCTTACCTTCATTGCAGCATAGTCGGTGAACTTGATTATGCGAAGCTGTCGTCCATCCGGGTCCAGCTCCGAGACATAATGCGTGGCGATCTCAAAGTGGCCGCCGTCCACGTAATACTTGCGCGGCGCATCTTCGTCCGGCTCGTCCTGTTCCTGGCTGCCGCCTTCCTCGCCTTTTCCCTTCCCGCCTCCGCCATGGCGATGGCTTTCTGTCTCAGTCTCGATTCCAATGGGGTCTCCATCAAAAGCCGGATCGGCAAACATTTGCGTGGCGCTGCCAGTGTAATCCAGGATGCTGAAGAAGAACTTGCCATAATCGTCCCGTACCCTCGTTCCGCGGCCGATGATCTGCTTGAACTCGGTCATGGAGCCGATAACCCTGGCCAGAACTATATTCTTGCAGGTGGGCGCATCCACGCCCGTGGAGAGCAGCTTGGAGGTTGTCAGGATCACGGGCGTCTTCGTCTCCAGCTCCTGAAACCGGCTTAAATGTCCGATTCCGATGTCTCCCTCATCCGACGTCACCCGGCAGACATAATCCGAATCCTGCGCTGCCAGATCAGCATTCAGGTTGTTAAGAGCGCGGCGCATCTCATCGGCGTGCTCCTGGTCTACGCAAAAGACGATGGTCTTGGCATAGCGGTCGGTATTCCTCATGAACTCCGCCAGATGGCCTGCGATGGCCTCCGTGCGTGCCCGCAGAGCGATGACTCGCTCAAAATCCTTGGTCTGGTACTCGCCATCCGGAATCTCGTTGCCGAAGCGATCCTTCATGCCCTGTGTCGGCCTCCAGCCCGCAGCATCCACATCCGTGACAATGCGATGCACCCGGTAAGGCGCCAGGAATCCGTCTTCAATTCCCTGCCGCAGGCTGTAGGTGTAAATCGGGTCGCCAAAATAGTCATAGGTATTCCGGTTGTCATCTCTCAGCGGGGTGGCAGTCATTCCCAGCTGATAAGCGGGCTGGAAATATTCCAAAATTTCGCGCCAGTTGCTCTCATCCCTGGCGCTGCCCCGGTGGCACTCGTCAACTATTATCAGGTCGAAGAAATCCGGCTGGTACTCCCGGAAGAGCCCCGGCCGACGTTCGTCCTTGGCCAGAGACTGGTAGATGGCAAAATACATCTCCCGGCTTTTGATTGCCTGGCCGTTTTCGATCGTCCAGCGAGCATCTCCAAAGGGCGTAAAGGTCTTGTCCTTGGGATCATCGATGAGTATATTTCTGTCTGCCAGGTAGAGGATGCGTGGCCTGCGTTTCTCGTCCCGCGAGTTCCATCCCGATTCCCATAGCTTCCAGCAGATCTGGAACGCCACAAAGGTCTTGCCCGTGCCTGTTGCCATGGTCAAAAGGATGCGTTTCTTTCCCTGCAAAATGGCCTCAATCGACTTGTTGATGGCGATTTCTTGATAGTAGCGAGCAACTTTTCCCGGAGAATGATAGTAAGGTGCGAGGAGGCGCTCTTTCATCTGCTCGTCCTTGATTTTGTATGCTTCGCAGTAGCGGCTCCACAACTCACCGGGCGTTGGGAATGCCGATAGGAATCGTTCTTTTCCTGTGAAGAAATCAAACTCCACTATGCCTTCTCCATTGGTGGCATAGGCGAATTTGAGACCTAAAAATTCCGCATACTCCTTGGCCTGTTGCAGTCCGTCGCCAGGGTTTTTGTATCTTGGCTTGGCTTCGACAACGGCTATCTTGAAATCGCGAGCAAAGCGGAGCAGGTAATCGGCACGCTTTTTCTTTCGACGCTTGGGCTTATCTCCTACTATTATGATTCGCCCGTCCGTGAAATTCTGCTGCTCTGTAAAAGAATGGGGCTCATTATCCCAGCCCGATTGGATAAGCCTGGGCTCTACATATTTTCTGCAGGTATCCGCTTCATTCAACTGGGATTCCACTTGTTTCTTTCGCCCCCCAAGCCTTTGACCTTGGCCATTTGAAAATCTTCAGGGGAGTGAAATCGCCACAAGTATTTCAATCTATCACAATTTATACTACTAGCCTTAAATTTTTTAAAGTTTATTATACTCATCTATTCTTCTCTCCAGGGGTATCGTTACCATCCCGGCAGCAGGGCTATGCAACTGGCTGGCCCGGCCTCTGCCCGGTCTACAGGCAGCAGCCGGATCCTCTGATTTTGTTATCCCTTGAACTCAGGTTCCCGATTTTCCCCTAATCCCCCTGGCATATCGCCAGCGTCTGGGCCTTGATCTGCAGCATTTTCTCCTTGCCCGCCAGGATCTCGACCAGCTTCAAGGCAAACTCCAGCGCTGTTCCCGGAGAGCGGCTGGTGATCAGGTTTTTGTCCACTACCACCCGGTCTTCAGTGAACTTTGCGCAGGCTTCCACCTGGGCCCTGCCGGAGGGACTGATCGTTGCCCTGCGGCCCTGCAGGACTCCGGCCTTGATGAGCACTGACGGCGCTGCGCATATCGCCGCTACATACTTTCCGACGCGATCCATCTCCCGTGCCATATCTAAGATGCGCTCGTCGTTTCCCAGGTTGACAAAACCGGGAGCGCCGCCGGGCAGAACCAGGCCGTCGAAGTCTTTGCCGTCGATCTTATCCATAGTGGTATCCGGCATCACTCGGACACTATGCGCGCCCTCCACCAATCCGTCCTTCAGCCCTGCGATCACGACCTCGATATCAGCGCGCCTCAAGATGTCGATAACATTGATGGCCTCGATCTCCTCGAAGCCCTCTGCCAGGGGTACCAGAATTCTCATGCTCATATTAACATCATCTTCCTGGCAAATTATTGGTCTTATTGTCTTAAGTCCATTGCTGTTCCGTCTGGCTTGCTGAGAATTTTGGTGAATCCCAATTTCAAATCAAATGGAGCTATGAATCGCAATGATAATCAATATGGACGCCCGTAACTATCAATCCAATCATGATTTGCAAGCGCTGCGGCCAATGCTGCTTTCATCTGGACATTTTCATCATCAATCCCCGGTCAATCCTTCCCGACGGGACCGTCAGATCGGATGACCCGGAGGCCATGATATTCAAACCAGCTCAACAGATGTGCCCCCATCTTGCCATCGAGGACGACAGGGCCACGAACATGACCACATGCACCATCCACCACCTGCCCTGCTACCGGGGAACGCCCTGCGAGCAGTTCGAGCAGCTGGGGCCGGCCGAAGACGTCTGTTTCATGAGCGGATACTTTCTGCGGCAGGGCAGAAGGGTATGCGAACCCCAGTCGTGACGGAGTTTAAAATCATTTTAAAAATCATGCGATTGCTAAGAGGTCATGAGAGATGAAAAAGGATCTATTTCCAGAGAGAAGTTCCGGCCCGGAGTATTCCACCCACGACGACTGGATTCTGCACGAAGCGATTCCGCTATCCTTCGATTCGTCCGAAACCTTCAACGCCTCCATTGACAAGGTCATCGCCTCACTGGACGACTCTGTGGAGCTGCTCGGCTTTGGAGAAGCACTCCACGGAGGCGAGGAGATTCTTATGCTCCGCAACCGGCTCTTCCAGCACCTGGTGGAGACACATGAATACAGCGCCATTGCCATCGAGAGCAGTTTCCCCCGGGCGCGCTTGGTGAATGAGTACATTGCCGGTCGCGGCCCGGCATCGTATGAGGCTGTGCAGGAATTCGGATTTAGCCACGGCTTCGGCCGCCTCGACGCGAATCGAGAACTCGTGGAGTGGATGAGGGCATTCAATGCCGATCCAGAGCACCGAGTTAAACTCCGCTTTTACGGCTTCGATAGTCCGACCGAAATGATCGGCAGCGATAGTCCTGCCCATGTCCTGCATTTTGTTCTCGATTACCTGGCCTCGATAGATAGTGACGGCATACAGGTGCATCGAGATCGCATCGACCAGCTTCTGGGCCAGGACTCCGATTGGGAGAACCCCGAGGCCTCCTTCGACCCAACGAAGTCGATAGGCCTGTCACCAGCGGCATTAAAGCTGCGGATTGAGACGGAGGATCTCATAACAAAACTACGTCTGCGCCGTCCCGAATTGGTGGCGAAGAGCGATGAGCGCCGCTATTTAGAAGCTGTGCAGTATGCAACGGTGGCACGTCAGTTACTGAACTATCACGCTCTGCTCGCACGAACGTCGGGCAAACCTGACGACCGGATTGTCGAACTTCTTGGCATTCGTGACCTTATGATGGCGGATAATCTGATGTACATGGTCTCCCGTGAGCGTGGCCGGGGAAAAGTGCTGGCCTTCGCCCACAACAGCCATCTGCAGCGCGGAAAGACACAATGGAAATTGGGAACTGTTGTGTACGCATGGTGGCCGGCTGGATCTCACCTCAATGAAATGCTCGGCCCGCGCTATGCCGTCATCGGTTCGGCGTTAGGCGTCTCAGATGCCAATGGCATCATTCAGCCCGAAGACGGTACTCTTGAGGCGAGGCTGACGGCGGTTCCGGGGCCGGCGCGTTTCATTCCAACTCAGAAAGGCCAGGGGCTTCCAACATCGACAATCGCAGCTCTTCCGACTCGCTCGGGCAGTATGAAGAACCCGACCTACTTCGCACTAACACCACAAAGCTTCACCGATTTCGACTGGCTGGCAGTCCTGGATTCAACGGCATACAGCCGCGGTGGTCCGCCACTCAAATGATAAAAAAAGGCTCTTCGCCATTTCCAGTGGCTAACCTCAGGCTATTTTGGTTTTTCCATTGGTAGTTCGTCTCCGTGCGTACTCTGTGAACTTTGTGTCTCTGTGGTTGAAACGTCGTTAGCCACTGGTTTATGACCAATGGTCACGAACTATCACCACAGAGGCACAGAGCGCATGGAGGACTCACGGAGGGCTCTACGATCTATTACCCACTCGATACAGCGAGGAACCTAAAAAAAAGGGAAATATGCCCTAAGATCTATCTCCTATCACTCAGGGCTTCGCCGAGGCCCGGGATAAAGTCCACGCCGGCGGGCACGGTGAGGTTCGCGCCCAACAAGTCCTGGCCGATGGGCTCAAACCCTCCACCCAGGTGCTTTGCCAAAAATGCCTCGGCAATGGCATAAAAGGAGAGCCTGTTCTCCGGCCGGGCGAACCCATGACCCTCGTCTGCATAAAGCACATAGGTCACAGGCAGGTTCTTGGCCTGCATGGCCTTGACGATCTGGTCCGACTCGTTCTGCTTAACCCGGGGGTCGTTGGCTCCCTGGCCAATTAGCAGCGGTCGCTCAATTCTGTCCACGTAATTCAGGGGTGAGCGTTCCTGCAACAGCTTCCGGCCGGCCTCGGTTCGGAAGTCGCCCACTCTTTTGGTGAACTGCTCAATGACCGGCTTCCAGTAAGGTGGAATGGTCTCCAGAAGCGTGATCAGATTGGAGGGGCCTACGATGTCCACACCGCAGGCAAAGGTCTTCGGCGTGAAGGTGAGACCCGCGAGAGCTGCATAGCCACCATAGCTTCCCCCCATGATAGCGATCTTATCGGATTTGCTAATACCCATCTTGACAGACCAGTTTACGGCATCGATGAGGTCGTCATGCATCTTCTTGCCCCACTCCAGGTTTCCGGCATTGACGAAGTTCTTTCCAAAACCTGTCGAGCTGCGGAAGTTGACGCTCAAAACGGCGTAACCCCGGTTCGCCAGCCACTGGTGAATGGGGTCCATTCCCCAGTAGTCGCGGCCCCAGGGTCCGCCGTGCACGTACAGAACCATTGGCAATGGATGATCGGGGTATCCGTCGCCATCCTCATCACAGCCCGGAGGCAGAGTGTAATAGCTGACCAGATCCAGTCCGTCTCGCGATTTTATGATGGCAGGAACCATTTCAGCCAGACTCTGACCGTCCAGCTTATCTCGATCCGTGAAGAGGAAGACGGCCTTACCAACATTTCGGTCGTATCGATAGTAGCGAGATGGGCTTTTATCTACTGTGAAAGCAACGATCCACTCCTTATCATCCAGACTCCGGCTGACTACCATCATGTCCCCATGCTCGACACCATGAAGATAATCCAGATCTCGGGCAATTGCAGTGTCTAGTATTGTCCAGCGAATTCTGTCATAACAAAAGGCCACAGCCTGCACATTTTTCTCTGTTGGGTGAGTCATCAGTCCGCTGAAGTCCGATTGAGAATCCTCGGCCAGTAACGTTTTCTCTCCCGTGAGCATATGGAGTGAGTAGAGAGCTGCCGTATTTCGCCCGCGGCTGTCAACCAGGTAAATTATGTCACGGGTCTTGTTAAATCCAAAGAAACCCGTGCTTAGGACATCCTCCATATCGACATTCAGGAAAGTCTCCCAGTTTCCGTCCCCGGCAGGTCTAAAGATGTCACTTCCGCCGTCCTGGTTCATTCTGCTCGCCAGCCTCACATTGAACTCATCATCCACCTCAAAGCTGGAAAAGTTCGTATTCTCCACAAGCATTGTCAAGTTGCCGGTCTCGATGTTCAACCGAAATAGGTCGTGATACTCGGGATCCCGCTTATTCAGGCCTATGATGACATCTTCCGGATGCTTCGGACTGAGTGCCAGGACCTCGGCCCGAACACCTTCAAAAGGCGTGAGATCAAGGACCACTCCGCTGCCCAGATTAACGCTGTAAACTCTCCAGTTCTCATCCCCATTGCGGTCCTGCAGGTAGAGGATATGCTCATTGGTGTAGCCCCAGGTGTAGCTGCGTATCCCGCGAGAGGTATCATCTGTGACTGGTCTAGCCGTCTGGGGTGAGTTTGCCGGCCCCACAAAAACATTAAGGACTCCGTTCTCCGGGGCCAGGAAGCTCAACTTCGATCCGTCAGGGCTGATGCGAGCGGTGACGCGATCCGGATTACCGAATAGCACATCCCTGGAAATGAGAAAATTCTTTGTCATCTTATCCACCCACGATAATGTATTTCGGATTTTGTGAAATGCACTTAGCCCTTCTGGCATTCCAGAGTCTCTGATGCTATCAGAAATCCAATGGCTCGCTCTGCCAGAGGGTACCTATGCACCAGCGCCTTGAACCTCTTGCCATGGTTGGGCTCTATGAGGTGAGCAAGCTCATGCACAATTACATAATCCTCCACCCACTGGGGGAGCCCGGCCAGCCTGTCGCTTATGAGAATGGTCCTGGCGGCGCAGTTGCAGGACCCGCGTCTCCGCTCCTGGCGCTTGGTGTATTGGATGTTGTTCCAGGCCAGACTTCCCTGAAAATATCTATGGTTTAAAATGCTGGCCCTTTCATGAAGATGGGTATCATCCTTGGGATAGACTCTGTTCTCCAGCCGAGAACGTAGTTTTGCGATATGAACTTGCAAAGCGGCGTCTGAGATAGACGCAGGTGCTAAGACTTCCATATTTCCGCCGACCATTCTGGCCTGGATGGTCTTCCTGCGTCGCGCGGATCTTTTCACCAATATCTCCATAGCCCAAGAATCCCCCTTTGGCACACTGAACACGGGCAGGCTATTAATAACTTTCTTCATGAAGTTTGTTATGGACTGATAGGTATTACCCGTCTCTTCATCTCGCGGGCACAATTTTCCGCTCTTCCCCCAACTTGCGCAAACATCATTAACTATAAGAGTATATTAAAAAAACGAAAGTTTATATTGGTATTCGACCTAAGAATATACAGGGGGTTTTTAAGCTTGGGTATAGACGAAATCAATGCGATACGAAGTGAGATCAAGGGAAAGAATCTTTCCTGGATAGCTGGTGCCACCTCAGTTTCTGACCTGGCCAAAGAAGCAAAAATGATGTATCTGGGCCTTATTGCCCCGGAAGATGAGAAAAAAGGGGTCCGGGAAATGATGGCGAAAGAGGCTGCTCGTTCAGCCGAGCCCGGCAACGTGGCCATCTATCCGGCGCTGTGGGATTGGAGAAACGTCTCTGGCAAGAACTGGACCACATCCATAAGAGATCAGAAACAGTGCGGCGCATGTGTTGCCTTTGCCACAGTCGCCACCATTGAATCCAATCTCGAGATCTTCAAGAGAGATCCCAATCTCAAACCAGACCTTTCCGAGGCAGACCTATTCTTCCGGGGCTGCGGCGACTGCTGTGGACACGGCTGGTATTTCACAAATGCCTTGAAATATGCCCAGGCGAGCGGCATTCCGGATGAAGCATGCTTCCCATACGACAGCGATCAGACCAGCAGCTGCCCGGATAGAGACAAACGGGTAGTCAAGATAACAAGCTGGAAGACTCTGTTAAGCGCTTCCCAGGCCAAGGAGTGGATATCCACGCGTGGCCCCATAATCGCCGGCATGAATGTCTACGAGGATTTCTTCTACTATGAGGAAGGAATTTACAAAGTAGCCTATGGAGGCTATATGGGCGATCACGCCGTATGTGTGGTAGGGTTCGATGACGCCAAAGGCTGTTGGATCTGCAAGAATAGCTGGGGACCTGGATGGGGAGAAAGCGGATGGTTTAAGATCGGTTATGGAGAGAGCGGTTTCGGCACCGGTTTCGCTTTCTATACCGTACAGTTCACTGCCGACGACGATTTGATCATGCCCAAAGATGGCCGGGTCATCATTCGCTTCAAGAGCAAGAATACTACACTGGATGATGAGATCTGGCTTCATTATCCCGAGGACAAACTGATCTTCAGGGCTCAGGACTCGGAGATTGGCAAGTTCTATGATCTGGGAACCTATCGCTCTGGAAGCCGGTTGACGTTTGCCCTTAAGACCTCGGATGGAAACATCTATTATAGCGACCAGCTCCTGAATGCCGACGCCTGCGACCATGTCCAGAAAATCAATACCGGCACAAACCAGTGGGATCTGGACTGGGAGGATCTCTATGGTCTGGGCGAGAAAGATTTTAACGACGTGATAATGGAGATTGATATCCTCAGTCCCACTACTGAAGATCTTGTGATGCCAAAAGAAGGAAGAGTCTTTGCAACACTTAAGAGCAGGCTCGCTGCCACAAAGGAAGAATTCAGGCTCAGCTCTCCTGATGACCGGCTGATCTTCACCCTGGATAGCCCTCTCGGAAAGTCAATCGATTTGGGAACGTACCTTGCCGGAGCCAGGCTCACCTTTGCTCTCAAGACCAATAAAGGCTACACCTATTATACCGACCAGGTGAAGAACCCGGATTTCCTGAGCCACGTGCGTCAGCTTCCCACAGGCTATAACAAATGGGAGCTGCGCTGGGAGGAATCCTTTGGACTCATCAAAAAGAACTACAAGGATCTCATTGCGGCGATTGAGATAGTAGCAATCGTCCGCGAAGATGTTATTCTGGTAACGGATAGCCATGTGGTATGCAGGCTGGCCGGCAAGAATACACCCAATCATAATCAGTTCTGGCTTTATCAGCCGGAGAAGAAGCCGCTCTTTGATTCCATTCAGAGCAACTTGTACAAGAGCTTCGACGTAGGAGACTATCCTGCCGGGACAAGGCTTGTATTCGCTATCCAGACCCAGGATGGATCTTTCTATTACACAGACAGCAGCCTCAATGCGGATGGCAAATCGCATGTCATCAAACTGCCTCTGGGGTCCGCCAAGTGCCAGCTGCGTTGGGAAGATCTCTACGGGCTCAAGGACACAGATTATAACGACCTGATTGTGGAGATCAGCATGACATCAAAATAGGAATATGCGGAACCAATTTCAGGCTTAACGAATGGAACGCCCTCAAGGGGGGCTGCAGCTTTTTTTCCAATCAGACGCTTCAGCATTACATATCATCTGAATGATAAGCAGATTGAAACCTGACAATATAATTTCGAACACAATGAGGATTTTTATGAAGTGAATACCGACGCCGTTAACACAACGACCTAGACGTTCAAAATTAGACCAGAATTAGCCGTTATCCCTTAGCACTTTGGCCTTGGTGTAGGCTGCATTAGCTTCTGTTGTCTTGCCTAACTTTTAGGCATCTGGATCCTTGGGATTGAGCCCGATGGCCTCTTCATAGGTCTCTGCAAAATCTTCCCGGATGGGGTTGATTATCCGCTCGTCGCCTTGTGATTCGTTCCTGAGCGCGGAGATAGCGAGAAATAACCACCATACGAGCAGGCCGAATACTACCACCAATGAAACGATGATGTAAAAGTCCATAATCCTTTCAATCCTTGGAGGGAATCCATTTGGATCCCAATATCAGATAACCTGCTGGTCTTTGATGATATAGACGATTATGTTCAAAGAAGCTCCTAAATATACTAAATTGCAGTTAGATACGTGAAAACGATTTTAGCTCATCTCGCGCATTGAATGAAGTAATGCAACCCACAAAAATCAAAAAAAGCAGCTCAACATTTCACGAACACGGCAGCCAGTCCACGCTTATTTCTCCGGGCCGGCTATCGGACCAGAGCTGGATGAATTTCTCAATAGAAAACACGCCAGTCAGATCCTCCACGCTGCGACCGATGAGTGGATGACGGCCATGGTCGGAGACGCTGGGATCAACAGACTGCCAGGCAATATGAGCCTTGCCGATGACATTGGAATTGATGCTGGCCTCAAGACCTCCCCCAGAGCCGCAACCCGGACAGCCGTCGGCCGCTCCGGATGAGCCTGTCGCTGGGGAGTTTGAAGCAGAAGATCCGGTTCTGACCTGGGTATTGCTTTCCAAATGCTCGACATCGGTATAGGCCTCAGTCATGGATGCTCCGGAATCGTAGTTCTTGACAACGAGGATATCATTCTGGCCGGCATTGTTCATGGCCTCGACATAGGCCTGAGGCATCTCACCCTGCATGCCGGGGATGGCCATGAGAATGATCATAGTACAAAGTAGCCTCGTCCACACTAATCGATCACCTCAATATCGGTAATCAACGTACTTCCATTTCAAGTCTTTGCTTGACTCTTGCCGAACTAAAGCATATCTTGTGTGCTCTGGCTCGGACCGTATTGGGTTTGGGTTTGAGCGTTCTGATCGATGTCTTGAAGCGTATTATCCCTATTCTGCTGGGCCACTTTGTAGAAGGGATCGAGCTGGAGGGCTCTATTGAAGCTGGTCAAAGCATCCTGATATCTGCCCAGCTCTCGAAGAACAACACCTTCATTATTCCAGCCCAGGGGATTCAATGGCTCTACCTGGGTTGCTGTCTCAAGGCTCGTCAACGACCCGGAAAGGTCTCCACTATTGGCCAATGCCATGCCCTTTCCGTTCCATGCATCGAAACTCGTCAGACTAAGCTGCAGCGCCTGGTTAAAGCTGGCTATTGCCTCATCGTTTCTACCCAACCCCTGGGAGAGGGCTGTTCCTTTCAAGTTCAGGGCTTCGACGTCGGAAGAGTTGATCGCAAGCGACTTATCAAAACTGGCTATGGCATCCTCGAAACGGCCCAGGTTGGCGAGCGCTCTTCCCTTGTTGTTCAACAGGTCAATATTGCCAGGGTCCAGCTCCAGGGCCTTATCATAGCTTGCAGCCGCCTCCTCGAAGCTGCTGTTGATGAAGTACTGATTTGCCTGGTTGGACCAGTCCTCTGCCGTGAATTCACCCATTGCCGGCAGAATGCACATCGCCACCATGGCGGAGATAATGATAATTGCGAGCTTCATAGAAAGCCCCTCTACTACTAGGTGGTAAATATCTCTACCCCTTGACTATTGAAATTGTCCGCTCATTCCGGTTAATGGAATGATTTTTCAGGCACAAAAGTTAATTAATTCCCCGCCCACACCATTCATCAGACGCCAGGGGTTTCCTTCAGGGAATATCAATGGCCAAGGAGTGAGGAGGTTTTAATGTGAAGAGATTTGATGCAATGCTGGAAAAAGACATATCCGGTTATGAGGGCGAATTTTCCGAGATTATTCGCCAGGCTCCGGCTTTATACAGGATGATGACCAAGCTGCTTGATGACCCTGCTCTCCCGAGATCAATATCACCCCTGGTCATCGCCGCTATAGCATACTTCATACTGCCTGAGGACATCATCCCCGAGGATAAGTTCGGGCCGGTCGGCTATGTGGATGACATATATCTTTGCGCTTTTGTTGCCAATGAGGTGATCGCAGCATCCGGGTCTCCAGATATTCTGGTCAGGAATTGGGACGGACTGAGGCCCGTCGTGGAGTTGGTAAAAGAGATACTTGATCGCGAGAAAGAGCTGATTGGTGACAAGAGAGAACGCATAATGCAGTATATAGGCCTCGATCAGCTATAGATCGAAGCTCCGGATCAATTGCTATTTTGATCCTCTAATCTTGCCCTTGTCTTATTTCGGGTTTAAAGGGGCGTCTCATCTGCCCGCCGCAAGAGAGACAGGTAGTGATGAGAACACCTTGACGGAGTCTCACCCTGCTGGCCTCAGGAGAAAGAAAGCCTTCACAGTGCTTGCAAAATAGCCTCTTGAGAGGACGGGGCATTCTTACTCTGGTGCGGGTACTGATGCGGCAGGCAATCTGCACATATCTACGGCTTCTCTCGGGATGAGCCTCATGCGCCGATGCCGCCAGACTAAAGAGTCTATCCATGCGTTGAAGCGCCAGATCCCTGACCCTGTGGCTGTCCTTTCTGCGTCTCACGGCTATACTTGAGGATAACAGGCTATAAAACCTATTTCGTCAACCGCTAGGAACCTATTTCTATACACCGGATAATTTTCTCTCCAATGCCTGCCAAACCATTTTTACCAAAGATCACTGCCGAGATGGAGGATTACATATGCGCCCGCTCGACCGACCTGCGCGTGGCAACCACCTGCGAAGGGCCCCTCCTCTTCTCGATCAGGATCAGCCCGCCCAAATCGACCGATCACGTAATCACTGTGGGCGAACGCAAGGTCTACGTTTCCGCGGTCCAAGCTCCCTTTATCAAAGCTATCGACTCCGGTATGCTGCCGCGCTGTGCCATCGAGAAGAAGCAGCGTTAAATTTGTTCATCTCAGCAAGATAGTGATATATATTTTGATCCATTTATAAAATATATACAAAAATATCTGCTTTCGGCTTCAATCCAATTGATTGGAAGCCTCTGGGAGCCCCATTTTTTGCAGCAGGAATTGGCTATTAACCATTTGGCTCAGGATTCCTCCAAACCTGATATCGCAAGGAACGACACCCAAATGACCACGCAGATTTTCTCTGCAAATGAAATAGATAAGAAATCTATCATCAAACATCCCCGTGATATGATTACAGATTCTTTAACGATATAAAGATTGTGATAAACAAATTCATCTATAGACTGTGTTATTCTTGTATTATAATATAATTTTAACTTTAATTTTAAATATCTATAGATGGAATTGAGCTTAGAAACATTAAAGATTTTATGTATAATATAGATAATTTATCTCAAGGAACAATTTAAAAATATTTACTATATAAGATATTGATCACGAGAAAAAGCTGATGCGACAAGCGAGAGCGAAAGGTCTATGTTTCCGCGGTCCAAGCTCCCTATATCAAAACCATCGACTCCGGTATGCTGATGCATTCAATCCAAATGGCGCGGAAGCCTCATTTTTTGGGCAACAGGAATTGGCGGTAACCGATGGAGTTAAGGTTTCTTCAAACCGGATATCGCCAGAAGCGACCACCACATGACCAAGCCGATTATTACTGCGAATGAAATAGATAAGTAATCGATCATCAAACATCCCCTTGATACTACTATAGATCCTTTAACAATATAAAGATTGTGATAAGTTAATTCATCTAAAGATTGCTGATTTTATGGATTGTGATAGAATTTTAACTTTAATTTTAGATATCAATAGATGGAATAGCACTTAGAAACGTTGATGATTACAGGTGTGACGTAGATGATTTATCTCAAGAAACGATTCAAAAATATTTCCTGCATAATGATACTTGATCGCGAGAAATAGCTGACTGCGATAAGCGAGAGCGCATAATGCGGAGCTGTTCCCCTGCCGGCTTCAGAGGAAAGACTCCGCAGTGCTTGCAAGAGAGTCTTATGCATCGATGCCGCAGACTAAAGAGCCGCTCCTTGCGTTGAAGCGCCAGATCCCCCGACCTGTGGCAGTCCTTTCTGTATCTCGCGACTATACTTGGAGATAACGGGCTATCAATTCTATTTCGTCAACCCTTAGACCAAATCACTCTTTGGGGCACAAAATCCCGGCCGGTAAACAAGATATAGTTTTATAAAAACGAGCGTGAAAATATATGTAGCTGATTCAATCTAATAGTTTGGGAGCCTCATTTTTTTGGGTGCTGGAATGGGCGATCAGCCGATTGGGGCAAGATCCCTTCAAACCGGATATCGCCAGAAACGACCACCACATGACCAAGCAGACTATTACTGCCAACGAAATAGATATGTAATCGATCATTAACATCACCTTGATACTGACTACACATTCTGTGATAATATAGACGATTGTGATTAGCGAATCCGTCCATAAATTATATTTTTTATTAACTGTAATAAAATTCAATCTCGAGTATTCGATATCTATGGGCGGAATATAGCTCAGAAACATCATTGGTTATAAGTTTAAGATAAGCGATTTATCTCTAGGGACGAATAAGAATTTTCTGCGGTCCGAGCTTGATCCTCAAGCCAATTTTTTCAAGTTCTCAAAAGGTCTCAAGGAGATAGCATTCCTTTGCTGCATTTTGCAATATATTTGTATATATATAATTATGGCTAAAAATGTATGCAGTCGATTCAGTCCAATAGTAGGCTAACAACCTCATTTTTTGGGGAGCTTGAATATGCTGTCAGCCGATCGGGGCAAGATCTCCTCAAACCGGATATCGCCAGAAACGACCACCACATGACCAAGCAGACTATTACTGCCAACGAAATGGATATGGTACGTGTTTAGCTGGCTAGCTTCGCCGTTAGCATTTGGAGACAGTTTAGTCCATTCTGCCCCCATGTTGCCAGTGTCGTCATGATGCGCTCATGAATCGAGGTTCCTTTCTCATTGCGTAGCGTGC